>Ga0209417_1000172_pt1 | contig 172884 bp, 124 predicted proteins | sample RifGroF2_FD_184002 | JGI IMG/M metagenome (GOLD analysis project Ga0209417, IMG submission 184002) | Groundwater microbial communities from Rifle, Colorado, USA - Groundwater F2 (SPAdes) (version 2) | ecosystem: Environmental > Aquatic > Deep subsurface > Groundwater | place: Rifle, Colorado... | reverse complement strand
CCAGCTATATCCGCTAGCCGCACTAGAAGTTAACGTAACAGAACCACCAGTACAGAAAGTTGTAGGACCACCTGCTGTGACAGTCGGAGTAGTAGCTGTATTAACAGTAACAACTTTAGCAGCCGAAGTAGCATTACAACCATTTGCATCTGTAATTTGAACGGTATAACTACCAGCAGTTGAAACAGTTATTGCTTGTGTAGTAGCTCCTGTTGACCAGCTATATCCACTTGCTGCACTTGATGTTAAGGTAACTGAACCTCCTGCACAGAAAGTAGTAGAAGTACCATTTGTAATTGTTGGAGTTGTTGCAACATTTTCAGTAACTGCAGTAGCAGCTGAAGTAGCTGTACAACCATTTCCATCAGTGATTTGAACGATATAGCTACCGGTTGCCGAAGCAGTAATTGATTGAGTCGTTGCTCCTGTTGACCATACGTATCCACTAGCTGCACTTGATGTTAAAGTAACTGAACCACCATCGCAGAAAGAAGTAGGACCACCAGCTGTAATAGTTGGAGTTGTTGCTACATTTTCAGTAACTGCTGTAGCAGCCGAAGTTGCTGTACAGCCATTTCCATCAGTAATTTGAACTGTATAGTTTCCAGTTGCAGAAGCTGTAATTGACTGAGTTGTAGCTCCTGTTGACCAAGAATATCCACTAGCCGCACTTGATGTTAAAGTAACTGAACCGCCATCACAGAAAGTAGTAGCACCACCTGCTGTGATTGTTGGAGTTGTTGCAGTATTTACTGTAACAACCTTAGCAGCTGAAGTAGCTGTACAACCATTTCCATCCGTAATTTGAACAGTATAACTACCAGCAGTTGAAACAGTTATTGCTTGTGTAGTAGCTCCTGTTGACCAGCTATATCCACTTGCTGCACTTGATGTTAAGGTAACTGAACCTCCAGCACAGAAAGTAGTAGAACTACCATTTGCGATTGTTGGAGTGGTAGCTACATTTTCAGTAACTGCAGTAGCAGCTGAAGTAGCTGTACAACCATTTCCATCAGTAATTTGAACAGTATAGTTTCCAGTTGCAGAAGCCGTAATTGATTGAGTTGTAGCTCCTGTTGACCAAGAATATCCACTAGCAGCACTAGAAGTTAAGGTAACTGAACCACCATCGCAGAAAGTAGTTGAACCACCAGCAGTGATTGTTGGAGTTGTTGCAACGTTTTCTGTAACTGTTGTAGCTGCTGAAGTAGCAGTACAACCGTTTGCATCTGTAATTTGAACCGTATAACTACCCGAAGCCGAAGCTGTAATTGATTGAGTAGTAGCTCCAGTTGACCAAAGATATCCACTAGCAGCACTAGAAGTTAATGTAACCGAACCACCATCGCAGAAAGTAGTAGCACCACCTGCTGTAATAGTAGGCGTAGTTGCTTGATTAACGGTAATATAATTTGTTACTGTTTTAGTATCAGTACCATCAGCATTGGTTACTTGTAATGTAACATCATAAGTTCCAGCAGTTGCATAAGAAACGGTTGGATTTTGAGTCGTACTAGTTGCAGGAGTTCCACCTTCAAATGACCAAGACCAAGATGTTGGTGTGTTTGTAGATTCATCAGTGAAATTTACAGAACTTCCTTTACAAATACTTACATCATTCGCAGAAAAATCAGCAACTGGAGCAGTACCTCCAACAGTTATATCTACTGGTGAACTAACTACGCAACTATTTGCATCGGTAGCCGTAACATTGTAAGTTCCTGAACATAAATCTGTAACAGTTTGCGAAATTTGTCCTGTCATTGTGTTGAACTCAATAGACCAACTATTTAACGTATTTCCTCCATTACCTGTTGCTGCATCTTCTGTTACTCGTAGAGTCCAGTTTCCATTTGGATTTTGTCCAGTATGGAAATTTGCAAATGTAACAGAAGGTCTGTAGTCTCCAGAAAGTGCAGTTGTAACACCCTCAATAGCAGTAGCTGCAGACATAATAAAACAAACATTGCTGTAGTTATCAACAGTTCCTCCATTGTCCGTAGATAGCTCAACATTCGTTCCTGTTGGAGATAACAAGTACAAGTCAAGATCGCTTGCTCTATCTTGAGAAATATCTAAACAAACTTTATTTACGCTATAATTTGTACCATCTAAATTTCCTAGCCCACTTACAGCAGCAGTAAAGTTAGTTGTTGCCGATTCGTTATATGCTCCGGTTGCACCACTAAATGTTTCTGTTCCGGGAACATTTAATATATCCCATTCGTAAGAATATGGTGATGTTCCTGATACATTTGCAGTAGCACTACCATCACAAGCACCAACAGAAGTTTCGCTTGTTGTAGTAAACGAAATTGTAGGAGCACTTCCTATTGTAATATAGTCGGTTGAAGATTGAGTGTCAGAACCACTTGCATTTGAAACAGTAAGGCTAACATTGAATGTTCCTGCCGAAGCATAGGTTACACTTGGATTCTGTGCAGTACTAGTGGCAGGAGTTCCTCCTTCAAATGTCCAGCTCCATGAAGTTGGTGCAGCAGCAGAAGCATCAATAAAGTTAATTGTATTACCTAAGCAAGATGTTTGAGTATTTGAGTTAAATGCTGCTATTGGTGCTTGAGCTGGTAAAGCAATACAGAAATTTTCGGTGGCAGTAGCTGTTGTAGGAGCTCCTGTAGCTATTTCTGTACTTGTAGCGTTGTTTGTGATTGTATAGCTACCATTACCATATGTGCAACACATTCCGTCTCCGTATGAGTCGTATATATTAAATGTATAGCACTGTTCATCTAAACACCAATTTACTTGGTCGGTTTCATTTGCAGTTGTATAAGGTCCACCTGAAGATATAACGGTTGAAGTTGCATCTAAAAGTTCCCAAGTTGTTTCGGTAGCATATTGGTCACAAACGATATCCAATTGTACATCTTGACAAATAGTTACCTTAATATAAGATACCTTGGTTTCCATATCAGCTCCTGCTGCATTGGTTGCAGTTAAACTTACGTTATATAACCCAATCGATGGGTAAGTAACAACTGGACTTGGGTCAGTTGAAGTTGAAGGAGTTCCTCCTGGAAATGACCAACTAATAGAAGCAGCACCAATCGCTTGGGTTGCAAATTGAACTGTTTCGCCTGGTGCAATTGTCAATGGACTTCCAACGAAGTCAGCTATCGGCAATTGAGAAGGAACAGTACACATAGTTGGGTGAATAGCGTGAGCTAATGTTACTCCATATTTTGTCGGATAATCAGCCCAAGTATTATCGGTTAGCTGAGACCAACCGGTATTTGGTGTTGATTCGTTTACAGAATTTGTATAAATTGCTATTGAGTCTCCAGTAGTAGTTGGAAGAACAACACCTAAGTAGAAGTCTCCAGTTACAGGAATAGGAGAGTCAAAAGTAACAGTTGTTTCTAATCCACCCGCAACATCAGACATTACTGTTGCATACGATATTGCTTTTGAGCCAATGATTGTTCCTGGAACGCCATTATTGTCGTTCCATACAGCAACAGTTAATGTTGAAGCAGTTCCTGCATCTTCAGCAACACCAAAGCTAATTGTTGCACCTGTAATTTCTTGATAAGGCGAGAAGGCTGCAGCTGAGAAATATTCTGCTTTTGCTTTATCTCCTGCACCATTATTTCCTGATGCATAACCTGTTGCTAAATATGTTTTTTTAGTATAAGCAAAAGGATAATTCAATGTTTCGCAAATTGGTACTGAAGGGTCATTAACAGTAATATAGTCAGTTTTAGTTTCGGTATCAGATCCATTCGCATTTGAAACGGTTAATGAAACTGCATATGTACCAGCAGTACTATAAGTAATTGCTGGAGGTGTTTGTCCTACGTAAGAACTAGGTGTGCCACCAGTAAATGTCCAATTCCACGAAGTTGCAGTACTTCCATATGAATCATCGGTAAAAGTAACTGAGTTACCTTCGAAAATTGTAGTAGGAGTTCCTGTAAAGGCTGCAACTGGAGCTAAATTTGGGTCATAGCACATTACGGGGAAAATAGTATTTTGTAGAGTCATACTCCATGCAGAATAAGTCTCCCAACTTGTACCATATAAACTATAACCAGTATCATCTCCAGAATCTGCATCATCATTGGTTAGTATTGCCAATGTATCTCCAGAAATTGCATTTGGAACCGAACATCCAATAAAGTATGAACCAGCTGGCAATATTACGTCAGCATCAAAAACTATGTCAGTATAACCATCTGTATTAAAATCTGTTACGATATCACTTAAAGGCATTGTTTTGGTTGCTATAACATCTCCTGGCATACCGCTACCATTATCTCTCCAAATATTGAAAGAAATTGTTGACGAGCTTCCAGTAGCTTGAGCCCAATAGAATCTTCCTCCCGTTACTTTGTTAAATGGATAATATGCAGATGCCGTAAATCCTTCTGCTATTCCTGTACATCCATATTCGTTAGTTCCTCCAACATAACCTCCAGTTGAGGTGTAAGCCGATGGTGTGCAACAAAATTGGCTAACCGTATCGCATACTTCTGTTGCATCATCTAAAACTTGAATATAACCATATTTTACATTTGGGTTTGAACCATTTGTATTTGTAGCAACTAAAATTACATCATAAGTACCCGGCGTGCTATAAACTATATTCGAAGGATTTTGAACTGAGCTAGTAGCTGGGCTACCGCCATCGAAAGTCCAATCCCAGCTATCTACAACTCCTGTAGATAAGTCTGAAAAATCAACATTGTCACCTGGAAGGAGCATCCTTGGATATCCAACAAAGTCAGTAGTCGGAGGTAAAGCCAAATCAGGGAATTTGAATGCAACAATTTGAGTCCCTTTTGTATATGAGGCAGATAATCCGTATTCAGTTGTGAACCAAAAAGTTTCATTATCAGAAGGGTCGATACTCATTTGTGCATAGTCTCCCCATCTGTCGTAACTAGCTTGTGATGCAGTTCCTGCTTTAACAACAGTTTCGTCAATATCTAAAACACCAGACGCACTTGCATACTCTGATGCTGATTGACCTGCGATTCTAATGCCAGGGTATAGAGTAGAACTAGAAATTGAATAACCAATTGCAATCTCATTTTTTTGATTCATCGAGATACCTGCCATCCATCGACTATGGGCATCGGGAGCGTATGTTCCACTTTGACGAATAGACCAAGTTCCACCAGTACTTCGTAATTCGTACCAACGAACACCAGCATGGTCTGTTGCGTCAACGTCAACAGTATGTGTACACATTATGGTTTGATAACCTCCAAAATTGATGTATTGTGCACGGAACATGAAAATTTGAGGTATCGCATCAATTTGTTGAGTTGTTCCTTGTTGAGCAATATTTGCCCAATCGGTTCCAAAATTACTATCAAATGCAGGAACTGCTAATTGTTGTACTCTTGTAAATGTTGAGTTTGAAGTAGTTGTCCAATCAACGTCTAATTCATAAATCCATATTTGATCACTACCACCACCAATCGCATCGTCGTTTATGGTAATAAACATACCTGGCTCACCTGTAGCAGCAAAAGTAATGTCATTATCCAACGGCATTATACAATGAAATCCATCAACGGTTGTTGGTCTCCATGAGTTATCAAAACCGACCATTTTGGGACTGGCACCTCCTGTTAGCATAACATCTCGTTGGAAAACATACACGTCGTTTCCGCTGGAATTGTTGGTTGCCATATAATAACCGTCTTGCCAAATACCAAATTTCATATAGTCAGGAACATCTGCTACATCGAATGAATAAGAGTACCAAGTCCCTGTAGGATCATTAGTTGTTGAAACGGCAATAAGCATGTAGTCGTTTGTACCGCAAAGAGAAAATTCAGAATAAAACCAACGATCTGCAAATTCGTCATAAAGAACAATAGGGTCTCCGTCATTACATGTAGAACCCGTAATAGTTCCAAAAACGTCATTCAAATCAGTAGGTCCAGCTAATAAGGCTCCCGTTTTACTATAAATAGAGTAAGTTGTATTTATAGTTTGCATATAATGATTTGGACCTGCCGCTCCATTACAATCTGGAGGTAATGCAGTTGTACTTGGGCCTCCAAAATTTTGCGAAATAATTGGAGCTACGTTTAAGGCTCTTTGTGCTTTTTGCCAAACAGGGTCATCTCCTCTAGGTTCAGCAATGTCAGCATAAGGATAAGATCTAGTTTTAAGTCCAACATTTAATCTTTCTTGATTGAGCTGAGTTTTAATCTTGTTTCTTTCAATTTTCGCAAGTTCTCTTTCTTGCTCAAATTTTTCCCAATCTTTAATTTTAGCATAGGATTTTAGTGGTTGAGTTTCCCCGAGGAAAACTCCTTCGATTACTTCTGTAGGCTTAACAATTTTTACTGACTCATCAACCTGAGCAAAAGTTGTTTTCCCACAAACCATTGCTATTACGAACAGCAATGCACCCAAAAAGGTAATTTGTTTTCTCATGTTTTGTTGTTTTAATTTAGATTTGTTTTATATATAGATTATTAACTACTCAAAAATCATAAACAAGACGAAGACTTACGAATAATAGTTGCTTTTGTTTCATTTTTTGGTCAACTTTTTTTAAATATTTGCTTAGCATACGCGTAAGTTTGTCAAAATTAAAAAAATAAAAGATGAAATAAAAATAAAAAAATTGACAAAATGTTGATAAGCTATTATTGTTTTGATAAATAGAATGTTACGTTGTTAATTTCTGTTGTAGAACAATCTTCGATATTGAGATAAGAAAAAATAAACTAAATTTGAGGTTTAATTACATTAATATAAATATGAGTATCATAAATTCAATATTATCAAAGTTTTTTGGTGATAAATCCAAACGAGACATTGAAGAAGTAATGCCTATCGTTGAAAAAATTAATGAAGAGTATCGAAAGTTAAAATCTTTTTCAAATGATGATTTGAGATTCAAAACGCAAGAATTGAAAAAAAGAATTTTTGATTTTACCTTGCCTCTTGAAAATGAAATAAAGCAGTTGAAAGAAAGTGTAGAGAGTGAAAGTGTTGAAATTGAAGATAGAGAGAAAATCTACGAGAAAATAGATAAACTTGAAAAAGAAGTTTTAGATAAAATAGAAGAAAAATTAGAAGAAATTCTCCCAGAGGCATTTGCTATTATTAAAGAAACATCTCGCCGTTTTAAAGAAAACAGTTCGCTGGAAGTAACAGCTACAGAGTTTGATAGAAACCTTGCTGCATCAAGAAGCAGTATCGAAATTCATGGAGATAAAGCCATCTATTTCAATAAGTGGCTTGCCGGAGGAAATGAAATTACTTGGGACATGGAGCATTACGATGTGCAATTGATTGGGGGCATTGTATTACATCGTGGAAAAATATCAGAAATGGGAACCGGCGAAGGAAAAACACTAGTAGCAACCTTGCCGGTTTTCTTAAATGCCCTTGCTGGACGAGGTGTTCATATTGTTACGGTAAACGATTATTTGGCAAAACGTGACTCAGAATGGATGGGAACTTTGTACGAATTTCATGGCTTGACAGTTGATTGTATTGATAAGCACCAACCACATTCAAATGAAAGAAGGAAAGCTTACAATTCGGACATCACTTTTGGAACAAACAATGAGTTCGGATTCGATTATTTAAGAGACAACATGTCAATATCTCCCGAGGAACTTGTTCAGCGAAAGCACAATTTTGCAATTGTCGATGAGGTTGACTCTGTTTTGATTGATGATGCAAGAACGCCACTTATTATATCTGGTCCAATTCCGAAAGGCGACGATCAGTTGTTTGATGAGTATAAACCAAAAGTTGTTCGATTGCACAACGCTCAGAAGAATTTAGCTACACAATTACTAGCTGATGCAAAACGCTTGATTGGAACAGAAAAAGAAGCCGAAGGAGGGAAATTAGTACTTCAAGCATTTAAGGCTCTTCCCAAAAATAAGGCATTAATAAAGTATTTAAGTGAGCCGGGAATAAAAGCCTTGATGTTGAAAACAGAAAATGTGTATTTAGCTGAAAATGCTAAAAGAATGCCCGAAGTAACTGAAGATTTATTTTTTGTAATTGATGAAAAAAATCATTCGGTTGAACTTACTGAAAAAGGGATTGATTTAATTACATCGGATACAGATGACACAAGATTCTTTGTTCTTCCTGATATAGGCTCAGAAATTGCCGAAATGGAAAAAAGTAATTTAGAGGCAAATAAAAAAATCGAAGCAAAAGATAAACTTTTACAAGAATACGCTGTAAAATCAGAACGAATTCATACTGTCAATCAATTATTGAAAGCCTACGCTCTTTTTGAGATTGATATCGAATACGTAGTAATCGATAATAAGGTTAAAATTGTTGATGAACAAACTGGACGTATCATGGAAGGTCGTCGTTATTCAGATGGTTTACACCAAGCTATCGAGGCAAAAGAAAATGTAAAAGTTGAGGCAGCAACCCAAACTTTTGCTACAATTACTCTCCAAAATTTCTTTAGAATGTATCACAAGCTTTCAGGAATGACAGGAACTGCCGAAACCGAAGCAAAAGAATTTTGGGATATTTATAAATTAGATGTGGTTGTGATCCCAACTAATCGACCAATTGTACGAAAAGATAGAAACGATCTTGTATATAGAACCAAACGAGAAAAATACAACGCAGTTATTGAGGAAATTGTTTCATTGGTAAATGCCGACAGACCTGTATTAGTTGGTACAACCTCGGTTGAAATTTCAGAACTTTTATCTAGAATGTTGAACATTAGGGGAATTAAACACAATGTTCTTAATGCAAAATTACATCAACGTGAAGCTGATATTGTAGCTGAGGCAGGAAGAGCGAAAACGGTTACCATTGCGACCAATATGGCTGGACGAGGAACCGACATTAAGCTTACGAAAGAAGTTAAGGACGCTGGAGGTTTGGCAATTATTGGTACCGAAAGACACGAGTCGAGACGTGTTGACCGACAGTTAAGGGGACGAGCAGGGCGTCAAGGAGATCCAGGATCTTCGCAGTTTTTTGTTTCGTTGGAAGATAATTTGATGCGTTTATTTGGCTCTGATAGAATTGCAAAAATGATGGATCGACTTGGGCTTAAAGAAGGAGAAGTTATCCAGCATTCGATGATTTCAAAATCAATTGAAAGAGCTCAGAAAAAAGTTGAGGAAAACAACTTTGGAATCAGAAAACGTTTGTTGGAATATGACGACGTAATGAATTCGCAACGAGAGGTAATATACAAAAAACGACGTCATGCACTTTATGGCGAACGGATGGATGTTGATATTGCAAATATGCTTTACGATGTTATTGATAGTGTGGTAGCAGAAAAACACGGAAATTCCGATTATGATGAATTTAATTTTGAGTTAATTCGTTTACTTTCTGTGGAAGCTCCGTTTGATGAAAATGAATATTTAAAAAGAGATAAAAGCGAATTAGTCGAGGAAATATATAAGGTCGCACTAGAGAGATATAAACGAAAATCTATAAGTATTGCAGAGCAAGCATTGCCTGTTATAAAAGATGTTTACGAAAAAAACGGACAGGTTTACGAAAATATTATTGTTCCGTTTAGCGATGGAAAAAGGCAATTTCAAGTGTTGACAAATTTGAAAAAATCATATGAATCAAATGCGAAAGAACTTGTTCGTTCATTCGAAAAATCTTCGATGCTTTCGTCTATCGACGATACTTGGAAAGAACATTTGCGAGAGCTAGATGATTTAAAACAATCGGTTCAAAATGCGTCTTATGAACAAAAAGACCCATTATTAATTTATAAATTTGAATCATTTGAATTGTTCCAAAAAGCAATTGATAAAATTAATAAGGACATTTCGTCAACCTTGATGAAAGGTCATATTCCAATTCGTGACGCCAGTCAGGTAAGAGAAGGACAAGCTCCAAAAACTTTAGATCAAAGTAAATACAGAACAGATCGTTCAGGAGGAATTGATTCTCCTAAAAAGCAAGATGAGAAAGTTCAACCTGTACGAGTAGAGAAGAGAGTTGGACGAAATGATTTATGCCCTTGTGGAAGCGGGAAAAAGTATAAAAATTGTCATGGAGTAGGAGAAGAATAGAATAAAAAAAGCCGATTAATCGGCTTTTTTTATTCTGCAAAATAAGATTTATTTCCAACTAAAAAGTTTCAAAATCATTGTCTTTACTATCCGATAATTGAAGGCTAATGCCTCCTTTTTTATTAGTAAGGGGCGAATTCGTTTTCCTTACAACTTGCTGAGCTTGATTGTTTGATTTCTTTGTTTGAAAAACAGTTTTGCTTTTCTTAACATCTTCAACTTTAAAAAATGAAACGGCATCATTTAGTCTTTGTGCTTGCGTTGCTAATTCTTGTGATGCCGAAGCCATTTGCTCCGCAGATGTAGCATTTTCTTGAGTCGATTGGCTCAATTGCTGAATGGCGTTGTTAACCTGATTAGCTCCGGAATTCATTTCGATGCTGGCTGCTGTAATTTCCTGAACAAGCCTTGATGTATTTTGAATATTTGGGACAATATTAACAAGCAATTTTCCCGATTTTTCAGCTATTTCGACACTACTTCCAGTGATTTCGTTTATTTCATTTGCTGCAATCTGGCTTCGCTCGGCAAGTTTTCGAACTTCAGCAGCTACTACTGCAAAGCCTTTTCCATGCTCACCAGCTCTAGCAGCTTCAACAGCTGCATTAAGTGCAAGAATATTGGTTTGAAAAGCAATATCAGTAATTATCGAGATTTTATTGGCAATTTTTTTCATAGCTTCTACAGTTTGGGTTACAGCCTTGCTCCCTTCCTGAATTTCGTTTGCTGCTTGAAGTGCAATTTTTTCGGTTTGCTGAGCATTATCAGTATTCTGCTGAATATTCGATGACATTTCTTCAACCGAAGATGAAATTTCTTCAGCAGCAGCAGCTTGTTCGTTAGCCCCTTCTGATAAATTTTGTGAACTTGCCGTAAATTCTACTGCAGCGGCATCAACCGACTCGGCTCCTGCCTTGACGGTATAAACAATTTCTTTGAGATTATCTCTCATTTTTCGTAAACTTTTTACCAGTTTTCCAGCTTCGTCGGTTTGCTCAATATCTATTCTTGCCGTTAAATCTCCATCTGAAATTTTTTCTGCAAAAGCTATGCTTCTTCTCAGAGGGATAATAACTCCTCTAGCTATAATTATGGCGAAAAGGATAGCAAAGATAGATATTCCGATAGACGAGAGAATTAATCTTAAAATAGTTGTGTTTCCTTCTTCAATTAATTTCACATCATTTTCTGCAATATGTTCTGAGGATATTTTTGAAATTTCATCAAATATAAGGGCAACATCGTGTAATCGCTCAAGTGATTCTTCTTCGTAAATATCTTGAATAGAAATATCTTTATTCTGTGAAGTTGAAAGACTCATGGTATCTTTTATTTTAATTGCCGAGTGATGCAATAATTCATGAGGTTTTTCTAATTTTTCGAAAAGAGACTTAAGTTCGGGAATCATTTCTTCTGCTTTTTTGCGGTCATCGCTGTAGTACCATTCTCCAAATTTACATTTATGCGGATCGGTCTCAACTTTTAGTTCGTGTTCGTAGGGATGAATAACATACTCGCCTAAATTGTTTGTCCATTTTAAGTGGTCGTTGTAGCGTTTACACATTTTGTCTTGTAATTCATTCCCTTCAACTACTAAACTTGAGTTTTTCATCATACTATTAATATTCAAAGTAATTACGATTGCAAATACGACTAATACTCCGATTAGAATGCCGAATGCAATTGCGAATTTTTTTGCAAGATTAATGTTTTTCCATTTCATAGCTTTAGAATTTTTGAATTTGTGGTTAAATATAAGTATTTATAAATATATAAAGACATATATGTCTTTATAATTAACAGAAATTTAACAATTTTTTAATGTTTGTATGTTTTAATTAAGTGCTCGGCATATTTTTTATCGCACTTTTTAATGTGTTCGATAAGCCAAGTTTTAAGTAGCCGATTAATTTTGGTATAAACGAATGGTCTCCCTTCAATATATTGTTTTTTGAGCTTATTTATGGTTGAAATAAATCTTTCGTGTTGAGCCTTGTGCTCTTCGTAAAATTTATAATTCGACTGTTTCATAAAGCGTTCTTCATTTTTGAAATGAAAATCGGAGTAATGAATTAATCCATCTAAAATTTCGAATATTTTATCGATTTTGCTTTTTTCGCTCGAATTGAATTCATTAATCATTTTGATTAATTCTTTATGTTCCATGTCAAAAGAATCAACACTTACGCTTAACGACTCGTTCCACTCAATTAATTTCATGTTTTTTATAAATAACGATATTGCAAACTTAAGAAATATGTTTCAATAATAAAATACTTAATTGCCCCATTAATTATTACATCCTATTGAACTATAATCTTGTAAAATGAAATTAAGAGAACATTTTTAATCCATTTTAATTTAATAAAAATTGCTAATATTGTAATCTGAAAATATGAGTAGCATTTTAAATAGCATAGGGAATTTTTTTTTAAAATATAAATTAAAACAACTCACACGCAAAAGAGGTTGTTATAATTTAGATTCTGCCAAAACAATTGGAGTTGTTTTTAATGCAACCAATCAGCAAAATTACGAAATTGCTCGTTCGTTTATAAAATATTTAATGGCTGGCGATATTAAAGTTGAAGGGCTTGGTTTTGTAAATAGCACGGAAGTGTTGGATTTTTATTCATATCAAACGGGAGTCAGTTTTTTTTCAAAGAAAAATTTAAACTGGTATAAAAAACCAAAACATCAAACGGTTGAAGATTTTATTGCAAAAGAATTTGATATTTTATTGGATATTACTGTTGAAGATGATTTTCCTACAAAATACATTGTAAGTTTGTCGAAAGCTAAATTTAAAGTTGGACGACTTATTGAAAAAGCTGATTATATGGATTTTATGATTGATATTTCAAAAAACAACAAAAGCATATATTTGATTGAGCAAATCAATCATTATTTATCGCTAATAAATAAAAAGCAGTAATATGAATAAATTTAACGGAACGGGGGTTGCTCTTGTAACACCATTTAGAAAAGATAAAAGCATCGATTTTGCAGCCTTAGAAAAACTTGTGGAACATATTATTTCTAATAAGTGTGACTATTTGGTGATGATGGGAACTACTTCTGAAAATCCCACATTACAAAAAGATGAAAAATCGGCCGTTATTAATCATATTATCGAAATTACAAATAAAAGAGTTCCACTGGTTTTGGGAATTGGAGGAAACAACACTCAGGCTGTGGTTGATGCAATTAAAGAAACTGATTTTACGAATATAGACGGAATTTTAAGTGTTACTCCTTACTATAATAAACCTTCTCAAGAGGGGCTTTATCAACATTTTAAAGAAATTGCACGAATTTCTCCGGTGCCAATTATTTTGTACAATGTTCCTGGGCGTACATCAGTAAATTTATCGGCTGAAACAACATTGAGGTTGGCGAAAGACTTTAAGAATATTGTAGCGATCAAAGAAGCGTCAGGAAATTTTAGTCAAATCATGCAAATAGTTAAGAATAAGCCATCACAATTTGCGGTCATTTCAGGCGACGATGCAATTACTTATCCTCTTATTACGATTGGAGTTGCAGGAGTTATTTCGGTTGTAGCCAATGCTTTGCCATTTGAATTTTCAGAAATGGTACGTTTAGCTCGAGATCAAAAATACGACGAAGCTCTTAAGTTACATTATAAACTTCTCGATTTTATTGATACATTATTTATCGAAGGAAATCCTGCTGGAATAAAATCTGCTTTAGCTGAACTAAGTATTTGTGAAAATAATTTGCGATTGCCATTGGTTGGGGTAAGTTCATCTACTCAAAAAAAACTTTCAAGTTTATTAAAAGAGATATAAGATTAATGCAAAAAAATTAAGGGCTAGCAAATTTGCTAGCCCTTAATTTTTTTAAATGTTAGATTATCGAATAATCAGTTTTTTGCTATAGATTTCGTCTTTCGAAGACCCTACAATAAAATAAGTTCCTGGCTCAAGTCTCCCGTGAGGGTCAATTGCTTCGAGAACACTACCTTCAGAGTTTGTAAATATTACTTTTGAATACATTTCTCGACCTAGAGCGTCAATCACAATTACCAAGACTTCGTCGTTGGATTTTAACCCTGTCATATTTACATAAAATGCCTGATTGTACTGAACAGGGTTTGGATATATTTTAAACATAATTTGTTTGCTATCTTGACCATACTCAACTCGAATTAAATCAGAATAGATTGATTTTCCATACAAATCGGTTTGTTTCAATCTATAATATGAAACTCCTTTATGGGGATTGTCGTCAAATATAACATAATCAACCAGCGATGTTTTTTCGCCTGCAAAAATAATATCTAAGACTTCAAATTTTTCTAAATCAATTGTTTTTTCAATGGTGTAATAGTAAGTACTCATCTCATTCTCAATTAACCACGATAAGTCAATGATATCTCCATTAAGTTTAGCTTCAAAATTTTCGAATTGATATGAAACATTGTTAATTTCATTAATTTCTTCTTCTGTCAGAACTAATGCTTTTGCTGAATTGACAGTAACATCTATGGTATCAATATCGAAACATCCATTTCCATCAACTACAGAAACCCAATATTCACCTGAGGAAGTAACATTTAATGTTTGAACTGTTGAATTGTCATTCCACAAATAGGTTGAATATTCGTTTGTTGCGTCAAGCACAAGAGAACTTTCAACAGTAGTATCGTTTCCTAGCTCAACTGGATTGTCGTTAATTGTTACTTGTAATTGGGCTCTCAATCCCTCCTCTATAATTGAATTAGATTTCCAAACGGTAGTTGAGTCCATATTTAACAAATAACCATCAAAACCATTATTTGTTTTGTCTTCTAAAACTAAACCACGCCCATTGTCCATATTATAATAAGCAATTAATCCTGGTTCTAATCCTAAAAGCAAAATATTTTTATCTGCTATAAGTTCAGAGGCGGAACGAGCCCGATTCCAAATTCTGATTTCATCAATTTCACCACTATGCATATTTCCAATAAGTATGTTTTTAGTGGTTTGAATACTTGTGTATTTTACAATAGTTTGAACGGTTTTTACGCCATTTATGTACCATGTTAGTGTATTGTTTGTGTTGTCTCTTACAATAGCAATGTGAGTCCATTCATTCAATGGAATTGATTGGACAGATGAAAGCGATTGCCATGTACTGCAATATGTATCGCAACAGCCATAGTAATAGTGCAAAGTTCCATCTGTTTCTACAGAGATACGTCCTTCGCCTGAATACCATTTATCTAATAAATAGTGTCGGGAAGAAAAGTCGCTTACTTTTATTTTCATTTCAATGGTCAGGTTTCCTGACATATTCATTGCAACATTGTTTGGAATGACTGCATAATCAGCAGTTGCATTAAAATCGAGTGATTTATTAATATTAGCTGCAGCTGCATAGTAATTAGTCGTGCTAGTAAGTTTAGGACTTGTATAAACTTCTCCTATGTGTAACAAGTTTCCTGCTGTGGGGGCATCGTACCATACAGCTTCATTAGTTCCACTTTCAGCTTCTAATGTTACAGTTCCGCTACCAGCTCGACAAACATTTTCTACAGAAGGAGACGTAAGGGTTATGTTTACTTGAACAGAATCTCGTAAGATACAATTATCATCGGAAACAGAAACCCAGTATAAGCCTGAATTTTCCACCGTGAGTGTTGAAAGAGATGAACCATCGTTCCAAATATATGAATCTCCACTACCCGCATCTAAAACAACTGATTGTAAGGCAGTGGTGTCATTTCCAAGGAAGTTTGTTGATTGATATATTTCAGCAACAACAGGAACTCTAGAGCTCTGATTGTATATGGTTTTATATTTCCATGATTCAAGAGAATCCATATTTAATAAATATCCATCAAAGTTACTACTTGTTAAATCTTCTAGCACTAAACCCTTTCCATTATCCATATCGTAATATGCCAATAGATTTGCTTCATTGCCTAATAGTGAAGAACTCATGTCATTTAAAATCTCAGTTGAAGTTCGAGCTTTGTTCCAAATTCGTATTTCATCTATTTCTCCATTGTGCATATTACCAATGAGTATATCTTTTGTTGTTTGAGATGGAGTGTATATTAATTGAGTTTGCACGGTTTTCACTCCATTTATATACCATGCTAAAATACCGTTTGTGTTATCTCTAACCAATGCAATATGAACCCATTCATTCAGTGGGAGTGTTTGAACCGATGAAAGAGCCCGATAAGACGTGCAATATGTATCACAATTTCCATAATAATATACCAAAACACCAGAGGTTTCAACAGCGATTCGTCCTTCTCCCGAATACCATTTATCAAATAAATAGTGTCGAGTAGTGAAATCTTTAACATTTATCAACATTTCGATAGTTAAATTTCCGGACAAGTCTATTGAAGGATTATTAGGTATTTTTGTATATCCTCCTTTATTTGGGAAGTACAAGGTGTTGTCAACATTTATTGATGCTGCATAATATGTTGTAGTTGTAGTAAGTTCAGGTGTAATGTAACTATTTCCTGTAGCTAATAAATTTCCTCCAAATTCTGAATCGTACCATGCACAGGTTCCAGTTGAACTTTCTGCAGTTAATGTTAAAGACCCAACTCCATAATTACATGAAATTCCAGCAATAGGAGGTGTTGGAGCATTGTATATTAAAAGAGTATAAGTTAATTTTTCACCAATTGTGGCATTCGACGGATTAGATAAAGTTATAATCAACGTTTCATCTGATTCTTGTGTACTGTCACAGATTAAAGGTATTGTGATATACGCACAAAGACTATCAATAGGTATCGTTATAGTTCCGTTTGATAAATTGAAGTCTTGACCGTTTATTGCATCTCCACCTGTAATAGCGTAATCAACTGTTACTTCTTGGTCGTAAACATGATCAATGCTTAGTTTACATTCTACTTCTGATACTGATTCAAAAACAACTTGTGATGCATTCTCAAACTGAACAATTGGTTTAGTATCATTATCCAATATAGAAAAAGAATATTCATCGTTGCCTCCCAAAACTGCATTTGTAGGATTTGAAAGTTGAACTTGTATGTTTTCACTTGTTTCTTCAGTCAAATCGTCATTCAATACAGCATTTATATATGATTTTGAATCTCCTGCTTGTATTGTAACAGAACCATTCGATAATGTGTAATCATTACCATTGGTAGCATTTCCTCCGATGATTGTATAATCAACGGTTACTTCATTGTCGTAATCAATTGTGTTAATTACAAGAGGAATTGTCGAAGCATATTTATATTTTGAGACAAAACAATCAATATTCCCACTTCCAAATAACGTGTCGATATTGAAACATAATGTGTCAGAGGCATTATAACCCGAAATATATGCGTTTCCGTCATTTTCAATCATAACGACCGACCCTTGCTCATATGAAGATCCATAAATTTGTTTAGCAAAAACTTCATTTCCATTTATGTCGGTAAGTCCGATAAAAGCATCGTAATTAGTTGCAGAACTTGAATTCAAATTTGAACTTCCCCATGTAATTTCATTTGTGAATGCTCCTGTTAAATGCACATAATTGTTTAGAACACTAACATCAACACCAATATCTGCTCCTGCACCTCCTTTATTAGCTGCAAAAATCAAATTGCCATCTGCATCGTATTTTGCATATATCATATCAGAACTTCCATTTATTGTGATTGTCTCAGAGCTAATAGTTCCACTTCCATAAATTGAACCTGTTAGGAAAATATTCCCTTCTGCATCATGATCTATACTATTCCAAAAATCATCTTTAGTTCCTCCTCCTGTTTTGACCCAGAGAATATTGCCATCGGAGTCAACTTTTAAAACAACTAAATCTTTTAAGCCGAGGCTTGTATAGGTATCTGCTCCGATATATAAACTTCCACTATAGCTTCCCGCAAAATAATAATATCCATTGCTTGATACAACACGATTAATTTTTGTATTGATATTATTACTTTTAATTTTAGTTGCCCAAATAAATGCTCCTGATGTGTCAAGTTTTGTAATAAAATTGTTTAGGGCAGATGATTCAACTGAAAGAGTAGTTCCTCCAAAATCAACAGTCCCTTTAAATAATCCAGATAAAATGATTTCATTGTTATTCAATTCTATGGCTTCAACCCTACTAACATCAGTTCCCCAAGCTACATTCTTAGCCCAAATTACATCTCCTGATGAACTATATTTAACTAAAAATGCGTCTTGCCCACCAGAACTAACCACACTTGTAGTTCCAAAGTACGCTGTAGTTTTAAACCCTCCAGTAACATATATGTTATCATCAGAATCAATTTGAATATCTAGAGGTGTATCTACGTCGGTTCCTCCAGCTTGTTTAACCCAAAGTATTGTTCCATTCGGATTGTATTTGACCAATAACATATCGCTAGCACCACTGCTTACATATGAATCATTTTGAATAGTTACGGTTCCTTCAAATGACATCATTAAAACTACATTTTTATCGCTGTCAACAATCATTGATCTTGGATAAGCATTAGTTGTTGATGTAATCTGTTTTGTCCACTCCCAATATTCTGGTGTAGTCTCATTTTCATAAGCACTTGAAGTTGTTGTTTCAAACGCAATTTCTCGGTAGGAGTCATCATCATTTATTGTAAAAGTGTGTTCGACTACAGAACCAAGAGTTAAGCCTGCAGATGGATTTGATAGGCTTATAATAACGGTTTCATCGGATTCTAAAATTACATCATTAATTAGGTTAAGATTAATTGGGTTAAGCGTTTCTCCGTTATTGAATGTGAGTGTCCCCGAAGCGAGTACAAAATCGGTATTGGGTGTTGCTGTTCCACTAATTGCATAGTCAATTGTAACATCAAAAGGTAATGCGAAATTTAATTCTACATCAATCTCTTCAATGCCGTTTAATTCATATCCATTTGAATTGACTTGAGAAAACTGAACTGTTGCTTGACTTGCGAGACCAATCGTAAAACTTTCAAATGAATCTATTCCACTTCTTTTTGCGTAACCAGAAGCAACTGTTCTGCCCACAGAATTGTCGGTCGGAATGGTTGTTGTGGATTCATTTGAAGCCCAGTCTGCATAATCAGAAGATGAACTACTACGACTTATTACAAAAAATTCATTGTCGGTCAAATTTGAAATGTTCGATGTATAAAGATGAATACCAAAATCACCACCGGTTTTTGAAGCATTAGCGGTTAAAGTCCAATTTGCAATTTCTGACTTCGCATTATAAAAGTTAAGACTATTTTGAGTTGTATTTAGTCTTAAATCGATGTTATTTCCAGTTTCTGAAATAGTATTAACAGAGGCTGTTAAATAACTGACTCCTGTAATATTGTTGTTTACAAAATCAAGGCGATTATAGTTACTACTAGATACTCCGACTCCTACAGGAAAAGCATAAGTATTTGTGTTAGTTGCAATATATCTTCTCAAATTTCCATTGATAAAACTATTGCTCGAATAACCTGAAATACTTAAATAGCCCGTGTTTGATACAATAACGTTATTTGAGTTAGTTGTGATTATACCATCAGTTAGAGTTAGAACTCCACTAATTGTAATATCGTTTCCAATATCAACGCCATTTCCCGAATTGTTGATAATTAAATTCTCAAAAGCATTAATCCCACTAAGGGTTTGTGTTTCGTCTCCATTAAAAGTTACGTTGCCAAACCGCTTATTAAATACAGTATTTGTGGCTATCCAATTACCTGTAATTGAAATAGAATAATTGTACGAAGATACGTCGAATGTACAATCTGAAACAACAAGAGAATCATTAACTGTAATTGAGCCAGCAAGAGTTTTAGTTCCAGAACTAATTAAATTTAAGTTGTTGTAAGTAATTCCTTTAATGTATTGAGTTGATGTAGATTCGTATATAACAGTATTTCCAATTGCATTAGCCACTAAACCTGAAACAAAAACTTGTTGCATATTTAATGTTAACGATGAATTTTCACCTTGAGTTAAAGTCGCAGAGCCTTGTAAAACCGACCTTACTGTTATGTCTCCATTGTTTATTGTATTGGCGTTTATTGTTAGCTTTCCTATAGAACCTGTCCCTGCAATTGTGCTTGCATTTGTTTGCAAAACAAGCGAAACAGAATTGGATGTTAATGTAGAATTTACGGTTAAGCCTCCAGTCGATGTTAATGAGCCATTTTCAGTCCCAGTTATATTTCCTGTTGATGAGATATTTATACCTCCATTTCCGACATAAGTACTGTAGCTGGCAGCCCAATTTGCAGTTCCATTAATTGTGAGGCTATAACAACTATAACCCGGCCCGTTCATAACTACGGTATGTCCAGTAGAAATAGTTACATAATCATTGACTGTTGGCACGACTCCTCCTACCCAAGTTGATGTTGAAGTCCAATTTCCAGAAGTTGCACTTAGAATAGGTCCTCGAATAGTGATTGCTAATGATTTATTTTCGCCTGAACCGCAGGTTGGCGTTACGGTAACATAAACATTTCCTGATGTTCCCGAACCCCAATTCACGCTTATCTCAGAAGTTCCCGAACCGCTTGATATAGTTCCTCCATCTACTGACCAAGCATAAGAATAACCAACAATATCATTTACTGAATATGTAACTCCTGATTGATTTTGACTAACAACAGATTCTCCAACAATATCAGTTGTTGGAAATGGGTTAATAATTATTGGTATTATAATGGAAGAATTGTTGTCTCCACAATTGTTTTGTTCAACTACACTGACTTCTCCATCTCCTCCAGTCAACCCCCAAGTAATTAAAATTGAATTTGTTCCTTGTCCTGAAATTATATTACCTCCAACGCATGACCAATTGTATGAATTCCCAAGATAATTTGTAACAGAATAAGAAACGCTTGCGTCGTTGATACATACGGTTGTGTCTCCAATAATTTCAGTTGCTACAAAATCAGAACAAATAGTACTCGCAAAACCAATTTGAGCAGATAAGGTTCCCATTCCCGAACGTTTAGCAATATTCGATTCTAAATCAACGTGAGTACCACTTAGAGTCCAAGCTGATGATTCATCAACTCTTTTTATTAATCGAGTTGAACTGAGTAAATTGTAACTATCAAAGCCTTCACCATTTAATTCGATATCAAAATTAGAACTTGCCAAACCATCAGAAGCAACTAAATTCCAATATCCTTCTGAAAATTGATGCTGAACTGTAAAGCCTCCGTCGATTAAAGGAAGTCCGTTGCTCCCCGCATCGGAAGAAATAAATTCTGTTGTTAAAGCTCCGGAAGTTAAGTTGTTAAACAATAATGTTGCTTTTCTGTTTTCAGTTTGACTTCCAATAGGAAATATAATACTAGTTGCTGGAGTATTTATCCATCGTTTGAATTTACCAACTATGTTTCCACTTGTATATGTCAACGTTCCTGTAACAGAGGTGCTTGTTCCCAATGTAATTGTATTTGACCCACAATTAATATTTCCCGAAGACAAATTCAGAATATTTGTAACGGATATATTATTAAGTAAAACAACTTCTCCAGAAGATTTATTGATGGTTAAATTATAAAAAGATTCTCCTGTTGATTTTGTAATATTTTGGTTTCCTGTTCCATTTAAAGAGAAAACACCAGTGCCAGTTGTAAAAGTTCCAGAATTTGTCCAATTGCGACCCAAGGTAAAATTATAATTGTTTGCGTTGAAAGTCCCCGCAGTAATTGTAAAATCATTAAATACAGTGAAATCATTTGTTAACCTTGCTGTTGCATTTGAGCTATTGACATTTACATTAGCAAAGGAAACTAGCGAATTTATTGAGATTATTGAACTTGCTGGTGTTGATGTATTACCAATTTGTAGAGTTCCTCCAGTAACATTAAGTGTTCCATTAGTTGTTTTAATTCCAAGATAGCTAGTTCCTCCTCCAGCTCTTGGTATTACAATTGTTCCTCCTGACATATTGAAAATAGAACCATTAACTGACATTTCGAAAGGCGAAATAGTTGTTGAGGTTGAACCATAAACCGGAACATTTATAGTTCCGTCGCTAATATCTAGTCTCGTTAAGGTTGTTGTATACGTTCTGTCTAATCGTCCAGCAATGTTTAATGTTCCACCTGAAACAGTGATTTGTCCGCCACCTGAAATAAGATTTTCGTCCGATGCATTTCCAATGTTTAGAGTTCCTGCACTAAGGGTAAGATTGCCCGTTGCAGTTAAACTCGCTCCAGTATTAACAGTTGCGTTTACAGAATTTATCCAAAAGCCTCCGGTTGCAGGGATAACGTAAGCCGTTGTATAAGGAGTTATTGTTGTGGTTCCAGAAACAGAATACTTAAATGTACCATTTGTAAGTGTTAAGTAATTTGCCGTTGCTCCCGAAGAAAAAGTTGAAGATGTAACGTCCAAAATATTAGCATTTGAAGTTCCCATGTTCAAAGTTATCAAATTAAATTTGGTTGTAGCTCCTGTTCCACTTATCGTTTGATTCCCATTTTTATTGAAAGTGATGTTACATAAACTGCCAGAATCTGCATATAAATTGAATGTTCCATTATTAACAATATTTCCTGCATGATAAAGTAAGTGTGTTCGATTTGAACCAGTGTTCACTGTGAAAGTACCGCCAACATTAATAGTTAAATCTCCTGTTACGGTTAACGTTCTGGCAGTGTTTCCAATATATTGCAAAATCCCAGAAGTCCCTTCTCCAACGGTTAAGTTGTAACAAGTAGCATTAGCATTACGAATGCTAACGGTATGACCATTTTTAATCACTACATTGCTTGCAGATGTAGGAACAACTCCGCCAACCCACGTGGCTGTATTGTCCCAATCACCAGTAGCTGCCGAATAAATTGTAGTAGGAGCACTTGTAGCTTGACTTCCAGTAAGTGGGTCGCTCACGCCTCCCTCTGTTACTGCCATTATTTTGAAATAGTACGTTGTTCCAGGTAATAGCGATGAGGCTGTGTAAGTAACTGTATTTGCGACCGTTTGAGATAAATAATCAAAATTTACATTGTCGGTAGAGTAGTAAACAGCATAGCCAACTTCATTACTTGCCCAATTTGTCCAATTAAGAACAATCGAAGTTGACGTTACAGTACCAAACGATAAAGTTCCACTAACGGCAGTTGGAGTTGGTGGGGTAAAAGTTAATTTAGAATTAGATTCGGGAATGGTTGATAAATTGTTTTGGGCTGTGGCACTAAAAGTAGCTGTATTTGCTGTTTGTTGAGTTCTTAATTGAGTATTTACAGTTCCATTAATTCCACAAGTGTAAGTAAAAGCAGGAGTCCCGTTTATCATAGTTCCGTAACGATATTCAATAACGCCTGTTTTTTCATAAATTTTCACTTGATAATTCATATCAGGAGTTGTGTTTTGGTAAACAGCCATATTAATCCATTCAACAGTTAAAATTCTGTCGGGAGAAGTTCCTGTTAATAGATATTTAATGCTTTCTCCTAGTGGGTCAACAGCACCTTGAGTTGTTTGATCGTCGTAAAAAGGAGCTAATGCAATTAACGTTCCTCCAGATGTTGAAAAATAGCTGTTAACGTATGAGTAAGCACCTCCGTCGGCACCTCCAGTTGCAGTAGAAGATGAAAAATCCATATATCCATTTGTCGATACGCTAAATTTTGTGTATCGAACTCCGTTATACCAGAAATCAAAACCTATATCATGTTGGTACGACCTATTATCGTCTTCTATATAGCTTGTGTTGTTTCTCCAACTTGAGAGCGGAGTACCAGTCGATCCAATACTATTGTAAGTATTTCCAGTGCTTCGTGTAACGGTGTAATTTGTTATACTTTGTGCAAAAATTTGCACACTTAATACTAAAACGACTGCGATTAGGAGTATATATTTTTTCATAACTATAAAATTTCAATTTTAACGATGTTCTTTATACGCAAAGATACCATAAAAGTTGCAAAAAACAGAAAGTTTTAAACAAGCATTAATCGTACTTAATTTATTAGAATGCAATATTTTAAGTAAGACTATTAACAAACACTAAAGGTTTCCGCATTGGTGTACAATTTTAAGTGATTTGTCAATATTTTCCGCAAGCGTAGTTTTCGCTTCAAGCCAGTTAATATGGAATCCATTTTTTTCCATTCGGCGAAACCATGTCATTTGTCTTTTTGAAAATTGATGAATTGCAATATTGAGTTTTTCAAACATTTCATCAAATGAAAGTTCTTTGAAAATATATTTAGAAATGTACTTGTATTCTAAACCATAATATTCGATATCTTCTTTGGAAATACCTTTTTGTATCAACGCTTCAACTTCCTGAACCATACCATGTTCAAGTCTATACTTTAACCGATTGGTGATTTTTGTTTTTACAATTTCTCGATCTGTATTTAATCCCAAAATTGTATGTGAAAATTTTGGTAATTTTGTGTAGTTAATCGTGTTTGTTTTATTAAATTTTTCAATTTCTATCGCTCTAATAATCCTTTTCTTCGAGTCAAAATCAGAATTATTATGCGTTTTTCTTAATTTTTTTAAGATTTCAACGAGTTCAGACATTCCTTTTTTTTCTAATTCGTCTCGAAGCTCTTTATTTGAAGGAACGTGTAGTAATTTATATCCTGAAAGAATAGCCTCAATATACATTCCTGTTCCACCGCAAAGTATTGCTTTTTTATCTCGTTTTTTGATATCATCGTAAGCACTCATAAAATCTTGTTGAAACTCAAATACATTGTACTTGTACCCAGCGTCAACAATATCGATTAAGTGATAATTAATAAAATTATTATTGACTTTGTAATCGTCAATATCTTTACCAGTTCCGATATCCATTCCACGATAAACCTGACGAGAGTCGGCGCTGATGATTTCTCCATTAATTTTATTTGCTAAATGTGCTGCAAAAGTTGTTTTTCCAACAGCTGTTGGTCCAAGAATAACGATTAATTTATTTTCGCTCATTTAAAGATATTGAATTACAGATTGTTTATGGTTAAAAAATAAATAATCTTAAAATTAATTATAATTTTGCAGAAAATAAACAATTAGCGTATGAACTTAGATTTAAATCAAATATTGAATAGAGCAAAAAATATTTTAACCGAACCTATTAAAGAATGGGAGATAATAAAATCAGAAGATTCGGACAAGAATCAACTTTTGAAAAATTATGTGCTTCCTTTTGCAATAACAATATTTGTTGCATCGTTTTTCGGGAATTTAATGTTTTTGAGTTTTTTCTCATTTACATTTCAATTTTTAAGTGCATTGGTTTCTGCATTAACTTCGGTACTAGGAGTTTACATCTCAGCCTATGTTATTACCGAGCTTTCGCCTAGTTTTAATTCGAAGAAAAATTTAAATTCGACTTTCAAATTAGTTGCGTATTCTTTTACCGCATCTTTCGTTGTAAGCATTGTTACAGGATTAATTCCAGCATTATCGATATTATCAATAGCAGGATTGTATTCTTTATACCTTATATATACGGGATTAACCCCAATTCTTGAAACATCTGAGGATAAAAAAGTGCCATTTCTCATCGTTTCTACACTTGTGATTATTGTTACTTACTTAGTTCTTGCGTTTTTATTGGGTTTAATTCTTACTCCTTTTTTAGCAACAACGGTGCTATCGTTATAAATTTATGCGAGAATCAAGTATTAACATTAAAAACAAAAAGGCTTTTTTTGATTATGAGATTGTCGAACGGTTTGTCGCAGGGATTGTATTAACGGGAACAGAAATAAAATCAATTCGACAAGGGCAGGTTAATTTTACCGATGCATATTGTTTTATTTTAAAACAGGAGATGTGGATAAAAGGACTTCATATCTCAGAGTATTCTCACGGAAACATATATAATCATGAACCTAAACGCGATAGAAAGCTACTTCTAAATTCGCGTGAAATTAAAAAAATATCAACAAAAGTTAAGGAAAAAGGATTTACTATAGTTCCTTTAAAAATGTTTATTAACGGGAATGGATTTGCAAAAGTTGAAATATCCTTGGCTCGAGGAAAAGCTCAACACGATAAACGCGAAACCTTAAAGAAAAAGGATGCAACTCGAGAAATCGAAAGAAGAGACCGATATTAAATTCCGTCTCGTTTATATTTTTTATAAGACTTTCTATCACACAAAAAATTAAATCTGATTTAGGAATTCAAAAACGAAAATGATTTTTAATTACATTTGTAAGTATTAAAACTTGAAAATGAAATTATTTAAAATCGAAACGGGGAGCTTTAAGCTTGATGGAGGGGCAATGTTTGGAGTTGTTCCCAAAGTTATGTGGGCAAAACAATATCCTGCAGACGAAAACAATCAGTGTAATTTAGTAATGCGTAGCTTGTTAATCAATGATGGCAACAGAATTGTCTTAATTGATAATGGATTAGGGGAAAAACAAGACGAGCATTTTATAAAAAATTTTGGTCTTTTTGGAGACGACTCACTTGAAAAATCCTTATCAACTGCTGGATATTCATTTGATGACATCACCGACATTGTACTTACTCATTTGCATTTCGATCATTGCGGAGGAACTATAAAATATAACGAAAAAAGGGAATTGGTTCCTGCTTTTAAAAATGCAACAGTATGGAGTAGTCAAGAACAATGGGAGCTTGCCATGAATCCGAATAAACGAGAAAAAGCTTCGTATTTAAAAGAAAATTTTGTGCCTATTTTAGAATCCGGGAAATTGCGATTATTCGACAATAATATGTTTCTAACACCGAATATTGAATTACGTTTGGTGCATGGACACTCTTCTGGTCAAACGATTGTGTACATAAATTATAATGGAAAAACCGTAATTTATACAGCTGATTTATTACCCTTAGTTGCACAAATTCCTATTCCATGGGTTATGAGTTATGATACCAGACCTCTACTTACGCTTGAAGAAAAACAAAGCTTATTGGAAGAAGCCGTTGAGAAAAATCAAATTTTATTTTTCGAACACGATTTTTATACCGAATGTTGCACCGTAAAAATGACCGAAAAAGGAATAAGGTTAGATAAAGCAATGAAATTTGAAGAAATTCTTTAAACCTGAAATTATGAGCACTGAACTAAATTTATCATTTCCTGACAGAAAACTATTGCCAGATAGCTGTTATATGAGTTTTCCTTTAAATCAAACAGAATACCTCATCGATGGCGAAATTCAAAAATGGGTTGGAGAATTTGAAAAAGTATATTCTCCTGTTTTTTTAAATCAAAACGGAGTAATTGAAAATTATATAGGAAGTTATCCTTTAATGGATAAAGAAAAGTCGTTATTGGCATTAAATTCCGCTGTAAAAGCTTTTGATAATGGAAATGGCGAGTGGCCCAAAATGACAATTTCAGATAGAATAAAATGTTTTAAACACTTTGTTTTATTGATGAAAAATGAACGAACAGCAATTGTAAAATTATTGATGTGGGAAATCGGAAAAAGCTTAAGCGACTCTGAAAAAGAATTTGATAGAACTATAGATTATATCAATGATACGATTGATGCATTAAAAAAATTAGATCGGGATTCATCTCGTTTTACGATTTCTCAAAATATTATAGCTCAAGTTCGTAGAGCTCCGTTGGGAGTCGTCTTGTGCATGGGGCCTTTCAATTACCCGTTAAATGAAACTTTCACAACGCTAATCCCTGCTTTAATCATGGGAAATGTCATAATTTTTAAGCCGCCAAAACATGGCGTTTTACTTCATTCACCATTGCTAAAAGCGTTTAAAGAAGCTTTTCCAAAAGGCGTAATTAATACCGTTTATGGCGATGGCAAAAAAGTAATTTCCCCATTGATGGAATCGGGGAAAATAAATGTACTTGCATTTATTGGCTCGAGCCGCGTAGCTGATATTTTAAAAGTTCAACACCCGAAACCACATCGTTTAAAATCGATTTTAGGTTTAGAGGCAAAAAATCCAGCTATCATTTTACCCGATGCTGATATTGAAAGTACCGTTAAAGAATGCATATCTGGAGCCTTATCGTTTAATGGACAGCGTTGTACAGCATTAAAAATTCTTTTTGTTCATGAATCTATTCTAGAGTCGTTTTCCGAAAGATTTTGTAAGGAAGTTTCAAAACTAATTATTGGCATGCCATGGGATAATGGCGTAAATATCACACCTTTACCTGAGACAAATAAAACTGAATATTTAATAGCTTTAGTTGAAGATGCCTTGAGCCATGGTGCAAAGATTGCAAACGAAAATGGAGGTAAATTTAATCGTTCTTTATTTTTTCCTGCGGTTTTGTCAAATGTTAATAATCAAATGAGGATTTATCACGAAGAACAATTTGGACCTATTGTTCCAATCGTGAGTTTTAAAAATATATCCGAGCCGTTGAATTATGTAATTAGTTCGGATTACGGACAACAGGCAAGTATTTTTGGGAATGATTCGGATAAGATAGCAGAATTAATTGATACTCTTGTAAATCAGGTATGCAGAGTAAATGTTAATTCACAATGTCAGCGAGGACCTGACGAGTTTCCATTTACTGGGAGAAAAGATTCTGCAGAAGGTACACTTTCAGTGTCTGATGCTTTAAAAGTTTTTTCAATTCGCACCCTAGTAGCCGCTAAAGAAAACGATTTAAATAAACAGATTATCACAGATATTTTAAAAGAACAAAAATCGAATTTTTTATCAACTGATTTTATTTTCTAAATATTTTCAAGGAAGTAAGTATTAAAATCTCGCTATATTTTAAAAAATTAGTGGGATTTTGTTTTTTCGCTCAATTACAAAAAAGTGAATAAATGTAAATTCTTAAAAAAATAAAAGTATTCAAAAAATGATTAAATTATTCAAAATGAGTAGAAAATGATACTTTTTTTCTATATTCGCATTAATGAGTTATTAAAATGAGTCAAAATATGTTAACATTTAATAATAAAATATATTCATATTTGCTTTTATTTGTATTCTTAATTACTGTTAATGAGGCTTTTGCGCAAGAATTATCTGCGGGAGAGCAAGAGGTAAAAGCCAAAGCAATTGAACTTTTTAAAGAAAAAAAATATGAAGAGGCAATTCCATATTTTTCACAATTGTTGAGTTTATATCCTAAAGACCCTGACTATAATTACAAATATGGAGTATGTTTAGTAATTGCAAATCGAGAAATTAAAGATGCGATAACATATTTAACTTTTGCGGCAAGCAAAGATGTTCCATCCAATTCATATTTTTATCTTGGCAAAGCTTTTCATTATTCATATAAGTTCGATGATGCAATAAAATTTTATAACCGATATAAAGAAAAAGCAGAAAAATCAGAAGCAAAAGAACTTGAAGTTGACTTGCATATTTCGATGTGTAATAATGGAAAAGAACTTATTCGATACATCAGCGATTTAATTGTTCTTGAAAATAAGCAAATAAAAAAGATAGACTTTTATCGTTCGTATGAAATACGTGATTTTGGAGGACAAATTCTTGTTGCCCCCGAAGACTTCAGATCAAAAACGGATAAAGATGATAAAGAGGCAACCATAATGTTTTTATCAGAAAAGCTAGGAATGGTTTATTATGCGAGTTATGGGAAATCGAAAGAAAACGGAAAAGATATTTATCGACGAGTTCGAAATGCTGATGGAACATGGTCTGAACCTGAGAATTTAGGCACGATAATTAATACTCCATACGACGAAAACTTTCCGTATATACATCCTGATGGCGTAACACTTTACTTTTCTTCAAAGGGGCATAAAAGTATGGGAGGATACGATGTTTACCGTTCGGTTTTTAATGAAAATACAAGTACTTGGTCAGCTCCTGAGAATTTAGATTTCCCTACAAACTCTCCTTACGATGATATTATGTTTGCAACTGATGCAAGTGAAGATATTGCATATTTTGCATCAAAAAGGGAAACTAGTGGAGAAAAAATATCTGTGTATAAAATACAAGTTGATAAAAATCCTATTGAAAAAGAAGTTATTGATTTAGAGAAAGTTATAGAAAAGTCTAAGCTTGAAGTTTCACCTATTGCCGATAACTTAAAAGCAAGTGAAAATACTACGATTGAGGGAACAAACAATTTGAATATGAATTTAAAGTCAGAAGATATTGATTATAACTCATATACTTTTGCCAAACTTAATATTTCTGATAACACGACTTCTGATAATATTTTTAAAGAGGTTCAGAAAGATGCCGAAGTTTTAAAAATAGCTTCTACAAAAGCTCGCAAAGATGCTGATTATTCCTATGTAATTGCAAATAATAAAAATCAAGAAGCTGATAGAAAGTATAAAGAAGCTTCAGATTATAAAGCACAAGCAAGCACAAGTTCTTCCGAAACTCAAAAACGAGAACTGATTTCAAAAGCGGTACAGTTAGAGACCGAAGCAGAAAAGAATACCAACGAAGCGATGGTGGCTTACAATGTTGCTCGAAGTCTAGAAAAAATAGCTGACAACAAAGAAAAGGAAGCTATAAATGCAAACAATCTTTACAAAGGATTACAGTCGGGAGAAAATCAAGATGTTGTTTACTTGGCAAGTCGAGTTAATGAGAATAGAGAAAAGCTAAATAAAGATACAAATCAAACATTCGACACTAGCGAAAAGAAAATACAAGCTGAAAATAAAGCTAAAGAATTAGAAATAGCATTGAGCTCAGTTCAAGAGATTTCGAAAGAAACCAGTCGATTACGAAACGAAATGTCGAAATTAGATGCTGATTTAAAAGCCGACGAAAATGCCGCATATAAAGAACAACTTCAAACACGTTACAACGAAGTGAAAAACCAATATGATTCAAAAAAATCAGAGGAAGAAACATTGCTTTCGAGTGTTCAAAAAATTAATAATGAAGTTGATGATTTGAATACTCAAGTTGCATTTTTAGAAAATCTTTCAACGGATATATCTTCAGAAAGTGTTGATAAAAATGAGATTGCATCAAAGGCGTCTTCAATTGATAAGACAGAACTTAATAATCAAATCAACGAAAAAGAATTTATTGCCGATAACAAAACGGCTGAGAAAAATCCTGAAACGAAAGAAATAGATGATGTTGTTTTTGAATCTACTGAGACAATAGCAGTAGCAAATAAAAATACTGTTCCTAATTCAACACAAATAGATGCGAACAAACAAGTCGTCGATTCGCTTAATTACATGATTGCCGAAAAGAAAAAAGAACTCGAGAACGCCCCAAATGAAGCAGAACGCACAAAAATTGAAAATGAAATAGAAGAACTTGATTTTTTGGTTGACATGAAAAATCAACAAGTGAAAAATAATGTTGCAGAAACCAAAACCGACAATGCAATTGTGGAAGAAAACCCAATTGATAATGCATTAATATTCCCATTTGGCGAAAATGTAGGAAGTGTACAACAAGATTATGAAAAAGAACTTTTTAAAGCACAATATCACGAAAACGTAGCAAAAACATATCAGGCAAACCTTGAAACAATGAAATCAAGTCTTGATACTGTTTCAAATCCTGAAACCAAGAAGGCAATCGAAGGTTCTATTAGAAATATCGAAAAAGAAATTGCAAGCAATAAAAGCTTTGCTGAAAATAGTTTAAACAAGGCTCACAGTATTAAGTCTGAAAATCCAAACGATGTTGTTGATACTGAAATTTCTCCTGCCGAGTTATTCAAAAAAGCAACCGCTTATACTCAAGTAAATGAAATTCCTCTTGACGAAAACCAGAAAGAACAAGTTGAGACAACTCCACAAGACCGAAATTTTGCCGAAAATGCCTTTTCAAATTACGCAAAATACGATAAACAAGCACAAGCAAAGATTGATGAAGCAAATAAAATTGAAAAACAAGGAACAAAAAGTAAAATATTAAAAGAAGTTGATGAAATTAATAAGAAAGCCGATAATGAATTTCACATTTATAACGAAACCTACGCTCTAGTTAATACTGAAGAGTTTCAAGTATATAATGAGGTAATTGAAGATAACCGAATTGTTGCCGAAAACAATGATTTAAAAAATGCACATTCTTTAGCAAACGAAGCAAATATTTATTTCGATAAAGCAAAAGTTATCCGTAAAAATGCAGATTTGATTGTTGACCGAAAACAAAAAACCGATGAGTTGATTGTTGCTAAAGACTTAGAATTATTAGCAATATCAAAACAAAAACAAGCAATTGATTTATATATTAAAGCTAAAAAAGATGGCGTTCAACCACAATATATTGTTTCATCTGATTTGATTGGCGAAAATCCAGTTTCAAAAAGTATAGCATCAAAAGACAATACATCGAATCAGGAAATAACACTCCTATACGAAGAAGAAGAAAATCTTAAAAAATTCAGGGATAAAGAATATCAAGCCAATACATTATTAAAAGTAACTTCGAAGCAACTTGAAGATATTGAAAAAGAAAAGCAAGCTGCAAATCTTATCATGAGCGACAGCAAGAGAGTTAAAGCTCTTGAGGTTATTAAACAAAAAGAAAATGCAGTAAAAGAAAAACTCATCGAGGCTTACGTTGCACACGGGCAGGCTGACAGTTTAAAATACTCAGTTTATAAAAATCAAATTGATCAACTTTCTGCTCCTCTCGCAAGCAATTCGAACAAGAGAATTCTTACAAAACAATATGCAAACGAGGCTGATTTTTATTACAACGAAGCTCAAAAATTGAGAGAAGCAGGGAAATCGGAGCCAAACAAAGAAGAAAAAATTAAAAGTTTGAAAAAGGCTACCGATTTGGAGAAAAAAGCACTTGGCTCGCAAGAGGTTGCAGTTAATATTATGATGGATGTTAATCCTGTAATGTTTGCATCAAACAATGATTTGGTAAAATTGGATATTCTTGAAAATCTTAACAAACCTGTAAGTGTTGTTAATATTGAAGCCGTTGAAGAGAAAAAAATTCTTGAGCAAATTAATCTCACAAAAGAAGATGTTGAAGCAATTGATTTAGCTAAAGAAAAACAAGACGAAGCTGACGTTGCTCTGAAAGAAAGCGAACTTTTATTGAAACAAGCCGACGAAATGAAAGCAATGGCTGTTGGACTTACGTCTAAGAAAGCAAAAAAGAAAGCTTTGAAAGAAGCCGAAAAGGTTGAGAAAAAAGGATTAAATCAGCAATTTAGTGCTGCAGAAACCTATGAACTAGTTAATAATACTAAGTTTTCGATTTACGAAGATTATGTTAAAAATGTTCGTATAAATGATAATACAAACGAAGCTAGACAAGGCAAATTACTTGAAAAGCAAGCAAGTCAAAAATTCAATAAAGCTAAAGGTTTACGAGACAGATATTACGCTTCAATTTCAAATGGTAAAGAGCCTGACATGAAGATTCTTAACGATGCAAATCAATTGGAGTTAGAATCAATACAGGAAATGAAAAAAGCATATCGCATATACTTACATATGCCATCAATTGATTCTATTCAAAAAAGAGACTCTCTCCTAGCCGTATCAGCTATTTCGGAAGAAATGCTTATCCGCTCAACTGCTGATATTACACCACTTGGTATGGCAAAATCAGATACTTTAAAAACGAATAATACAAATACAGAAAATATTGATTTAGCTGCAAATACAGTAGTTGAACCTAAAAATACAGACCCTGTAAAAAGCGAAGTAAATGCAACTGAAGAGATTGCTGCAAATACCGAAAAAACAGCTAGTACATCAGAAGTTAAAAATGAAACACCTTCAGTAGGCAAGTCAGATGCTGGTTTTGTATTTGGATTTTCAATTTTTGGTAACTCGCAATATTCAGATGCAAATCCAATTCCAATCAATGCAAAAATCCCCGATTGCATCGTGTTTAAAATTCAGGTTGGAGCTTTTGTAAACCCAATTCCGCAAAATACATTTAAAGGATTGTTCCCAATGACCGGCGAAAAACTTCCAAATAGCCAATACACTCGTTATTTTGTTGGAATGTTTCGCTCTGTTGAGGCTTCAAAACTTGTGCTAAACGAGGTTCATAACATTGGCTTTAAAGATGCTTTTATTGTTGCATATATTGATGGAAACAAAGTGTCGCAAACACAAGCAATTAATTTAATAAACGCAGGAAAAGACGACTGCGTTGCCGGTTATGCTCAAATTACCCAAAATGAGCTTAACTTAGTTCGAAATAAGCTTACTTCGGGTACTGATGTTGCTTCAAATGTTGTTACTGAAAACACAAATAAAACGGTAGCCGAAACAGTTGGGCGAAACTTGGTCGAAGCTCAAGATATTACAAAAGTTGACGGGCTTTTATACACCGTACAAATAGGAGTATTTAAAACAGCTCCAACAACAGATAGATTAAAGAATTTATCTCCTATTTATCAACAACAAACCGAATCAGGATTTATTCGATTCACAACCGGAATATTTGACAATTTTGATGTTGCTAAAGCTGAAAGAGACAAAGTTATCGATTTAGGAATTAATGATGCGTTTGTTGCAGCTTATTACAAAGGTCAACGAATAACCTTAGATGAGGCTCGAAAAATGGAACGAGAAAAAACAGCTCCTCTTGCAAAAACGGCAAGTGTAAATGCTCCGAAAAACGATGTCGCATCTGAAAATTCACCGTCGATGAATAAAGGAGAGCTTACATTTAAAGTTCAAATAGGAGCTTATGAAAAGCAAGTTCCGACAGAAGTAGTTTCTTCCTTATTGAAAGCATCGGCGATGAAAGATTTTGAACAAAAAGTTATGAATGGAATCTCAGTATATTCGGTTGGAAAATTCACCAATTACAATGAAGCAGTTCAATTAAAAAATATTTTAGTAAACGACAATATCCCCGATGCATTTGTCGTTGCTTATCAGGGCGAAAATAAGATTTCGGTTGAAGATGCTAAAAAACTTTTAAATCAGTAATTTATGCAAAATAAAGTTAAAGAAAATCCGATGAACGAAAATCTTGATAAATCACAATCAAGAGAAGAACACTTCATCGTTTTACACAACGACGAAGTAAACACATTTGATTACGTAATTGAAACTTTGGTTAAGGTTTGTGAACACAATTCGGTTCAAGCTGAACAATGTGCTCATATTGTACATTTTAAAGGCAAATGCGAAGTAAAAAAGGGCACGTACGAATATTTAAAGCCAAAAAAAGACGAGCTTATAAATAAAGGTTTAAACGCAACAATCGAATAACATGGCAATCACAGCTATAATTATACTCATTGTTCTAGGCGTTTTGCTTTTACTTCTCGAATTTCTTGTAATCCCAGGTGTAACAATTGCTGGTATTGGTGGTATTATACTTGTTGGAGGAGCCGTATATCTTTCATATGAAAAATATGGAGCAGCAGCAGGGCATTTGACTTTAGCCGGTTCGTTAGTTTTTCTTATCGTAATTTTAATTATTGCTTTTAATTCAAAAACTTGGAATAAGTTAAAATTGAAGTCGGTTATAGAAAGTAAAGTTACAAATGTTGAAGAAGATCAGGTAAAAATAGGAGATATTGGAAATACTATTTCAAGACTTGCACCCATGGGAAAAGTCATGATTAATAATGAAATTTTTGAAGCTCAATCGAGTGGTGAATATATAAATCAACACACCGAAATTGAAGTTATTGCCCTTAGTCAAAATAAAATAATTGTTAAACCACTTAAATAATAAAAACTATGTTTGAAGGAACAGCTCTTTACATTGCAGTAACCATAGCGGCATTTATAGGTCTATGGATAATTTTGTATTTTATTCCTCTTGGGTTATGGTTCCAAGCACTTGTCTCTGGAGTTAATATTTCATTAATTCAGTTAATTTTTATGCGTTGGCGAAAAGTTCCGCCAAGAGCTATTGTGCAAGCAATGATTGAAGGCACAAAAGCAGGAATTCCATTGAATCGAAATGAGTTAGAGGCACATTATCTTGCTGGAGGAAAAGTCGCTCAGGTTGTTCACGCTTTGGTTTCAGCATCAAAGGCAAACATTCAGCTCTCCTTTCAAATGGCAACAGCTATTGACTTGGCCGGAAGAGATGTTTTCGAAGCGGTTCAAATGTCGGTAAATCCGAAAGTTATAAACACGCCTCCTGTTGCAGCAGTTGCAAAAGACGGAATTCAGCTTATTGCAAAAGCAAGAGTTACCGTTCGGGCAAATATTAAGCAATTAGTTGGAGGAGCCGGCGAAGAAACCATTTTAGCTCGTGTAGGCGAAGGAATTGTTTCATCAATAGGTTCTTCTGCATCTCATAAAGCCGTTCTCGAAAATCCTGATTCTATTTCTAGAGTTGTGCTAGAAAAAGGACTTGATGCAGGAACTGCTTTTGAAATTTTATCAATTGATATTGCTGATATCGACATAGGAAAAAATATTGGTGCTGTTTTACAAACCGACCAAGCCGAAGCCGATTTAAAGATTGCTCAAGCAAAAGCTGAAGAACGAAGAGCAATGGCAGTTGCAACCGAACAAGAAATGAAATCGAAAGCACAAGAAGCTCGTGCAAATGTAATTCAAGCAGAAGCTCAAATACCAATGGCAATAGCAGAGGCATTCCGTTCGGGTAATTTAGGTATCATGGATTATTATAGAATGAAAAATATTGAAGCTGACACAAATATGCGTGAATCCATTTCAAAACCTACAAAGGGGAAGTAATGAATAATTGTATTGTCTGATTTCAGAATTAAAATTGCTTACTTAATTTTTACAAATTGAGTAGGCAATTTTTTGTTTATACTATGTAATCAATCATAAATTATGGAAAGAATAGCTGTTTTTCCTGGTTCATTTGACCCATTCACGCTTGGGCATGAGTCAATCGTTAATAGGTCTTTATCGTTGTTCGATAAAATATATATTGTAGTCGGTTATAATTCAAAAAAAGAGGGTTATTTCACCGTCGAAAAACGCATGGAATGGATTAATAAAGTTTACAAAAATAATAATCGAATTATTGTGGACAGCTATTCCGGTTTGACAGTTGATTTTTGTAAAAGAGTTCATGCAAAGTATATTTTACGAGGATTAAGAACCTCGTCGGATTTTGAATACGAGCGTACAATTGCACAACTAAACAGAGCTATGGCCGTTGAAATTGAATCGGTATTTTTGCTCACAACACCCGAATTAACTCCAATCAATTCAACCATAGTAAGAGAAATTATTCGACATGGAGGCGATGCTCAAAAGTTTGTTCCGGCTCAAATCGACTTGTCAGATGTATAAAGTTGGCTCACTATTTTTTCTGTTTTATTTTCTATTCAATTTTGCTTCCATTTCACAAAATGTAAGTTTATACGGCTACGCTCCATCTTATAAAGGAGAAGAAATTGTGTTTAGCACATTTTCAGATTTAATTACCAACACCGTCGAAAACATTGGTTCGTGCCGAGTTGATTCGGTCGGAAATTTTTCTTGTGTATTGAATCTTAATGAGACGAAAGAAGTTTTTACGGATTTAGGAATCTTCCATTGTATTTTTTATGCTGAGCCAAATCAACGAATCAAAATTAATTTTCCAGAGAAAGTAGAAAAGGAGTTAAAAGATTTTTTAAATCCATATTTTGAACCCGTACAATTTTTTATCGGGCTTAACGATTCGCTTGACATAAATTTCAACATTAAAACATTTGACGAAGTTTACGATAATTATATGTCAACTAAATTTCTAAATATGTATAGCAAGCCTGGGAAAGCCGATGTCGAGTTTTTTATACATCGAACCGAAGGACGATTTATCGATAGTTTAAATCAATATTTTAATGTTTATAAAAAGTATAAATATGCAAGTTTAAAAAATTTGTCGTACATAATGGATTACCAACGAATGACGTTCGATTATTTTCGAAACAATCCAATTTGTTACTACAATATTGCATACATGGAATTGTTTAACAGTTTGTTCGAAAACTTTTTAGCACGACATGCTTCTACTGCAAAAGGCGAAGAACTTAAAGACGATATATTTTTGGGTAGAGGAATTTCGGCCATTAAAAATACATTGCGAAAAAACATCGAATTCTCGAACGACACGCTTCAAGAACTTATTCTGTTGAAAGGCTTGCACGATGCTTTTTTTATTCGAAATATGGTTCAATATCCTACTTTTCCCGAGAATCAATTACATCAAGTTCTTGACTCAATCGAAATTCTTACAAAAATTCCGGCACACAAAAAAATCGCGAAAAACATTCGTGCTAAAACGAAATTTCTTGCATCGGGAACCGAAGCTCCTGATTTTGAATTATTGAATAATGAAAATGAAAAAATTAGCCTAAAGAGTTTACATGGAAAATATGTTTACTTAAATTTTTGTAATACAAATAGCCGCGAATGCCGCGAAGAATTTGAATTGATAAAACAACTATCGAAACGATATAAAAACTTAGAAATCATCAGCATTTCGACAAATTCAAATTTTAACGAAGCCGTTGATTATTTTAATACAAATAATTATAAATGGACTCTCTTGGATTTTAATTCTGAAATAGAAGTGGTGAAAAAATACAATGTGAATGTTTTTCCTACGTATTTTTTAATTGATAAAATCGGATTATTCGTTCTTTCGCCTGCAAAATCGCCTAAAGAAAATATTGACCAATTATTTAAAAGAATATTTAAAGAAAACGAAGCCCTAAGTCCAAATGATTATGACGATTTGTTTAAAAAGCCAAGCCCTTTGAAGTAATCCTACTAAAAATGAAATTTTGATAAGTGTTCGTTATTATGAACGAAATGATTAATCCCTTACAATTTTGAAGGTAGTTTTTTAATTTATTATTGTCCATTACAAGGTTATATCGTTATTATATTTGCTCAATTGATTTTCAATTTCGGCTACAGTTGGCAACACACTTTGGAATTCTTTTGGTAATGAATGGATTAGATTATATTCGCTTATTCCAATTGGCTTTTGAATATCTCTTAAAGCATATTCGGCTTCAATTTTATCTTTTGTTTTACAAAGAATTAATCCAACGCTTGGATTATCGGTTTTATGTTTTAGTTGGCTATCAATTGCCGATAAATAGAAATTTAGTTTTCCCGCATATTCAGGCTTAAATTTTCCAGCTTTTAGCTCAACAACTACAAAGCAACGCAAATGTAAGTGATAAAAAAGCAGATCGATGTAATAATCATTCTCGTTTACAACTAAGTTGTATTGTCTGCCAACAAATGCAAAACCTTTGCCCATTTCTAATAAAAATTTACTAATGTGCTGTATCATTGCATTTTCAATTTCACGTTCCAATGCATCTTGTTCTAAACCTAAAAAATCAAAATTATATGGATTACGAATAGTTTCAATAGCCAATTGCGATTGAGGTATTGGCAAAGTGTTGCTAAAATTGCTTATAGCTTTTCCTTTTGATTGGAAATATTGATTTTTAATTTGTATTTCTAATTGATCTCTCGACCAGCCATTTTCAATGGTTGTTTGAGCATAAAACAATGCTTCGTCTAAATTTTTTGTTTGAGAAATTATAAGTTTATTGTGTCCCCAAGGAATTTGTGCCACAGCCTGTGGCACAAATGTAAATTGTTGGCTATAAAACAAATACCACTGTCTAATTGCATAAAGATTTCGTTTAGAAAATCCGTTAATATTCGGAAAACTGATTTTTAAATCAATTGATAATTGTTCTAAAATTGCATCGCCCCATTGAGCCTCTTTTTGTTTTTGAACAATTTCTTGTCCCAATTCCCAATAAACTTTCATTAATTGAGAATTAACAGCAACCGCAGCTTTTAATTGAGCAGAACTAATTTTAAGTTTTATACTTTCAAGCCAAGAAACGTATGCTACATTTTTCAAGTTCATTATTCAAAAAGAATCTAGAGTAATTTATACCGATAGAATTTTCCTAATTTCGTATCGGTATATTTTCTCGGCAGAAAACTTTTAAAAACCACCTCCGTTGATATAAGCATTTAGCTATATCTTTTAGGGGCAGCATAAAATCAATTTTCATAACTTCTGATTCTTTACGAATTTTGTTTGATTAATATATGTTCTGCTCAATAACATATAAAAAGACTTGGATGTTTTTTTTTTTTTTTTTTGCAAATTGCTGTACTTTTATAAACGTAGTTATAATAGTGTTTTGTATATAAAAAAACTAATCTCAATTATTATGAAAAAAAACTTGCTGACTTTCTTGATGTTAACATGCTTATTTAACATCGGATACTCGCAAAGTATCCACATTATAGACTTATCGGCATTGACCGCTGTTTATGCCGACGAAACCGATTTAACCAACGATTCCTTAGACCTTATCGTAAGTTTTAAACTTAAAGAATTCGATTTGGCAACGCAAGTAAATTTTATGTTTGGATCTATTCAAAATGAAGGAAACATATTGACACAAACCGCAAACATTGTTTTTGAAAACGATTCATATTTCTTGAACTATGCAAATCAAACAAACAAGATTGAGAATTACACAACAACGTGCAGCATTCGTTTGAGCAATCAACAATATGTCAATTATCAAACACTTACTCTTGTTGTTACAGGGCAAAACGGCGAACAAAGTAATACCTTATATTGGAACAAATAATTTAAAAATTAGAGTCATGAAAAAAATAATATTTGTAGTAATTTTAAGCATATTACTGATTAATACACAGGCACAAAATGTTTTTACGGTAACTCAAACAAGCGACCCAGACCCATTTTTATACTCAGAAAACCCTGATAATCCTGAAATTCAAGGTACATTGCAATGGGCAGTTCGTAAAGCAAACGATTCTGAATCGGCTTGTATTATTAATTTTGCAATACAAGGAACAGCACCACACGTAATTGAGTTGGAATATGGATTGCCTTCTATTCGGCAAACGATAATCATTGATGGAACAAGCCAGCAAGGCTATCAAGAAAACATACCTGCTATTATTATCGATGGACAAAATAAATTAGTTACGGCATTTCAATTTTATTTTACTGACAATTCGGAAGTAAAAGGCTTATACATACGAAATTTTCTCATGTACGGAATAGGATTTTCAAATAGCAACAATCTAACAATTGAAAAAAATACCATCAACAATATTTATTCATACGATACTGACATAAGAGTATCAGTAGGTTTGTATTTTGCAACATGCGGGAATGTGAATATTTATGGGAATTATATAGGAAATCAACTAAATTTTGATGAAAATATACACATCGAAAATCATGGCATACTTATAAATTTTGGAAGTACCGATTTTAGAATAGGAGACACCGAGCAAGGACAGGCAAATACAATCAGCAATGTGGGCGAAACAGGAATAAAACTAGCAACACAAGACGATTACGGAATTACCATATCGGCAAACAAAATTTACAACAATCCTATAGCCATTTCATTACTAAATGGAGCAAATGAAGCCAAACAAGCTCCAACAATCAGTTCTTACGACGAAGCAGGAGTAACAGGAACTTCTGAGCCTAACGATGTAATTGAAATATTTGGAAGTGCTAGAGATGAAAATGCAAATGAGTATCTAACAAGTATAACTGCCGATGAATTAGGAAACTGGACAACAACATTAGAAAATACAACATGGAATGGAATTGTTGCAACAGCTACTGACGAAAGTGGGAATACTAGTAAATTAAGCAATGTATTTAATTCAGAAATTGATTATTGTTTAAACAATCCTATAAATGTTGGTTATGAAACGGAAGATATTACATGTATTGATGGTAACGATGGTAGTATCACTCTAAGTATCAGTGGAGGCTACTCTCCATATAGTATTATTTGGGAAACCAATCCAGTACAAACATCTACAAATATAACTAATTTGATAGCCGGCACATATAAATTTAATATAACCGATTTACATGGTTGCACAAAGCATGATAGTATAACATTGACAGAACCATATAAACAAGTACAAATCTATGAGGATTTAATATTGAATTATTCTTCTGCAAATTTATTATCTGATGTTTCTAATGCCGTAGATAAATTTGATAATTTGTATGTTGTTGGAACTACCAACGATGATGTCCTTGTTAAAAAAATTACGTTAATAAAATATAATAATTCGGGTATTGAGCAATGGATTAGAGATTTTACCGTTAATAGTGAATTAAAAAAAATAATAATTGATAAACAGAGTAATGTAATAGTTATTGGAACGAAAACGGAAAATAATGCAAAAAGTATTATTGCAACCAAATATAATCAATCAGGTTCAATATTATGGAATGGCTTATACAACTTAGCGAACAGCGATGATGAAATTATTGATGCAATAGCTGACAACGATAATAATATAGTTATCGCTGGCAATATAGATAATTACAATAAAATTTTGATAGTAAAATTTGATTACTTAGGAAATTTACTTTGGGCAACAAATTACAACGATTTTTCTTCAAAAGTTAATGCAATTGTGGCAGATGGTAGCAATATTTATCTTACAGGTTCTAGTACTAACATAAATGAAGATTTTGTAACGCTTTGCTATTCAGGAAATGGAACTTTTTTATGGTCAAAGTTATATAATGGTTCTGATAATGAAACCGATGAGGCTATTTCAATTGATATTGACAATACGAGCGTATATGTAACTGGTAAAAGTTTTAGTACTACTAATGATTATGATATTGTTACTATAAAGTATTTAAAGAATGGAACTGAACAATGGATTGCAAAATTTAATGGAGTAAGTAATAATGTTGATATCCCTTGCAAGATTGCTGTTAATCAAAACATTTTCATTACTGCAAAAAGCAATAATGGATTTAATAATTCTGACTTTTTAACATTATGTTATGATGTTAATGGTCAACTTAATTGGGGGCAAATTTATAATGGTGCATCTAATGACAATGATATCCCTACTGATTTTAGAGTAACAAACTCAAATATTGTAGTAACAGGTATAAGTACAGATTTTTGCACGGGTTCAGACTATTTGACAATTAATTATAAAACTACTGGTGAATTAGATTGGGTTCAACGCTTTAGTAGTGAGGGAAATAATCCCGATATCCCAAACTCAATTTCGATAGATAATAATTCAAATGTTTTTGTTTCAGGATTAAGTACAAATAAATTTGGTAATTTTGATATTACCACTGTAAAATATAAAAATATTGAAACACAATGCCTATCCTTCCCAAACAAACTCAAAAACAAAGAAGATATACAAACTGAAAATATGAGCCGTAATATATTTATGCTCGTAAATAGTTTTATTTATTTAGCTCAAAGCAAAGAATTACTAAATACTGTTTATAATGAAGCCAAAAAATCAGAGGACTTTGAGGTACGTTACAACACATTAATTCAAAAAAATCCACAATTTAAAACATTGGTTGAAAAACAACTGAAAAATTGTTTTTATGCCGATAAGCCAGATATTCCTGAGCCATATAAAGATATAGAAAGTAAATTAATATATGATAATGATTTATATGTTCCCAATATTTATATTCCAAACATTAATATAGCTGATTTAAATAAACTACCTATAATCGCAATAGGCACGTCTGAAGTTAACGATGATGATGAAATTGTCGGATATACTTTGTCAAAAGATGGTCAAGTTAAGGAAATACTTATTAGTGAAGAACTTGCAAATAGTTCTAAAATTCCAATTATTATAATGAATTACTCTATTAAAAATGAAGAAGAATACATTAAGTCAATTAATGACAGTGGGGGGATAATAAACAATAATAAAAGCAATTCTTATAACATTTATTTAACACAATTTTCAATAAATTATAGATATGAGTCTAATTTCAGATCTGATTATCATCTTCGAATGATATATTTTTTTAGCAGTGGACAATATGAAGATGATACTCCTAATTACTTGATAAAGAAAATAAATAAAAGAGAGATTGGGGAAGTTTTTTATGATATGTTCCCTCTCAGTGGGGTGGATTATTGGAATGATTTAATAGGGATAGCAGTTGCAACATATGAACATGACTGGTGGGCTGGTTTAAAACCTGTGGCTGTAAATTCATCTCAAGTCCCAATGTCTCCTTGTGTTGTTCCTTGTCGGATGAGCTATTTAAATGAATGGTATCAAGCGTTTTATTTCCCTTTTAATGAATTATCATATTCGTGCCTATCTAAAGGTTCTTGTCTAATTATTAATTTATAATCTTTATGAAAACTATTAAGTTTATATTTTTTATAATTGTTTTTAGTGGGACGAGGTGTGTTGCTCAAGACCAAAAGTATAAAAATGATTTAAGTATTTATTATAATTGGAAATATATTGGGAATACAATTTCAATTGATTATTGTAAAAATGTTTATCAAAATTCATTTGTTATAGGGGCACAGATGTATTTAAATCAAATCCCGAATGTTAACGGATATCCATTTAAAGATAAGGCTTATGCTTATGGTATTTCAGAAAGATTTGGACTCAATATTGGATATAAATATATAATTAAAAACGAAAATATATTAAAAATATTCGTGAGTTCAAATATTCAATATTCAAATATTAGATTTAGGATAGAAGATGGTAATAATTTAAATGACTATGGGATTATTGCCCTTAGCGATCTTACAGATAGACATAATATTTTTGAATTATTGCTTGGAGTTGGTATAAATATCAAAATATATAAAAATGTTTACTTTATGCAATCTGTATTTGTTGGAAAATCGTTCCTTTCTAGTAAAAATTATGGTAGTAGATTTAATAATACGACTTCCTATAGATACGGTATAACATATCAATTTGGAAAAAATCTTAAATAAATAATAACAGTAAATAAAAAAATATGAAAACAATATTATTAGGCGTTTTATTGATATGTTTTGTAAATTTATTTTCTCAAAATAGGGGTAATTTATATAATAGTACATTAACAGAATTATCAAACACAATTGGTTCGTTTTACACTGAATCATGTGATGGTATGAAAAGTATTAACGATACGAAGTATAATTCCAATTATTATAATACAGATGATGGAGGAAATGCAGTATATTTTTATAAATCTATAGAGTTTCAACAAAATGGTGTTGCAGATAATTTTACTATCCTTATTTACCCGAATCCAAGTTTTGGAATAATAAATATTACAAGCAATGATGACACAGCCCCAATATGCCTTGAAATATACAGCAGTCTCGGACAAAAAGTATATGCCAATAACTTTAAAAACTGTGCAATGGCAAAAAACATTAATTTAAACTTAGCAGATGGTGTCTATTATTGCAGATTTCGTAAAGAAACTGGGGCAGTATTGAATCAGAAATTAGTAATACAAAATGAGTAAAATACAAAAAATAAGAGACTGCCTTTGGGCAGCCCCTTATTTTTTCTCGGTAGAAAACTTTTAAAAACCACCTCCGTTGATATAAGCATTTAGCTCATCAATCGACGATTCAAAAGTGAATGCATCGTTAAGTTGGTAATAGTTTCCAATATCGTAAGTGTGTCCGTATGCATATTTGGCAAGTTCTAAACGAGTATCTTCAAATGTGAATAGAAGCATAATTTCTTTTACTTGCGATGATAATAAACAGTTTGAATTTATTACTTGTTTAGCAATAGTTAATTTACTGTCTTCAAATGTTTTTGAAGCAATGGATTGTTTAACGCTAAAAAACGAATTTTGATCCATCGGTTGAGGACAACCAATTGGGCCCGAATAACCAGGTAAATAAACAACAACCTGAGTAGGAGGAGGAGTATTGTCAACATATACGTTGGTGCCCGTTCCAGTAGTTGTTGTGGTCGTAGAATAGGTTGTAGTTGTAGATGAGCTTGTTCCGCCCATATTACCATCGTTAATATTCATATTTACATTTAATCCAACACCTCCAATGTTTAAACCCATCGAAACATTTTCGTTTGTTCCTCCGGTAGTGGTAGTTGTGGTTTCGGTATATGTAACATTAGCCACAGGAACAACAACTGCTGCAGGAGCAATGGTTGTATAAACAATGGTTGCTTGTTGAGGTGCAGGCGGTGCACTTTGTGCAATTGGCACTTCGCTTCTGAAACGGAAAACATACTCCCCTTTGTTGTTTAGTTTAAGAGTGTAGGTTGTTTCAGTTCCCGGATTAAGCATAATTTGCTTTTGCAACTGCCCCAATGTTTTGTCTTCAAAAATTGCACGAACCGTATAATTCGGTGCGTTTAAATCGGTAATTTTGATATTCGTTTCAGGACTTGCATTTTGCATAATTCCATTTAAAACAATCGAAAATTTTTCGCCACCTTCGCTAAAGAAGATGAAATTCGATAATTGTGCATTCATTGATTTAATTACTACGAACGCAATTAATAAGAGTAATAGTTTTTTCATAAGTTTATGTATAATTGATTATTGCGGCGGCAATTTACAAAATTAATACCAAATTTCAATTAAGAATTAAGTGCTTTTCTGATGCTCCCTTTTTTGTTTAAAAGTTCTTGAGCTTCGTTGTACGTAATGTTCATTTGTTCAGAAATAATTCTAACGGCTCTTTCTTTGAGTTTGATGTTATTTAATTGTAAGTCAATCATTTTATTTCCTTTTACCTTTCCCAGTTTTATCATTACCGAAGTAGAAATCATATTTAAAACAAGTTTTTGAGCAGTGCCTGCTTTCATACGAGTGCTACCGGTAACAAACTCAGGTCCAACCACAACTTCAATAGAATATTTCGATTCGTGAGCAAGTAAACTATTCTCGTTGCAAGTAATGCAAGCGGTTTCGATGTTGTGTAAACTGCAATTTTGAATTGCACCTACCACGTATGGAGTTGTTCCTGAAGCTGATAATCCGATAACAAAATCGTTTTTCGAAATCTTGTGTTTTTGCAAATCTCGCCAGCCTTTTTCAAAATCATCTTCGGCATTTTCAACAGCTTTGCGAATGGCTTTTTCGCCTCCGGCAATAACTCCGATTACAAGATTTTCGTCGACTCCAAATGTCGGAGGACATTCCGATGCATCAACCACACCTAAACGCCCACTGGTCCCAGAACCGATGTAAAATAAACGCCCACCTTTTTTCATTTTTTTTACTATCGCTTCAACCACAGTTTCAATAATTGCAATGCTTTTTTCAATAGCAAGCGGAACGGTTTTGTCTTCTTTATTAATATTTGTAAGAAGTTCGTGTGCCGTCATATTTTCAAGATTGTCGTAATATGAATTCGATTCTGTTGTTTTCACGAGAATAATAGTTGGTTTAACATTCGTGATATTTTTACAAACTTAATGCATTTTGGATATCATCACCAAACATTTCAGTAATCGGATTTTCGATTCGTTTTTTAATGGCAATTAAAAATCCAACAGAGTCACGACCGTCAATTATTCTATGGTCGTACGATAATGCGACGTACATCATTTGTCGAATTTCAATTTTATCATCTACAACAATAGGGCGTTTGACAATATTGTGCATTCCTAAAATAGCCGATTGTGGAGGATTTAAAATAGGAGTCGAAAGCAAAGAGCCAAAAACACCACCGTTAGAAATTGTAAATGTTCCTCCAGTTAATTCTTCAAGCGAAATTTTTCCTGTTCGTCCTTTTTCAGCCAGTTCGGCAATATTAAGTTCGATTTCGGCAATGCTCATCTGCTCGGTGTTACGAAGTATTGGCACCATCAAGCCTTTATCCGTTTGAACGGCAATACCAATATCCGAGTAATTAAAATTAATAATATCTTCCCCGTCAATTATTGCATTTACATTCGGAAATTCTTTCAACGAATCGGAAACCGCTTTTGTAAAAATTGACATGTAGCCCATTTTTACGCCATGTTTTTGTTGAAAAGCATCTTTATATGTTGCACGAAGATTGATTATATTCGACATATCAATTTCGTTGAACGTGGTAAGCATAGCCGTTTCGTTTTTCACGGCAACTAAGCGTTGACTAATTTTTCGTCGTAACATCGACATTTTTGTTCGAGTAAATTGTCGATGTTCGGGGATTATTTCTCCAATTTTTGCCGATGATATTTTTCTCAATACATCAGCTTTTTGAATTTTTTTATAACCTTTAAAATCGTTATTTATAGATAAATGATTGTCTTGAATTATTTTTTTTGCCAAAGGCGTAATTTTTATTTTTTCGATGGTTGAATGTTGAATAATTGTTTCTTTTTCAAAAATATTTTGAGGTGCATTATCCGAAATATTAGTGGTATTTGGTTCGATGGTGCAGGCAATAGAATTAACTGGAACAGGGATTCCCGCTTTAGCTAAAATGTTAATTTTTCCGCTAGCTTCGGCAACAAGCGACAATGTTGCTTTATCGGATTCAATTTCAGCAATTTCTTGGTCTTTTTCGACAAAATCGCCATCTTTGACTAACCACGATGCTATTTCAACTTCTGTTATCGATTCTCCAGGGCTAGGTATTTTTATTTCAATCATTTTTCTAATTTTCAATCTTCAATTAACAATTTACCATTCTGCTAAAAATCTTTCATGCAATTCATTTTACAATACACTGTTTTTAAATCGCAGTTGCAAAGAACAAATGTTTTATCAAGAATTTTTTGTTGACTTTTATTATGAATTTCGAGTAACCCGGTTGCAGGACTCCCACTTTCGGGACGCCCAATTGCCCGAAATGTATATTCGGGAAGCATGCGTTGTAAAAATGTCCAAGCTCCCATGTTTAGAGGCTCTTCCTGAACCCAAGTCAGTTGTGTCGCATTTTCGTATTTTTCAATAATTTTCGTGATTTGTTCTTTTGGAAAAGGATACAATTGTTCGATTCGCACAATAGCCGTTTCAGTATTGTTTATTTCTTTTCTTTTTTCGAGTAATTCGTAGTATATCTTACCCGAACAAAATGCTATTTGTTTAATCTGCTTAGGATTTGAAACGATATCGTCGATAATTTCCTGAAAATTAGTTTCGCTTAAATCTTCAATTGTTGAAATGCAAGCAGGAAGACGCAATAGACTTTTAGGTGTAAAAATAACCAAGGGCATTCGGGTTGGGTTTAGCACTTGACGACGCAAAATGTGAAAAAAGTTTGCCGGAGTTGAACAATTTGCAACGTACATATTGTTGCGAGCACAAAGAGCTAAATATCTTTCCATTCTGGCACTTGAATGTTCTGGACCTTGACCTTCATATCCATGAGGAAGTAAAAGGGTAACACCATTCATCAAATCCCATTTTTCTCGAGCAGAGCTAAGATATTGGTCAATAATTACTTGAGCTACATTGTTGAAGTCACCAAATTGAGCTTCCCAAATGGTTATAGCATCAGGTTTGGCAAGTGCGTAGCCATATTCAAATCCAAGTACGCCATATTCTGATAGATGAGAATTGTAAACACAAAATCCGGCTTGATTTGCATCGATATTTTGCAAGGGAATATATTTTTCATCAGTATCTTCAATTACTAATGTAGCATGGCGATGCGAAAAAGTTCCCCGTTCCGAATCTTGACCGCTTAATCTTACGGGGTAGCCTTGTTTTAATAGAGTTCCATAAGCCAGCAGTTCGCACATGCCCCAATCAAGCTTATTTGCTTCAATCATTTGCCAACGGTCATCCATTAATTTTTCAATCTTTTTGAAAAACTTTCTATCGGAAGGCAGACTTGTTATGGATTTTGCAATTTCTCGAATAGTGCTTTTATCTACAGATGTGTTTACAATATCGTTTAACGATTTATTTTCGGAAGCATAATATTTTGCCCAAATATTTGAAAGGAAATGTTTAATGACTACAGAATTGTTTTTTTTTGATTCGGTCAATGCGTTTTCCAGTAAATCGTTAAACTCGTTTTGAATTTGTTGAATCAGCGTTTCCGATAAAACTTTTTCATTTAGTAATTGATTTGCGTATATGTCTCGTGAGTTTGGGTGCGATGCAATTGCTTTATATAAGGTTGGTTGTGTAAAACGAGGTTCGTCTCCTTCGTTATGTCCATATTTTCGGTAGCATAAAATATCAATAAAAATATCGGTGTGAAATTTTTGTCGATATTCAATAGCTGTAATAACTGTATTTACTAAGGCTTCAACATCGTCGCCATTGACATGGAAAATTGGTGCTTTAATGACTTTTCCAATATCGGTTGAATAAATACTCGAGCGAGCGTCTAAATAATTAGTCGTGAATCCAACCTGATTGTTAATAACCAGATGTAATGTGCCTCCAGTACGATAACCGTTAAGCTGCGACATTTGCAATACTTCATAAACGATTCCTTGAGCTGCGACTGCTGCATCGCCATGAATAATAATTGGTAATACTTTGTTTTCGTTTTTGTTGTATGTATGGTCGAGTTTTGCTCGAGCAATACCTTGTACTACTCCGCTAACCGTTTCAAGATGTGATGGATTTGGAACAAGTCCGATTTTAATTTTTTTATGTTCAGAAGTGTTGTACTCAATGTCGTACCCTAAATGATATTTTACATCTCCTAATATGTTGTCTTGGCTGTAATTTTTTCCGTTATATTCTGAAAAAATATTTTCGAAAGGCTTTTGCAATACATTACTCAACACATTTAGTCGCCCTCGGTGCGACATCCCAATAACAAAATCTTCGATTTCGAAACGAGAGCCATTTTCAATGGCCGCATTTAGTGCCGGAATAAGCGATTCGGCTCCTTCTAGTGAGAAACGTTTTTGTCCTGTGAATTTTTTATGAATAAAAGCTTCAAAACCAACAGCTTTGGCTAAGTGTTTAAAAATTGCTTTTTTTTCGTCAATTGTGAAATTGGGTTTGTTTTGAGTTGATTCCATTTTTTCTTGAATCCACTTTACAACTTCTGGATTTCTGATGTAAGCATATTCAACCCCAACCGACTGACAATATGTTTCTTCGAGGTGATTTACAATTTGAGACAATGTTGAGACTCCAATACCTATTTCTTTTCCTGCTTGAAAAACAGTGTTCAAATCGGCTTTATCTAAACTGAAATTTTCGATTGCCAATGTGGGAAGATATTGTCGTCGTTTACGAACCGGATTTGTTTTGGTAAAAAAGTGTCCGCGTTGACGATAACCATTAATTAAGTTAATGACCTTGAATTCTTTATCAACTTGCTTGTCGGAAAACTTGATAGAATAATTTTGTTGAGCAAACTCGAATCCTTGAAAAAATAACTGCCAACTTTCATCAACCGAATTTTTATCTTCTTGATAATTATTATAAAGTTGATTTACATAATCAAGATTTGATAAAAACGAAAATTTGTCCATTCAAACTGCAAATTATTTTGCTGTAAAGATAAAAAAACATTTAAGTAAATTAGTGCTTAATATTGAATGTTTGTTAATAAAAATCACTCACATTCGTACTTAACGGTTATACTATCAGTGGTTTCGTCGTCGAAATTTTTCCACACAATGACATCGCCTCCACATAAGGTACTTTCTTCGGTTTTTTCGATAAGTTCGTCAGTGTTAGTATTGTAGTGAGCTTTGTAGCAATCTTCACAAATTGGAGTATCCTGATCTTCGAGCCAATCGCAAGAAGAAAAACTTACGGCAACGAGTAGAAAAAACAATATTTTTCGCATTTGTTTGTGTTTTAAATTAGATTATTCAACTGTTTTTACATAAACCAATTTATCGTCGTCTTTGTCGTAATAATCTTTTAAGCGAGCTTCTAAATCGCATTTACATCTGTCGTAAAATTTTTGAGTTGGAATGTATTTTTCTCTTGAAGATGTTTCGATATATATTTTTCTCCCATTCTGTTTTTTAATTGCATTGTATGTTTCATCAAAGATTTTTTTACCAATGCCTTTATCTCGAAAATCGTTGTGTACGGCAATCCAATACAAGTCGAAGCTTTTGGTTGTGCATGGAATTTCACCATAACAACTGTACCCTATTGTTTTTCCTTCATAATCGGCAAAGATAAAATAATAACCACTTTCGATTCCTTTTTCAACTCGTTCTTGTACCAATTCGACGGCGACATCTATTTCGTGGTCGTAAAAAAAACCGGTTGAAGAAACTATTTCTCGAACATGTTGAATGTCTTTTTCGCTTGGTAGTTCTCGTATTGTTAAGTTCATTTTGCTTATTTTCTTTTTAAATGATACTTGTAAAGATAATACTTAGAAAAAATAAAAGCAATTTAAAAAATACTAAATTTTGTGCCAACACAAACCTTTTTGTTTTGTCATTCCGAACGTATGTGAGGAATCGAATAATGCAACTAAATCCCTTCGGGTTTCAGAATAATTCCCAAACTCTTTTTTCCATCAATTTTTACAATTATCGGCGAGCTAAATTGCACATGACGAATATAATCGTCTTCGTATGCTGGTTCTTGTTTTTCAAGATAATCAATGTCGTAATGTCCGTCTTTGATAAACGGATTAATGGTAAAATATCCAACCCTGAACGATGTTAAATTTTGGAAAAAGTGAGTTCCTTGACTTGGGTCAATTCGATAATTTTCGAGACCTGATTCAATAATAACTCTTGCCGCTGAAATTTGTGCCCACTTTACCGGAATCCCCAACCATGGGTCGCTTGAACCCCAACGTCCGGGACCGACAAGAACGTAGTTTTTGTTTTCGGCAACGAATTTATCGTTAAGTTTTTCGATTAATCTTACAATTTCGTTTGTTTTTGAAGCGTTAAACGATTTTGGTTTTACATATACAAAATCGTAGATATCTTTAATTATTCCGTCTCCCAAAGCTGATTTTGATGTTATAATTGTGGATTCAGGATCAATATGTTCGATTTCTTCGGTAAATGCTTCTTCGTTTTCGACAATTGGTCTGATTTGCAATAAATTAAATGTGCTTTTCGCATTTTTGCCTGAGTTTAAATCAACGGCAAATTCTATCTCGACAGGGTCGCTCATTTCTCGTTGCCCAATTTCAAGTATGGTTTCAAGAATTTTAGCTAATGGAAATTTGTTGTAATTCAAAATATTCGAGAAGGTGATTACACGTTGTCCTTCGTCAAACATACCATCTTTTATGCAATTGTTTTCAATGTCGTAGGTTGAGGCAATATTGGTAAGCATTCCGTCTTTTTCGGCTTCGCTAATTCGAAGTTTTAAAATATTTATGGCATCGTTGGTCGAAGGCGTAAAACTATTCGAATTCAAATCAAGAGCATAAAAATATTTTTGTGTTTCTTTCAATGCCATATCGGTTGATGAAAGCTGTAATACTTTTTGCGGATATTTTGGCGAAAATCGCAAATTTGCTCCACCATCAACAATATATTTTCCCAGTCCAATAGCGATGTTTGCGATACCATCTTCGGGTTTTTCGGGTGGAATAGGATAGAAATTTATGGATCGAGCAACTCCCGAAATACTTGGATAAAATCGGTCTCCATTTTGTTTTCCGCAAACTTCTTGCAATACAATTCCCATTTTTTCTTCATCAATTACATTGCGAGTTGCAGCCATATATGCTTTACTGCCTTTGAAAAACACCGAAGCGTAAACGCTTTTGATTGCTTCGCTAAGTTTTTCAATCATTACTTTATCCGATTTTATTTTAGGAATCATGTAAGTAGAATAAACTCCTGCAAAAGGTTGGTAATGTGAATCTTCGAGTAAACTTGAAGAACGAACGGCGATTGGATTATTTATGAAGGTAATAAAAGTTTGCAAATCATCATGAATACGTATTGGGAGCTTTGCCTTTATAAAGTGGTGCAAAATCACATCGTCAGAAGAGTTTGATAACGCAATGTCGTATAAACAATTGCTCTCCATATATTCGTCGAAAACATCGGTGCTAAGTACCACAGTTCGTGGGATTGTAACGACAACATTTTCGAAATTCTCAAAAACTTTATTTCTTTTAATCAATGAATCAATAAAAGCAAGTCCTCTCGCTTTTCCTCCAAGTGAGCCCTCGCCAATTCTTGAAAAATTCAAATATTCGTCAAAGCTTTCACGATAAAATTTTGCAATAATTCCACGCCCTTTATTTAACCTATATTCAGAAATGGTGTCATATAAAAACTGTTTAACGCTATCTAGACAGTCGAACTGATTACTTCGTATATGTTTAAACAATTCAGCCAGCGGAAAGGTTGCTCTTGCATAAAGCCATTTCGAAATATCGTTTCGATTGAAGTGATATTGAAGGCTTTCGTCTGGAATTTCAAATAATTTTTGTTGCAATCCTTGTAAATCAGAAATCGTAAAAAGTACAGTATTTGTTTTTGGATCAATAACTTTAAAATCGCCAAATGATAATGATTCTTTCACATAATCACGAACTTCGAGCGATAAAGTTTTAGAATACTTGTGAATGAAATTCACGCCTACATTATCTGCTATTTCTCGATTTTTTAAGTCGGAAGACTGCATTAAAAATGGCATAAATTCATCAGCACTGCGAACTTCTTCAAACAGTTTTAGCCCTGCTAATTTTTCTTTAACTCCGTCTTTAGGAAAACTCATATCACTGATTATCCCAAGCATATTGTTTTTATACTTGTTAAAGTAGGCAATGGCTTGATTATAGGAAGTTGCCAACAGAACTTTAGGTCTTCCTCGCATTCTCATCGTTTTTTGATGGTCGTTCAGACCTTCAGAAGTAAATTCTTTCGATTGTTGAAATATTATTTTATACAAATTAGGTAAATAACTTGAATAATATCGAATAGAATCTTCTACAAGCATAATTACCTGAACACCGACTTTATTTACGTCGTTTTCGACATTCATGCCATCTTCAATCAGTTTAATAATTGCTAAAAGTAAGTCGGCATTTCCAAGCCAACTGAAAACATAATCAATGGCCGACAAATCTTCTCTGCTCAAACGAATAGAAACTTCTCGCGAAAAAGGAGTTAAAACAACAATTGGCTTTTCAAAATATTTGGTTTTTATTTCTCGGGCAAGTTTAAATGTATCAACATCGCTTATGCTGAGCATTGCAATTACCAAATCGACCTTTTCGGTTTCGAGTATGTGAAAAGCCTCAGTGCTTGTTGAGGCTTGTACAAATTGAGGCGGATACCGTAAGTTTAGCGAAACATATTCGTTAAATATTTGCTCGTCGATTCGACCATCTTCTTCTAAAATAAAATAATCGTAGGTGCTACATAGAATTAATACTTTATAAATTCTTTTGTTCATAAGTTGGCGAAAGGGGACATCTTCAAATGAATATCTTTCGGGTTTTACAAATTTTTGTGTCATAAATGTCGCAGTTCTATTGTCTTTGTATATGAGAATAATTGTCAAGATAATAACTTCCGCAAAATTAATAATAAACCTATCAAAGACAAAAATTGCCAAATCAATAATTTAGTGCACTTTATCAATTATTAAAGAGTAGCGATAAATTATGAATAAATAAATCGAATGTCTTGATAGTCAACAATATATAAAATTAGATATATTGATTTTTGATTTTTTTTATCAAAAATATTTTCCATTTTATCGCAGAAAAGCTTAATTTCAGATTTATGATTAAAAATATCAGGGTTGCTGAAAACTGAATTAAAAGAGTAAGCAAAATTAAAATCTATATTTATGAAAAAAATTCTGTTTTTATTTGTTTGTGTTTTATTTATTGGAACAGCTTTGACAAAAGCACAAAAGCTCGATAAATTTGGTGCCGACATGGGCAAAAAAGAAGTCATGGGCAAAGAAGTTCGGGTTCCATATACCGATGTAATAAGTTATTTTGGATACGTTAAACCAGGTGCTGCTCCTGACGAAACAAAAGGTGGAAAAAAATATTACTATTTGTATGTTTGGATTCCCGCAGTTGCTCCCGAAATAGGAGTTCGAATGATTTCTCCAGTACCCGATAAAATGGTGCCTGAAAAAACCGACTATGTTGCACAAGATTTTGATATTAAGGATAAAACAAATTATTTCGATACTTGGATTTCTTTAGAAAGAGCCGACGGAATAACATCTGTTGATGATATTTTAGCAAAATCGAAATCGGCAAAATGGAATTTGTATGACCAAAATGACGATTCAGGCGAAATGCCAGCACAGCCATCAGGAAGTAAATACAATTCGTTGATGAGAATTACCAGCAATCCGAACGACCCATTAAAAGCATTGGTTGTTGGTTTATACCGAATAGGCTTTACTACATATAAAGTAGGCGAAGTTCAAGGTAGTTTTATGGCTCAAGTTGGAGCACCAGTTAAACTCCCGGGAGTTGCTGTTGCAAAAGATGTTGACTCGTTAGTTAAATTGTTAAAAGAAGCAAAAGAGTAAAATAATTTTAAGTATTTTATGGCGTATTTCATTTGGCAATTAAAAATATAAACAAATGTAAGTGTCTCGATTTTTTGGGACACTTTTTTTATTTCTAGATATAATCATTTAAGTTGAAAATTTAGCTGTTGTATAAAATTGTTTTATAACAGTATAAACAGTACTTTTTTTCATTCAAATCAGTCTGTTTTATATTTTCATTTCATTAAATTTGATGCAGAAATAAACATGAAAATTTACAATAAGCAAGAAAATGGATTTACTCAGCCAAATTAGGGCAAATGCTAAAAAAAATAAAAAAAGAATAGTATTACCCGAAGGAACCTCAATCAGAACATTGAAGGCAGCCGACATAATCTTACGAGAAGATATCGCCGACTTAATTTTATTAGGAAACATTCAAGAAATAAAAAATCTTGAAAAAGAACTTAGCCTAAATTTATCGAAAGCAACTATAATTGACCCGAAGACTTCGGAGAAGAGACTTGATTATGCAAATAAGTTTTACGAATTGCGAAAATCTAAAGGCGTTACCATTGCACAAGCATTAGAAATAATATCCGAAGACATTTATTTTGGTCCGATGATGGTTATGATGGGAGACGCCGATGGCGAGGTTAGCGGAGCCGAACACTCTACCGGCGATACGGTTAGACCCGCTTTGCAAACAGTTAAAACAGCACCGGGTTTTTCAGTTGTGTCGGGAGCAATGATTGTTGTTACCAAAAAGAATACAATGGGCGACGATGGCGTTTTTGTATTTTCAGATGTAGCAATTACGGTAGATCCAACAGCTGAACAATTAGCCGAGATAGCAATTTGTAGTGCCGATACAGCTAAAGCCGTAGCAAATATAAAAGAACCAAGAGTTGCCATGTTGTCGTTTTCGACAAAAGGCTCAGCTAAACACGAATTTGTAGATAAAGTTCAAAAAGCTGTTCAGATAGTTAAAGAATTAAGACCTGATATTAATATTGACGGAGAACTACAAGCCGACGCTGCAATTATTCAATCGGTTGGAGAAAAAAAATCACCGGGTTCAAAAGTTGCCGGAAAAGCGAATGTGTTGATATTCCCTGACTTACAATCGGGAAATATTGGCTATAAATTAGTCGAAAGATTGGGAGATGCTCAAGCAATTGGACCAATTTTGCAAGGATTGGGAGCTCCGATTAACGACTTGTCAAGAGGTTGCTCGGTTGACGATATAGTTAACTTAGTGGCAATAACAGCTAATCAAGTGAAATAATTATGAAGACCAATTTTATTGGTCTTTTTTTATAAATATAAATGAATAAACAATGAATATATTAGTCTTAAACTGTGGGAGTTCTTCGATTAAATATCAATTCCTTGATATGTGTAATAATGCAGAACTTAAAGCTAAAGGTATTATCGAAAGAATTGGTTTGAAAGATGGAATCGTAAAACACAAGCGATTTGACGATGTAAAACATCAACTAATAACTGATGTCCCAAACCATGAAGTGGGGATTAATATAATATTAGCTATTTTGACAAATCCTGAGTATGGAGTTATTAAAACAATTGATGAAATAAAAGCTGTTGGACATAGGGTTGCACACGGAGGTGAAAATTTTACTAAAAGTGTATTGATTAACCAAGCTGTTAAAGACGATATCGAAAAATGCATTGATTTAGCTCCGCTTCACAATCCAGCAAATTTGAAAGGAATATTAGCAATGGAAAAACTTATTCCAAATGTTCCGCAAGTTGCAGTCTTCGACACATCGTTTCATCAAACTATGCCACCCGAAGCGTATATTTATGCATTACCATATGAATATTACGACAAATATAAACTTCGTCGATATGGATTTCATGGAACAAGTCATAAATATGTAGCACAAAGAGCAAGTCAATTTATTGGCAAAAAATACGAAGATTTAAAAATAATAACAGCTCACCTAGGAAATGGGGCGTCGATGTGTGCCATTAAAAATGGCGAATCGGTAGATACATCAATGGGGTTAACTCCTATCGAAGGACTTGTAATGGGAACTCGAAGTGGCGATGCCGGACTAGGTGTTGTTTTGTACATGATGGAGAAAGAAAATTTGTCGCTTAAAGCGATGAGTGATATTGTAAATAAAAAATCTGGATTATTAGGAATTTCAGGCTTAACATCCGACATGAGAGATTTACGAAAAGCAAGAGATGAAGGAAACGAGAAAGCAAAACTTGCCATTGATATTTTTGTTTACCGAATTAGAAAATACATTGGTTCATATACATACGTACTTGGCGGAGCCGACATGATTGTGTTTACTGGAGGAATTGGCGAAAACGAAGAACTTATTCGAAAAATGGTTTGCGAAAATCTAGAATTTGCAGGTATCGAATTAGATTTAGCATTAAATAATTCAGCGAAAGGAGAGCCTACAATTATTTCATCTCCAAACTCAAAAACGAAAGTCGTTGTTATGCCAACAAACGAAGAGTTAGTTATAGCGTGCGATACAAATAAAATTGTTTCAAAAAACAATTGTTTTTAATAGCTTTGTGAACTTTTAAAAAATAATTGATAAAAAATATTAAAAACAAATGAAAATCCTTGTATTAAATTGCGGAAGTTCGTCGGTTAAGTTTCAACTTATGGACATGATTAGCGGGAGAGAAGAAGATGTAGATGTCTTGGCATCGGGTATTATAGAACGTATTGGACTTAAAGACAGTAAAATTTCATACGAACCAAAAGGTCAAAATAAAGTTAAAAAAATTCAGGATATTGCCGACCACACACAAGGGATTGATTTAATTCTTCAAATGTTGTTAGACCCACAAATAGGAGTGTTAAAATCGAAACACGAAATAGCAGCAGTTGGACATAGAGTTGTTCACGGTGGCGAAACTTTCAGTGGAAGTGTAAAAATTACGCAAGATGTAATCGACAAGATGATTGAATGTGTTGATTTAGCTCCACTTCACAATCCAGCAAATTTAAAAGGCATTTACGCAATGCAGAAATTGCTGCCTGACGTACCTCAGTGTGGAACATTCGATACTGCATTTCATCAAACAATGCCCGACTATGCTTACATGTATGCAATTCCGTATGCTTTGTACGATAAATATAAGATTCGTCGATATGGTTTCCACGGAGCGAGTCATTACTACGTCTCTAAAAAAGCAGCTCAATTAATGGGGAAAAAATATGAAGAAGTTAAAATAATTACCTGCCATTTAGGAAACGGAGCATCGATAGCGGCTGTGAAAAACGGGAAATCGGTTGATACCTCAATGGGCTTGACCCCGGTTGAAGGATTAATGATGGGAACACGTGCCGGCGACCTTGATATTGGAGCTTTATTTTACATCATGGATAAAGAAAAACTTGACCGTGAAGCCGCAAATAATCTTGTAAACAAGCTAAGTGGAGTGTTAGGGGTTTCGGAATTGTCGTCAGATATGAGAGATGTTGAAGAAGCTGCTTGGTTAAAAGGCGATTACAAATCAGACTTAGCTCTTAAGATGTATTTTTACAGAGTTAAAAAATATATTGGCTCTTATGCAGCAGCCATGGGCGGAGTTGATGCAATTGTTTTTACAGGTGGAGTAGGAGAGAGAGGGCCAGAAACAAGAGAATTTATTTGCTCGGATATGGAATTCATGGGAGTTAAATTTAATAAAGCAGCAAATGATGGTGTAAAAGCCAAACTAGTTGAGATTTCGATGCCTGATTCAAAAGTTAAAGTTTATGCAATTCCAACCAACGAGGAGTTGGTAATTGCTCAAGATGCATATAAATTAATTAACGGATAAAAACTCGAAAAATAATGGAATTAAACTCTTTACAACAATTTGTAGAAATTGCAAAAAATAAAACCAAAAGACGTATTGCTGTTGCCGCAGCAGCAGACGAGCCTGTTCTTGAGGCTGTAAATAATGCAATGAAATTGGGTATTATTGACCCAATACTTGTTGGTGAAAAATCAAAAATAGAAGAGATTTGTAAAAAAATTAACTTCAATTTAGCAGGTATTCAAATTATTGATGAGTCAGATCCATACAAGGCTTCTGTTAAAGCAGTTTCTATTATTAGAGAAGGAAACGCCGAAATCTTGATGAAAGGTTTGGTTGCAACAGGTCCTATGTTAAAAGCTGTGTTGGATAAAGAAAACGGATTACGAACCGGAGCTGCTTTGAGTCATGTCGCATTTTTCGAATCTCCTTATTATCATAAGCTTATAGCTGTTACTGATGCTGCAATGAATGTGGCTCCAGAATTTGAAGAAAAAGTAGATATGCTTAAAAATGCAGTCAATGTTTTTCATAAATTAGGACTAAAAAATCCAAAGGTTGCTGTGGTTGGAGCTGTTGAGTCAGTTAATCCGAAGATGGAAGCAACCGTTCATGCTGCCATGATGACTATGATGAACAAGCGAGGACAGATTAAAGGTTGCATAGTTGATGGACCATTAGCTTTAGATAATGCTGTATCGAAAGAAGCTGCCGAACATAAAGGTATTGTGAGTGAAGTTGCCGGCGATGCTGACCTAATCTTAACACCGGATATTAATGCCGGAAATGTGCTATATAAATCGTTGAATTTTTTAGGCGGAGCCACGGTTGCGGCTGTTATTATGGGAGCTAAAGTACCTATTGTACTTACTTCAAGAGCTGATTCCGATAAGAGTAAAATGCTTTCGATTGCCTTAGCAGCAGCAATGGATTAAGAGTTAAAATAGTTTTTGCAGAAACATAGTATGAAAAAGCAAGGAGACATCTCTCCTTGCTTTTTTTTGAAAGCATAATCCGAACAAAATGTTTGATTATCAATTTCTTTTTTTACCTTTAGGAGAGATTATATTCTTAGTTGAGATAAAAAATCAAAAAAAATGAAATCTATTGTAATAACAATTGTTAGTTTGATTTTTATGATTACGATTTTGAGTTCGTGTTCAACATCAAACTTTTCGGTATCGAAACGAAGATACAATGATGGTTTTTACGTGGATTTTAACAAAAAAAATAAACACATCGGCGAAGAATATCCTAATATTTCCCCAAATAAAATTTACTATAAAGATATTCGTTTCGAAGAGCCAGACATTGCAGAACCTACTTTCGAGGCTTCAAAAGATGAAGTGAATTTGAATTTACTGATTACAAACAAAGAGAATCACAAACCAATTATAAAAAATAAAGAAAACAAACCGATTGTAAAGAAATCTCCATTATCCAAAAAGATCAAAAGTGTCGATAATCCACCCATTGATGTTGGAAAAACTGCACAAACGTATGCAATAATAAGTTTTGTTCTTGGCTTGTTAGGGGTTATTACTTATTTTACGGCAATACCTGCAATTGTATTCGGTATTATGAGCTTAAAAAGGTATAAATTGTCAGGAACAAGTCGTTTAAAATGGATGGCAATTCTTGGTCTTGTGCTTGGAATAGTTTTTACTTTACTGATAATTGTAGTTGTGTTTTATCTTTACCTTCTTTTAGTAGCCCTTGCATAGTGAGTTTATTGGAAATAAATTCACTTCTTTTGTGAAGTTGTTCAAAACCCTTATTTCAATTTTTCTCAAACAATATCAAAAGTTTTGATTATAGAAATTATACCGATTAAACATCAAAATGTCGCATACTTTCACTTCGTTCTGTATGCTTGTTTTGCTTTAATATCGGCATTAACCATTGTTGTTCCAAAATTTCTTTAACAATCATTTTGAAACACAATTGGTATAATACCAATTACATTTCCAAGTGAAAACAAAAAAATCATTTTACAAAATCCGAAAAATATTTTTTTCCTTTCACAAAATACTCATAAACAATGCTTTTTGGATAAAGCAAGTGATTTGTTTTCGTGCTATGTTTTGATTTAAAAGCCCTGCGTTTTTTTCGAAGCGAAGAGATTGATGAATAAAACGAGAAATGAGCTTTAATTACTGCCCAAAAATCGTTGAAATAACCTGAAAATAAAAATTTAAGACTTGCAATTCCATCTAAAATTAGTCGAATAAAGATTGTTTGAAAAAGCACATTTGAATCTAAATTTTTATATAAAATAGCCAAGTTATTTCTGAAATTTAACATTGTTTTTTTCGGATTGCTTTTGGCTAAAGTTCCTCCTCCAACATGAAAAACTTCGCTAGTCGGAACAACTGAAATTTTAAAGTTCATTGCATGAAGTCGCCAACAAAGGTCGATTTCTTCCATATGGGCAAAAAAATCTTTATCCAATCCTCCCGCCTCAAAATATAAATTTGAACGAATCGCCAAACAGGCTCCTGTCGCCCAAAAAACCTCAATACTTTCGTTATATTGAGCCACATCTTCCTCGATGGTATCAAAAATTCGCCCTCGACAAAACGGAAAACCGTATTTGTCGATAAAACCTCCAGAAGCACCTGCATATTCAAACTTATTGCGATTGTAATAATCTTTAATTTTTGGCATACAAGCACCAACCTGAGGATTGTTGTCAAACATTTCGACTAGTGGTTCGAGCCAACCCGCAGAAACTTCTACATCAGAATTTAGCAACACAAAATACTCTGCGTCGATTTGTTGTAATGCTCTATTATAGCCTTCGGCAAATCCCCAGTTTTTTTCCAAGCGAATTAACTTTATCTGAGAAAACGATTGTTTTAAAAAATGAACTGAGTCGTCGGTCGAATTATTATCAGCAACGTATAGCTCAACATTATTTTGAGGTGTATTTTTAATTAAAAAAGGCAAAAAAGTTTCCAAAAACCTTTTTCCATTCCAATTTAATATTACGACTGCCGTTTTAATCATTGATAAATCAGACTTTTTTAGTTTTCCACCTTCTGTGCGACCACAACCAATATTCGGGTTGCAATTTAATAGTTTCTTCTAACTTTTTCACATGTAAATTCGTAATTTCGTATTCCGCTGTATTTTTAGGATTATTTGTTAAAGTCGAAATATCCATTTCGTAAAAGCCTCTCTTGACTTTTCGCATTTGAAAATACAGAACTGTAAAATCGAGTTTCTTGGCAATTTTTTCTGGACCTAAAAAAACAGCAGTATCTTGATTCAGAAAATTTGTCCAGTATTGAATCTCGTCTTTGTGTGGAGTTTGATCGCTTATAAATGCTGTAATTGTGGGGATATTTCCTTGTTTATACTCCATTAATTTTTTGTACGATTCTTTCATTGAAACAGGTTTAACACCAAATTTACTTCGCAATTTGATGTAAAAATTATTGAATTTTTTATTCGTCAAAGGCTTGTATAACGTGAGCACATTATATTTTGTAAAAAATGGAAATCCAATCATATATTCCCAATTCCCATAATGACCAATAACTGCCACAATGCTACGCTTTTGAGCAAACAATTCATCAACTATTGTTAAATTATTGTACTTGCAGCGTTTTTGCATTTCGGACTCTGAAATGTGAATAAGTTTAATGGTTTCGACAAAAGTGTCGCTTAAATGAGCATAGTATTTTCGTGCAATTTGCTTGATTTCATCGTCTGATTTTTTAGGAAAAGAATTCCGTAAATTATTCAGAATAATCTGCTGTCGATATTTAAAAACATCACGCAGAAAAAAGGTTATTATATCTGATAGAATGTACAAACAACGAAACGGGAAAAGTCCCAATAACCAAAGAAATGAATATACAATCGCAAATGAAATACTTGACATTAATTTATGAAATTATCGAGGATTATCGAATAAAATTTTGGATTGGTTGCCATAATAATCGTCAACATTTTCTTGATCGTGATTATAAAAAGGAACATCTCGTTTATGAAGATGCATTTGCCAATTCTTATTGCTAATTTCGCCAGGCATATCAGAATGTAGCAATACATAGTCGTCATCGACTAAATCGGGATTATAAAACAAAAATTTTCGATTTGTTTTACCTGCAATTTCGTTGTACTGCCATATTTCATATGGGTAAGAACTTGTTTCGTACTTTTCTTCGTTAATTGTATTTGGTGGTCCATATTGCAAATAAACTCGTCCTCTATCGGTTTCGTATCCTTTCTTGATGGCCGTATTGTAAAATTCGTTTACAGCTCTTACATTTTTATAGTAATCGAGCCAAGCTTGATAAGGACTTTCGGCATTTCGTTTTTTCCAAAATCCATAAAAGAAATTTCGCATGGTTTGAATATCGTCTCCTTTGATTTGGTTTTCGGCAAAAATTACTTCAAAATTATCGGAAATTGGTCGCAGTGAGCGTAAATGTTCACGAAGAGTATCTGCACTCGTAAATAAATCGACAAATGACACATCTCCAATTTGAGATAAATAATCGTATTTTTTATCGTCAAAAGCAGGGTTGCTTCTTAAGAAATTGTACTTGTGCATTTTCAACAAATTATTTTCTTTATCTCTTATTTCTAAAACAATATTATAATTTCCCGAAGGTAATTTTTCGATATTAAATTCGCTAAAGTGAACATATAATTTACTGGGCGATAGTTTTCTAAATAATTTATAATCAGAAAGTGGTTTATTATCAATTTTGTTTTCAATATAATAATTAATCAAAAAAATGCTACTGTCTGCCATCAATTTATCTGAATTGTACAGTTCGCAGTAATAAATCAACTTATCGATATTTTCAGGGAAAAAATTTGAAACATACGGAACCATATCATAGCCATTTTTTGAAAGCACATTTACATTTTCTGTTTTTGAATATTTTTCTACTATTTCGAAATCGGAAAAAGCAAATGTCGATTCATTATAATCAACTGTAATCGCATCTTTGTAAATAAATGGTTTCACATCTGTATTAATATCCCGAATGCTAAATTCAAAGATATACGTGCCATTTTTAAGAGAATTTCGTTGCAAATCGATGAAATTTGGAAATACTTGCAAGGTATCGTCAATTTCAGGACTATTAAGTGTGTATTTATCGACACTTCTAATGGTGTCGTTTTGCTTAAATAACATCGTAATTTCGACCGATGCTTGATACTTATCGTTTTTATTTTTCACAAATTTGACCGTACTTCCAACAATCGTTAAATACGTTTCGATATAAGAACCAGTTTTCTGATTATAAAAGCTCGCATAATCTAAATAAGCTCTAGTATTTTGACCGAAAATACTATAAGAAAAGCCAATTAGAAAAAAAAGAAGAATTATTGGATTTTTCATATTGTGAAGTGGTTTTGTTTATGAGGCTAATTTACAAAATTAAGTTATACAGTATAAATAAATTTGCAATATTTCATTTGCGTAAAAAAAATAGTAAGCCTATAAGCCGGGTTCTGTACTCCGAAGAGCTTCTATCATTTATCTAGTTTGGTTGTCGCCAACCAACTCAAGCAACCTACCCCCCGACATCGAGCGAGTAACCCTAAACCGTCGGTATACATGGTCTTACAACACACAAGACGTACCATATTATATTCGCATATAATATCTATGAGCTCTTACCTCACGTTTTCACCCTTACCTTGCAAGCAAGGCGGTTATTTTCTGTTACGTTAACTATGCTCTCACGAACATCTTCTCGTTAAGAAGTGTGTTACTCTGTGTTGCCCGGACTTTCCTCTTTGAACAAGCCAAAGCGATAGAACGGCCTACTATTCTTTGCAAAGGTAAGAATAAAAAACGAGTTATGAGTTTCGATGTTTATTGTTTGAAAATTTGTAGCTTGGACATTCTTGTCCGAGTTACTTTACAGATAAGGAAAGAAATTAAAATAATTGTTGGAAAGGATTCCAACAACGGAGAAAATTTTCCTATTTTTTTCTGAATTTATGACCAAATTTTTTGTAAACTAAAAATGCAAGGATAGCTAATAATAATAAACCCCAAAGCTTGGCAATAAAAATAAGAATAGCTTCTAAAATGCTCCAACCTAATTTTAACGATTCAATAAATTTAGTTACGAGACTTGTCTCAAAAGCTTCAATATTCTCATCATTCGATACTAGCCATCTTTTAACATCTTTTCGTTGGTAAATATACAGATTAACTGTACTAAAGTTGATTTGATCTTGTAGGTATAAATTTGATATTTTAGCTTTATCTGCTTGCATCTTTTTGTTAAAAAGATTTTCTTCAGTTTTTAATGCCTGATTTAATTTTTGGTCTTTGCTATCCGAGGCTTTTGTTAATCGTTCTTCATATTCAGACGTTCTATCCTGAGTCAATTTATTTGATAATAAATCCAAACCAATATCATTTGCTTTAATTATTCGATAGTCCAAGTAATCTATATGTTTCGCAATAACTTTTAAAGTACTGTCTAACATCATGTTTGGAACTCGTAACTCCATTGTATTTGAGACAGTAAAATAAATTGTTTCAAGAGAAGAATCTGCACTAACTGGGATAATTTCTCGTTTGCTTATACGACTATTTAGATTAGTGTACGTAACAAAACCATTATGATTTAAAATAATTTCTTCGATTCGATAAGTTGTATTAATAACATTTTGAACTTTAAATTTAATATCTGCCGTACGTATAAATTTATGTGTTGTATCACTTTTATTCTCCACAGCTGCTGAAGATGACATAAAGCCATTATCTATTTTAGATTCCTTATCTTTAACTGGACTTATTCCTTCCTCTATATCTTTGTTTCCCGATTGCGAACAAGAATACATAAAAATACTAATACTTATAATGAGAAAGAAAATAATTCTTGATTTCATATTTTATTAATTTTTGTTTGCTATATATTATTTGAACGAAAATCCTTTTTGACTGCAACAATTAATTGCTAATCTTAATCTAATTTCGAGACATAATCGTCGAGTTCAACAACTGCTTCATTGGTAATAATATCAAAACTTTTTACAATTTCGGGATAAACAGATATGTCTTTGGCTTCTCTAGCCAATAGTTCAAGGCGTTTTAAGTCGGCAGCAAGAATTTTAATTCCCATTACGGCAACCGATGATTTTGCTTTATGAGCTAAAGCCCCTAGCGACTCCCAATTTTCATTGTTTAGATGTAAATAAAACTCTGCTCTATATTCAATAACTTGTGATTTGAAAATAGTAACCAGTTCGCGAATTAAATCGTTGTTTCCATCAGCAATTTCAGTAACATATGTAAGGTCGATGTGCTTATATGTAGATTCCATTTTTTAACAAATAATTACTTTAATAATTTTTTCGATAAGTTGTTCGGCTTTAAACGGTTTTGAAATATAATCGTTCATCCCGATTGAGAAGCATTTTTCTTTTTCACCCTTGATAGCTGCGGCAGTTAAAGCAATAATTGGAACTTCTTTTTTGTTGTAAGGTAGTTGTTCTCGAATTATTTTTGTAGCCTCGTATCCGTCCATTGTTGGCATATGAATATCCATAAGAATAACATCAAATTGTTTTTGCTTTATCAAATCAATAGCTTCGACTCCATTGTTGGCAATTTCGAAGGTGAATTTATTTTTCTTTAAAATTGTACTTACCAACAATTGATTAATCTGATTATCGTCAACAATTAAAACGTGCGTATGCTTGTTTTCGGCACTAAATTTATCGTTGTACTCTTTGTAGATATTTTCAACTTTTTTCAACTCTTTGCCACTTGACTTTTTAAATGTTAGATTAAATGAAAACTTGCTACCAACATTTACTTCGCTATTCAAATATATTTGTCCTCCTTGAAGCTCAATAAGTTGCTTCGAGATAGTTAATCCCAGTCCGCTACCACCGAATCTTCGTGTAGTTGAAGAACTTGCTTGGTTGAAACTCGAAAATATTGTTTCAAATTTACTTTTTTCGATTCCTATACCGGTATCAGAAACCGAGAATAGTAAGGTAACAGTATCTATAGATTCATCAATTTGTTTAATATTTACGGTTATTTTTCCTTTTTCGGTAAATTTAACGGCATTGTCAGCTAAGTTTATCAAAATTTGATTTAACCTAACGGGGTCGCCAATAATGTATTCTGGAACGTTTTCGCCAATATTTACAATAAATCTTATGTTTTTTTCGCCGATTTTAAATTGTAGAATTGGTTTGAGACTATTTGTAAGTTCGTATAAATTAAACTCGGTATTTTCAAATTCAATTTTTTTGGCTTCAATTTTTGAAAAATCAAGAATGTCATTAATGATTACGAGTAAATTATCCGACGATTTTTTTATATAGTTAAGATATTCTTTTTGATTTTCGTTAATCTCTGTTTCGAGAATTAAATCGGTCATGCCAATAATTGCATTCATAGGAGTTCGAATTTCGTGGCTCATATTTGCCAAAAATTCTTCTTTTATTTTTGCCGAACTTTCGGCTTGTTCTTTGGCTAAGCGTAGAGCTAAATTTTGCTTTTCGATTTGCGAAAGCATATCGTTTACTCCGGCAATAAGTTCTCCTACTTCATCGTTACTTTTTTGATTAATTCGAATCGAGAAATCTTTTTTCAACGAAATAAGATTAACAACATTTGTAAGTTTTAGAATTGGTCTTGAAATAACTTTTTGAAGATTTATTGCTATTAAAAATGTTAAAATCAAGGAAGAAAAAAGGATGATTGAGAGAATGAAGATATAATCGTTCAGCCGATTCTTATATTCAACCAAATCAGAATCAATATAAATTGAGCCAAGTTTTTCGCTGTTGAAAAAAATTGAACGAGACACAATTAGGGAGTTCTCTGAAAAGATGATGGTGTCGTGTCCAAGCAATTTTGGATCAATCATCATGATTCTGTCAGCATCACGAATAAATTCAGCAAAAGCATTGTTTCTATCATCAAAAATTACGGCAAGCTGAATGTGTTGATTTGCAGTTAAGGTTTGAAGCGATTTCTTCGACTCTTCTTTACCATTGAAAGGAAACGAAAGATTGGCGGTGTTATTATTTCCAATTACTTGAGCCAAAATAGACAAGCTATTAGAATAATTTTTATTGAATTGATTTTTGTCATATATAAAAAATACGGTTTCAGAAATTACCAATGTTAGCGATGTTATTGATAAAATCAATAATACAATTTTCGTTTTTATGGATAAATTTTTAAAACCTATTTTCATCTTCAGATATAATCTTTGCTAAAAATAATAATTTTGAACTGATTTTTAAATTTATGTTAACGGCATGATTGTTATTTATTTCAAATCGGTGTTTTGCGTTTTGCTCTGTAAAATTTATAATCCCGCCCAAATCACAAAAACGTTCAATATCATTGCCAACACTTAAAACCGGTTTTCCTTCAATTTTCTCAAAAATTAAATCTAATTCAGAGGGATTTACATCGGAAAGAAATAACAAATGACATTTAGTTATTTCTTCAGGGGTTTTAAAATGTACGATTTTCCAATTTCGATTTTGTAACTGTTTTCCTCTGAAAATTTCATTTAAAAGTCCTCGAAATGGATCGTAACCGTATATTCCGATTACAAATTCCGATTGTGAGTTTTCATAAGCTGAATTTGGCCACTGAGTAAAATTTATGAAGTTATAAATATAAGCGGCTTTTACTTCATACTCGGTATATTGTTGTGCTACGATTTTATGCGTCGAAACGGAGAAAAGCATAATCAGTACGATTCCGATTTTAATAGAGTTATATGATGATATTTTTTTATTCATTTATATTTACTCTATTTCCATTTTCAAATTTAACCACAAAAGCATCTTCAAATCCCATCTGAATCATTTCCTCTTTATAGCGAATAGCTTGGTCTAACGACGAGAATTGTCCAACTACATATTTAAACATTCCTTCGTGATTGTACCTAGTAACAGTCAAGCCTTTAAACGCTAAGTGATTAGTGTTAATTTGATTTTTTGTTGCTTTTAGCTGCACTTTATATACAAGCCCTTGAGTTGGTGCTTCAATATTTTCGGTTTTCACAATAGCCGTTTTTTCTTTCGAAACAATTGGTTCGATTTTGCTTATTTTTTCTTTCGATTTCTCTTTCGGTGCTTCTTTTTCTTTCGGCTTAGTTGTTAAAGCTTCGGGGCTGATAATGTTTTCTCGCTTGGTTTTAACCGAAGCTGCTTCTTTCGTAAGTATTTTTACATTTGCAGTTGTGTCAATAATCTCAAAAACTTTAACATCAATATTATCACTCAAATTCATATCGACATTTTCTTTAATCACATAGTTTGCTGGTGTAATACCATTTTCAGCCAACATTTCTATAACCTGGCTTATTCGTTTTTTCGATAAGGAACAATCTTGCGAAATTTCATCTTCACTTTTACAAAAACTATTTATTTCAATAGCTAAGTTTTTATTGTTCAAAACCAATTGTGAAAGTTCTAATATGTCGATAAAGTATTTTTTATCTACTTCCGAATTGTTTTCGATAAATTTTACAGGATATGTAATAACAACTTTTTGTTTTGATACGTCAATTTTATTAACGTCAAGAGTATCTGTTTTTGCATTAGTTGTATCGCTGGTTTGTAAAAAATATGATTGTGTAATTTCCTTCTCCGACTCTTTAACTGTTGTATTAACTTGTGGACTTGTGTAAATTGTATCGGCTCCGACCACATAAGGCGTTAAATTAAAATTATCGCCCTCGGCGTAAAAATAATGCTGATTTGTTTTTTGCTCGTAAACGGTTTCTTGATTTATCTGACTTAATGTGGTTGTGTCGGTGCTTTCAATAGCTTGGTTGATGAGCCCTATTAACTTATCGAAATCTTTTTTAGGAGCAACTGTTTGTTTTGGTTCTTCGTATAAATTATCGGTAATATACTTAATATCAGCCGAATTCATTGAATCGGTTACATTAATTATATCCTCGATTATTTGCATTAATACATCGTAATCTTTTTTTATCAAACTATCTGGTTTTTCAGTATTTAGAAGTTTATTTACATCGTAAAAATTATTTTTTACCGTGCATTCTTCTCCAACTATTTTACCTAAAGTAATCACAGGTTTTAATTGAATTTCTTGAAATAATTCATAAAAATAGGTTTGATTTGGAACATATATATTGATTAGTTGAGGCAAATAATTATCGGCATGAACAATCATATCGTAATTTTTTCCTGGAGGAAAAATCATCAAGAATTTGCCGGTTAATGGGTTGGGATTGTACACATATTTAACTCTTGTATGAGTTTCTTTATCAATTACTTGGATTTTTGCTCCAATAGGAATTAATGGATTTCCTGCCAAAATAGTTCCTTTAACAAGTGTAAGCGGAACCGATTTATTAAATAAAACTTTATAAATATTCAAATTGTTCGAAAATGCACTTTCTTTTCTAGACAAGTAACCGACGCTACCATTTGCAATGATTGAGAATCCTAAATCGTCGTAAGTTGAATTTATCGGATAACCCATATTTATAGGCTTAATCCATTTGCCTGGAGCATATTGTGTTGTTTTAAAAATATCGAACCCTCCCATAGAATTGTGTCCTTGCGACGAAAAATACAAGGTTTTGTTGTCAGGATGAATAAAAGGCATGACTTCATCAAGATTTGTATTTATTCGATTACCCATATTTGTAGGTTTCGACCAACTGCCATCTTCTTGTTTTTGAATATAATAAATATCTTTTCCCCCAATTCCACCTGGAGCATTGCTTGAAAAATATATTGAATTTCCATCAGCACTTATGGCAATATTCTCTTCCCAATTATTCGTATTTACATGCAAAACGGGTTTTACGCTCGTGCATTTTCGGTGTTCGTTATCAATCAAACAAGAATAAATATCGTTGCTGCTTGAAATAAATAGGGTTTGTCCGTCAGGCGAAATTCCAGCAAGTTTTAGATTGCTATCAATAATCGAATCAATTAGTATTTCTTGTGGCAAATTCCATTTATCATTGTAAAGAGCCGAGTACATTATTTGTGAAGCGAAAAGATTTTCCTTAGGATTTGTCAAAATATCTTTTATAAAAAACAAATCGCTTTCATCGGCAGAAACATATGGCGAATATTCATTTTCGTTAGTCGAGAATGAAACTTTTTCAATTTTTACATCTAAAGAGTCTTGAATAAATTTTTTAGCATTTTTTATCCACTCCATATATTTTTTTGCACTCGTTGGAGTAACATCAACCGCTTCGTACATCGAAACTGTTTGATATTTTTTCAAATATGTTCCAGCTTTTTTAAAATCGTGTTTATCTAAATAAATCAAACCTAAATCTTTAAATATTTCACCTGGAACGATTTGCTCATTTTTAGTAATCACATATTCCAAATATGGAATTGCCTTTTCTTTATCCAAATTCAAATAACAGGCTCCTATATAATATTTAATTTCGATTTGATATTCATAATCGACAGAATCAATTTTTTTAAGATATTCAAGGGCATCACTGTATTGTTCAAGATTGAAATATTCAACTCCTTTGTTAAAATTTTTTTTAATGAATTTTTTGCTTTGAGCTATGGTAAAATTTAGCGAAAAAAGAAAGATGAATATGAACAAGAATATTTTTTTTACTCGCATATTGCAGATAAATTTTCGTGAAATTAAAAAAAAATACCCAAAAAATGTACATATCTTAAAATATTAATTAGATTTTTGCACAAAAAATGGATAATGTTTCCCATTGTTGAGAAAAAAATATTAAAAAAAATGGATTTTCTTTCTGACCAGAAAGGGATTATTCGAAGATTTGAGCGAGAAGAAAAAAATTGGATTCCGCATTTAGAAAATACAAAAAACAAAATCACAAAATCGATAGGTGGTAAAAATAATAAATGCGTTATCGTACTTGGAAGTGGTTGGTGCTTAGATGTTCCACTTCATGATTTGTCGCAAAATTTTGAGACGGTTCATTTAGTCGATATTTTTCATCCAAGCCACATTCAAAAAGAAGTTCAAAAATTCAGCAATGTAAAACTAATCGAAGCTGACATTACAAATGGCTTGATTGAAAAAGCATTTTATTTTGTTCAGAAAAACAAAAAGGCTACAACTTTTGATTTCAATGAGTTGCTGTCAATTCCTAAAATCGATATTTCAGATTACGATTTTATTGTTTCGGTAAATATTTTAAACCAATTGGATATTTTAATTGTTGATTATCTTCAAAAATATTTGAAAATTTCTAGTGAAAACATTGAGAATACTCGCCGATTTATTCAAAATTATCACATTGAAATGATGCCAGCAAAAAAATCCTTATTGATTAGCGATTTTGAAGAAATATTGTTTGATAAAAAAGATATTGAACGTAGTCGGAAAAAATTAATTTATTCCAATTTATTCAATCCCGAAGTTGGCGAAAAATGGATTTGGAAATTCGATACTAAGAAGATGTACAATACAAATTACAAAACGTATTTCAATGTAATTGCTATTGATTTATAATAGATTGTAAAACTAAATATTATTCTTTTTCTTCTATTAAATCCCTCAACGCATTTTCAAGATTAGGAAACTGAAATCGAAAACCGGCATGTTGTATTTTTTCTGAAGAAACTCTGCTACCTTTCAAAATTATTTCAGCCATTTCGCCAAAAATAAATTTCATTAACAATTCAGGAACTTTGGGAAACCAAAGAGGTTTTCCAAGAACTTGTGCTAATGTTTTTGTAAACTCGTAATTTGTGCTAAAATCGGGAGCGACGGCGTTGTATGCACCATTCATTTGAGAATCTTCAATGGCTTTGACATATATTTCGCACAAGTCGTCGACATGTATCCATGGCATATATTGATTTCCACTACCAATTGCTGAGCCAATTCCTAATTTAATCGGTGTAATCATTTTTTCCAAACCACCTCCATTTGCCGACAATACAACTCCTGTCCTGATTTTTACGGTTCTGATTCCTATTTCATCGAATTGAGTCGCCGATTGTTCCCATTTTTGACAAGTTGTGCCTAGAAAATCCTCGGATGGATGGTCGGTTTCAATATGTATTTTCTCCGAAGTAATTGCACCGTAATAGCCTATGGCAGAAGCCGAAATATATGCGTTTATCTTTTTATCGTGGTCTTTTATTTTTTCAAAAATCAAATTTGTCGATTTTACACGGCTTGCTATAATTTCGTTTTTTCTATCAGTTGTCCATTTTTTTTCGCCAATATTTGTACCTGCAAGATTTACAATGAAATCTGCCGTTTCAATGGCTTCATCTTGGATTTGATTTTTATCAATATTCCACATGTACGATTGAATATGCGAATTGTTACTGTTTGTTCGGCTCAACACAGCAACATCGTAACCTTTTTTGATTAACTTTTTGCTAAGCGCTTGTCCGATTAATCCAGTTCCTCCTGCTAGTAAAACTGTTGGCATAATTTTTCGAATATTTCCAAATCAATGAATAATTATTAGAAATAAAAAAAGCCTCATATGAGGCTTTTTATTCTAATGCGAACTTCCTTTCATTAAAAATTGTTCTCCTGTTTCGTTTACAATTCTTTTGTACCAAGCTTCGCCATATCCTGGTTGTTCTAATTTTGGAGTAACATATTTGTACCCTTCTTTAGGTTCTGATTTAACTTTTACGTTTCCGTCCATATATTTTGCAAATAATTCGCCATAAAGTTTTAACCATTCTTTATGGGTATAATTTCCTTTGTTTACTGAAAATTCGGTAAGCAATTTAATTGCATTTTCCTTTTCTCCTTTTTGCAATAGGTCTCCTGCTTTTTTGTCAATAGTAGCAACATCGCTTATAAATTGTTGTTCCATTAAAAGTTGCTTTTTACGGATATCAGGCCAAATTAAACTAAAATTTGTGTACGAATAATTTGAAACCATATTAAATACCCAAAAAGCAGATTCTAAGGTAAAGTCCATAATAGTTCCATTTCCAACTGCATAAGCCTCTGGAATTTTAATTGCAGAAGTGTACATTGGGAAATAAACAGTACTTGCTGCATCGTCGACACTAAACCAAAATATGCCACCCACTTCTTTTGGTAATAAAGCTCGTGATTGAGTAACAAAAGAAAATCCGGTTTGTTGAGTTGCAGTAGCACGTTCGTTGCAATACTCTTTTCCGTCAATTTTAAAAGTTAAAGGTCGCCATCTGTATGGATTTCCAAAAGGACCCGCTCCAATGTCTTTTCTCATATCTAACTCGGTTCCTTCTAAATGATCTCTCATAAAGTCCATAACTTGATGAACATTTATTTTAGCATCTGGTTTTATCCACAATGGCATACGATTATTCGAAAAATTCGCAGGTGTAAAAGGTGTTCCTGCTTTATGTTCTTGAGAATGCACAATGTTTCCTTTTGCATAATCCCAATATTTCGACATTTCTTTGTTTACAGAATTAAAAAAAGCCCAAACTCGAATTTCACAAAAACGAGCACCACCAAAATCAACAGGAGCATATACATCTGAGAAACTGAATTCGGCATCAGAACCAAGGTATAATTTTTTAGTTTTCGCAAAAGAAACTACATCAGGGGCATGGAAAGTTGTTTGATTTACATCGAACCAATTATTTTTCTTTTGTAAAGGAAAAGTTGTAATTCGCGCTTGATTTGCATGAGCCGAAACATACCCGTCGGGAATCATTCGAGCAACCCAAACAGCTCCTTTATTTCCAACCCCTTTTCCTATAATCTCAAAAATCCAAACCTCGTTTGGATCAGAAATTGACATAGATTCGCCAGAACTGTAATATCCATACTTTTCAACGAGTTCTGCCATTGTTTTTATGGCTTCTCTTGCTGTCTTAGCTCGTTGCAAAGTCAAATATATAAGACTTCCATAATCAATAATTCCTGTTGAGTCTTGTAAATCCGAATTTCCCCCATAAGTTGTTTCTCCAATTGCCAATTGGTGCTCGTTCATGTTGCCAATAACCGAATATGTATGAAGCACTTGGTCGATTTCTCCCAAATATTTTCCCGAATCCCATTCGTACACTTTGAATTTTGTCCCTGCAGGATAATCCGCTGCTGGAGTAAAATATAATTCCCCGTAAAGCATATGAGAATCTGCTGCATAGCTAATCATGGTCGAGCCATCAGTCGAAGCTCCTTTTGTTATCAGAAAATTTGTACATGCTACTATGTAACCTGCAAAAAATAAGGTAATCAAAAAAGTTAATGCTGTTTTTTTCATCTGTTTATATTTTATTATTGGTTAATTATCAGATAGAATCTGCCATAAATAATCATTTGTGTTTTGTATGCAAATTTTTGCCGATGGCTATTTCATCTCTTTTTTAGTTTGAACAAAAATAAAAAATATTAATGTATATCCATTTATTTGGCTTCGTATTTTTAATCTTTTTTACAGACATACCTAAAAACATTATTGCAAGTATGACAGAGCTACAAAAAATCATTTGTTTTCTTTTGAGTGTTTTCAGTATATTTACGCAAGAAATTTTTTGAAAATGGCAGGAAAAATATATTTAATTCCGATGACACTAGGCGACATTCCTGTCGAAAATGTTATTCCGGATATTGTAAAACGAATTATAAATTCAATTGATGTTTATATTGTTGAAAATGTACGAACTACTCGACGGTATTTAAGCAAATGCGGAATAGAAAAACCAATTAATGAATTGGTGTTTTTCGAACTTAATAAGTTCACAAAACCGCATGAATTAGAAAAATATATTGAACCAATTTTTCAAAATCAAAATATTGGAATTGTATCAGAAGCTGGAATTGCAGGCGTTGCAGACCCAGGAGCTGAAATCGTAAAACTTGCCCATAAAAAGGGCATTCAAGTTGTTCCACTATCAGGACCATCGTCAATAATATTGGCATTGTCGGCATCGGGAATGAACGGACAAAATTTTGCTTTTAACGGATATCTTCCAGTAAATTCTGACGAGCGAAAAAAACAAATATTGTTTCTCGAAAAACGATCTAAAACCGAAAATCAAGCACAAATTTTTATGGAAACACCTTATCGTAACAATCAAATGATTGACGATATTTTATCGATTTGCAATCTGGAAACGAATCTCTGTATTGCTACCGATATCACGCTAGATACTGAATTTATTCGCACGCAAAATATTCAATTGTGGAAAGTCAATAAGCCAAACTTAAACAAACGACCTACAATATTTATCATCATGTCGAAATAATATTATAGAAAAATTTACAGCATATAATTCAATTCGATAATATTTTGAGAAAAGTGTAACGAAAATTATAATAAGCATATTGATTTGATTTTTTAATTTTTTTCATATATTTGAGATACAATTAACAAACTAAACCTATTATAAAATGAAAAACGATTACGTATGTCCTAATTGCAGAGGATTTTTAAATGTAGAGCAAAATATTTGCTTCTCGGCAAAAACTAGAGATGGAAAAGTAGGATTAATATATCTAAATCCTGAAGTTGGTAATTATAATTTTATAAAACACAATTCATTTGACGTGAAAGACGGAGATCAACCCGAGTTCTATTGCCCAATATGTAATGCGAATCTTGCTGCACCTGAGTTAATTACAAAACTTTCGAAAGTAATTATGCTTGAAAATGGCAAAGATGAACACGAAATTATTTTCTCAAGAGTTCAAGGAGAAAGATGTACATATAAAATCAAAGGTGAAAAAGTTGTGCCTTTTGGCGAGCATGCATCGAAATATTTAAGCTTATTGAAATATAGTAAATAATGAATTTTATTGAAAAACAAAAAGCTCGCTAAAACGAGCTTTTTGTTTTTTATTACGAAGTAGGAATGATTCGTTTGTCAATCATATTTGTTTTTATTTTATTTTCAGTTTCAAGCATAGCTGGAAATATCGATAGTTTGTTACAAATATTTAACAAAACTAAAACTGAAAAAGACAAAGTCGATTTACTATTTCAAATCGGAAAGGAATACCAAAAAGTCAATATCGATTCCGGAATATATTATTTCACAAAAGCTGAAAAAATTGCCGATAAAAATAATATTCAAAATCGAAGGGCTGATATTATAAAAAACATAGGAAATTGTTACCAAGCTATAGGGAACTTGGAAAAAGCGTTGGAGCATTACTTAAAGGCACTTGATATTAGTTTAAAAATAGATTCGCTTGATAAAAAAGATACGTTAAATAAAAAATTATCAGCAAATTTATATCACAATATTTCATTAATCAAAAATTTTCAAGGGGATAATAATCAAGCAATCAGATTATTATACGAAAGTCGGAAACTCAGACTCGAAATAAATGATTTTTACGGCTTAGCTGTATTTACGTATCCTAGTTTGGGTGCTATATATATGGAACGGGGAGAATATTCGAAAGCATCAACATATTTTTACAATGCTCTTGATATTTGGGAAAAATCTGACAATAAAATAGGCATTGCTGATGCTTACGATTATTTAGGTGTAATCAGCGAAAAGCAAAATGATTATCAAAGGGCTCTGCAATATTATACAAAATCTTTACAGTTAAGAGAAAAAATAGGAGATGAATATTTTTTGTCATTTTCATACAATAACATTGGTGTTGCATATTTTCATTTAAAAAATTATGAAAAAGCCTTGGAGTTCTGTGGTAAATCATTGGAAATAAAACTGAAAACTAACGATAAATTAAGTACTCGGAACACGTACAGTAACATTGGACTGATATATCAACTTCAAGGGGATTACGAATTGAGTTTGTCTTACTTTTTAAAAACTGTGGAAATAAGTGAAGAGTTTGAAGACTTATATGAAACAACTAAGGCTTATATTAATGTTGGAACAACATTGGGATATTTAAAAAAGTTTGAATCAGCCGAAGAATATCTAATAAACGCTTTTGAGATAGCCAAAAAGAATAATTATCTCGATTTACTTAAGGATGTTACTGAAAATATTTCGGTAGTATATCAAAATACTAATCAATATGAAAAAGCTTTTAACATGCTACTTTTACATAAGCAGATTTCTGATAGTTTGTTTAATGCTGATATGATAAAAAAACTGACAAGTATTGAGTTAAATTACGAGTTTGAAAAAATACAAGCAACCGATTCAATTAGAATGGCGAGAGTTGCATTTGAAAAAGAATTTCTCCAGAACGAAAAATTGAATCGTCAAAAAATTATCACCTACATTCTCATTTTCGGAATTATTATTATGTTGATTATGGCGTACCTTATTTTCCGCACATTTAAAATTAACCAAAAAGCCAAACAAAATGAATTAAAAAGCAGAGCAACTGAAATCGAAAAAAGTTTGTTGCGTACACAAATGAATCCTCACTTTATATTCAATTCAATGAATTCGATACAGCATTTTATTTCAAAAAACGACAGTTACGAGGCAGAAAGGTATTTGTCAAAATTTGCTAAATTAATTCGTTTTATTCTTGAAAATTCCTCCCAGCCATATGTTTGCCTGCATGATGAAATAAGTTCTCTACAATTATATTTGGAATTAGAACAGTTGAGGTTTAATTATAAATTTGATTTCACGATAAATATTGATGACCGCATTGACGATGAGTTTATTAAAATTCCTCCAATGTTGATTCAGCCTTATGTCGAAAATGCAATTTTACATGGAATAATGCCCAAAGAAACAAACGGAAGAATATTATTGGAAGTTAAGATTGATGAAAAGAACAGTGTCCTTTATTGTAATATTGTTGATGACGGAATAGGTCGGGAAAAATCGAAAGAATTGAAATCTAAAAACTCCATCCGACACAAATCGATTGGCATGCAAATTACAAACGAACGGCTCAACTTTTTAAATAAAGAAAGTCAATCAAACATTTGGGTAAGAATTATTGACCTAGAGAATGCATCAGGAACAAGGATAGAACTTACAATCCCATATAAAGATGAATAATTTTTTGATTGCATAAATCCAAATTAATTTCTAAATTGCTACAAATTGTTAATATGATTCGAGCAATAATTATTGATGACGAAAAAGCCGGACGAGAAACACTTAAAAATTTTATATCGAAGTATTGCGATGGAATTAACGTTGTTGCCGAAGGAGAATCCGTAAAATCGGGAATAAAAGTAATTCTCGAGCATTCCCCCGATTTAGTTTTTCTCGATATTCAAATGCATGACGGAACAGGATTCGATTTGCTTGAAATGCTTCCTCAAATAAATTTTAAACTAATCTTTGTTACATCACATGACCAGTTTGCAATTCGTGCTTTCAAATATAGTGCTATCGATTATTTGTTAAAACCCGTTGACCCCGACCAACTATTAGCTGCGATTAAAAGAATCCTTGATAAAAATGTTATTTTCGAAATACAAAAAAAATTGGATGTGCTTTTATCGAATAAAATTGAAATTAAAAAAATAGCATTGTCCACTTTTGATGGAATACGATTCATTAAAATTGAGGATATTATTCGTTGCGAATCAGATAATAATTATACAATGTTCTTTTTGAAAAACAAAGAGAAAATACTCGTTTCGAAAACATTGAAAGACTTTGAAACAATGCTATCTGAATTAAGTTTTTTTCGTGTACATAAATCGCATTTGATTAATATTCAATACATTTCAAGATTTGTTCCCGATGACGGAGGATATCTAATAATGGAAGATAATTCAAAAATCGAGGTTTCACGACGAAAAAAAGATGGACTACTCTCAATTTTGATGAAATAAAAACAATTCACTTTGTTTAGATATTTATTCCTTTTATCGTCTCATTTAAAACGCTTGTCAACGTAAAATTTTCATTTATCATTTACGAGGTTTTTCCCATTAACTAAATGAATGCCACCGTTAACTAATTTGGTATTTTATAAAGAGTAATTCTCAGTTATGTTTGCTTTAAATATTATTTATTTAAACAAAACATATATGAAAAAACTCTTGTCATTTGCAATGTGCTATTTTATCGGATTAGGTCTGATATTGGCTCAAAGCACAACTCCTGAAGTAGTTTCTTCAGGCGGAGAATTCTTCGAAGGTTCTAATGCTAGCCTAAGCTGGACGGTCGGAGAAACAATCACGGAAACTTCTGGAAACCTGAATATTTCATTAACACAAGGGTTTCAGCAAGGTTCTTACACCATTGTTAATATTTATGAAAAGCCCGAATCGAAAATTAGTATTTCTATTTTTCCGAATCCGACTACCGATTTTATAAATATTAACATCAACAACTCTGACGAAACTTTTGAAGTTTGGCTTATTGACATTAATGGGAAAACAATTTTTAGCGATAATTCTATTACAAAATCGAGTAAGATTGATTTGTCATCATATTTAGCTTCTAATTATATATTGAAAGTTAAAAGCAAAGATGGCAGTTTGTTAAAGTCATATAAAATCATAAAAAACAGTTAATAATAACCCTTAAATTAAATATGTATGAAAAAGTTTTTACTTACAATTGCAGCAATTATAATGGTAGCCATTACTTTTGCTCAAACACCAAATGCTTTTAAATATCAAGCTATTGCTAGAGATGTTGCTGGCAACATCATTCAAAACCAAAACGTAAGTTTTCGAATTAGCATAGTGGAAAATGGTGTTGATGTTTATACCGAAACATTCTTAACATTAACTAATAATTTTGGATTGGTAAATCTAGAAATTGGAAATGGAAACGTAGAATTTGGCGATTTCACAACAATTGATTGGACCAATAATACATTTTCGCTTAAAATTGAATTTGATGTAGAAGGAGGCTCGGCATTTGAACTTATGGGAACTTCAAATTTATTAGCGGTTCCTTTTGCTCTTCATGCAAAAACAGCCGAAAATGGATTTAGTGGTAACTATAACGACCTCGCCAATGCTCCTGATTTGTCAAATTTTGATGCGAACTCTACAGACGATTTCTCGGGCGATTATGTCGATTTAACAAATAAACCAACACTTGCAGGAGACGTCGTAGGCGATTTATCGACTAATACAGTTGAAAAAATTCAAGGTATGACTGTTTCAACAAATATTCCGGCTAACGGACAAGTTTTAAAATGGAATGCTACTTCTCAAACTTGGGAACCAAACGACGACGCCTTGGGTGCTGCAGGAACAACCGATGGCGTTGTTACTTCGGTAAATGTTAGTGGAACAAGTTCAAAAACGATAACATTGATGCGTTCAAATAGCTTGGGCGATTTAACGGCAATTTTTACCGACGAAGTAAATGATGCTGACGCTGACCCAACAAACGAATTACAAGATATTTCGTTAACTGGAACAAGTCTTTCTATTTCTAACGGAAGCACCATTGATTTATCAGCAATTGATACCGATACTCAATTAAGTGAGGCAGAAGTTGATTCTTATGTTAGCGATAATGGATATTTAACATCGTTTACCGAAGTTGACGCAAGCACAACCAACGAATTACAAGATATTTCGTTAACTGGAACAAGTCTTTCTATTTCAGATGGTAGTACCATTGATTTATCTACAATCGATACCGATACTCAATTAAGCGAAGCAGAAGTTGATTCTTATGTAAGCAACAATGGATATCTTACTAGTTTTACCGAAGTTGACGCAAGCACAACCAACGAGATTCAAACTCTTTCATTATCAGGATCTGATTTGAGCATTTCGGATGGAAATACAATCGACTTATCTTCTTTGGGAGGAAACGATACCGACGATCAAACGTTGAATTGGTATTCTGCAACTGGGTACTTAGAAATTACAGACGGAAATTATGTCCAACTAACTGGGCTTGATTATAGTACATCAAACGAAATTCAAGATATTTATCTAAGTGGTAATACAGTAAGTTTAAGTGGAACATCGTCAACTATAAATCTTTCGTCATATCTTGATAATACCGATGCTCAAACCCTTTCATTATCAGGAGATATGTTAACTATATCAGGAGGTAATTCAATTAATTTAGCTTCAATTGGAGAAACCGATACTGATAACCAAACACTATCATTATCAGGAGTAACATTAAGTATTGCTGATGGAAACTCCGTCGATTTATCAACTATTGACACAAAACTTTCAGAAGCAGAAGTTGATGCATATGTTGGTAATAATGGTTATTTAACAACTTTTGCTGAAGTTGATGGAAGCACAACTAATGAAATTCAAACATTATCATTATCAGGAAATACTCTTTCAATAAATGGCGGAAATTCAATTACATTACCATCAGAAGTAGATGCAAGCACCACAAACGAAATTCAAGATTTATCTTTATCAGGAAATACCTTGAGTTTATCGAGTGATGCATCAACGGTAAGTTTAGCAGGATATTTAGATAATACCGATTCACAAACATTATCAATTTCAGGAAGTACGCTTTCTTTAACAAATGGCGGTTCTGTAACTTTACCAGCTGCTGTTGAAGTTGATGGTAGCACTACAAACGAAATTCAAGATGCCTATTTATCAGCTTATTATTTAGGATTGACTGGTAGTTCAGAATTTGTTAATCTTGGAATTTTTATGGATAATACTGATGCTCAAACTCTTTCATTATCAGGAAGTAACTTAAGTATTTCAGGAGGAAATACGCTTGATTTATCTTCTCTCAGTGGAGACTCTGATACTGATGATCAAACCTTAAGCTTAAGCGGAACAACCTTAACAATTGCTGACGGAAACTCAGTTGATTTATCTTCAATTGATACCGATACGCAATTGTCAGAAGCCGAAGTTGATAGCTATGTTAGCGATAACGGATATTTAACAAGTTTTACAGAAGTTGATGGTAGTACAACCAACGAAATACAAGATTTATCATTGTCAGGCAACACATTAAGTTTATCTAGCGATGCTTCAAACGTAAGTTTAGCAGCATATTTAGATAATACAGACTCTCAATCCTTATCACTATCTGGTTCTGACTTATCAATTTCTGGCGGAAATACAGTTAGTTTAAGTTCTCTTGTTGGGGCTGATGACCAAACTTTAAGTGAAGTTTTAACTTCTGGAACCGATGCTGGAAACAAAAATATCGTAAATGTTGCTCAAGCCGGAATTGGAACAGCAACGCCAAATGCGAGTGCAGCGTTAGAAATTTCAAGTACTACCAAAGGGTTTTTACCTCCTCGTATGACTGAAACTCAAATGCTTGCATTAACCGCAGTAGAGGGTTTAACGGTTTATAACACAACCAATAGAGTTCTTGTTTTTTACAATGGAAGCGAGTGGAGAAATTATGACAATACTCCATATCTTTATGTTGGAAAATCATATCAAGGTGGAGTTATTGCCTACATATACACCAATGGAGATGCTGGCTATGTTGCTGACGAAATTCATGGAATTATTGCAACTCCTTCTGATCAAAGTTCATCTGCAATTTGGGGTTGTAATACAATTTTTGTAGGGACAAATAGTGGATTGGGACAAGGTCAAACAAGTACAGATAATATAATTGCAGCATGTGCAACAGTAGGTATAGCAGCTAGAATTTGTAATGATTTGGTTTTAGATACTTATGGAGATTGGTTTCTTCCTAGTAAAGATGAATTGTATAAACTTTATTCTAACAGAACAAGTATTGGAGGTTTTACGACAGGAAATTATTGGACATCAACACAGTATTCAACATCAAATGCCTATTACTATAATTTTTCAAATGGCGTTTCATATAATACAAATAAAGAAAATTTTAATATAGTTCGTGCTGTTCGATATTTTTAAAACTCAATTCATATAAATAATTTCGAGGCTATTCAAAAAGGATAGCCTCGTTTGTTTTATAATTTTATTGACAACTTAAAATTATACCATTACTACAAAATCACGAGCCTAAATTTTAGCTACTTTTGCCTTCAATGAAGACTATTTATTTTCATATTAAAGGCTTAGTGCAGGGAGTTGGTTTTAGACCATTTGTGTATAGAATTGCTTTGCGGTACAACATGAAAGGTTGGGTTGATAACCGAAACGACGGAGTTCATATCACAGTTACCGATGAATATGGTAAAATTCAATCATTCATAAAGGATATTCGTTTGGAAGCTCCGATGGCTTCAAAAATTGTTTCCATTGATGAAAAAGTTTTAAATACTGAATTATTTAATGATTTTAAAATCGTTAAAAGCAAAGATATTTCGAATGAAATTACAGAGATTAGTCCTGATATTTGCGTTTGCGACGAATGTTTAGCCGATATGAAAATTCAACCCAATAGACTTTCGTATCCGTTTATAAATTGCACAAATTGTGGACCTCGTTTTACCATTATTCAAGATTTGCCTTACGATAGAGAAAAAACGACTATGAAATCTTTTGTAATGTGCGAAAGTTGCAAATCGGAATACACAAGTATTTTAGACCGTCGATTTCATGCTCAACCTATTGCTTGCTCAGTTTGCGGTCCGGAATATACCTTGTATTTTGAAGATAAAATAGAACAAAATTTTGAAAAAATCATTTCAATCACATCAAATTTAATCGACAATGGGAAAATAGTTGGAATTAAAGGAATTGGAGGCTTTTTTATTGCATGCGATGCCAAAAATAACAATGCTGTAAGCGAATTGCGGAATAGAAAACATCGTGAAGGAAAGCCTTTGGCTGTTATGTTCCGCGATATTGAATCGGCTCAACAATTTGTTGAAATATCCGATATCGAAAAAACAAGTTTGCTATCGTGGCAACGACCAATTGTACTCCTAAAAATCAAGGATAATCTAGCTGAAAAAGTTGCCAATGGATTAAAAACAATTGGTAGTTTGCTGCCTTACATGCCTTTCCATTATCTGTTGTTTGATAAATTGAAAACTCCTGCCATAGTGCTTACTAGTGGAAATGTTTCTGATGACCCAATTATCACTGATAATCAAACGGCTCTTGAAAAGCTTTCCGGAATTTGTGATGCAATAGTTACTTACAATCGCGAAATATATAATCGTACCGATGATTCTGTAATTACGTTCTTCAATAAGGAAGAAAAAATTTTGAGACGTTCGCGTGGTTATGTGCCTTCTCCCATTAACTTAAATATGTCGGTAGATGGAATTATCGCTACCGGAGCCGAATTGGTCAATTGTTTTTGCGTTGGTAAAAACAATCAAGCTTTTATGAGCCAGCATATTGGAGATTTAAAAAATATCGAAACGCTTAATTTTTATGAAGAGTCACTTGAACGATTTAAAAAACTTTTTCGGATTTCTCCCAATTATATTGTTTCTGATTTACACCCCGATTATTTATCGACAAAATATGCCATTAATACGGGGTTGAAACATATTCGGGTTCAACATCATCATGCACACATTGCTTCGTGCATGGCTGAACATAATCTCGATGAAAAAGTGATTGGAGTAAGTTTTGATGGAACAGGGCTTGGCGACGATGGAAACAGTTGGGGAAGCGAATTTTTTGTTTGCGATTTACTCGACTACAAAAGATACACTCATTTCGAATATCTTCCATTGCCGGGTGGCGATAAGACAAGTAAAGAAAGTTATCGTATGGGAATTTCGTATTTGTATAAAACTTTTGGGAAAGATTTCACGAAACTCGAAATACCATTCGTAAAAAATCTTGATAAAGAAAAAACTAAGTTGATATTATTGGCAATTGATAAAAAAATTAATGTGCCTCTTAGTTCAAGTTCGGGTAGATTGTTCGATGCCGTTGCTGCAATCATTAATCTTTGCACTTTATCAACTTTTCAAGCCGAAGCACCTATGCGGTTAGAAGCCATTATTGAGCAAAACAGTAATGAGAAATACGAATATTCGTTTAACGATACAATTTCGTTTAACGAAACTATTAAAGGAATTGTTACCGATTTAATAAATGGTGTTTCGACTTCGATTATTTCCGCCAAATTTCACAATACAATTATTGATGTGATTTTGGAAGTTGTAAGTAAAATCTCAATTGAATATAAATTAAATAAAGTTGCATTATCGGGCGGAACTTTCCAAAATCGCTATTTGACCGAAAATCTCATGAATAAACTTTCGTCGAAAAAGTTTGACGTTTACACACAATCAAAAATTCCAATGAACGACGGAGGTATAGCTCTTGGACAATTAGTAATTGCAGCAAAAAAAATCAAGACCTGAAAATGTTGTTTGCAGGTCTTATTTTTTTAGATATTTTTTGTAATTTTAAACTTTAGGAAAATTTGATTTATCATGAAAAACAATTTAATTAAATTAATTATTGCAGTCATATTAACTTTATATCCTATGTATGAAATTATTGCATGGATACATATATTCTACAAATACAGTAACTTACAACAGCTTGATAAAGTTGCAAAATTTCATTCCGAATTTTATTTTATTTTTGAAAATACATATTTAAGTACATTTATGGGACTTGGATTTTCGGTCGCTGCTATCATTATCCTCTTTTTTATAGAAGCAAAAAAAGTCAATTTTTTAAATGTCTTTAAATATTTTTTTATTGTGATTAATATTTTAGCAGGACTTTTAATTCTTTGGGGATTAATGTAGAAAATTATTAATTATATTTAATCTCTTTTAAACTTTATGAACTTTACAAACTTTTTACTTTACAACTAAAATATGAATTCAATATATACACAACTAGCTGAAATTGAAAAAAATCGAGAAAATATTGCATTGTGCACTATTCTCGAAACAAAAGGCTCGACTCCTCGAAAAGCCGGCTCAAAAATGATTGTTTGGGAAGATGGTCGAATTTTTGGAACCGTTGGAGGTGGAACTATTGAAAAATCAATTATTGAAGATGCAAAAACACAAATAAAATTATCACAAGCAATAAAAAAGTTCTATAACCTAGGTGACGATTTAGGAATGCATTGTGGTGGTAAAATGGAAGTATTTATCGAACCAATAATTTCGAAACTTAAACTTTACGTTTTCGGAGCAGGGCACATTGGCAAATCGCTCGCAAAATATTGCCCTGACTTTGGTTTTTCGGTTACTATGATTGACGATAGACCTGAAGTTTTTGAACATTTTAGTTTTGGAAATGCCGAGTGCATAATCAAAAACTTTTCACAAGCAATTGACGAATTAAAATTTGACAATAACACTTTTAGTGTTGTGGTAACATATAATCATGCAAACGACGAAGCAGTGGTTGAAAAAATTGCAAAAAAACCACATAAATACGTTGGAATGATTGGAAGTAAAACCAAAGTTGCCTTAGCAAAAAAACGATTTTTAGAAGAAAAAATATTTACTCAAGACGAACTTGATAAAATTCATATGCCAATAGGGATAAAATTCAATGCTCAAACTCCTGACGAAATTGCATTGAGCATTGTAGCACAATTAATTGATATAAAAAATTCATAAAATATGTCAAAAAATGAAAATATTGTAAAATTCATGCTTGACAACAAAGTTGTTGAAATTGATTTTGAAAAAGATAACATTAGTCCGACAACGACTGTATTAAAGTACCTCCGAAAAACTCCCGAGCACAAAGGAGTTAAAGAGGGCTGTGGCGAAGGCGATTGCGGAGCTTGCACGGTTGTAATTGCCGATTACGATAGCCATAGCAAATTACATTATAAAGCTTACACATCATGTTTAATTTTTTTGCCCTCGATTCATGGCAAGCAAATTATTACTGTTGAAGGAGTGGGTAGTTCAGATAATATGCACCCTGTTCAATCAGCCTTGGTTGAAACTGATGGAAGTCAGTGTGGATATTGTACTCCTGGTTTCACAATGTCGATGTTTGCCTTGTACAAAGAGTACCAAAAACCTTCAAAAGATGTTATTTTAGATGCTTTAACAGGAAATTTATGTCGATGTACAGGTTATCGCCCCATAATTGAAGCCGCTGAAAAATCATGTGTTCGTAATGGAAAAGACCATTTTTCAGATAATGAAAATGCAACGGTTGAGACATTAAAAAAAATTCGAAAAGAAATTCCATCGGTAAAAATTGAGACTAAAAAGCAAAAGTATTTCCTTCCTGCAACCGTGAAAGAAGCATTGGAGTTAAAAATGAAATATCCAAAAGCGATTATTATAAATGGAGGAACCGATGTTGCTTTACGAGTAACAAAAAAGAAAGAATTATTATCTGAAATTATTGATTTGACAGGAATTCTAGAACTTAAATATGCAAAAGACGAACAAAATCAAATGGTTTTTGGTTCAGGAATTTGCTTGGAAGACGTGAGAGTGATTGTAAAAAACGAATTTTCAGCATTATATGATATGCTTTCAATTTTTGGTTCAAAGCAAGTTCGAAATCGAGCTACCTTTGGAGGAAGTTTAGGTTCTGCATCGCCTATTGGAGATACAGCTCCGGTTTTAATGGCATATGATGCAATTTTGGTGTTGGAAAGTTTACAAGGAACAAGAGAAATTCAAAGCAGAGAGTTTGTTACCGGATATCGCCAAACTCAAATGAAAGAAAATGAGTTGATTGTTGCTGTGAAAATACCTAAGATTGATAAATCAGAAATTGTAAAATCGTACAAAATATCTAAACGAAAAGATTTAGATATTTCAACCGTTAGTAGCGGATTTAGATTAAAGAAATCAGCAAAAAATATCGTTGAAGAAATTTGTTTAGTATATGGAGGAATGGCGGCAACAACTTCTCGCTCAAAACAAGCAGAAGCTTTCTTGCTTGGAAAAGAATGGACACGTGAAAATATTGAAAAAGCCATGAAATTAGTTGATGAAGATTTTACGCCAATTTCCGATGCTCGCTCTGGTGCTGAAGCAAGAAAAATTATGGCTAGGAATCTATTACTTAAATTTTATAATGACTCAATATGCAATTAGTAATTATCAATATGCAAATAACAATTAGTAATATTCAATAGGAAAGAAAAAATATAGAATGGCGGAAGGAAATAATATAGTTAAAGAAAAGGCTTTTGAATTTGCAGTTAAAATTATTGAATTGGGTAAATTTTTAATGAATGAGAAAAAGGAATTTATTATCTCCAAACAAATAATTAGGAGTGGAACATCGGTTGGAGCAAATATTGAAGAATCTATTGGAGGTGTTTCAAAAGCTGATTTTAGTTATCGCCTTTCAATTAGCTATAAAGAAGCTCGTGAAACACATTATTGGTTAAGATTATTAGAAAGAACAAATTATATAGAAAAAGTAAAATGCAATGAGTTGTTGAATGAATGCGATGAAATATGTAAACTACTTTATGTAATAATTCGCTCAACAAATAAGAATAAGTAATATTGTCAATTGTAGTTTATTAATTGAAGATTACTAATTGTAAATTGAAAATTGATTATGAAAAAAATAGTACACGAGAGTGCAAAATACCACGTAACAGGAGAAGCTGTTTATATCGACGATATGTTGGTTAACGAGCAGTGTTTACATGGAGTTTTATATACAAGTCCAATTGCTCACGGTAAGATAAAATCGTATGATTTGTCAGCAGCAAAAGCATTAAGCGGAATACATGCAATATTGACTTATAAAGATATTCCCGGACACAATCAAATGGGACCCATTTTTCACGACGAAGTAGTTTTGGCTGAAGATAAAGTTGAGTTTATTGGTCAGGCAATATTCTTGATAGCTGCTGAAAATGAAGAAATTGCAGAAGAAGCAAAAAGATTAATCAAAATAGAATTTGAAGAATTAGAACCGGTTTTAACTATTGAAAAATCGATGGAGTTAGGAAATTTAATTCAGCCTCCACGAAAGATTGAAACCGGAAATATTGAAGAAGCATTCAAATCGGCAAAAAATATTATTGAAGATATTCTTTACGTTGGTGGTCAAGAACATTGGTATCTTGAAACACAAACAGCATTATGCTTTCCCGGCGAAGGACAAGAAATTAAAGTTTACAGTTCGACTCAAAATCCTTCAGAAATTCAAGCAATTGTTTCAGAAGTTTTAGGCATAAGCAAAATGCAGGTTGAAGTAGATATGCGTCGAATGGGTGGCGGTTTTGGAGGCAAAGAGAGCGAAGCAAATCATATTGCTGCATGGACTGCAATTTTAGCTGTCAACACCAAACGTCCTGTAAAAATGAGATTTTTTCGCGATGAAGACCAAAAAATTACTGGAAAGCGTCATCGTTTTTTATTGAAATACAAAGCGGCTTTTGATAATGATGGAATTATCTCAGCAATTGATGTTGAGCAAAGTACCGATGCTGGCTGGGCTACCGATTTAACCATGTCGATTTTGGAGCGAGCAATGATGCACGCCGAAAATTCATATTACATTCCTAATATGCGAATTATAGGAAATGCTTGGCGAACAAATCTTCCTTCAAATACTGCTTACAGAGGTTTTGGCGGTCCACAAGGAATGGCTGGTATGGAAACCATTATTGACCGAATTGCACGAAAGTTAAAAATTGATGCTGCCGAAATTCGTTTTCGTAACTTTATGGGAATGGAAGAACGAAATACAACTCCTTATGGACAAAAAGTAGAAAACAACCGCTTGTTCATGCTTTGGGAACAAATAAGAAAAACATCTGATTATCAAAATAGAAGAAAAAAAGTTGATGAATTCAATGCCAAAAATGAATTTGTAAAACGAGGTTTGGCATTAACTCCAATTAAATTTGGAATTTCATTTACCACTTCATTCTTAAATCAAGCAGGAGCATTGGTTCATGTTTATAACGATGGAACCGTTTTAGTTAGTCATGGCGGAACTGAAATGGGACAAGGATTGAATACGAAAATTAAACAAGTTGCAGCTCTTGAATTTGGAATTGATTACGATAAAGTTCGTGTAAACTCTACCAATACTGCGAGAGTTCCTAATACTTCTCCAACGGCAGCATCTTCGGGTACGGATATGAACGGAATGGCTGTAAAAAATGCCGTAGATATTTTAAAATCAAGAATCTCGGAATTTATTGCCAAAAAATTTAATATCGAAAACGCCGATTCAAAATCGAAAATTGAAAATATTGTTTTTGAAAACGATACCGTTTTTGATATACAAAATACAAATCGCAGAATTAGTTTCAAAGACGCTGTTTCTGCCAGCTATTTAGGTAGAGTAAGTTTAAGTTCAACAGGATTTTACAAAACTCCAGGCGTTCATTTCGATAGAGCTAAAGGGACAGGAAATCCATTTTTCTACTTTGCTTTTGGAATGTCGGTTTCTGAAATCGAATTAGATGTTTTAACCGGAAGAACCAAGTTTTTACGTGCAGATATTTTACATGATGTTGGAGAATCGATAAATCCAGATATTGATAAAGGACAAGTTGAAGGAGCTTTTATTCAAGGAGTTGGCTGGGTTACAACCGAAGAAATGAAATACGATGGTAAAGGAAATTTATTGAATCATTCTCCCGACACATACAAAATACCAAGCATTCAGGATATTCCAGAAATATTTAATGTTAATTTGTTGCAAAACGCTCCAAACCCAAACACAATTCGAAGAAGCAAAGCCGTGGGCGAGCCTCCATTTATGTTGGCATTTTCCACTTGGTTAGCCATTAAAGATGCTATTTCGGCAGTAACAAACCATGAAATTGAACCCGAATTTAGAATTCCGGCAACCAATGAAAATATTTTACTCGCAATTGAAAAAATAAAGAGATTTTAAATGGCGAACTTGTTTTTAGTGGATGATTTTATGGAAGCTCAAGAACTTTTTAATAATGGGAAATATAAAAAGTCAAAAAAAAAATTTCAGTCAATTTATGATGAGCTTATTTCTTCTGATACTGATTGCATGGGAGATATGGGAATTTGTGGGGTTTCTGAAAACTATCTAGAAGAAATAAATAGAAAACTAAAAATGAATCAATTTAATAATTTCATTGCCTATTTCTTGATTTTTTTCTTTACCATCATTGGAAGTATCATATTATATAAATTTACAATGGTTTAACATGGAAATCCAATAATTTCATGTTTTTTAATGAAATAAATTATTGCATAAAAAATGGCATAATATATTATGATTCAATTTAGTAATACGGAAATATCTTTCCAATACAAATCGGACAAAGAGCTGAAGAAATCTTTAATAATTTTTCGATATTTATTTTCTGGCTTTATGCTTGAGTTTGGGAAATTTGCAGTAAATTTTGCTTTAAAACTTAATCTTCCTATACGATGGGCAGTAAAACCACTAATATTTCATCAATTTTGTGGCGGCGAAAATATTGCTGAATGCTCAAAAGTAATTTCAACATTGGCAAAATACAATGTGAAATCGATTCTTGATTATTCTGTTGAGGGAAAATCAGTAGAAAATGAGATAATGGAGGTATTTCACGAAACAATAGAAACTATTAATCAGGCATCGAAAAATAAAAATATTTCATTTGCGGTTTTTAAACCCAGTGCATTTGCCCCGAAAGACATACTCGAAAAAGCAAGTCAAAAAAAGCTAAGTGAAAAGGAAGAAATTGCATTTCAATTTTTTGTTGACAAAGTTGACAAATTATGTAGTCATGCATCAAAACAAAAAGTGAAGCTATTGGTTGACGCTGAACATTTTTCGTTTCAACAAATTGTTGATGATGTTACTTTTTCGATGATGAAAAAGCACAATTCATCGGAAGTATATATTTTTAACACATTACAAATGTATCGGTCTGATAGATTGCTTTATTTACAGGAAGTAATTCAATGTTCGAAAAACGAAAAATTCAAGTTGGGAATTAAGTTGGTTAGAGGTGCGTATATGGAAAACGAGCGAAAATTAGCCCAAGAAAAGAAATATTTATCACCCATCTTCAAAACAAAAGAAGAAACAAATATTACATTTAACAATGCGGTGAAACTTTGTGTTGAAAACATCGAGATTTTGAATTTGTTTTGTGGGACACATAACGAAGATAGTTGCCTATTGTTGACCGAATTAATGGCTATGCAAAATATTTCAAAAAATGATGATAGAATCTTTTTTGCCCAATTGTATGGCATGAGCGACAATATCAGTTTTAATTTATCAAAAGAGGGATATAATGTAGCAAAATATATTCCGTATGGTCCAGTAAAAGAAGTTATGCCTTATTTACTTCGTCGAGCTGACGAAAATTCCTCAGTCAAAGGCCAATCAAGTAGAGAATTAGAATTGATTATTCGAGAAGTGAAAAGAAGAAATTTATAGTTGATGTACTAGATTTTACATTCACTTGTGCAATCTACATTCACTTTATTTTTTTTGTTTTTTCGCATGAAATTTAAACCGCCTTTACTGCATGAATCAATACAGTCAGTACAGGCAATGCATTCACGGTTATCAAGTTCGCTGTGTTTATCTTTTCTGTAAATAGCATCTATTTTACATGCATTATTGCAAACTTTGCAACCGGCACATTTGCCGTTTATTCCAATTAAAGAAGCCCCCGGAATAGCACTAATCCATCCCAACGAAATCCCGATTGGGCATGCTGCCCGACAAAAAGGGCGAAATGTAAATAATGATGTAAGCAGAATTAAACCCAAGAGAATTCCCCCGAGTATTTCATTATCATAAGGAAGTTGAAGATTAAACGCTAGCATAAATGGGTCGATTTTACACCAAAAAACTTCTTGTTGTATAACGAGTTGGATAATTAATACTGCTATTAAAATGTATCGCAGTATTTTTAGAAATGTTTGAGATTTTGCACTCTTAAGAAAATTAAAACGAGCCGGAAGATATAAAAACTCTTGTAAAGCTCCTAAATGGCAAATCCAACCGCACCAAACTTTTCCGAAGATATATGTGACTGGAATTAAGGCTAAAAAATAAATCATGTTTTGCCAAGGAATATCCATGCCCGTGAAAAAAAGTATCGTGTTTTCGAAATGAAGTATTGGACAAGGGCATGCACCTTGATAAAAACCTAAAATAAGAAGCGACGACAGCAAAAAAAGATTTCTGAAATTTCTGGCAAATGGTATTCTTGACAGAATCCCGGCTAAAATGGTAAATCCCAGAATCCAATATATCCAATATAGTCCGGTATTATCTTCGGCTTGTGCCGATGTACATGAAGAATTACAACCCGTTGTGCTTTTACATGTCGATGCACATGAACTCAGACTGTCGTTGGATGTTGTATTTTCATTCCACTCACTAAATTCATCTTCAGAATCTTCGTTCCATTCTTTAAATTCATCTTCAACAACCGACGACGTATCTGCCTTATCATTTGCAACAGCAATGGTATTAATATTAAAGATGAGTACAAAAAATAAGAAAATAAGTTTCGAGAATAAACGAAGTTGTAAAGAAGAATTCATGCTTAGCTTTTTAACGGTTCGGATATAAATTTAATACTTCCTGAACCTCCGGTTCGGGGACAAGTTCTTACAGCATTAAAAATTAGATTTCCGTCTTTTGTCCCGACAACGGTTAATTTTACTTTTCGTTCCCATACGCCGGGCTGAATTTCTTTCCATTCGGTTGCACTTTTTATTTTTAGCCCCGTTGGATTAAACTTCGTATCGCTGATTACAACATCACAATTACGATGAATAAAGATGGCTTTTACTTTTATAACAATTTCGTCTCCAATTTTATAAGTCGCTTTTTTTTCGCCGACTACTTCAATTTCAAATTCGCAAGCTTGAATTGCAATTATACTTGAAAGCATAAATCCTGCAATTAATAATAAACGTTTCATTTGAGGTATTTTTACAAATTTTACCGTAAATGTATCAAAAATTTAGCCAGTTTATCAAATCTTGGTATCTGTATATTTTGATATATTAATTAAGTTTCAGATTTACAGTAAAATAAATATTTATGAAAAAAGGAGTTCAAAAAGTCCAAAAAGGTGCGATGTGTATAAAACAATAATTATAACCAACATCCATCGAATAATATTCGCTCCCCAAGTAACAGCAAATTGAGAAGCAATGTATCCTCCAAAAACATTTCCAATTGCAGAAATAAGTCCCATTCCATATTCAACTTGGTTGTTGTACATAAAAATAGCTAATGCAAATGGGCTATAAAGCAGCACAATAAAAACTTTTAATGCATTTGCTTTTACCAAATCATATCCTGCATTTAAAACCAATGCGGCAAGTAAAAATATTCCAACACCAATATGAATAAAACCACCATAAACTCCAATTACAAAAAAAATCAATAACTGTATGTAGGTTGGTTTACGCTTAACTTTATCAAGTCTTCCTTTTATCCATTGGTCTGGATTGTAAAAAATGAAAAAGAGCATCAGTATCATTACAAATCCGACGATTAGTTCAAATATGTTTTTATTCAGGCTTATAGCAATTTGAGCACCTACAATTGAGCCAATTACAGTTGGAATTCCTAAAATAATTCCCTTTTTTATGTCAAGTACATTTTGTTTTTTAAAATTCAGCGATGCTGCAAGAGTTTGCAGAATTACTCCTAACCGGGTAGTTCCGTTTGAGATACCCGGAGGCAATCCAAGCAAGATGAAAAAAGAATACGATATTATGGTTCCACTTCCTGCAATGGTATTAATAATTCCAACTAAAAACCCTGAAAAGATTAATAGTGCAATAATTTGCCAGCTAAAAATGTCGTATGACGATAAAAACTCTACAATCATGAGTTAAAATGAGTGGCAAAGTTCAGAAATAAATTCAATTTTTAACGATTTAGATTAAGAAAAAACAGTTGCAATCGATATTTTCCCTGCCACATTGAAATAAACAAAAAAAACTGTCTAGCTTTTATTCCTAAATAGGTCATGATTGCTATGTGTTTAAATTTTAGTTAATTCCATATATTGGGAATGCTTGTTGTAAAATTATCGAGGACTGTGCAGTACTAATTATTTTGTAAATTAGTTATTGAAATTTGCTAAAATAAATTTTATTATATAAGTTTGTTTATGGTTGAAAATAGTAAAATAAATATGAGAACAGTTATAACATTACTCTTAATTCTTTCAACTTTAATTAGTTTTAGTCAAACAGCTAAAAATTTTGAAGAATGGAAAAAATATTTCAAAGACAATATCTCAAATATCGACAATATCGAAGGAATCTATAAAACAACTTGGTATACTATAACATACTATGATAATGAATTGCTTTCTAAAACTGCTGACAATACAATGGAGATTTTCGGACCTTATACCGTTGTTGTCAAAATTAGTGAAGGAGAATATATGACTTATATGGTAAGTATTGGTGGTAGTGCTGAACAGTATAAAATCTCGCAAACATATTTAAGTAATAAATTCATTAAGAAAAACGATAAGCCAACAGGAACCTATTGGGATAACCCACAAATTAACTATTCTGATGGTCAATTCAATTTCATACATAACATTAATTCTGAGGAGATATTAAATGATTATATCCGAATAAATAATGAAAGTCGGAACAGATCAGATATGTCAACATTGCAAATGATGACTTCTCGTACAAAAAGAATAGTCGAAATAGAAATGTTAAAAATATACCCAACTAAAGAAATGATAATAAAATCATTAGAAGAAAATAAATCGGTTACCGGCACAGGTTTTGCAATTTCTTCGAATGGAATAATTGTTACCAACTATCATGTTATTGAAAATGCAAAAGAAATAAAAATTAGAGGTGTAAATTCCGACTTTAATAAAACATATATAGCAAAAGTTCTTAATTCAGATAAGAATAATGATATATCTTTACTTAAAATAGAAGATAATAATCTTGATTTAGGAATAATCCCTTTTGTTATTAAAACAGAACTTTCAGAAGTCGGAGAAAATGTTTATGTATTAGGTTATCCTTTACTTGCGTCAATGGGTGATGAAATTAAATTAACAAGTGGAATAATAAGTTCTAGAACGGGTTTTCAAGGAGACATCACTTCTTATCAAATTTCAGCACCAGTACAACCTGGTAATAGTGGAGGTCCCGTATTTGATAGTAACGCAAATATTATTGGAATTATAAATGCTAAACATACTGGTGCAGAAAACGCTTCATATTCAATCAAAGCAAATTACATTATGAACCTTATAGAATTGCTACCTCAAAAGCCAACGTTGCAATCATCCAATTTATTAATCAACCTGCCTTTAACAAAGCAAGTTGAAAAATTAAAGAATTATGTGTTTATCATCGAAGTCAATTGAATTTAATAAATAAGAGTGAAAAAATATTTTGAATACGTTAATTTTGAGCTGCTTAACAAGTTTTGTCAAGTTAAGCAACTTATAAAAAAGCACAATCCAACAATTGAGACTTTGACAGAAGAAATTTTAAGGGCTTTTCTTAAAAATTATTTGCCCAGAAGAGTTAGTATTGAACAAGGCTTTATTCTTTCAAAGGATGGAGAAATGTCTCGACAATGTAACATTCTCATATATGACTCAAATTTATTTGCTCCGTTTTATAGAATAAATGATATTGTCATTGTTCCATCAGAATCTGTCAAAAAATCGCCTGCAATCCCTTACTGGCCTTACCGACAACGTTAGGCAAAGTTGAACAAAATTGATGAAAACAAATTACTTTTACATTGATGAAACTGGACATATTAACAATGATGAACCGATATTTGCTTATGGTTGTATTAAAACTGATACGCCTAAATTAATTGAAAAAGTATTAGAAGAATTAAAAGAGGAATTAGCAGAAGACTCTTTATTGGCAAAATTTGGAGAAAAAATATTAAAAAACAACTTTCACGCAACAGAAGACCATTTTGATGCAAGGACACAATTTTACAGAATATTACCATTACTTAATTATAGAGCCTATTTTATAGTTTTATTTAAAAATGATGATTATTTCAAAAGGTTGAAAAAAGAAAATGCAGACCATGAAATAATCAAATCAATGTTACTTAAAATAATTAAGCCCAGAATCACAAGAAATAGGGGTGATAAAAATGTTTTTTATATTGAGACACTAGAAGTTCAAAATAAATCATTAAAAGCAATTGTTGAAGAAATTTTCAATATCTTTAAAGATGATTATAATGTTGAGTACTCTATTGTAGACAAACATTGTCAAAATATGCCCATAGTCGATTATTTATGTTTTATCTTAAATAAAATTTTTGTACAAAAGGAAAATGAAAATAAGACTATTGATGAATGGGTTACGAGAACATTTGAAACACTACAGGATAAAATTGCATTGATTCATTTTCTAAATGAAGATAGTTTTTTCAGTAGACAAGCACCTAAAGACAAACAAATTGAACTAAACAATCTAAAATTAAAAAGGCAGTGTATTAAGGATAAATAATAGGATACGAGTCGTATTCGACAATGAAACAAATCAATTCTTCTTACCTTAATCACTGCTATTTTATTATGTCACACAAAAAAATAGATACTGTCAAAAAACTTTCAAATTTCCTTAATATTGAAAAAGAAATATTATCGGAATTATCCAAAAATGATTATATCATAATTGAAAGAAATAATAGTTCAACAGATATATTAAATAATGTTCTAACTGTAGAAAAAATAGAAATTCCTAAAAAAAGTGGCGGATTTAGGGTTGTATATTCTCCATCTTCAGATAATTTAACTAATTGCTTAAAAGTACTAAACTCAAAACTAAGAAAAATATATGTACCGTCTTCTTGCGTTCATGGCTACATTAAGGGTCGTGGTATAAAAACTAATGCTTCTGAACACTTAGGGAAACAATATATTTTAAAAGTTGACATCGAAAATTACTTCGAAAAAATTACAAAAGAAAGGATTATTAAATCACTAAATAATTTAGGCTTTCAGAATGAGATAAGCTCTTTAATTGCTAAAATAACAACTCATAATAATGTACTCGTACAGGGATTCCATACAAGTCCTACTTTAGCAAATATCATCTTTCATGAATTAGATTTAATATTTTCAAAATTTACAAACGCTAGCTACACAAGGTATGCCGATGACCTATACTTTTCATCAAAAGAAGAAATTGACATTCTGTCAAAAGTAGAAGAACAACTGTTGAAATTTGGGTTCACAATTAATAAGTCAAAAATAAAATTGATGAAACGAGGTCAAAAACAGTATGTTACTGGTTTAACTGTTTTCGATAATAAGAAACCGAGAATATCTAAGAATAAGAAAAAGGAAATTCGTCAACAAATGCACTACATTAATAGGTATGGATATAAAGGACATATTATGCACGAATTTGGTATTTCCAATGAAGAGTATTTAAACAATGATGAAATTAAAGAAAACGTGGACTACAAAATTCATGAATTAAAAACAAAGATTAAAGGTTGGCTATTATTTATAAACTCAATTGAACCTGAATTTAGTAAAAAATATATTACCCTAAAATAACTCTGCCTAATAAATAGGAATATGAGCGGTCTGCAAGACCCTGCGGATATTACGAGTTAAGCTACATCGTTTCATTTACAACGCATCAGACATTAAACGAAATATGAATATTTCCAATCTTCTACAAAAACCGACCGAACTATTGAAATTAAAAATTGTTAATTGAAGATTAAAATTGACATTCCACTTTACAAACTTTTTAAACTTTCAACTTTAATCAGGCTCATCATAAATCGTTGTTCATTATTCGTGAAATGTATTTTTTATTATTAGCACAAAAGATAGCCGAACGAACGATTATCTTTAGACAGCTATTGTAAAAAAAATATTCTTTAAGTATATTTGAAAAAATAAAAATCATAAATAACTTAATCATAAAATTAAAAAAATACGAACATGAGTTTAGAACCAAAAAAACTTGCAATTTTAGTCGCAGGCGGACCCGCACCAGGAATTAATAGTGTAATAAGTGCCGCAACCATTCGGTCTATTTTATCAGGGACTCCTGTTGTTGGAATACTAGATGGCTTTAAATACATAATGAAAGGCGATATTACCCATATCATAAAAATGAATATTGAAGATGTTAGTCGAATTCATTTTAGAGGAGGTTCGTTTTTAGGAATTGCTAGAGACAATCCAACAAAAGATCCAAAACACCTAGAGAATACGATTACATCGTTGTTGCGACTAAACGTTACAAAACTGATTACAATTGGCGGTGACGATACTGCATATTCGGCATATCGTCTTGAGCAAATGGCGGCTGGAAGAATCACTGTAGTTCATGTTCCAAAAACAATCGACAACGATTTGGACTTACCTCATGGTATTCCAACTTTTGGATTTCAAACAGCTAGACACGTTGGCGTTGAGATAGTTAAAAATATAATGACCGATGCACAGACTACGTCTCGTTGGTATTTTGTGATAAGCATGGGACGCAAAGCAGGACATTTAGCTCTTGCAATAGGAAAAGCAACTGGTGCTACTCTAACTCTTATTCCTGAAGAATTCCCAACTGAAAAAATATCGTTAAAACAAGTTGTTGATATATTAGTTGGTTCAATCATAAAACGATTGAGTTATGGAAAACAAGATGGAGTAGCCGTATTGGCCGAAGGACTTGTCGAACATATGGATCCTAAGGAGTTAAGTGAACTTGTTCATGTTGAAAAAGACGACCACGACAATATCAGATTAGCAGAAGTGAATTTTGGTGAAATACTTAAGATTCATGTTCAAAAAAGATTAGTTGAATACGGAATCAAGGTTACCGTTGTTGCTAAAAATATTGGCTATGAATTAAGATGTGCCGATCCAATTCCGTTTGATATGGAATATTGTCGAGATTTAGGCTATATGGCTTCTAAGTTTTTGCAAGAAGGCGGTAGTGGAGCTTTGGTTTCGATGCAAAATGGAGATTTTGTGCCGATGTATTTTAAAGATATTTTGGACAAAAATACTGGTCGCATGAAAATCAGAATGGTTAATAAAAAATCACCATCGTACGAGGTTGCACGACAGTACATGATTCGATTGGTTAAAGACGATTTTAACGATCCGAATGAATTAGCAAAATATGCGGCCACTGCAAATATGTCGTTAGATGATTTCAGAGAACGATACGAATATTTAGTAAATGAAAATTCGTGAAAATATCTTTAAAAAATATTATCAAAATAATAAAGTCTGCATTTTTGCAGGCTTAATTTCTATTTATAATGACGATAAGACAAACTTTTGATTCGTTTAATCAGTTTAAAATAGTTGTTATTGGCGATGTTATGATTGATTCATACATGTGGGGAAAAGTTGATAGAATTTCGCCCGAAGCTCCGATTCCAATTGTTACGATTCAAAATAAAGAAGACCGATTGGGAGGAGCAGCCAATGTTGGACTGAATATTAAATCAATGGGAGCTGAACCTATTATTTTAAGTATAATTGGAAACGATAATTATGGCGATATTTTTTTGAAATTGCTTAAACATGAAAAACTATCAACCGAAGGGATAATTGAAAGCAAGGAACGAATAACAACCGTAAAAACAAGAATTTTAGGGGGCAACCAGCATTTACTGAGAGTTGACGAAGAAATTACTTGCGATATTTCGAGTGAATTAGAATTGAAACTAATCAACAGTTTTAAAGAAATAATCGCAAACAATAAAGTCAATGCAATTATATTTGAAGACTACGATAAAGGTGTAATTACACAAAAAATAATTTCGGAAATTATTCATTTGTCTAATGAAAGAGCCATCCCTATTTTAGTTGACCCTAAAAAAAATAATTTTTCCTATTACAAAAACATTGCTCTTTTAAAACCTAATTTTAAAGAATTCGTGTTTGGCTTAAGTGCAAAAGTTGAGAAAAACGACTTTAATGAAATTAGCCGATTGGCAAATCAATACAATAGGGAAAATAGCATCGAAAGCATGTTGATTACGCTCTCCGAAAAAGGAGTCCTTATTGCGAACAAAAATACATATTCTCATTTCGATGCACTCGAAATTGATATTGCCGATGTTTCGGGTGCTGGAGATACTGTGATTAGCCTTGCTGCACTTTGTATGGCGGCAAAAATTAACATGGAAAAATTAGCATTTATCGCAAATGTTGCAGGAAGCCTAGTCTGTGAAAAAGCCGGTGTTGTACAAATTAACAAACAATACTTGTTAGAAACACTTGAAAAGCAAGCCAATGAATAGTAATAATAAATCGTTTAAAGAAAATTTGGATAAATTGATTGATTTATTCAAAAAACTTCGAGATAAAGCGAAAGGAGATGAGTATTCAGGAATAGATAATGGAATGATTAAGAATCTTGATGCTTTAGTCGAGAATTACGATATGATAAAAGATACTTTTCCTGAAGAAATGATAAATCAAGTTGGCTTACCTATTAAGGAAATGATTGAACACGCTATTGAACAATTGAAAGAGGAGCTTGGAGAAATAGACGAATCCAATGAACAAGCTCAAATCGTTGTAAACGAAATATCAGAAATTGACCAAATGCTGAAACAGCCTAACCTTTCTAGTTACGAAATCGACGAGTTGTTAGATAAGCGAGCAAAAATGAAAAATAATAATAGTTGAATTGTAAATTCCAACTTTGCCAAATTTCCAAACTTTGGCAAAGTTCTTAAAGAATAAAACTACGAAGCAAAAAAAAACAAAAACCTTCAAGGTTTTCAAAACCTTGGAGGTTTAAAGGGAATGAAATCGTGAATTGAAAGAAATACGTTAAAACAAAGCATGAAAAAAACAATATTTTTAATAAGCTTTCTACTTCTTTCACTAGTTTATCAAGCTCAGGAATTGAACCGTCCCACAAAGAAAGTTTATCGTGATACAACTTCTATTGATATGCTCGACATAAGAATTGGCTATCACGGAGTCGTTACTTTTCATCCAGGGATAAAGGTTGGAGTTGAATATCCTTTACGAAGAAAAATTAAAGAAATCCCACGTTATCCAATCTTATCAAGAATGGATGTTATGAACGGAAAAGGGAGTAAAACAATCAGAAAAGAACTAATAGCATCGCTAAATTCAGGAATGTTTTATCACAGACAAAACCACAGTGGTTTTTTTATCAATTTTGAAGCTGAAAAACGTCGAACAGGAAGAAAAGGGAAATACAGAGGATTTTCATTTGGGCTAGGAATGCTTAGAACTTTTTTAGGTCCAACTTACGAACTCGATGAAAGCGACCAATTCAAAAAAGTTTTTTTACCCGGAAGGTTCTACTTTATGCCAAGTTTTTCTTATACGCACGGTTGGAATTTTATGTACAAGAAAACAATTCCAACGGCAATTTTTTATAAGCTCACATATTTTATGTACACGCCATATAATAATTCAGCAAACATGAATTTTGCTTTTGAACTTGGATTGCGTGTTAAAATGCTAAAAAACCACTTAAAACATGAATAAGTTCGTAATTATTATAATGGTTATTTTAATGATTGCTGCCTGTAAAAAAAGCGACATGTCAGATGGAGATAACTTTTTTTATCTAAAAACCGAAGGTGCTTATATGCCCGTCTTTGTTGAGGGAAACAAAACTTCAAATACATTTATTATTATTCTGCATGGAGGTCCTGGAGGCGATGATCAGGTTTACAAAGACGTATGTTTGCCTTTTTCCGAAACATTGGAAGAGAAATATGCTGTAGTTTATTACGACCAACGAGGATCGGGAATTTCGCAAGGAAAATACGATGATGAAATGGTTACAGTTGCTCAACACGTCAAAGATTTAGAAGTTCTTATCAAATTGCTTAAGTACAAATATGGTAATGACAATAACTTTTTTTTACTTGGGCATAGCTGGGGAGGCACACTTGGCACCGCATTTTTGTTAAAAGAAAATAATCAAAATTTGATTTCTGGATGGATTGAAGTCGATGGTGCACATAATTTTTCCGATTTTAAAATAGTAAATCAAGCTTTGATTACAATTGCCGAAGACCAAATTGCAAATGAAAATTCACTTGATGGCTGGCAAGAGATTCTTGATTTTTGCTCAGAAGTTGATACAAATAATATTAGTGATGGAGATAAAAGTCAGTTGAATGCTTTTGGTTTTAAAGCAGAGGAATATTTGTCAACGGATGAGATTATAACGAGCGACTATGGAGTAACATTAGGAGAATTAATGAATCATAATTATTTCTCGTCTTTTAATCCATTGATGGCGAAGCTTAATTTATCAATGACAAACTCAACCATGTTCGATGAAGTTTCGAAAATTGATTATACTCCAGAACTTTATAAAATTCAAACACCAACCCTTATTTTATGGGGACGACACGATTATGTTCTTCCGCTAAAACTTGGTTTAGATGCCTACGAAAATATAGGCTCAGAAAATAAAAAAATGACCATTTTCGATAATTCGGGACACTCTGTTATGCTTAATGAAACCGATAAATTTCTCGAAGAAGTTATTTCTTTTGTCGATACTTATAAATAGCTTGTTTAATTTTTCCCGAAAACAAATAATTAAAATGACAGTCGTTCAACAAAAACCAAAAATCGAAGTTTGTTTTTCACCATTGCAATTTCATCTTTTTGATTCAAAAGATAGTATTGTGGTTGTAGTTGATATTTTACGAGCTACAACAGTGATTACCACCATGTTTCATAATGGTGTGCATAAAGTAATTCCTGTGCAAACTATTGAAAATGCGTTGGAATATAAAAAAAAAGGATATTTAGTTGTTGCTGAACGAGATGGCGAAAAACTTGAGTTTGCAGACTTTGGAAATTCACCTTATTATTTCACATCGGACATTGTTAAAGGCAAGGAGCTGGTGTACAGCACAACTAACGGAACAAATGCCATAACAATGGGAAAAAACTCGAAACAAGTCATTATTGGTTCGTTCATGAACCTGACTCGAGTTTCGGAATATTTAAAAACAAAAACCGCGAATGTGCTTATTCTTTGTGCAGGCTGGAAAGATAGGTTTAATCTTGAAGATACATTGTTTGCAGGAGCTTTATCCGAAAAACTGATTAATAGTGGATTATTCATTACAAAGTGTGATTCGGCTAACGCATCAATGGATTTATGGAATATTGCCAAAAATGATTTGACAAACTACAAGGAAAAAATTGCACATCGACATCGATTAAAAAAACTTGGTTTAGACGATGTTATAGATTACTGTTTTACTATAGATTCGACAGAGGTTTTGCCGTATTTCGATAAAGGCACACTAAAAATGTTGTAAATCATCTATGATTTGATTTTTTTGTTTTAATTTTAATGCTAATTAAAACGGTTTATTTTTAAAATATATCAAAATAAATTTCACATATGAAAAAACATAATTTTTATGCAGGACCTTCGATTTTACCACAAGTAACAATCGAAGAAACAGCAAAAGCAGTAATTAATTTTGCTGGGACAGGACTTTCTATCATGGAAATTTCGCACCGTAGCAAGGAAGTAATCGCAGTAATGGACGAAACTGTAGCTTTGTTCAAAGAATTATTGAATATTCCTGAAGGGTATAAAGTACTATTTTTAGGAGGAGGAGCAAGCACCCAATTTTTGATGGTTCCTTATAACTTATTAAATGGAAAAGCAGCTTACCTTGTAACAGGAGGATGGGCTTCAAAAGCAGCTAAAGAAGCTAAAAATTTCGGTGAAGTTATCGAAATTGCTTCTTCAAAAGATAAGAATTACAATTACATTCCTAGAGGATGGAAAGTTCCATCGGATGTTGATTATCTTCATATTACAACTAATAATACATTGTATGGAACCGAAATTCGTGAAGATTTTGATGTGAATGTTCCATTGGTAGCCGATATGTCTTCTGATATATTTAGCCGTCCGGTTGATATTTCAAAATATGCCTTGATTTACGGTGGTGCTCAAAAGAATTTAGCTCCAGCGGGTATTACTTTTGTTATTGTTCGGGAAGATATGTTGGGGAAACTCAATCGCCATATCCCAACGATGATGGATTATCGTACTCATATCGAAGCTGATTCAATGTTTAACACTCCTCCTGTGTTGCCATTATTCGCTGCATTGCAAACATTAAAATGGTTAAAAGCAAATGGTGGACTAAAAGCAATGGAAAAAGTTAATCTCGAAAAAGCAAAATTATTGTACGACGAAATAGAAAGAAATAAGCTTTTCAAATGTACCATTCCAGACCCAAAAGATCGCTCAATCATGAATATATGCTTCGTAATGAACGATAATTACAAAGACTTAGAGGATGCATTTATGGACTTTGCAAAATCAAAAGGAATGATCGGAATTAAAGGACATCGCTCGACAGGAGGTTTTAGAGCTTCAACATATAATGCACTACCAAAAGAAAGTGTTCAAGCATTGGTTGATTGCATGAAAGAATTCGAACAAATTAAATCATAATAGCAGTATAAATAAAAAAGAAAAAACGATGAAATCATTTAAGCTATTTCTTGCGTTTTTTCTTTTTTTTGTTTCTTCACTTAGCTACTCACAAGACCTAATTATTCTTAAAAACAATGTAGATACAATATACTGTACCATTGTCGAAGATCATAATACATCGCTCGATTTTTATCTGTACAATTCTGACGATACAACATTTTATAATATTAAATCTGATGAGATTGACGGATTTGTACTCGAAAATTCGATAAACTCAAAATTAGAAACTCCATTAAATGCTGATGAGTCAGTTTCAATAATTACAGAACGATTTAAGCCTGATACGATTAGCCTTAGAACCGACTGGGAATTTATTAGTTCATACTCAGTTTATAGTCCAGGAGTTGTTATCTTAATTAATCATCGATTTTATTCAAATACAATGGATCCTAGAAATGTAGGATTTGCCGGCGGAAAACTTCGACCATATATTGAAAAATCAACCGAAGCTCTATTGTATCTTAATAATTACAAAAAATATCGATATGCTGGATTTATAACCATGTGGGGAGGTCCAATACTAGCAAGTTCATTGCTTGCATCTTCTAATGTTGACGAAGTTACAGGAGTAACGCTATTTTTTGTTACTCATATTGTAGGGAAAATTATTTATCATGCTATTGCTCCAGTAAGTTTGAAAAAATCGGTTCGCAGCTACAATAAATATTTACAGAACGATTATCGATAGTTTTTTTTCCATACAATAACATATAAACTGTATTAGATTCCATAAAATTAGTAAATTATAAACAGATGAAATCGTATAGAAAGGAACTTTGGTTTGATATTAAATTACGACGTGAATTAGTAAATATAACTCCAATTATTAATCAGTGTTTACAAGAAAGTGGCATAAAAGAAGGGCTGTGCCTAGTAAACGCAATGCACATTACGTCAAGTGTGTTCATTAATGATGATGAATCTGGTTTGCATCATGATTTTGAAGTTTGGCTAGAAAAACTAGCTCCCGAAAAACCGTATTCGCAATATCGGCACAATGGTTTTGAAGATAATGCAGATGCTCATTTAAAGCGGACTATTATGGGACGAGAAGTGGTTGTTGCTGTAACAAATGGAAAGCTGGATTTTGGACCGTGGGAACAAATTTTTTACGGTGAATTTGATGGAAAACGTAGAAAAAGAGCTTTAGTAAAAATTATTGGAGAATAATTTAAAATTCCTCAAAGTCTGAATTTTGTTCAAAGAAGAAATCGTTAAGCATATACATATCGTTGATTGTAAGATTTGTATCAAAATCAAAGAACATATCGATTGCTTTGGTTAATTCTTCAGATGAAATATAAGAGTCTTTATCTAAATCGAATATTTTAAATCGTTCGGGAATCTCAACATAAAAACTTTCAAATTTCTTGCTTGCTCCACTCATGCTTGAATAATATTTTTTGGCTTCTTCTGAGGTAACGGCAATAGAATCGTTTACAGCTGAATTTAATAAGTCATCTTCTGTTTTGCCAACTCCATTCGCATCAACATAGAAAATATCTTTTGGAGTACTTTCTTCTTTGTCTAAAATGTCAGGAATTCCATCTTCATCTTTATCGAGAGGACAGCCTTTTTCATCAACGGTAGCTCCCGCAGGTGAACCCGCACATTGGTCATCAAAATCTAAAACCCCATCTCCATCATCGTCGCTGTTTAGGTCTGCGAACAAAGCATCGTCGTACAATAAATCTTCAGGCGAGTTGTTGTGAATTGAAAATAAGTTAAATCGGAACGAAAAGTAGGTGTACATAAATTTATCAGTTCCGGCAGATCCTTGACGAACGCCTTCTCCTTTTGAATTAATATTATCAATTAAATCGTTAAACGTGAAGTGAATGGCAGTACCCAAACGCATGGTTATCCAATTTGTTACTTTTAAATCGACTCCAAAATCAATTGGAATTCCAAAAGCAACTTGTTGATACGTTCCTAAATCATCAGCATTTAATTCACGTAAATCGGTTTCGTAGTTATAATCGCGTTGCAACATAATGCTTTGTCCAGCATTTGGGGAAGTTTCGGGAAGATTTCGAATGCTTCCGTCGTCCCAATAATAATAATAGTTTCCATAAGCATCGTACAAATCGCCTTTAGAATTAAATTCGAAAGACTCTAAACCAAGTGAGAAAAACGGCATTATTGTTCGTGGCTTTTTGAGTAAATGATAAAAATTATACGACGCACATACTCCTCCTGAAAGAATTTCGGTTTTAAAATTAAGGCTTCTGTCTTCGGTTCTTTCATTTCCAGTAAGTACACCCTGAACTACGTTAAAATTCAAGGTCAAAAAATCATTTATTTTTCTAGTAATTAGTAAATTATGACCGATACGTCCAACAACTGGATTTTTTCGATAACTGTCGTTTACATCTCCCATATAGGTTAATAAACCGCTTCCAAATCCGATTTCTGGTTTATATAATTCTTCGTTTGAGGTATCTTCTGGTGCTGCCGAGTCTTCGTAATATGTTTCTTCTGTCGAACTTGGTATATTTGCGTCTTCTCCGTTATTTAAAATCGAAACGGGAGAGTCTGTAGAAGGGCTATCCTCTACCTCTTGGTTATTTTGTGCATTTGTAGTATCTGAACTAGAATCGAATAAATTATCGTTTTCGGTTGAATCTTTAGCTAATTCTTCGAGTACATCAAACCATGAACCGCCTGTTGAGTCAGTTTTTTCAGTGTTTTGAGCGAACAATGAAACTGTTGAAATTGCAATTAAAAATAGTATTATTGATAATCTCATTAGCAAAAATTTACCACAATAATACGTAAAAATAATAAAATAGTTTGAATTATTGCAACCAATTGTCATTTGTTATCATTAGAGCTTCTTGAACGGTAATTCTTTCACCGTCTTTATAAGCTGTAACGAAAGCATCTCGAATAGGAGTATTGTTCCACACATTTACACGATGGTCGCGAGCATCTTTATATACTTCAAATTTACCTACTAAATATTTATTTAATCCATTGTGGAGTATTTTTTTCACAGGCTCATTAACTTTTTGAGTTTTGAAATAAGCAACATCTAAATTTCTTTTATAAGCTCCTATTTGAACCTTATAACTGACTCCTGTTTCAGGATCAATCACCGTAGTTTTATTTTCTCCACTTCCAGTCGATGATGTTCCTCCCGTTGTTGTAGTAGTGCCACCTGTAGTTGTTGTCCCACCCGTAGTAGTTCCTCCTGTAGAAACGCCGACAGCAAGTAATTTTGGGTCGCTTAAATCAACGTCTTTTTCTACAATTGGAACAGGAACTGTAACGTCGTTTTTGTCAACGTACGAGAACTCTCCATTTATTGCACCTGAGCCTAAATTGTCAATGCCAAAACCTGCATCGGGTATAAGTTTGTATGAAACCACAAACTTATCGTTTGCAGGAAGTGTCATCCATAAAAATTTTGCAGTTTTATCTTTGAACGAGAATATTACATCTGGACTTTCGTAATTGTTCACCGCTCTAAATCCTTCGGGAATAGTTTCTTGTATTTTACCGTAGCTATTAATATTATTTTTTTCAACCATAACATTTACAATTATTTCTCCAGCTTCGTTTGTAAATGGACGTTGGCGAGTACATGAAACATTGGCTGAAGGAACGGCTGAACTTTTATAATTTTCGAGATTATCGGCATAAGTTGTAATTGGTTCAATATCTCCTTTTAGAATAGTTAGCATAATCGGAGTTTTTGGTCCCTTTCTTCCAGTGCTACCTTCGTCAACATATGAAAATTCTCCATCTAACACAACAGTACCAGCAATGGTTGGGTCAACTACAATCTGATATGAAATTTTAAATTCAGCATCGCTTGGCAGACCTCCTTTATACCATAAAATTTTTAATTTTTGGTCTTGAAAACGGAAGTCTCCACCCTTCGATTCAAGAGGGGAAGGAAAAAAACCTAAGGGCATTTCTTGTGTAAAACGAGAAAAATCGTTAATCGTTCCTTTGTTTATAACAACCTCAACAATAAAGGTGTCGCCCGCTGTAACTGTGTCAGGAGCATTTATAGTAACCGACACATCGTTTTCAAAAAAATTGAAAAACAGAATAACAACGAGATTTGCAATAATTAAAATATTTTTAAACATCTGATTTTTAGTGTTTAACTTTTACAACCTTTACAAATATATATTCAAATATATTAAAAAAACAGATGAGAAGTATAATTTATTAACAATTTGTTGATAATAACTTCTTGCTTATTGATTTATGAGAATAAAAATGTAGGGTTTAGAGGTTATCAACAATTTAAGCATTAAGTTCATTTCTTAAATAAGTTGCGGTATAACTATTTGAAATTTGAATTAAATCTTCGGGTTTTCCGCTAAAAAGGATTTCTCCTCCATTTTTTCCTCCATCTTTCCCTAAGTCAATAATATAATCGGCAACTTTAATAACATCCATGTTGTGTTCAATGACGATTATTGTATTGCCTTTATCTACTAAACGATTAAGAACATCTAAAAGCACTCTAATATCGTCGAAATGCAAGCCTGTTGTTGGTTCGTCAAGAATATATATTGTATTTCCAGTATCTTTTTTGGCAAGTTCTGTCGCGAGTTTTATTCGTTGAGCTTCGCCACCTGAAAGAGTTGTAGATGCCTGCCCCAAAGTAATATACCCTAAACCAACATCTTGAATTGTTTTTAGTTTTCGGGCAATGGAAGGAATGTTTTGAAATAATTCGTAGGATTGATTGATGGTACAATTTAAAACATCGTTTATTGATTTTCCTTTGTAACGAACTTCAAGAGTTTCTCGATTGTATCTTTTTCCATTACATTCTTCGCACTTGACGTGAACGTCGGGTAAAAAGTTCATCTCAATGGTTTTCAATCCAGCACCTTGACAAGTTTCGCATCGTCCGCCTTTTACATTGAATGAAAATCGACTTTGTTTGTATCCTCTTATTTTTGATTCAGGAAGCAGCTCGAAAATTTTACGGATATCGTTGAAAATTCCTGTATAAGTCGCAGGGTTTGAGCGGGGCGTTCGTCCAATTGGAGATTGGTCAACTTCAATAACTTTATCAAGGAATTGAATCCCGTCAATGCTTTCATATTTAAGCGGTTCTTTTTTAGAATTGTAGAATTTTTGACTTAATATAGGGTATAATGTTGAGTTAATCAATGATGATTTTCCACTTCCAGAGACTCCTGTAATACAGGTTAAAGTCCCAAGCGGAATTGTTATATTCACATTTTTTAAATTATTTCCGGTGGCTCCGATTAAGGAAATATTTTTACCACTTCCTTCTCTTCTTTTTTTTGGAATCGGAATTTTTTTTACTCCGTTTAGATATTGAGCTGTCAGCGTATTTGAGGCTAATATTTCTTGAGGAGTTCCAATGGCAGAAACCTTTCCGCCGAAGCGACCTGCAAATGGTCCAATATCAACTACATAATCGGCAGATAAAATTGTCTCTTTATCGTGTTCAACGACGATTACCGAATTCCCTGCATCACGCAACTCTTTTAAAGAATCAATCAATTTAATATTATCTTTTTGATGCAAGCCAATGCTCGGTTCATCTAGAATATAAAGCACATTCACAAGTTGAGAACCTATTTGAGTTGCTAGTCTAATTCGTTGACTTTCACCTCCAGATAAGGTTCTTGAACTTCTGTTAATCGTTAGGTATTCGAGTCCAACGTTTAGCAAAAATTTTAATCGAACAAGAATTTCCTTAATGATTTCTTTGGAAATTTCTTGTTGTTTTTTGTCAAGTTTCTCAGGTAAAGTCTCAAACCAATTGTATAAATCAGAAATATCTAAATTTGAAAGTTCCGAAATATTTTTGTCCAATAGTTTAAAATTCAATGCTTCTTTTTTTAATCTTTTCCCTTGGCATTCAGGGCACTTAATATCAACAACAAATTGATTTGCCCATGTTAATGCAGATTTAGATTGTGTTTCTTCGAGATTTTTATTAATATAACTAATAACCCCATTGTATGACAAAAAATAGTTTGAGGACTCTCCTAAAGGTGTGTTTTTTAATCGAAAGGATTCGCTAGAGCCGTGGAGTATTATGTTCAAGGCTTCTTCAGAAATGTCTTTCACAGGAGTTTTAAGCGTAAAATCATATTTTTCGGCAATTGCTTCGAGTTGCCAAAAGATTACAGAATTTTTATGTTTCCCAATAGGAACAATTGCTCCATCGAATATTGAAAGATTTCGATCGGGAATAATTTTGTCGAAATCAATATCTGCAACTTCTCCAAGTCCATTACAAACAGGGCAGGCACCTTTTGGTGAATTAAACGAAAAACTATGCGGAGCAGGGTCTTCATATGAAATTCCAGTAGTTGGGCACATTAAATGGCGACTGTAATATTTTGCTTCGTTGCTATCGACATCTAAAACCATCATTAGTCCTTTCCCATGATTCATTGCTGTTTGCACAGAGGATTTTAATCGCTGGTGTAAATCATTTTTAAGTTCAAGTTTGTCAACCACAACTTCAATATCGTGAGCTTTATATCTGTCAACTTTTAGCCCGAAAGACAAATCAACGATTTCTCCATCAACCCGTGCATATAAATAACCTTTTGTTCTGATATTCTCAAACAAATCGCGGTAATGCCCTTTTCGTCCCTTTACTAAGGGGGCTAGCAAAATGATTTTTTTGTTTAAATATTTATCGTAGAGCAGTTCAATAATTTGTTCGCTTGTATATTTCACCATTTCTTCTCCCGTAGCATACGAATATGCTTTTGATACTTTGGCATAAAGCAAACGAATAAAATCGTAAATCTCAGTAGTTGTTCCAACGGTTGAACGTGGATTTTTATTGGTCGTTTTTTGTTCGATAGAAATTACTGGACTCAATCCGGATATTTTGTCCACATCTGGTCTTTCGATATTTCCAAGGAATTGACGAGCATATGCGGAGAAGGTTTCCATGTATCGTCGCTGTCCTTCTGCATATATTGTATCAAATGCAAGCGAGGATTTTCCGCTCCCGCTTAGTCCTGTAATAACTGTTAATTTATTTCTCGGAATAATAACATCAATATTTTTTAGGTTGTGTTCACGAGCACCAATAACCTGAATATTTTCATCTTCCGAAACAAAAGCAGTTTCTGTTGTAAAATTATGATTTATGAGATTGTTCATTATTCGTTTTGGAGGGAATCAGAATTATCGTCAAGTGATTCAAAAACTTTTAATCTAAAGTCTTTTTTTGGTATTTTTATAATATAAATCTTGTTCTTAACTGGGAGGGAAATATCTCTTAACCAAGGGTTAAATAATTTAAGCATTTTATAACTTGTTTCGTAAGATGCAGCAAAATCAGTAAAATTAGAAACCGTTGAATCGACGTGAACAGTATCATATTCGTATGGCAAATATTTATCTTTTTGCAAAATGTGATAACCAAATTTTTCGGGAGATGAAAGAATTAATTTCAGTGCAATAACTCTAAATATATACCTTGCGGTTTCTTCATTTAAAAGCAAATCATAATAATTACGAACGTTTTGTCTTTCGATTTGTTTATTGATTCCTCCTTTTCCCATGTTGTATGAGGCTGCAACAAGTGTCCAATTTTTATATACCCGATATGATTCATTAAAAAAATCGCAAGCTGCTTGAGTCGATTTTTCGATGCAATATCTTTCATCAACTTCATCGGTAATTTCTAAGTTATATTCTTTGGCTGTATTGTCTAAAAACTGCCAATAACCTCTTGCTCCTGATGGAGAAACAACATTTGCTAAACCGCTTTCGGCTACTGCTAAATACTTGAAGTCGTCGGGAATGTTATTTTTTTTTAAAATTGGTTCGATAATCGGGAAAAAACGATTTGCTTTTTTTATAAATAGAATTGTTTGAGATTGCCAATAAGCATTTACATGTATTTCGCGGTCTAAACTTTCTCTGATATCAAAGTTTTCTAAGGGAACATTTTCGCCTGCAAAATCAATTTGTTTTGGTAATTCAATTGAATATACAGCATGTCTTTTCGCAAATTCATTTGAAAGTATATTCTCATCATGATTTATAGAAAAATTAAAAATTTGAAAAATGCCAAATGCTATAGCTACCAATGCTAATCCAATTCCGATTTTAGACAATATATTTTTGGAGAGCTTGTTCATTTTTTAGGCTTGTAAATTTTTGTGATTGAAAATAAAAAAGAAAAAACAGAAATAACGAATAATCCTAAAAGAATTATTTGAAATATTTTCCAATCTTGGACATAATTGATGACATAAAAAGATAAGAGACCTGAAAATAATGAAAGTGAAAACAAGAATATTGCGATGCCTCGTTCACTCATTCCCATGTACGAAAGATGGTGAGTTGTGTGGTCGCGTCCTCCTTGAAAAGGAGACTTCCCTTTTAAAATTCGATTTAAAGTTACGGTTGTAGTATCGACTATTGGAACTAAAAAGGCTAACAAAACGGTAATGAATTTTCTAAAAACACCTGTTATTTCAGTATCGCCTGAATTCCAAAAAAAGAGTATTCCAAATAAAGCTAATAAAGCTCCAATAAATTGGCTTCCACTATCTCCCATGTACATTTTAGCTGGGTACCAATTAAAAATTAAGAAGCTAAGCAGTGATGCTAAAGTCGCTAATAAAACAAATAACAGAAAGACATCGAAATGCCCAATGAATACAATTAAAGAAAGTACGATAATCAGTATAGAAATCGTAATTAATGATGAAATTGCATCCATGTTGTCAATCATATTAATTGAATTCATAATTCCAACAATCCAAAAAATAGTAATTGCATAATTCAAATATGGATTTGAAAATAAATCGATAATAATTCCAAACTTTATTAATATGAATCCGCTTAAGATTTGCACAAAAAGTTTAAAATATGGAGATGAATTAATAATATCATCGGCTAAGCCCATTAAAAAAGACAAGGTAATGATGATGAAAAATGGAATTATAAATTGATTATCGAGCCCCTCGTTTTTAAAAATAAAAAAGTAGGAGATAACAGATAGCAAAAACATTAGATAAAAAGTAATCCCGCCCGAAACAGGTTTAGATTGAGAACTCCATCTTTCAGCATTAGGATTTGCCTTTCTAAGTGAATATTTAAATGATTTTTTGTATAAAAAACGATGTAATAATCCGCTTATTACTAAAAATACGATAAAGAATAAAACTAATTCAAGTAGTGACATTATTTTTTATTTTTCCAAAACAATAATTTTTGTAAAAGAGTTTTTTTCTGAGGAGTATTTTCGTCATAATATCCTCCTCCATAGCCTTTGCCATACCCATAGCCATAACCATAACCGTATCCATAGCGATATGAATAACCATATCGACGTGAGCTTACGTCAACATTGTTTAATACAACGCTCAGCTCTGTTATGCCTTTCTCAAACGCGAGGTGGTTAATATTGTGAATAAAACTTCTCTTAGAAAAGTTTGCTTTTGTAACATAAATAGGATAATCAGCTTGTTGGAAACTATTCATCGCGTCGTTAACAATCCCAATAGGAGGCGTATCAATAATAACCACATCGTATCTGCTTTTAAGCTCTTGAAACACATGCTCAGTATATTTTTTCATCGATATTTCAGATGGGTTTGGAGGAATGGGACCAGCTGTTATGAAATCTAAGTTTTCTAATTCTGATTTTTTTATACACTCGTCAATTGTATTTTTATTAATCAAAATTGTACTCATCCCTTTACTATTATCGGTATTGAAACTTAAATGAATTCTTGGCTTACGTAAGTCCATATCAACGATGATAATTTTTTTTCCAGAAATAGCCATTATTCCTCCTAAGTTAACAGCAACAAAAGTTTTTCCTTCCCCAGAGACCGTAGATGAAATGGCGATAATTTTTGAGCCTTCGTCTTTTGAAATAAACTGTAGATTTGAGCGGATAGTTCTAAATGATTCTGAAAAAACTGAGTTCGGTTTATGATGAACAAGTAGTTGAGAAACAGGAATATTTATCTTATACATAGGAATTGAACCTAGTACGGGACAATCTGTATAGCTTTTTAAATCATGTATCCCAGTTATTTCATTGTATGTTAAATATTTAATCGCAATAAGCATGAATGATATCAACAGAAATGATACAATAGCTAGAATGAAAATAAATTTTTTGTTAGGGCTAATAGGAGATTGAGGAACGATTGCTTTTTCTAATATTACATTTTGAGACACATAGCCCGCCTTTGAGATTAAATACTGTGCTTTTTTCTCGATTAACTGATTGTAAAAACCTTCATTAATGGTATAGATTCGATTAAGTTTAGCTAGTTCCATTTCGTTATAACTAGCTTTGTTAAATGCTTGTCCTTCGAATTCGTTCAATTTTTTCTTATAATCATCTTTTTTATTAGATAAACGGCTAATTGCAGAGGTAATAAATTCGGTTAAAATCATTTTCTGGTTTTCGATTTGTTTATCTACGACTTTTATTTGATGATTATTGTTTGTTACATCATTAAGGAGAACTTCTTTTTGAGTAATTAACGATTGCAAGGTATTTAAAATTCCTTCTATAACATTTCCTGATTTTGTTCCTGATAATAAAGCAATTAATTCAAATATATTAAGATTTGCTTTAGAATTTATTTGTTCTTGAATCCTTTTTAATGTAATTAACTCAAAGTCGAGGTTTAAAATTTCTGTTTCGATTTCTTCAATTTTTGAAGCATATAAATTAAGTGATAGAGTATTAAGTTCTGATTCAGAAATGTTTATATTATTTTCTTTTTTGAAGTCGTGTAGTGCTTTTTCTGTTTCATCAATATTTTTTACAAAAGTTGATTCTTGCTCTTCTATAAAACTAAGTATCTGATTTGCACTTTCTTTTTTCTTTTCTACATCGTAAGTTAGAAATTCTTCAGCAATAACATTTGCAATTTCGGCTGTTTTGAGAGGATTATTGTCGCTAAACGCAATTTCGATGGTTTGTGCTAACTGGTTTTGAACTGCGACTTCAAGTCTGCTGAAGTGGTCTAAATAAACATTATTGGGATTTTTAATGATAAAATAAAACGAATTTTGTTTTAAATCGGATAGCTGAGCTTGAATTTGTGATGTGTCGTCAATTTTTAATTTAATCTCAGCTAGACCAATATTACTCCAAACATTCGAATAAATTGCAAATTCATGATTCTCTTCACCAATTTTATATAACGCTTTAGTCTCTTTTGAACTAATGAAATCGATGTAAATAGGAATTTCGTAAATTCTTGAATCTAAAATATTTGCTTCAACTGTAAAGGGAGACATGCGATATAATTCATTGGTAAGAAAAGTTCCCTCTGAATAATAGGCAATACTAAGTGGTAATTTTTCAAATGCTCTTTTTAAAAATTCTTTTGAACGAATAAGCTCAACCACATGAGCTAGATTTGTGTTTTCATAAACGCTTTCTAAATTAAGAAGTTTGTCTGCTTGATTTTGATCATTTATTTGTATTACTGATGATGCTCTGTATAATGGGGGAGTGTACCGCAAATAAGCGTACATAACAGCAACGATTAAAAATAGAAAAATACCAATTAATAAAATACTTTTTCTAAATACAAATAGAAATAAGCCTAAATCAAATTTCTCATTAATCAGTGGTATTTTTTTTTCTTCCATCTATTTTGCAAAAATTGAATAAACCAAAATTATTGTAGTAAGCAGGCTTATATATGGATTAACATCAGCAAGGATTCTAGAAGCATATCGAGGTTTAGCGTCAATATAAATTATATCGTTTGCTTGCAGAAAAAAATTAGCCTCTTTCATGTCTCTAATCGAAGAAATATTAAAAACATAAATTTCGGGGTTATTTAAATCTCCTCTAATCAATTTTATTTTATAAGCCTTACTAGCATCTGATAGCCCTCCTGTTTTTGCAATAGCTTCAACAAGAGTGAAGTTCTCCTCTTCAATATTGAGGACGTTTGCACTTTCACTTCCAGATGAAAAAATAACTACTCTTCTATTTGTAACCTTAATCAGTACAAACGGGTTTTGATAAAAATCTTTATACTTACTTTCTAAAAAAGCCTCCGCTTCACGTATTGTGTATCCTGCAATATCAATTCGTCCAAGTGTTGGAACTTTTACTTTGCCGTCAAACTCTACAAGGTATTCCAACCCTCCTTGTTGAATATTTGCTCCCTGACCTTCTATGTTTATCAGTTTAAAACCATCATTTGTCGTAATTCGAACTTCAAGCTTGTCGAATGGACGAATTTTGTACTCTTTTTCAGATGGTTTGAATTCGCTGTATGAAAATTTCTTGTCTGTTTCAAACATTTTATTCGGATGAATTACTCTGCACGAATAAAGCGTTAACACCAAAAATATGAAAAATACATACCTCATTTCAAAAAATATTAATCACCAAAGGTATAAAAATTTCTTATTGTCAGAATAGTTTAGCGTGATAAAAGTCGATTGTATAAGTTTTTCATATCTTCAGCAAGCCTTGAGTAATGAAATTTATCTTTTACGAAATCCCATCCTCGGTTAGACATTTCCAAACGAAATGCATCGTCATTGACTAATCTTAGTAACTTTTCTGAAAAATCTTGAACATCTCCATTATCAGCCAACAGAGCTGTTTTTCCAGGTTGAACAATATTTTCGATTCCGCCGGTATTTGTTGTTACTATTGGTTTGTTTGACGCTTGTGCTTCTATTAAACTGACAGGAGTTCCTTCGTTTAGAGATGTTAAAGCAACTATATCAAGTCCAGCATAAACTTCGTCAACCTCTTTAATCCAAGAAGTAAAAGTTAAGGATGCGATTTTACCATTTGTTGAAAAATCTAGCCCTAAATCAGACGCTTTTTGTTCAATAAATGCTCTAGATTCACCATCTCCAACAATGAATGCACGAATTTTTTTATCTGTTTTTTCTTTAACATTTTTGATTGCCTCTAAAAAAAGTTGATGATTTTTGATTGGAACTAGCCTTCCAATAATTCCAACAGCAATTTCATTATCTTCGATTTTATATTTTTTTCTGAAGGCTACTCTTTTGATTTGAACATCAATTTGAAACCGGTCTAAATCAAATCCCAATGGGATTACTTCAATTTTTTCGGCAGGTGCAATATGATAAATTTCGGATAACTCATATTTCTGAATATCACTGATGGCAATAATTTTTGTACTCCGCCTAGCTAGACCTTGTTCTATACTTTTAAATGCTTTTGATTTATAAGAAGCAAAATAAGAATGAAAAACATGTCCGTGAAATGTGTGCAAAATAACAGGAACTCCTGAATTATAAGCCGCCAATCGACCAAGCGTGCCTGCCTTTGAAGCGTGAGTATGAACAATGTCTGGCTTGAACCGTTTAATAATGTGTTTTAATTTTTGATATGCAATGATGTCATTTCTAGGATTTATTTCCCTTCGCATTTCAGGAATAATGATTGGTCTGATACCCAAATTCTCAACAATAAACTCGGAGCTATCTTCGGTTTCGTCTTTCATTCCTCCAATTAACAAGGTTTTGTAATCGGGGGCAAGATACTTTGTAAGGTAAGCAGCGTTGTATGTAGGACCTCCTAAATTAAATCTGTTTATAATTCTGAGTACTCTTGGCATTTTGTTTTTTGTAACCTAAATTTTACCCTTGTACTGCTTTAAAAAGAAAATGTTTTTAAAACATTACCGAATCTATTTTTATGTTGATAAATGTATGTTTTTTTTCCACCAATATTGAAAAACTATTAGAGCCCATATTTGTGCATGAACTTCGTGCGGATTGTTTGAATCCAATTGTTTTTTTATTTCAGTAATTTTTTTGTAATCAAAAATACCTTGATATTCAATAAATTCGGGATTTAAAAGTTGTGATATTGTCTCACGTAGTTCAGCTTTAAACCACTTTAATAAAGGAACTTCAAAACCATGTTTCGGTCTGTTATAAAGCTCTTTTGGTAGAACTTCGCGATAAGAATCTTGCAAAATACGTTTTCTCATCCTTGCATTAATCTTAAAATTGTCGGGTAGATTAAAAACAAAGTCTACAACAGTGTAATCTAAAAATGGAACACGAACTTCTAGTCCATTTGCCATTGACATCATATCTACCTTGAACAACATGTCGGAAGGAAGTACCAGTCCAAAATCAGAGAGCATTATTTCGGAAATGCTATTGCCTATTACATGTTGAGTGAAAATTTCTTTTCTTACTTTGTGTTCGTGGACACTTGGAATGTTTTTAAAATATTTTTCCGCGTTACTTTCATCAACCAATGAGCACCAACGCCAATAACGGTCTTTGTCGTTTAAATTTAAGCCAATTGAGAAACGATGTGCTTGTCTAATTTTATTCAGTATTTTATTATTTCGGGATTTTGGAAAAAAATTCGTTATTGTACTTGAATTTTTCAACAAGGAATTCAGCATGCTATTATTTAGTGCTTTCAAGTGAGCCGAGTGCTTGTTGTATCCCGAAAAAAGTTCGTCGGCACCATCGCCCGATAATGCGACGGTTACATGTTTTTTCGTTTCTTGGCTCAAAATATATACAGCCAGAGCAGATGAGTCGGCAAAAGGTTCGTCGATATAATCGATAAATTGTTGAAAATGTTGAAATAAATCGTCGTTTGATAGTTTGAAAACAGTATGGTTTGTATTAAATTTTTTGGCAACCAAATTTGCATAGTTTGTTTCGTCAAAAAATGCTTCGTCTTTGTATCCAATCGAAAAGGTGTTTAATTTATCAATGTGTTTGCTAGCAATCGAAACTATAACAGACGAGTCGATTCCTCCACTTAGAAAAGCACCGAGTGGAACGTCGGAAACCAATCGCCTTTTGACGGCATCTTCAACTAAAATTTTTAAATTTTCTTTCGCACTTTCATACGAAAATGAGGATTTTTTTATGTTGTCGAAGGGAATTTGATAATATTGTTTTTTTTCAATCTTCTCTTTCGAAATTAGCATGTAACAAGCTTGCGTTAGTTTATTTACGTTTTCGAAAATTGAAAAGGTAGAAGGGATATAATTTAGTTGAATATATTGATAAAGCGAAGTGCTGTCGATTTTTTTAGGAATGTCAAAAGCCATGATAGCCTTCATTTCGGAAGCAAAAATAATTTTATCTTTATCGTTATAAATCAGCATTGGTTTAATCCCAAATCTGTCGCGTGCAAGAAATAATTTTTCGCTCTGATTATCGTAAATCGCAATTGCAAAACAACCATTTACTTCTCGAATAAATTCAGGTCCGTACTGAATATACATATAGAGTAAAACTTCGGTATCGCTATTCGATTTAAACACAATTCCTCTTTTTTCAAGGTTTTTGCGATGTTCCACGTAATTGTAAAACTCACCATTGAAAACAATGGTGTATCTTTTCGAAATATCTGTAAAGGGTTGAGATGCTGCATCGCTCGTGTCGATTACCGATAAGCGAGTATGTCCCATCGAGCATGAGTCGAAATGAACAATTCCCGAAGCGTCGGGACCTCGTTGTTTTAACGAATCAACCGAACTGCAGATTCCTGAATGAAACAGCTTTCCGTCTTCGTTAAAAGAAAATATTCCGGTTATTCCACACATTTTAAAATCTCGACATAAATTCTACAAATTCATTATGTGGAACCGAAACACAAATACGTGCGTATTTTTCAGCTGTTGCTTTATATTTTCGAGTAAAAAAACTTAGCGAAACACTTGCTATTTTCTTTTCTAAGAGCTCTTGTTCCGATTTATTTACAATCACAAAAATGCCCTTTGGCTCGGTTTCGTGGTAAAATTCTGTTGCAAGCAATTTTTTTGATTTTAGGTATTCGATATTTTTACGAATGCCATCGCAGGTTTCCGTTTTAAAATCGGTTACAGCTTTTTTTCCTGCAACTGAAGTTAATAGTTTCTGAATCAAAATTTGTGAAAAAGCATTAATTCCATTTGTTGCATACATTAAGCGAATGCCTAATTCATGATTAAAATCTTGATTTACCGAATGAACAAATCCGATTCGTTGACCGCTTAAACCTACTGATTTGCTAAAACTATCGACAATTATTAATTCGGGAAATGTCAATAATTTTGCATAAAAATTGTCGGTTTCAAAAAATATTCTGCGGTAGGGACTATCGTAAATAATTACTACACCATTGTCGTTAAGCAATTTTATTAACGATAATAACTTTTCATCAGAATATTTACCCCCAATGGGATTATTTGGGTCGCAAATAACAACAGCCGAGTTTTTAAGATTCTCAATATTTGTTGTTAATTCAGAAAACGAATCGTAAAAATCCTCTTTTATGTTTCTGATTTTCATTACATTCATGTATGAACCCCAAAAATATGAAGGCAAGTAAATTTTTTCGACATTTAAGGTTTGAAAAATCAAATCCAAACCCGACATTCCTCCGGCTGTAATATATATGTTTGAATCGTTGGCAATATTTTCGAAATATGTTGCGTTAATGGCTTCTCGCAATTCTTGTAAGCCTTGCGACGAAGGATAAACTTGCATTTTAGTGGAATTAAAATCTATTTCTTTAACCACTTGCGATAAATCAATATTACAAACTGAATTTACTCCGCGATTCAATAATAAATATTTTTCGCCAGTTTCAGCACTAAGTTTTTTTATTCTTTCGCCTATTCCAACAATTGCCGAATATTTTGCTCCGCTTTGGTTTACTTGCATAAAAGGATATATTTTTTACAAAGCTAACAAAATGTTAGAAATGTTAAACGATAGGGGATTAAAATTCAATTCGATAGCTTAGTTAATTAATTTGGGACGAGTTTCAACAAAGAAAAGAGAGAAAATTATATTTGTGCTCGAAAAAACTCAGCAATCTTTTTGTCTTCATTCACAGTATGATTTTTAAACCAGTTTACTGCAAAATCCAAGAAGTGGGAAAGTGATATTTGATTTAATTCTAGATTGTTTTTCTCAATATTCAAAAGTTCAATTAGCTTGTAGTGCAATTGTTTATGTAATTGAAATTCAGGGTAGTTGATTTCCTCCATGAAATTTTCTTCGCTTAAGAAATGATACTGAGCATATTTTACTAATTCATTAATTGTCCGCATTACTTTTTTTACATCCGAATTTTCTTTTTCAACTTTTTGAATCGTAGTTATGATTTCAAGAAAATTTTTATGTTGATTATCGATTTTACCAATTCCAGTTTCATATGTTGATGACCATTCTAAATTATTCATATCTTCAGATTTAGCATTTTATGAAGTTTGTAGTACGAATTTAGCAAAAATATTTGAATTCCACGTTTAATGTAGATTTGGAATTCGGGTTTGGTGCAATATGGAATTAAAAAATGCATAAAAAAAGTCCAATAACATAAACACAATTCATTGTACGTTGATATATTTGCAATATCTTGTCGTTAAAAATTATTTAAAAAGCAATTATAAAATGAAAGAGTCAGAAATTTTATTGAGTCCGAATCCATTGGTTCGCCATTTGAATAAGCCAACATGGGAATTTACACGAACCGACATCATAAAAATTGTTGAAGATTTTGATATCGAAATGCTAAATTTTAGATACGTAGCTGAAGACGGAAAACTGAAAAGTTTGAATTTTGTAATTACAAGCAAAAATCATCTTGAAACAATTTTTGCAACCGGAGAAAGAGTTGATGGTTCGAGTTTATTTTCGTACGTTGAAGCTAATACTAGCGATTTGTACGTAATTCCTCGATTCAAAACAGCATTTTTGAATCCATTTACCGAAGTTCCTACACTCGATATTCTTTGTTCGTTTTATAACAGCGACGGATTACCGCTCGAAAGTGCACCTGAATATATTTTAAGAAAAGCAAATCGTGAATTTCAAAAAGCTACAGGAATGAAATTCAAAGCTTTAGGTGAATTAGAATACTATATAATTGGCGAAAAAGATGATTTGTTTCCGGCAGTTGACCAAAAAGGTTATCACGCAAGTTTACCTTATGCAAAATTCGAAGATTTGCGAACCGAAGCAATGCGATTGATTGCTCAATGTGGTGGAATTATAAAATACGGTCATTCAGAGGTCGGGAATTTCTGTAAAGGAGAAGAATATTTTGAGCAAAACGAAATAGAATTTTTGCCGGTTGATGTGGAAGACACAGCCGACCAAATGGTAATTGCAAAATGGGTTCTCAGAATGTTGGGTTATAAATACGGAGTAAACATAAGTTTTGCTCCCAAAATTACTGTGGGAAAAGCAGGAAGCGGACTTCACATACATATGCTAGCTGAAAAAGATGGAGTAAATCAAATGGCTGATGATAATGGATTAACCGATACGGCAAAAAAAATTATTGCTGGTTTGTTAGATTTAGCAGCACCGCTAACCGCTTTTGGAAATACAATTCCAACTTCATACTTGCGTTTGGTGCCTCATCAAGAAGCCCCAACTAATATTTGCTGGGGAGACAGAAATCGTTCGGTACTGGTTCGAGTTCCGCTTGGCTGGATTGCAAAAACGAGCATGATTAAAAATGCAAATCCTCAAGAAAAAGATCCTGTTCCATATATTCCTGGTAAACAAACTGTTGAGTTGAGATCTCCCGATGGTTCGGCAAATGTTTATAGCCTATTAGCAGGAATTGTTATTGCTGCCCAACATGGTTTGGAAATGCCAAATAGCCTTGAAATAGCAAAGAAACTTTATGTTGATGTGAATATTTTTAAAGACGAAAATAAAGGACGAGTTGAAAAATTAGCTAAACTGCCTGCTTCGTGTTGGGAGTCAGCCGATTGCTTACAAGCAAATCGTGCATATTTTGAAAAGAAAGGAATTTTTCCTGCAGGAACCATTGATTTAATTATCAGTCAATTGAAAAATCACGATGATAAAAATTTGAGCGAAAAACTTTACGGAAAAGATGAACAAATTCGTGAATTGGTCGATAAATTTATGCATTGCATGTAAATGAAAGTTATTGGAATAATTCCTGCTCGATACAATTCATCTCGTTTTTCCGGAAAACCATTGGTTATAATCCATGGCAAAACAATGATTCGGCGAGTTTATGAGCAAGCATGTAAAGCTCTCGATATTGTTTATGTTGCTACCGACGATGACCGAATAAAATGCGAAGTTGTAAAATTTGGCGGAAAAGTGGTTATGACTTCGACTAATCATCAAAGTGGAACCGATAGATGTGCCGAAGCCGTTCAAATAATTCAGAAAATAGACAATGATAATTTCGATATTGTAGTTAACATTCAGGGCGATGAACCGTTTATTAATCCCGAGCAAATTAAAATGATTGTATCGTGTTTTGAAAATCAAAATACGCAAATTGCTACCTTAATTAAAGAAATACAAGCGATTTCGGAAATTAGCAATCAGAATACACCAAAAGTTGTTGTAAACAAAAACCTTGAAGCTATATATTTTAGTCGTTCAGTTATTCCGTTTAATCGAAATAAGTTGAATGTTGCTTATTATAAGCACATTGGAATGTATGCATACAAAATTAACGTGCTATTTGAAATTACAAAATTACAGCCATCAAGTCTTGAGCTAAGTGAATCGTTGGAACAGCTTCGCTGGCTCGAAAATGGATATAAAATACAAACGGCTATTACAAATCTCGATACTATCTCGATTGATACAAAAGAAGATTTAGAAAAGGCTGTAAAATACCGCTTTTAAAATTTGATATTCCGTTTTGGAGAAAAAGAGATTTTTCCGCCTTTGCTGGAATCCTTTCCAGTAAAGCAATGAAGAGGAAATAGATGTTGGAAGGGATTTCAACATCGGCACAAAAATTATATTTTTTTCAAGCAACGTTTCAATTCCTTTGAACTCTGCGTTCAATTATGCCGCGTCCCTTGAAGGAGACAAGCTGGAAAGTAAGGAGCAAAAATGGAATTGATTAACACAAAATCAAAGATATTAACAATCGTAAGATATATTGTTTTTTTATTTATTTTTGCTAGTAGATAAAAGTAAAAACAACAAAAAATATTGGATTAATGGAAGGTTTTGAAAAAAAAGAAAGCGAGAACTCAAGGGAGGAAATTTTTTCTAAAGCTATTCGTGCTGGGAAAAGAACCTATTTTTTTGATGTCAAATCAACAAAAAGAAATGAGTACTATTTGACAATTACCGAAAGTAAAAAAAGATTTGACCGAGAAGGAAATTTTCATTTCGAGAAGCATAAAATTTTCCTTTACAAAGAAGACTTTGAGAAATTTTCGGAAGGATTAGCCGAAATAGTTAATTATATTAAAGAAAATGCACCTGAGGTTGAAGATTTACCAGATGAATACGGTGAAGAAAGAGACGAATCCTCATCAAGTTATTCTAATGTTGAGTTCGATGATTTAGAAAACAGAAAATAAGAAATAAAAAAAGAGGCTTTTGCCTCTTTTTTTATTTAACCCTACCAGGGTATTCTTTTAATGCTACTTCGAGACATTCCATAGCATTTTTAATATCTTCCTTATTTAGTACGTAGGCAATTCGAACTTCATTTTTTCCCAATCCTTTTGTTGAATAAAATCCAGTTGCTGGAGCAAACATAATTGTTTGTTTTTTGTATTCAAAATCATTTAAAAGCCATTGGCAGAATTTATCAGAGTCGTCGATTGGTAATCTTGCAATTGTATAAAATGCACCTTTTGGAGTTGGACAGAAAACGCCTGGTATTTTATTTAAAGCCTCGACTGTAAAATTTCGTCGTGAAATGTATTCGTTGTAAACTTCATCAAAATATTCTTTTGGAGTATCGAGAGCAGCTTCACCGGCAATTTGTCCAAACGATGGTGGGCTTAGTCTTGCCTGAGCAAATTTCATTGCGGTAGCAATTACTTCTTTATTTTTACTAATCATAACACCAATACGAACTCCGCATGCACTATATCTTTTTGATACAGAATCCATTAAAATTACATTGTTCTCAATTTCAGGTATTTGAAGAGCTGAAAAATGTGTTTGACCATCGTAGCAAAATTCTCGATAAACCTCATCGGAAAATAAAAACAAATCGTACTTTTTAACCAAAAGGCTCAATTTTTTTAATTCCTCTTCTGAATATAAATATCCGGTTGGATTATTCGGATTGCAAATTAAAATAGCTTTAGTTTTTGGAGTTATCAGTTTTTCAAATTCTTCGATTGGAGGCAAGGCAAAGCCATTTTCAATTACAGATGTGATGGGTTTAATAACAACGCTTGCTGCCGTTGTAAATCCATTGTAATTTGCGTAGAATGGTTCAGGAATAATAACTTCGTCGCCTGGATTCATACATGTCATAATTGCAAAAGAAATTGCTTCAGAACCACCTGTAGTAACGATTAATTCGTGATGATTTACGTTAATTCCAATGTTTTGATAATATTTGGCAAGTTTAATTCTATATGACTCACTACCAGCTGAATGCGAGTATTCTACAACGTCCATTTTAATATTTTTAATGGCGTTAATTGCAACTTCGGGAGTTAAAATATCGGGTTGTCCAATATTAAGATGATATACTTTTACTCCTCTTTTTTTGGCTTGTTCGGCAAATGGAACTAATTTCCTGATAGGAGATTCAGGCATTGTAATACCACGTTCAGATATATTTGGCATTTTAAAAAGGATTATGGTTTAAAATTTTGCTTGGCTAGCTGGTTTTTCTTCAATCTTTTTTTCTTCAATAGGTTGAGCTTTAATAACCTCTTTGTCTGGAGTTTGACTTGTGTTTTCTTGAGGTAAAACTTTACCTTTTATGGTTAAAACTTCACTAGGATTTTTTGCATTCGAAGTTACAGTAATAGTTTTGGTAAAGTTCCCAACTCTCTTCGTGTCATATTTTACTTTAATAACTCCTGTTTTTCCTTTAGCGATAGGTTCTTTGGGCCAAGAAGGGGTAGTACATCCGCACGAAGTTCTTACATTTGTAATAGTTAACGGTTCTTTCCCAGTGTTTTTAAATTCGAAATCATATGTTCCGTCTCCTGCATTTGGAATTTCGCCAAAATCATGTAAATTTTTAACAAAGGTAATTTCCGGAGCTTTCTTATTAACTGGCTGTGGTTCTTCCTTAACTTCTGTTTGTGAGTAACTAATTGTTAAAACAGCAAAAAAACAAATTGTGAGGAACATTAATTTTTTCATGATTTCAAATTTTATTACAAATATAGAGTTTATTGTTGTCTAGCGACATGTTAGAAAATAGTATTTTTACAAAAATAATTATTTCGAAACAATACTTAGCTTTATTTGGATTCTTTATTTTAAGTATTTTACTAAAAAATGTTAAAAAAATAAAAAAGCCTGTCATAAAATTTGACAGGCTTATATTGTAAATATTCGATTTATTAGTTTCCTAAAGTTGCCACCATAACGGCTTTAATTGTATGCATACGATTTTCGGCTTCGTCAAAAACGATTGAAGCTGGAGATTCAAAAACGTCTTCGGTAACTTCCATGCCATCAAGACCAAATTTTTGAAAAATTTCAGCACCTACTTTTGTTTCCTTATTATGGAATGCAGGTAAACAATGCATAAATTTAGTTTTTGGATTGCCTGTTGCAGCCATTAACTCTTTATTTACTTGATATGGTTTAAGCATTGCAATTCGTTCATTCCAAACTGAATCGGGTTCTCCCATTGATACCCAAACATCGGTATATATAAAGTCAACATCTTTTACGGCAGCTTTTGCATCTTCGGTAATCAATATTTTAGCTCCAGTTTCTTTTGCAATTTCGCGGCATTGTGCAACTAATTTTTCGTCAGGTTGAACGCTCTTAGGAGCAGCTGAACGGAAATCCATTCCCATTTTTGCAGCACCAACCAACAATGAATTTCCCATGTTGTTGCGAGCGTCCCCTAAGTATGCAAATTTGATTTGATGCAATGGTTTATCGCAATGCTCAATCATAGTCATGAAGTCGGCTAAAATTTGGGTTGGGTGAAACTCGTTTGTTAAGCCGTTCCAAACAGGTACACCTGCAAATGCGGCTAATTCTTCAACTATTTCTTGTCCGTAGCCTCTATATTCGATTCCATCGTACATTCTTCCAAGAACACGAGCGGTATCTTTAACCGATTCTTTTTTCCCCATTTGTGAGCCAGTTGGTCCTAAATAAGTAACATGAGCTCCTTGATCTAGAGCTGCAACTTCGAAAGCACAACGTGTACGAGTTGAGTCTTTTTCAAAAATTAAGGCAATATTTTTACCTTTTAATTTTTGTTGTTCAGTTCCTGAATATTTTGCTTTTTTTAACTCAAAAGATAAGTCAAGCATAAACTTAATTTCTTGTGGTGTAAAATCTAAAAGTTTCAAAAAACTTCGGTTTCTCAAATTAAAAGCCATAATTTCCTCCTTAATTAATGTTATTTATTTAAAACGATTCTTGTTCCTGCATTTAGTTTTCCTAATTCGCTCGATGCTGTAATAATGGCAACTTTACCTCCTGCTTTAATAAATTCTCTTGCTGCCTGAACTTTTGGAGCCATACTTCCTTCGCCAAATTGTTTATCTAAAATATATTGTTTTGCTTCAGCAACAGTAACTACATCAAGATTTTTTTGTTCAGGAGTTCCATAGTTTAAGCAAACTTTTGGAACATCGGTTAAGATATACAATTCGTCGGCTCCAATTTGTTGAGCTAATAATGAAGATGCTAAATCTTTGTCGATAACAGCATCGATTCCTTGCAATACGTTTGGTTCTTTGTAAAAAACAGGAATTCCACCTCCACCAACTGCGATGATAATTTGACCATTTCGTGCCAACGTCTCAATTGATTTGCGGTTTGCAATTCGATTTGGTTTTGGTGATGCAACAACTTTACGCCAACCTCCACGATTTTTATCTTCTTTATAAACCGTTTCGGGATTTATTTTTAAAAACTCGTCAACTTGTTCTTTTGAATAATATGGACCGATTGGTTTTGTTGGATTTTGGAAAGCGGGGTCGCTTTTGTTAACCAACACTTGTGTAACTAATGTTAAAATATCTCGATTGATATTTTGGCTTTCCAATAAATTTCTCAACTGTTGTTCAATCATATAACCAATAAAGCCTTGCGAATATGCACCACAAATATCTAGGGGCATCTCTGGCACGCCATATTTTTCAGCTCCTGCACTATTTTGTAGCAAAATATTTCCAACTTGCGGACCATTACCGTGAGTAATTACTAAGTTATATCCTTGTTTAATGAGCTCTAATAAGTTTCTACATGTATTTAATACATTTTCTTCTTGTTCGTCGATTGTTCCTTTTTGACCTGCACGCAGCAGAGCATTTCCGCCTAAGGCAACTACAGCTAATTTGTTCATGGTTTTCTATATTTGTTTAAGGGTACAAAACTAAAATATTTTTCAAAAAATATAAATGTTTATTCAGAATTTCTTATTTACGTCGAATAATTATTAATCCGATAAAAGTTATTAATCCGTTTAGAATCAATAATTCGAAGCCAAATTTATAACCATTAAATAATAACTCGGAATTTACACTTAATATGTAACTTATTATTGGAGAGATAATTGCAATTATAGGAACCCATTTGTCTCTGACATTAAATTTTGTAAATAAACCAAAACTATACAATCCCAAAAGAGGTCCGTAAGTGTAACCTGCAACCGTAAATAGCTTGTCAATTACAGCTCTGTCGTTTATGGCTCTAAATAAGACAATTACGAGTAAAAGCAAGATAGCAAAACTTAGATGAACAATGTATCTCGTTTTTTTCGTTTGTTGTTCTGATAAATTTTTTCGTTTGATTCCTAATATATCAATGGTAAACGAAGTAGTCAGAGAGGTTAATGCACCGTCGGCACTTGGGTATGCTGCTGAAATTAATCCGATTAAAAATACAATTCCGGCTACCGGACTTAAATATTGAAGAGCAACAATAGGGAATAAATCGTCGGATGCATTTGGTACGTTGATGTTGATTGAAGTTGCGTAAAACAATAAAACGGCACCTAAAACGAGAAATAAAAAGTTTACAAAAATCAATACAAAGCTAAAAGAGATCATGTTTTTTTGAGCGTCTTTAAGATTTTTGCAGCTTAAGTTTTTTTGCATCATTTCTTGGTCAAGTCCGGTCATCACAATGGTAATGAAAATTCCACTTAAAAATTGTTTTATAAAGAAGCGTTTGTCGTGCCAATCGGTTACTAAAATTTTCGAATAGTCGCTATCCATAACCTTTGAAAATAAACTAGATATGCTTAGATTAAGTTCTTGACTAATAAAAACAATAGAAAGAACCACTGCTAACAACATAAAAGTAGTTTGCAGAGTGTCGGTCCAAATTATCGTTTTTATTCCTCCTTCAAATGTGTAAAGTATAATAAGAGAGATAAATATTAAAACTGTAACCCAAAATGGCACGCTCCAAGCATCGAAAACAAAAATTTGTAAAACATTAACTACCAAAAACATGCGAAACGAAGCCCCAATTACTCTCGAAAGAATAAAGAACGAAGAGCCGGTTTTGTAAGAATACTTCCCGAATCGCTGCTCGAGATACGAATAAATCGATGTTAGATTAAGTCGGTAATAAAGTGGTAATAAGACAGTTGAAATAATAAAATATCCAAATAAATATCCAAAAACAACCATCAAGTATGAGAACTGAGTATCTTTAACCCAACCAGGAACTGACATAAAGGTTACTCCAGAAAGCGAAGCCCCAATCATTCCATAAGCAATCACGTACCATGGAGATGCATTGTTTCCTCTAAAAAATGATTCGTTGGTCGACTTTCGAGATGTTAACCAAGTAATTATGAACAGTAAAACGGTGTAGGCAATAAATGCTGAAAGTATTAAATAAGGGGTCATAATGCTTAAAGTTTAAAGTTCATCATTAAAGTTGATTGACAGGTTTATAAGTCGATTAGTTTATTGTTTTAATTTTTAGCTTTTATCCTCCAATTTCATTTTCGAATTGGCACATTTTCAAATTATCTCACTATTTTACCTACAAGATTAGTGAAAAACATTAACATGGAAAAATGTTTTATAGACGGATTAAGGGATATTGGTGACTGAATAATATGAGAAACCGTCTTAACGATTACTTTCTTTCTTTAAATTTTTGAACAGATTTGCTTTATTTTCTTCTCTTTTAATAAGTCGTTCTATATTTTTTTGATGTGTAAAAAGAAGCAAAATAGCAATGATTAAGGAAAAAATACACAAAGAAACGGTTGTCGTTTTAAAAATAATAATAACAAGAATCGGGAACGAAAATCCGGCAATCATTGAACTTAGCGAAACATATTTTGTAAAGATAAGCGATACCACAAAAATAGCCATTGATATCAGAGCCGAGTATGGATGGATAGCAAGAACCACTCCCAACAATGTTGCAACCCCTTTTCCACCTTTAAACTTAACAAATACAGGGAATATATGACCTAAAACGGCAGCAATGCCAAGCAGAAGTTGAAAATTCACAAAATCGCCTTCTGAAGGAATATAATAAGGAGTAAGATAAATTAATTTTACAGCTCCGAAGCCTTTAAAAATGTCCATCAATAAAACAGGAATTCCGGCTTTAACACCAAGAACCCGAAAAGTATTGGTAGCTCCGGCATTTCCACTTCCGTGTTCGCGGACGTCAACACCGTAAAAAAAACGTCCAACCCAAACCGATGAAGGTATTGAACCAGCAATATAAGCAACTAAAACCAAGAAAATGCGAAACAATACTTCCATTAATTTTTCTTAAAAAAAGAATGCAAATTAAGTCAAATAAAAAGTTTATTCAAAATAAAGTTATTAAGAGCAATGTAAACGCTTTGATTTACATTGTACTACAATTATTTTATCAACTGCAAAACTAAAGAAATGCTATTTTGTCGAAGTTTTTAAGCCTTTTAACGATAAATTTATATAAGCTTTTTGATAAAATATAATTGAAAATAGCCCAAATACTAAAAACATAATTCCAGAACAAAGCAGAGCAATTGAAATGCTGTATAAGTCGTTTATATATCCAATAAACGGGGCAGTAACAGAGAAGATTATACGGATTGAGAAATTTCTGATTGATAGAACTGTTGCCCTTATTTCTGACTCGGTAATTTGATTTATGTACCCTTTCAACACAGGCGTTGCAACTCCGCGAACGAAATAAAAAACAAAAAGAAAAGGGATGCTCCATAAAAAAATAAATTGACTTAAAGCAATGTAAAGTGATGAAATCAATATGACAATGGCTGTAATTGTCTGAATTTGATTTATTTTAAGTATGATTTTGTGTGCAACAAGCGACGAAATTCCTACTAGCAGATTTAATCCTGTCCATAAAATCCCATACCAAAATATCGGCAAGTTTAGAGCTTTAAAATAGGGCTGAACAAACCAAGCCATTGTTAAGGTTGCACTTCCTATTATTGATGAAAAAATGATGTTCCATTTCAACTTTTTATCATCATGCAATGATAATTTTACAATTCCTATAATATTTCTAAAACTAGGTATCGCTTTTTTCGTAACCTTAGGTTCGGAAAGTAAAAAAGAAGCTGGAACAGCTAAAGCTGCAACTCCAATTTGAAAATAAAAAGGAGTTCTCAAACTATAGGTAGCCAAAAAGCCACCAATTATTCCAGCTACAGCTTCAGCGAAATTTCCAATGGAAATAATCTTCCCTTCATATTTTACGTACTTATCGGTTTTATTATGGTCGTGAAGCGTATCGTAAAGCAATGCAGAATCGGCTCCTGAAATAAAACTTTGTCCAAACCCCAACAAGATTTCTGCTATCAAAAAGCCCCAGAAATCGAATGAAATAGCATAGATGCAAAATCCAAATACCCCCATGAAGCTACCAATAATTATTGTGTTTTTTCGTCCCCACACATCAGCAAAATATCCAGAGGGAATTTCCAACGCTACAATTGCAAGTGAGTATATTGATTGAAGTAAAAGAACATCTTTCATCTCAAGTCCATTTTCGTGATAAAAAAGCACGATTATGGGCATGGTCAACATAAACCATTTTGCAATTTTTATAACATATAGCTTGTATATATTGTTCATAATTATTCGTGAACAAAAGTACGATGGTTATGGTATTTTTAAAGCCTTTTGTGGAAAAAAAAATACATCTTGAAAAAATTTATTAAATTTGTATCATGCCTAAGAATCCAAATTTACGAAAATGAGAAAAATTATTATTCTAGCGTTATTTAACGCATTATTTTTGAGTGTTTTTGCTCAAGAATCGACTAAAGTCGATCCACGAGCGTTGAAACATTACGAAGTCTCGAAAATTGACGAAATGCCAGAGTCAAAAATCAAAAAAATCAATTTTCTTTTTCAAGAATCATTTATTGTCGAAGAATCGTCAAAAGCATTTATAGATAAAAATACTTTCGATGTTTATCCCTACACAATGTTTCGAAAAGAAAGGGAAAGAGTTCGTGTTAATATTGCTTTTCTTGATGAACGAAGAATCGAAGGGCAGGTCGATGCATTTATTATTCTATTATCGCATCAGGAAACCGATGCTGCTTATAAATCAATTTTAAACGAAAATAATTAATTTCCCATATATGAAGAAGTTATACTTTTTACTCATTTTTTCATGTTTTCTCCTTTTACATGGATTCACATTTGCTCAGACAACTATTTTTCAGGAAGATTTTGAAGACGGCGGTTCAATGCCATCAGGTTGGACAAATGTTTATGTAAATTCAACGGTTGATTGGAGTGTTTTTTCAGGAGGATATAGTTCATATCCAGCATCTGCTTACGCAGGAAGTTATAATGCACTTTTTTATTCAGGTAATTACGATGGAGACAAAACCAAATTAGTTACGTCTGCAATAAATTTATCAGGATTTTCCAATATAGAATTATCGTTTTATCATGCTCAGGTTGTTTGGGCTGGCGATTTAGATACTTTAAGAGTATATTACAAAACTTCATTAGGGGGAACGTGGAATCATTTAGCCTCATATACTTCAGAGGCATCCGCTTGGACATTAAGAACCTTGGTATTGCCAAGTAATTTGCCAACTTGCTATATTGGCTTTGAAGGACATTCTGGTTACGGCTATGGTGTTTGTATCGACAATGTTGAAATTACTGGTATCCCGATTGATGTTGCCGACGAAATTTCGATTAATTTGGCAAACAATGCTCAAACATTTAATACTTGTAACGCAATTATTACCGATGATGGTGGTGCTTCTGGAATATATAGCAATAATCAGGATTACAGCATTACCATTTCCTCTACCAACGGAGGCTGTGTACGAGCTGTGTTAGATTATTATCATACTGAAAAAGATTGGGATTTTATTTATTTTTATGACGGTCCGAATACTTCTTCAACTCAAATAGGAGAGAGAGTTCATGCTCAACCCGGTCAGCCATTTTCTACGATGGACAAAACCGGAAACGCATACTATGCTCTATCAGGATATTTAACAATTCGTTTTACATCAGATGTTTCAAATGGTTCTGACCCTGCGGCCGATGGATTTATAATTAGCGTCAGTTGTCCCGAAAATTGCGTAGCTCCAACTTGTGAGGGAGCCGACCCTGCTGGTGGTGTTTGTGAAGAAGCAACTCCAATTTGTAATTTAGATGGATATTGCGGAAACACAAGTGCAACTTATCCTACCGATCATGAAGAGATTGATGCTTATAATTTAGGAATATTCTGTGGAGGAATTAATAATAACTCATGGCTTTCGTTTGTTGCCGATTCTACAACTGCAATACTCGATGTTTGGGTTAAAAATTGTAATGGACAAACAATATATGGCGATGGTATAATCAGAGGCATTCAGCTTCAAGTTTACGAAACAGAATGTGCTTATGGAGCATTTGAGGCAAAGTCAAACTGTTGGAGCCCAAATGAACAGATGAATGGTCAAATTATAGCAACAAATTTAACAGTTGGGAATCCTTATTTAATAATGATTGATGGGTATGCAAGTGATGTATGTGAATACACATTCGCAGCAAGTTCGGGTATTGTGGTAGCCTCAGCCGGAAATAATAAAACCATTTGTGAAGGCGAATATACCACTTTAACTGCAAGTGGAGGTACTAATGTACTGTGGACTGCAAGTCCTAGCGACCCAAGTTTAAACGGACAAGAGTCAAATTTAACAATTTCCGTTACTCCGTCACAAACTACAACTTATACCGCCGAAGTTTGGGGGAGTAATTCATTGTGCTCAGCTCCTGCCGATGCAGTTGTTTTTGTTAATTCGGCCGATGCAAATTTTACAGGATTAGATAATTTATATTGCGAAAATGCAAATGATGTTTCCTTAGCAGGAAATTTTGCGACTGGCGTATTTTCAGGAAGCGGAATTAGTGGTTCTACTTTTTCTCCATCGTCTGTATCGCCTGGATTTACAAATATTTTCTACACATACAACTATTCGGTAGTAACTGTATTTGAAGATGATTTTGACTCATCACCTCTAGCTGGATGGACTCACGGATATTCTGACAACAATCCGTCAGGAACCCATACTAGGGGAGATTCTTGGGCATATGGAGACCCAAAAGAAGGATTTGGACAAAACTCAAGTACCGAAAATCCGGATCCAAAAATTGATCATACATCAAATGTTGAAAACAATGTATATGGGCAAGGATTAGGAGTTGGTGTACATGCAACTTATACCGATATTTATCTCGGAGGACATTATCACAATTCATTTGAATGGTTGGTCTCTCCTACAATAAATTGTTCTGGTTTAACCAATACTACATTAAGCTTTTGGCGATACGCCAACTTCGAACCAAGTTGGGATGAAGCGTATTTGGAAATATCCAATACCAATGGTGCATCTTGGGTTGATTTGGGAGAAGAATTATACCCAGCCGATGATCATTGGATTCAACGAGTGATTGATATTTCAGCTTATGCTGATAATAAATCTCAAGTAAAAATACGATGGAGTTCAAAAAGTGATAATTATACAACTTATTCGGGCTGGAATATTGACGATGTTGTAATAACAGGAGTTCAATCTGGAGGAAGTTGTGTTAGTTCTGATATACAAACTACTTACGTAAATTCGGAGATGACTGCAACAGCAAGCAAAACAAATATTACGTGTAATGGTTTAAATAATGGAACAGCTTCAGTTAGCGTTAGTGGCGGAACTGTGCCATATATTTACACTTGGAGTAATGGAGCTTCAAGTTCTTCTTTATCAGGATTATCGGCGGGGACTTACTATGTTACAATTTCCGATTTTTATGGTATTTGCCAAGATGTTGTAAAATCGGTTTTAATTACTGAACCTTCTGCGATAGCAGTCAGCCCAGCAATTATTCAACCAATTTGCGGACAATCTAATGGTTCGATTAGTCTTATTGTTAGTAATGGACAAACACCTTATAGTTATGTTTGGTCTTCGGGGGAGTCAAGTTCATCTATTTCGTCAAAATCGGCAGGAAGCTATACGGTAACAGTTTCCGATGCAAATACTTGTCAAGTAATAGAAGAAATCGACTTAAATGATTCCGATGCTCCTACCGCAACAGCCTCTATAACAGCTACTCCTCAATGCAATGGAGATGCAACAGGTGCTGCTACGGTGAGTGTTTCGGGAGGAACAGCTCCATATTTCTATTCTTGGTCGGGAGGCTCGGGAACAACACAAAGCGTCAGTGGTTTAGCTGCAGGTAACTACACTGTAACGGTATCTGATACTCCAGGTTGTCAAGCAACATCATCGATTAGTATTACAGAGCCAACAACGATATTGTTAACCACATCAAAGGTTGATGTTTTATGTTATGATAATTCAACAGGAAGCATTAATTTATCTGTATCAGGAGGAACTTCGCCATACACATATTTATGGTCGAATGGAGCAACATCGCAGGACATTTCTACCTTAGCTTACGGAACATATTCTGTAACCGTTTCAGATGCTCATTCATGCACAAAATCTACTTCACTTAGCATTAGTCAACCTTCGGCTATATCCATTATTTTAACCCCCGACCATGTCGAGTGTAATGGGGGGACAACAGGAGGAATTACTGCTACGATTTCTGGAGGAACTACCATATACTCGTATGCGTGGAGTTCGGGGCAGAGTTCTCAAAATTTATCAAATATTCAAGCAGGATTGTATATTTTAACAGTAACCGATTTTAATTTGTGTACAAAAACGTCGCAGATTAATATAACAGAACCCGACGAAATTGTTGCAACCTCAAGCATTTCAAGTCTTTTATGCTATGACGATGCTGATGGGAGTATCTCTGTAGATGTTACTGGAGGAGTTCTTCCGTACACTTATGCTTGGTCATCAGGACAAACAATAGAAGATTTATCTAGCTTAACCGGAGGAAGTTACACGTTAACTATAACCGATGCTAATTTATGTAAAGAGTATTTAGGTGCTACGATTGTTGAGCCAAATATTCTATCTAGTAGTATTAATGTAAGCGATGTGTTATGTAATGGACAAAGTTCCGGAGATATTGATTTAACTGTGTCTGGAGGTACAGTTCCATATAATTACGAATGGAATACAGGTGCTTTTAGCCAAGATTTATTAAATGTTCTTGCGGGAAATTATCAAGTTACAATTACCGATGCAAATAACTGTACGAGCGAAAATACAGGAGTTATAAATCAACCAATTGCCTTGACTGCAAGTACATCATCATTAAGTTCAACTTGCGGTGCTGCAAATGGGAGTGCAACAGTTAGTCCAGTTGGAGGAACATCTCCATATACATATTTGTGGTCGAGCGGTCAAACGAGTTATGATATTTCAGGTTTATCACAAGGCGGGTATCAAGTTACGGTAACCGATGCAAATACTTGTATAGTTATTACTTCAGCAAGTGTTAACGACGATAATGCAGCTGTATTAGATACTTCGTTTACAAACATAAATTGTTACGGCGATGCTAATGGAGCTGCTTCGGTACAAGTAATTTCAGGAGGCACTTCTCCCTTTACGTATATTTGGTCAACAGGTGCAACTACAAATTCAATCAATGGACTAAATGGAGGCTCATATAGCGTTACTGTTACTGATGAGAACACTTGTTCATCATCTGCATCAATAACTGTTTTTGAACCAACTCAAATTACAATTAATCCTGAAATTCAGGATGTTAAATGTTTTGACGGCAACGATGGACGAATAAATTTATCTGTATCGGGAGGCACAGGTACGGTTTATTCGTATTCTTGGTCAAATTCTGCATCTACACAGAATTTAATCAATCTCACTGAGGGAGTTTACGATGTTACTGTTCAAGATGCAAATTCTTGTACAGCTTCAACATCAATTACGATAGATCAACCGGATAGCACTATTATTATTGCTGTAGTTACGGATGTTACTTGTGATGAAAAAACTGATGGAGAAATAAATCAGATAGTTTCAGGAGGAACAGCTCCATATACCTACAATTGGTCAAATTCATCTACAAGCGAGAATATTAGCAATATAGCTGCAGGTACTTATTCGGTTGTTATTACCGATTTTAATTCTTGCCAAGAAACAGCTAGTTATACTGTTAATCAACCCGATGCTTTAGTTATTTCTGAAAATCACACCAATATTTTATGTTATGGCAGCTCAAATGGGACAGCGTCAATAAACGTTTCAGGAGGAACAACTCCGTACACTTATTTATGGTCGAACGGACAAACATCAACTTCAATATCAAGTTTGTCAGCAGGGCAATACTATGTTACAATTTTTGATGATAATAATTGTCAAACTACGCAGTCGTATGAAATCACTGCTCCGTCGCAGTTGATTGTGAATCAAATAAATGGAGTTGATGTTGCATGTAATGGAACCGCTACAGGTTCTATTAATTTGACGATTTCTGGTGGTGTAACACCATATACTTACTTTTGGAATAATGGAGATACTACCAAGAATTTGAGCAATATTGTTGCAGGAACTTATATTGTTACTATTACCGATGCAAATGGTTGTTTCAAATATTCTTCCCAAGTAATTTCGGAACCTGGGATTTTATCAATACTATCTTCAAATGTTAGTAATATAACATGTAAAGGAGACGATAATGGAACAATAACCGTGAGTGCTACAGGAGGAAGCTCGCCGTATGTTTATGCGTGGTCGAATGGCGATTTGGGTACAATTGCCGACAGCTTAGGAGGCGGAATTTACTCTGTTACTATAACCGACAGTGAGAATTGTGAGATTTATTTTAACGATACGATTACTGAACCTTCGGGATTATCTAGCGTAATAGTTCCTACACATATAACTTGTAACGGAGAAGACAATGGTGTCGCAAATTTATTTGTATCAGGAGGAACTGCTCCGTACGATTTCCATTGGTCAACAGGTTATATTATTGAGGATGTGTCAAATTTAGATCCCGGCACATATACAGTTACTGTATCAGATGCAAACAATTGCCTTAGAATAGACAGTGTTACTATTCAAGAACCAGATGTATTAAAAACTGAAATCAGTTATTTTACCGAATTTGTTTGTTTCAATTTAGCCAACGGATATGCTCAAGTTGATGTATCGGGTGGAACTGAACCTTATTCTTTCATTTGGTCAGATCCGGAAAATCAATCAGATACCTTAGCTGAGAATCTTACAGAAGGGCTTTATTATGTAACAATAATCGATAATCATTCATGTTCAACGGTTGATTCGGCTCTGATAATAAAGACCGACAAATTTGAATTTGAATCAGTTGTTTACGATGCATCGTGTTACTTAGATAACGACGGAGCAATTGCACTTTCAGTTTCTGGAACTACAAGTCCGTACACGTATTTATGGAATACTGAGCCAGTTCAAGCCGATTCTATTGCATCAGGATTAGTTGTTGACGAATATATTGTTATCATTACCGATAAATATGGCTGTGAACTTTTCGATACAATTTCAGTTGCGAGTTTGAGCGATGTATGTTTAGAAATTCCAAACTGTTTTACTCCGAACGAAGACAATATAAACGATACTTGGGAAATAAAAGGAGTTAAATTTTATCCGGAAATTTATGTAGAAATATACACTCGTTGGGGCGAATTAATATACACATCTGACGGATATGATGAAGAGTGGGACGCAACTTATAAAAGTGGAAAAGAAGTTCCAATGGGCTCGTTTGTGTATATTATCGATTTAGGAGATGGAAGCGATGCATTAACTGGAACAGTTACGGTAATTCGATAGCAAATTTTAGAACTTTGTCTGATTTTAATAGATGCCGCCTTTCGAGACAGCATCTCTTTTTGTTACAAATAAAGTCTATTGTTTTGGTTCATCACATTTTTTGTCTCCTACTCCATGTGAGCCACAATCGCTTTTAATTACAGCATCTTTTTTCGAGAATTCAGTCTTATGACCAGTTTTTTCAATAGCATCAACTAATTTTTCTTTATCGAGTTTAGCTGAATCATATTTAATGGTTACAATTTTAGATTCTAAATCTGCAACGATTGATTTTACACCGTCAACTTGAGAAACATCTTTTTCAATTTTAGATTTTCCACCATTGCAATGAAATTCAACTTTGATTTTTAACTCCGATTCAGCTACTTGAGAAATAGCCGACTTGTTAATGCTTAGCAAGAAAAGAATCGGCAAAATAACGACAAGAAAAGTTTTTAAAGATTTCATAATTAATATTTTTATAGATTAGTCTTGCAAATTTAATTTAAAAGAAACGTCTTTAGCAATTTAAATTGTTAATAGAATGTTAAAAAAATAATTGAACAATTGCGTTTTTCCATTCTGCTAATTTCCACCAAAACAACAAAAATAACTCATTCGAAAATTACACATTAATATTTTCATGAACATTCTTTATAACAGTTTTTCAAAAAAAATTAAGCGATAAAATAATAATATCTTTGCATCAAATTTAAAATTCAATCTTATGAAAATTGATTTGAGCAAATACGGAATTCAACAGGCTAGTGAAATTATTTACAATCCATCGTTTGAACAACTATATAGCGACGAATTGAAACCGGAGCTTCAAGGTTACGAAAAAGGACAATTAACCGAAAATGGAGCCGTAAATGTAATGACGGGTATTTTTACCGGACGCTCGCCAAAAGATAAATACGTAGTATTGGACGAAACAACCAAAAATAATGTTTGGTGGAAAACCGATAAAAATAAATCAGACAACAAGCCAATCACGCAAGAAGTTTGGCAACATGGTTGGAACTTAGGCTCAAAACAATTGTCAGGAAAGAAACTTTATGTAGTTGATTCTTTTTGCGGAGCAGAACCTAAATCAAGACTCAAAGTACGATTTGTAATGGAAGTTGCTTGGCAAGCTCATTTCATTAAAAACATGTTTATCCGTCCAAGCGAGGAGGAACTTGCAAATTTTGGAGAACCTGATTTTGTTGTCCTAAATGCTGCAAAAACAACTAATCCAAAATGGAAAGAGCAAAATTTAAATTCCGAAGTATTCGTTTTCTTTAATTTAAAAGAAGGCAAAGCCGTAATAGGAGGTTCTTGGTACGGTGGTGAAATGAAAAAAGGCATTTTTTCGGGTATGAATTATTATCTTCCTTTGAAAGGAATAGCTGCTATGCATTGCTCTGCAAACATGGCAAAAAACGGTGAAACTGCCATTTTCTTCGGACTATCAGGAACTGGAAAAACGACCTTGTCAACCGACCCAAAACGAATGTTAATTGGCGACGACGAACATGGTTGGGACGATAACGGAATTTTTAATTTTGAAGGAGGTTGCTACGCCAAGTGTATAAACCTTGATCCAGCTAGCGAACCTGATATTTTCAATGCAATTAAAAAAGATGCATTGCTCGAAAACTTAACCGTTGATGCAAATGGGAAAATAAATTTCGCCGACAAATCGCTTACCGAAAACACAAGAGTCTCGTACCCAATAAATCACATCGATAATATTGTTAAACCTATTTCAAAAGGGGGGCATGCCAATAAAGTTATTTTCTTAACTGCCGACGCTTTTGGTGTTTTTCCTCCGGTATCGAAATTAACAGCTGAGCAAACCAAATATCATTTCTTATCGGGATTTACGGCAAAACTTGCAGGAACCGAAAGAGGAATTACCGAGCCAACTCCTACATTTTCATCATGTTTTGGAGCTGCATTCTTGACCTTACACCCAACCAAATATGGAGCAGAATTGGTTAAACGCATGGAAAAAGTTGGAGCCGAAGCATATATAGTAAATACAGGCTGGAATGGCACTGGAAAACGAATTTCGATTAAAGATACTCGTGCAATAATTGATGCCATATTAGACGGTTCAATCGAAAAAGCACAAACAAAACAAATTCCTATTTTCAACCTCGAAGTTCCTACTGCTTTGCCAAATGTAAATCCCGAAATTCTTGACCCTCGTGATACCTATAAAAATGCAGATGAATGGAACGTGAAAGCAACAAAACTAGCTCAAATGTTTATCAAAAACTTTGAGCAATTTACCGATAACGACGAAGGGAAAAGACTTGTAGTAGCAGGACCACAATTATAAATATATAAGCATAATATTTATTTTTACGAGCAAAATTTTTTCAGAAGTTGTTAAAATTAAATATTGAAAAGAAAGAACGACAATAAAATATAGTATAATAATATTTTGTATCGTTCTTTCAAAAAAAATAATGTTAAGTTGAAGTATAATAAAGAAGAGATTTGTCTATATTTAGGCTTTTGAAATTGGATGCAAAATACAAAAGTTGATAAAAATCAAGTAGTTGAAGCCATTTTATATTGCTAAAAACAGGATGTTAATGGCGATATTTGTCAATGAACCATTTTTTATAAAATTTATCAACGGCAAAATATTTATTTTCATTTTCAGAAATGGAGATATGTAGGAATATTTGTTTGATGAAAACTTTATGAGTGTGGGGCTGTTATTGAGAGAACAAATGTCTAGCTCGATGTTTAAGGCTATTTCGCTTCGTTTTGGAACAAATAAAATCATTAGATAGTACTTATTTTAAATAACTTCCTTATATATTTATTTGAAGAAAAAGCAATAAGCAAATTATATTATTTATGTACGCAAAAGTAATTTTAAAATCAGGCAAAGACCAATCGGCAAGAAGATTTCATCCATGGATATTTTCAGGAGCCATAAAAAAAATAAAAGGCGAAGTTAGCGAAGGCGATATTGTTGAAGTTTACGACAATAAAGAAGAATTGTTGGGAATTGGGCACTTTCAAATAGGCTCAATCGCAGTTCGAATTATTTCGTTTACTGATTCGGAAATAAATGAAAATTTTTGGTTCGAAAAAATTCAGAAAGCGTATGAATACCGCAAAAAATTAGGAATAACCGACAATGATAATACAAATGTTTATCGTTTGCTCCATGCCGAAGGCGACGGAATGCCAGGGGTTATCATCGATTTTTACAACGGAACAGCCGTAATTCAAATGCATTCAATCGGAATGGCAATGGAAGTTAATAAAATTGTCGATGCATTGAAAGCTGTGTTGGGAGATAAGCTCAAAGCAGTATACAACAAAAGCGAGGCAACCTTACCATTCAAAGCAGAATTTAAACTTCCCGACGGTTTATTGTTCGGAGAATCAGTAACCAATATTGTTGAAGAATACGGAAATAAGTTTAAAATAAGTTGGGTTGATGGACAAAAAACAGGCTTTTTTATCGACCAGCGAGAAAATCGCAAACTGCTGCAATCGTATTCAAAAGGGAAAAAAGTACTGAATGTTTTTGGATATACCGGTGGCTTTTCGGTTTATGCAATGCAAGGTGAAGCGGAATTGGTACATTCGGTTGATAGCTCGAAAAAAGCAATTGAATTGACAGACGAAAATATTAAACTCAATTTTGGAGACGATGCTCGACACAAATCCTTTGCCGTTGATGCATTTGGATTTTTAGAGGATATCGACGATAAATACGATGTAATTATTCTCGACCCTCCAGCTTTTGCCAAACATCACAATGTATTGAACAATGCCTTGCAAGGCTACAAACGAATAAATGCAAAAGCAATTGAAAGCATTAAAAAAGGCGGTATTTTATTTACCTTTTCATGTTCGCAAGTGGTTACAAAAGAAAATTTCAGAAAGGCTGTTTTTTCGGCTGCAGCAAGTACCGGACGTAATGTAAAAATATTGCACCAACTTACTCAACCCGTCGACCACCCCGTAAATATTTATCACCCAGAAGGCGAATACTTAAAAGGTTTAGTTGTTTATGTGGAGTGAGGCTTTCAATTTGTCATGTTGAGCTTGTCGAAACATCTAAAAAAGACATAAAAAATGAATCATAACTTTTTCATATACATTGTTACAAATTTTAACAAAATGGTTTTATATATAGGTGTAACCAATGATTTGAAAAGAAGACTATATGAACATGAGAATGGTTTATCTGAGGGTTTTACAAAAAAATATAAATGTTTTTATCTTGTTTATTATGAATGTTTTACGAATATTAATCAAGCAATCGAAAGAGAAAAGCAATTAAAAGGCTGGAAAAGAGAGAAAAAAGTAAATTTAATAAATGAATTGAATCCAAATTGGAATTTTTTAAATAAGGAAATAAAAGAGGAATAGATTCTTTGTTATGCTTAAACAGTTTTTTTTGTCATATTGAGTTGTCGAAATATCTAAAAAAATGTTAGATCCTTCACTACGTTCAGGATGACAGAAAAAAAAATAGGATGATTAGAAAAAATAGGATGACAAAAACAAAGGATTATATGAAAAACACAAGATGTGAAAAATACAATGTTTCTTTCTTGTCATGTTGAGCAAAGCGAAACATCTATTCAAAAAAATAGAACAAATGAATAAATTTATAATCATATTAATATTTACAATTGCAGTATTATCAGCCAATGCCCAGCACAGCCGAGAAATAGCCGAAGGCTTAGCTCGCGAAGCAAAAAAAGCATACCAACAAGGCGATAATAAAACCACCGAGAGGTTGTGTTTAGAAGCGATTGATGTTGATAGCACTTTTGTAAATCCGTATTTGATGCTTATGAATATTTATTACAGTTACGGATATTACAAAGAGACAGAGTTTTATGTCAAGAAACTAATACGCAACAATCCCGATGACTACGTGGAAATATATTACGTGTTGGCAAATATTGTGATTCAAGATAAGCGATATGAAGAAGCTATCGCTAATCTCGAAAAATATTTTAGTTATCCTACCGACCAACTTAAATCGGCTCAATTAGCCAAAAAATTATTGCTCGATGCCGAGTTTGCCAAAGAGGCAATTAAAAATCCCGTTCCTTTTGCTCCCGAAAATTTGGGCGATGCTGTTAATTCTGAATATGACGAATATTTACCCTCGCTATCGGTAGATGGACAAATGTTAGTAACAACCGTTCAAGTTCCAAAAACATACGAAGCTTGGGGCGAAAAACCTTATCAAGAAGATTTTTTTATTTCGTATTTAAACAATGGAATATGGTCAACAGCACAAGGAATGGCTGAAATAAATACGCTTCAAAACGAAGGAGCACAAGCAATATCACCAGATGGGAAATTTTTGTATTTTACCGCATGTAATCGTCAAGATGGACTTGGAGAATGCGATTTGTATTATTCTGAGTGGACTGGAGTTAAATGGTCAACGCCACAAAATTTGGGAGCTCCTGTAAATTCTCCTTATTGGGATTCACAACCTTCGATTTCATCAGATGGTAAAAGCCTTTATTTTGCTAGTACTCGCGACCCGCAATCTGATAAACCCAATTTATATGTATCTACAAAAACGAGTAGTGGTCGGTGGGGAATTCCCGAAAAATTACCAATTGGAATAAATACCGATTTTGCCGAGCAATTTCCGTTTATTCATTCCGACAATAAAACCCTGTATTTTGGGTCAAACGGGTTGCCTTCTTTTGGTGGTTTCGATTTGTATATGGTTCAAAAACAAGAAAATGGCGAATGGGGAGAAGTTAAGAATCTAGGCTATCCTATCAATACTGAAAACAATGAATTAAGTTTGATTGTCAATTCATTTGGCGACCAAGCCTACTTTGCATCAAATCGAGATGGAGGATATGGCAAACAAGATATTTATAAGTTCGAACTTTACGAAAATGCCCGTCCTGATATGGTTTCGTATCTAAAGGGGATTGTTTACGATGCCGAAACAAACGAGCCTTTAATTGCTGATTTTGAACTAATCGACATCGCAAAAGATGAAAAAATAATTGTAGCAAAATCTGATTCAAAAGGTAAATTTTTAGTTGCCTTACCTTCGGGAATTGATTATGCGTTGAATGTTGCCAAAAATGGTTATCTATTTTATTCCGAAAGTTTTTTAATGAAAGACAATGAAAACAAAGAGCCATTTTTATTAGATGTTCCGCTCAAAAAAGTAAAAGTTGGTGAGACAGTCGTTTTGAAAAACATATTCTTTGAAACCGATTCTTACGTTTTGAAAGAAGGCTCGATTTCAGAATTAAAAACCTTGCTTGGTTTTATGAACACAAATCCAAAACTTAACATCGAAATATCGGGACATACCGATAATGTTGGAAGCAAAACTCATAATCAAGAACTATCGTTGAATCGAGCAAAATCAGTTTTCGATTATCTAGTTAAAAATAATATTTCTGAAAATAGATTAAGTTTTGTAGGTTATGCCGATGACCAGCCAATTGACTCCAACGAAACCGAAAAAGGACGTGCAAACAATCGGCGAACAGAATTTAAAATCGTTGAATAAATATTACTGATGTGCTTAATTCAACCTAATTTACCAGCGATAAACCCTGTTGTCCATGCTGCTTGAAGGTTGAATCCTCCGGTAATTCCGTCAATATCCAATATTTCTCCAGCAAAATAAAGATTTTTACAATTTTTGCTTTGCATAGTGTTAACATCAATATTTTCGAGGCTAACTCCTCCACATGTTACAAATTCTTCTCTAAAAGTCGTCTTCCCTTTTACGCTGTAAACGTCGTTTGTTAAGATATTTGTCAATTTATTGATGCCCTTTTTTCCAATTTCGCCCCACTTTTTACTTGAAGATAAATTACATTTTTCTAATAAAAATAGCCATAGACGTTCGGGCAACATAAATGCTCTGAAATTAGCCAATTGTTTATGTTGATTGCTTTGCGAAATTTCAGTTAATTTCTCAAAAACAATGTTGTTGTTTACAATATTTATCCAATTTACTTGTATGTTGAAATCGTATTTTAAATCATTTAAAATTCTTGCTCCGAACGACGATAATTTTAAAATTGCAGGACCGCTCATTCCCCAATGTGTTATCAATAATGGTCCGTTGGCTTTTAGTTTTGAATTTTCGAAACTAACCAATGCATTTTCAATTACAATTCCCATTAATTGTGTAATGTTTTCCGAGGGCATGTTGAATGTAAATAGAGATGGCACGGGAGGTATAATTTTATGATTCATTTTTTCTATCCATGCTAGATTTTCTCCATTTGGAGAGCCCCCAGTTGTAACAATAACTTTATCGAAAACAATTGCTTCAATTTCGTGGTCTTTAAAATATAATTCGAATTGATTTGGTATTTGTTTAATTTCTTTGATTTCTATATTCGTTTGGATTAAAACTCCAAGTCGTTTAGTCTCTCTTAAAAAGCAATCAATTATACTTTGAGAATTTTGTGATGCAGGAAAAACGCAATTATCATCTTGAGTAATCAATGGAACATAGTGAGATTGAAACCAATCAATGGAATGTTTATTATTGAATATTCGGAACGCATTTTTTAAAAACTTTTCGCCTCTCGGGTAAGCACTTGCAAATTCATTAATAGAGTCAATAGCATTGGTTAAGTTACATCGTCCGCCACCGGAAATTTTGACTTTAGATAAAACCGTATTTGATTTTTCGAAAATAACAACCTCATAATCTTTATAATTAGATTTTACTGCAATAGCTGCAAAAAATCCAGCTGCTCCACCTCCAATGATTGCAATTTTCATGATAAAGTATTACTTAAACTGTAAATGTACGTATGTTTTTTTGAAAAAAATGTGTTTTCCTGCTAGTTCGATTAATCGATTTAATAGAGAGGTCTGAATAGTCCTAAAAAGCGATAGCAATTGAAAACAAAAAATTAAAATTACTACAATTAGTAGAAAATTTCCAAAATTGTATGGGAGTAAAAATTCTAATATTATTGTACAAAAGAAGCAATTGGTTCATTTTTTTTATTGCAACAACGGCGATAATTTCTCAGTTCACCACAACAAAAAAGCCATCAATCGATGGCTTTACATTTTTAATTTTTTATCTATTTCCTCAATAAAAACTCTGAATCGTTTATCGGTTTCGATTAGATTATTTACGGTTTTGCAAGCATGAAGTACGGTTGCATGGTCTTTTCCTCCAATAACAGAACCAATTGTAGCTAATGAAGACTTTGTCATGCCTTTAGCAAAATACATTGCAATTTGACGAGCTTGAACAATTTCTCGTTTTCGTGTTTTTGAACGAATTGATTCAATCGGCATATTAAAATAGTCGCAAACAATTTTTTGAATATAATCAATAGAGATTTCTCGCTTAGTATTTTTAACAAACTTATCAATCATTTGTCTAGCTAAGTCGATAGTGATTTCTTTTTTGTTCAATGTTGCTTGTGCCAATAAAGAAATCAACGCTCCTTCGAGTTCTCTGACGTTGTTGGTAATGTGCGAAGCAATATACTCAACAACTTCACTTGGCATTTCGATACCATCTTTATAGAGCTTCTTATTTAAAATCGAAATTCTTGTTTCAAAATCAGGAACTTGCAAATCGGCAGTTAATCCCCATTTGAATCTCGACAACAAGCGTTGCTCAAGTCCTTGCAAATCGATTGGAGCTTTATCCGAAGTCAAAATAAGTTGTTTATTATTTTGATGTAAATGGTTGAAAAGATGAAAGAAAACATCTTGTGTTTTTTCTTTGCCTTCAAATTCATGCACATCATCAATAAGCAATACATCTATCATTTGATAGAAGTGAATAAAATCATTATAGCTATTATTTCTAACAGCTTCCGTATACTGCGTTTTAAATCTTTCGGCAGTAACATATAAAACGATTTTTTCAGGAAACAATTCTTTAACCGAAATACCTATTGCATGAGCTAAGTGTGTTTTTCCCAAGCCCGAACCTCCAAATATCATCAAAGGATTAAAAGCTGTTCCTCCAGGATTTTTAGCAACTGCAAAACCAGCAGATCTTGCTAATCGATTGCATTCCCCTTCAACAAAATTATCAAATGTATATTCGCTATTTAATTGTGGGTCAATATCCAATTGTCTAATACCAGGGATAATAAATGGATTTTTTATTGAACTTTCTCTAACATTTTCAGCTGAAATAGAAACGGATTTATTTTTAATGTCTGATTTTCCAGTCGCAGGCATTTTAACGGTATAAGGTTTTGCTCCGCCAAAAATATTGTTTTCCATAACGACATTATACTCTAACTTTGCATCAGGACCAAGCTCTTTTCTTAATGTCTTTCGCAAAATATCAAGAAATTGTTCTTCAAGGTATTCGTAAAAGAATTGTGATGGAACTTGTATTGTTAAAGTACTTCCATCAATCTTCGATGCGGAAATTGGCTCAAACCACGTTTTGAAGGCAATCAGCGACACATTATCCTTTATTACTTTAAGGCAATTATTCCAAACTTCTTCGTGAGTCTTCATTATCTATCAATTCTTTTTATATATAAAATATTTCTCTGTGTTTTTCCTCAGCAATTTTGTAAAAAAAAAATGTATAAAAAAATTATTTTTCTATTGTTTTTTTGAAAAATTCCGTATGCGTTTTAATATCAGGCAAATAAAAATTAAAAAAAATTAAGCATTTTTAAACACTTGACAATCAATGCTTTAAGCATAACATTCAGTCTTTCAACACTTAACTAAACGTACTTAAAGAAGTGAATCACTTCGGAGGTATAAAGTTAACAAAAAAGAATAAGGAAACGAAAAATCTATTAATTTTTTTCTTGAATTTTTTCTTGTTTTTTGCTAGTTTCAACGACTTCGATTGTTCTTCCAAAATCGAAAAGTGAAAAATGAACGTATTTTTTAGGATTTTTCTGCATATCCTCTAGCAATCTATCTAAATGAAAGGTTGCGTTCTCTAAATTGTTATAAAGGGTATCGTTATTTACCAACATACCAATGGAGCCTTGTCCTGAATTGACTTTAGCAAGAATATTATCAATATCTGAAATTACTTTATTTGCATTTGTTATGGTTGATGCAATATCCGCTCGAGCCAACGAATCGCTTATGCTCGAAAAATTGTTAATTATATTGGTTAACTGTTCGTTATTGTTTTTCAAATTAAGAGTAATGTGCTCAACGTTTGTGAAAATTCTTGCTAGTTTCCCTTTTTCGTTTCTCAATAATGTATCTAATGAAACCGAGGCGTGTTCGAGGTTTTCTAGCGTCATCTTTACACTTACGAATGCTTTTGAAATATTATCGCGTGTACCTTCGTTAAAAATGTACTGTACAACCGCTAAAACAGAATCAATTGAAGACATTAAACCTTCAGCTTTAACTTTCAAGGGTAACATTTGCAAACTTACTTGGTCTTTCAAACTTTCTTCAATCACAGCAAAAAGAGTATCTCCTGGCAAATGATTTTTACTCGACTTTCCATAAATTATTTCTATTGACTTAGTCCCCATCAGGTCAGAACTAAAGATGCGAGCAACGGTTGAATCAGGCAAAATAAACTCGTCGCCTATAGCAAAACTAACAATAATACTTTTTTGGTTAGGCATAAAAGAAATATCTCGAACCTGACCTATTTTAAAGCCATTCAACATAATTGAACTAGACTCGCTAAGTCCATCGATTCGGTTGTAGATTACATAATAATGATTCTCTTTTTTGAAGAAATTCTTTCCTTTCAAAAAAGTTACACCCCATACTAGCATTGCAAATGCTACAAACACCAATACTCCGACTTTCGTTGCTTTCGAAATTTTAATCATTACAACTCAATAATTTCCCAAATTTAATGGTTTATTTCTTTTAATGCTTCTTTTAAATTGATTTTTTTACCATTTTTAAATGCTACAATAAACGCATCAGGAATTTTCTGCCTCACTTTTCGTTGAATATCAATACTTTTATTGTAATCAGTTGTATTTCCTACGAAATATTTATAAATATTATCCAAGTAAATCTCTTCAACATCTGCAAGCCCATTAAAGTTTTCTGGTTTTAATGTTTTCTTTTCGTTAGAAATGGCAACCTGAACTTTAAAAAAAATACTGTCGCTATTTATAGTTTTTTTATCGTCTAGCGAATCTTTAGCCTCGTTTTTAATTTCAGGATTTACACTGATCTTATTTTCTATATTATTTACATCTTCCTTTGATTTGATAGTAGCATCAACAAGTCCTTCATACATGTCTTTGTATTCTCTAATTGCTCTGTAAATAGCAGAAGCAATGTGGTCTTTTCCTTCTTCTGTGAACAAATAGGCAGCTTCATCGGGATTTGAAATAAAACCTACTTCAATCAGGATGCTTGGCATTGAAGCACGGGCTAATACAAGTAGTCCCAATTGTTTAACTCCTCTATCTGTTCTTTTGGCTCGCTCGCGAAACTGGTCTTGAACCCTTGATGCCATTAACAAACTATGGTCAAAATATACATTTTGCAAAAGCGAAAAAATAATATACGATTCGGGGGAATTGGGATCAAATCCTTCGTATTTTTGAGCATAATTGTCCTCGATTAAAATAACTGAGTTTTCACGCATTGCCAACTCAAAATTTTCCTTAGTTCGATGTAATCCAAGCACATAAGTCTCTGTTCCAGATGGAGTTGAACTTTTATTTGCATTTGCATGTATGGAAATTAGCAAATCGGCTTTTGCTTCGTTTGCAATTTCAGCTCTTTTTGCAAGTTCAATAAATACATCTGTTTTACGAGTATAAACTACTTTTACATCGGGCAAAAGTTTATTAATGTAGTCGCCAACCCTCAAACCAATGTCTAGAACCAAATCTTTTTCGTAACCTTTTTTTGAAACAGCACCAGGGTCTTTTCCTCCGTGTCCAGGGTCTATTGCAATCGTTTTCAACTTCAACCCATCAAGTTCGTTTTGCGAAAAAGAAGAAATTGAAGAGATGAAAAACAAGGCAAGAATCAATATGTTAATAAAAGTTTTCATAAAAATTGTTTGGATATACTTAATGTACACTAACAAACGTTTATTTTTTTACTAGTTTTGTTGCAATTTTTTTGCCTAAATTATATTGTATCAATTTTTTCACAAATAAAACAATAAAATTGCTTTTAAAGATACTACAAATAATTTTCTTATTAACATTCGTGTTAACTACTTACTCCCAAGTTTCGACGCATGGAGATTCATTAATTACGACTATTGATTCGTTGAAAAAAGACAGCCTTAAAACAAATATTCCAACACCCTCTGCTCCAAATGAAAATTCAATCGATGCCCCTATCGATTACAATGCAAGAGATAGTATTTTATTCGATGCTGTTGAAAAAAAAATGTATTTGCACGGAGATGCAAAAATTGTGTACAAAGACATTGAATTAAAAGCCGAATATATTGAGCTCGATTTGTCGAACAGTACGGTTTACGCAATTGGCGTACCCGACAGCACCGGAAAAAAAATCGGAAGTCCAAGTTTCAAAGAAGGAAAAGAAGAATTCAAGTCCGATAATATGAAATATAATTATCGAACCAAAAGAGGGCTTATTAATGGTGTAATAACCGAACAAAGTGGAGGCTATTTGCACAGCGAAAGAACAAAAAAGCAAGCTAATGAAGAAATTCATATCAAAAGAGGAAAATACACAACCTGCAATCTCGACCATCCTCACTTTTATATTGGTTTAACAAAAGCAAAAGTTATTCCTGATGATAAAATTGTATCTGGACCTGCATATTTAGTTATCGAAGATGTTACCTTGCCTTTTGGAATTCCATTTGGTTTTTTTCCAAATAAATCAGGAAACTCATCGGGAGTGATCATTCCTGAGTATGGGGAAGAAGCAAACCGAGGATTCTTTCTTCGAAACGGAGGATATTATTTTGCCATTAACGATTATGCTGATTTATCACTCACTGCCGACATTTATTCAAAAGGAAGTTGGGGAGCTGGTATGCATACAAATTATAAAAAGCGATACAAATTTGACGGAAATATCGATTTTCAATACGAGCGAGTGCGAATTGGATTACCCGAATCGTCGAATTTTCAACAAAAAAACATTTATTGGTTAAAGTGGAAACACAATCAAGACAAAAAAGCAAGACCTTACAGCAATTTTTCGGCAAGCGTTGATTTTGGAAAAAGTAATTATGGAAAATATAGTACATTTACAAGCCCTGCTGCATATCTTAAAAATACTGCACAATCAAGTATATCATATTCGAAAAGTTTTGCTCGTTTACCCATAAATTTTTCGGCAAACTTAAGGCATACCCAAAGTACGATTAACGATACTACAACCATGATGAATTTGAGTCTGCCTGAATTTGCAATGAATGTTTCACGACAATTTCCTTTCAAAAGAAAACACAAGGTAGGAAAAACGAGATTTTATGAAAAAATTGGAGTTTCGTACTCAGCAAATATGAAAAACACAGTTAAAGTAGAAGAAAAAGAACTTTTTCAACCTGATATATTCGAAAAATTTGACAATGGGATAAAACACTATGTTTCGTCGAGTACACAAATGAAAATGCTAAAGTATTTAACGCTTTCGCCAACAGCAAACTACACCGAGCGTTGGTATTTTAATTATCTCGATAAATATTGGGATTATACATATTTAAACGCAGATTCTGTTACATACGGAAAGCTAATTACCGATACTATTAAAGGGTTTAACAGGGTTTACGATTACACATTTTCTGCTTCGCTTAACACAAAAATATATGGAATGTTTACATTTAAAAGTAAACGATTGCAAGCAATTCGACACGTGTTAACTCCAAATATCAGTTATAATATTAGACCTGATTTTGGTGAAGACAAATATGATTATTATCGAAAATATTACAACGGAAACAATGCTTTTGTTACCTATTCACCTTACGAAAATGGAATGTATGGACAACCGCCAAGCGGGAAAATGGGTTCGCTTAGGCTTTCGCTAGGCAATAATTTAGAAATGAAAGTATTAAGCCCAAAAGATACAACGAATACACCAAAAAAAGTTCAAATTTTTGAAAGTTTAAATTTTTCTACATCTTATAATATTGTTGCCGATTCGTTAAATTGGTCTCCGGTAAATATTACGGGCGGAACAACTTTGTTCAAAACTCTGCGATTAAGATATGGCGGGACAGTTGACCCATACGCATTAGACTCTTTAGGCAACATGACAAATAAATTTACTTGGCAAGTTGATTCAAGTCGATTTGGTCGTTTAACCTCGGCAAATGCTTCACTTTCGTTTAGTTTACGTTCAAAATCCACAGGAACAAAAGATAAAGAAAAAACCGATATGCTTTTCGATTATCCCAATGGATATGTTGATTTTGATATTCCTTGGAATGTATCGTTCGATTATAATTTTAGATATAATAAGTCGAAGTTTGAACCTACAATAAATCAAACAATTAGCGTACGAGGAGAATTGAAACTTACACCAAAATGGAAAATTGAAGTTTCAACCGGATACGATATTAAGAATAAAGATTTTTCGTACACCAAAGTTGATATTTATCGCGATTTACATTGTTGGGAAATGCGATTTACATGGATTCCTTTTGGATTTAGACAAAGTTATAATTTTCAAATTAACGTAAAATCGTCGATTCTACAAGATTTAAAACTAAATAAGCGAAGCGATTGGAGCGATAATTTTTAATTTGCTATATAAAAATTTTCACCCTTATTGGAAAGGATTCCAACAAGGGCGATATAAATTTATCATTTCATCATCAACACCTTGTCTATCGTTATGTAATGAAATCAAAATAGTTTTCAGGAGTGATAACTAAAAATTGGCTTTGAGAATAAGTATCTTTCCATTCTTTTGGAATTTTTACTTTTTTGTTAATTCTCCATTTTATTTCATACGCAAATAGGTTTCCTTCACGTTCCTCAATCCAATCAATCTCCTGCTGTGAGTAGGTTCTCCAGAAATAATTATTTACAATCATTCCTGTATAGTTTTGATATTTTATTCTTTCTGACAGTATGTAGTTTTCCCATAATTCTCCTACATCATTTCTTAAAATTATCGGGTTAAAATTGGCTATCAACGTATTTCTAATTCCATTATCGAAAAAGTACCACCGACTAGTTTTTGTAATCTCTTTTCTTAAGTTTCTACTAAATCCCGATACTTTATAAATTACAAAGACTTTCTCTAATAAATCCAAATACTTCTCTACAGTATTTCTACTCAGTCCAAGTTGTTTTCCAAGTTCTTCCAATGAAACTTCTTTGCCAATTTGAAATGCGACAAGACGAAGCAGATTTATCATTTTTGACGAACTTTTAATTCCATCATATTCTAGAATGTCTTTTAATAAATACGAATTCACTAGATCTTTTAAATATGCTGATTTCTCTTCATTACTATCATAATGAATTAGTTCCGGATAGCTTCCATAAATCAACCGTTCTTCTAGTTTAGATTTGGTTTGAATCAGATTTTCTTCTTCTGAATATTCCATCTGGGCTAATGGATACAGATTAAAGGTTACTTTTCTTCCTGTTAAAGGTTCTCCTAATTGATTTGATAAATCAAACATTGAAGATCCTGTTGCTATAATTTTTATTCCATCTATGTTGTCAACCATTAACTTTAATATTTGACCTATATTCGGAATTTTCTGTGCTTCGTCTATAATTAATATGTTTTTCTTGCCTAATAATCGTTTGTAGTTTTCTACTGATCGTTGTGAAAGCACTTCTGATGTTGATATATCTTCTCCATTAAGCTCAAGCACTGGCTCTGAAATATTGTCCTTAATAAAGTTTTCTAAAAATGATGTCTTGCCAACTCTTCTTGCTCCCAATAGCACCATTACTTTATTTGGTAACATTTTTGACAAAAATTTCTCTCTAATAGCCCTTTTTATGTATTTTTCCATATTGATGATATTATTTCTCAATCCAAAATTAACTAATATTTTTGACAAAATGAAGGAATTCGCACAAATTCCTTCAATGCAGTGAAGGAATTTATCTTAATTTATTCATAATATTTGCCTCTGTCAGGTGTTTTTACCTATCTGTAAGTAGAATCAATTCTTCCGCTAGCAGTCAAAAGAACTTTGTCTTTTTCGTTGAAATTTGTTATTGGGCGATATGTTGTTTTAATTTCTCAATCATTTTTATGTTGTTAAACTCGATATCTTCAAATGATGTCGGCAAAATCGTATTCATATTCTAATGTTTTTACTCCTTACTGTACCATGTTTGCCTTCTTTGGAAAGGATTGTAACGAGAATTTGTTGGAAAGGATTCCTGCAATTGTTTAAAGTCCTTTTTCCGCATTATCTCGGCAGTAACGCTACGTAACGAATGCACACTGCTTGAAAATATTATTTGGCTTTAATTAATTTATAAATTAACTTTGATAAAAAATCGATATGAAATTTAATAATTTAATCATTTTCATACTTATTGTATTATTTTTTTCATGCACAAAGGATGATGGAGAACACTATGGGTTTATGGCTGATTCAACTGAGTTTGAAGAAAAAAAACATTGTACCTATGAAGGCGTTTTATATGGCGGTTGTTTTGTTGAAGAAGGCTATACAAATTCCGAAAATGATACAAATTATATTTCATATCAAATTTCAAATGACACTCTCATTTTTAAATTAAATGTATTTGTAAATTGTGCGTATGAATTAATGGATTCAGTCTCTATTAATAAGGATACGATAAATATATATTTAAAAAATACTAGTGGAGCTATTGCTTATTGCAATTGTGATTATAAATATTCTTTCTTTTTTACAAATTATTACGACTCTCATTTATTTCAAGTTTATTATAAACCTTATAATGCTTCAAATTATTCTTTTTGGACGGAATTAAGTTATCCTTAAATACGATAAGAGTTTTTCATTACCAATCTCCGCAGTAACGCTGCGTAATGAATGCAGAGTTCAAAGGAATTGAAAACGGCTTGAAAAAAAGAAGCCAAGCTTTTTGCGAAAACTTGGCTTCTTTGTCAAAAATATCAGACAGTTTCTAAAATTTCCCGAATTTCAATGTAATACCAGCCGATAATCCGTTTAATGCTTCTTTATCAATATTTGGCATATACAATTCCGATGTAAATCGATATTTGGCACCAAATGCAATTTTGAAAAATTTAAGCATATTCAATTCGATATTTACACCGGGCTCTGCAACTAAAAAAGCATCGGAATCGTCGGCATAATATGACCAATCGTCGTTTGTAAAACTAGAATACGAAGTAGCTCCTCCTACTCCCAGCAATACAGGAAAAGAAACATGAACCGGAAATTTAGGGAACACAATGCTTTCGAAATATAAACCTCCGTATCCGCCCGAAATTTGAGGATAGTTGTCAACCGAATAATCGACGTAATCTGACATAAATCCATAACCCGCAACTCCAATTACAAAACTATGGTTGATAATCCAACCTAGTTGCCCGCCCATCATTATTCCATCGTTGTTGTTTAATTGTGTGTAATCGCACGACAAACCTAAATATCCGCCATGCGACTTTGTTTTTCCAAAAATTGTTTTGATTCCGTCATCTTTTTTATCTTGTTTCACGCTCAAAGAGTCTTGTGAATAAGAGTTGTTTACTGATAAAACGATTATACTAAATAATGCGTTTTTCAAAATTGTTTTTACGTTCATAATATATTGTTTTTAAAGTTTATTAATTCCAAAGTTGAATTCCGAAATATGTGAATGATGCGGGAAATCCACTATGCTGTTCGATAAAAAAAGCCATATCTTCTTTAAAAAAATAATTAGCTCCTATCATTATGTTTAAATATGGCGAAGTGTAAGGACGACGCGAAGTAAAATCGTATCGAATAGTATTTGTGTAATGACTCAAGCCCAAACTACCTCCTGCATAAACATTAAATTTATCGGATTCGTGAAAATTCAGCATTCCGGTATTTAAGTACCACGCACTTCGCAAACCAATCATTGTATGAAGATTGGTCGAAAAATTAAAACCCGAACTTATTTCACCACCGAATGTAACAGTTCCTGAACCTATGTCGGCAACGCCACTTTCGTAAGTTGCTCTAAGTGAAGCTCCGCCACCTAATCCGATAGATGATTCAAGTCCTAGTCCAAGTCCCATATAGCTTTTCGAAACTCCCATTTCGGTTTGAGCTTTTGCTGTGTTTTGAGTTAACATGCTCAAAAAAATTAAAAATGCTACAACTCTGTACATATTATTTAATTTAAATTATTGATTTGTCCCGAACCTGAAATATTTGTACTAAGTGTTGGGGTTCCAATATAATTTACATTCCCACTGCCCGATATTTTAACATCTAATTGTTGCTCTACATCTACATAAACATCGCCTGAACCTGAAATATTTACATCACAATTATGTTGTTCTAGCCCATAACTTCTTATGCTTCCAGAACCTGAGATATTCATTTCAGTTGTATTGGCATTTCCACTTAAAATTATATCGCCCGAACCTGAAATATCCACATCGGCAGTCAAGGTTACGGCTTTTACATCTATCTTTCCCGAGCCAGAAATGGTTAAATCAATGTTGCTTGCATTTACTATCGAATAAATTTCGCCTGAACCTGAAATTGTAATTTTAACATTTTCTTCGCTTATGGTATCAGTTTCAATTCTGCCCGACCCCGACAAGGTGATATTTTCAACAGAAGGCGTTTCGATGTAAATAATAATTCCTTGCGAGCCTTTCAACGAATATCCTCTCGTGGTTGATAAAACCAATTTCCCGTTTTTAATTTTGGTTTGCACAAAATCATGCAGATTTTCGTCGGTTTCGATAGTTATTACATTGTTCGCACCTTCTTTTATGTAAACTTCGTAATCGTCTTCCAATTCAATACTATAATACGATTCATCGATTATTCGTTCTTGCGAAACAATATTTCCATTTCCATTAATTCTATAATTAAATGGGCTTATGCAAGAGGCTAAAAACAATATAATTGCTAATAGCGATGTAAGATTTCTGATTTTTTTTGTTTTCATAATTTTTTAGATTTTATATGATTAGTATTAATTTTTTAACCGATAATGACAAGTTTGATTTTGAATAGTTGCATTATGGAATTATATTTTTTTTATCTTTGTTCAAAAGGCTTAAAATATTCATAATTAAAAAAAATAAAATGTTTAAAAAGAGCTATATACACATTCTGATTTTGTTGATTTCGCTAGTATTATTTTCCGATACAAATGCATGTGCTCAGCGAAAAAAAAATTATGTCAAAAATCAGGATACACATCAATATAGAAATACTGGACGAACCAGATATGTTTTGTGGTTAATTCCTTCACGAGCAAGAAGAATTCACGGTGTTGCAATCGGACTTGTAAACCCTTGTTCGAATCACGATTTTCAATCGGAACTTACTATAAATGGAATCAGTATTGAAATAATGGGACAACTGCCGATAATTATTAAACAACTAATATATCCGCAAAACAGTCCGATTTGCCACAGCAATTATTGTAAAACAAATGGAATTGCTTTAGGGCTTTCGCTAGGCACCGGAGAAATGACCGGAATTGGAGTTGGAGCAACGTTGGGACACAGTTACGATGTGAATGGTATTTTCATGAGTCCTATCTTGCATGTTGCACAAGATGCAAATGGTTTGATAGCTGGATTAATGACAAGAGTTACAAATATGACAGGGTTTCAGGTTGGTGTTTTTACTAAGAATAAAATTTTAAAAGGTTTGCAAGTTGGGTTTTTTAATCGAAATAGAGACTATGCATATGGTTCACAAGTTGGTGTCATAAATAATTCGGAAGATTTAAAAGGAGTCCAACTAGGATTAATTAACATTAACAAAACTGCAAAAATCAAAGTTTTTCCATTCTTTAGCTTTTCTTTGTAACGCAACACAATATTTCAAACTATCTTTGTGTTTATAAAAATATTTTACCCAATTTCACTTTTTATGCGGTATTCGTTTTTGAAATTATTTTTTATATTTGTTTTAATAGCTCCACGTATTGTATTTGCACAAGGTACAGCTACTATTTACGGTAAAATTTCTGATGAGCAAAACAAAGCAATTGAATTGGCTAATGTATATGTTGCAAATGCTCAAATTGGAACAATAACCGATAAAAATGGTGTTTTTAGTATAAAAGTTCCCGCAAATCAAGAGCTAAATATTATAATTTCTTTCATTGGCTATAAAACAAAAGGACGAGTTGCGACACTTATTGAAAACGAGCAGTTTTTACTAAACGAAACTCTCGAAAAGAGCGAAAATGTGTTGCCTCCAGTCGAAATTATAGACAATAAAACCGAGCGACTTACAAATATTGTAAAAATCGATCCCAAGTTAATAGACCTTATCCCAGGAGCAATGACAGGGGTGGAAGCCCTTTTAAAAACGCTTCCCGGAGTTTCGTCTAATAACGAACTCAGTTCACAATATTCGGTTCGTGGCGGTAATTACGACGAAAACCTTGTTTACGTTAACGATATTGAAATTTATCGTCCATTTTTGATTCGCTCAGGACAACAAGAAGGTCTGAGTTTTGCAAATCCAGATTTAGTATCGTCCATACAATTTTCCTCGGGAGGTTTTGATGCAAAATATGGCGATAAAATGTCATCGGTGCTGGATATAAAATATAAAAAACCGACCGAACTTGCAGGCTCTGCATCAGTAAGTTTGCTTGGAGGTTCGGCACATGTTGAAGGTTGCAGCGACAATCATCGCTTTACATATATTTCAGGAATTCGATACAAATCGACTCAATATTTGTTGAACAGTTTACAAACAAAAGGAGATTACAAACCTTCGTTTATCGATTTTCAAGCTTTCTTTACATACGATTTAAACGAAAAATTAGAACTAAACATTCTTGGCAATTTTGCTCAAAATCATTTTTTGTTTGTACCCGACGAATTGAAAACAGCATTTGGAAACATTAACGAAGCTCTCGGGTTAAGCGTTTATTTCGAGGGACAAGAACTCGACCGATTTACAACCATGAATTCGGCTGTATCGTTAAATTACAGAGTGAAAGAAAACACAATGTTGAAATTTATCGCATCAGGTTATCAGTCGATAGAAGAAGAAGCCTACGATATTTTAGGTCAATATTATTTGAATGAACTTGACAAAGAACTTGGTTCAGATAATTTGGGAGATAGTTTAATGAATATTGGCTTGGGGTCGTATATCGATCACGCTAGAAACAATTTACAAGCATCGGTTTTAAGCTTTTCACATATCGGAACAATAGAAAAAAACAATCATAACATTCAATGGGGAGCAAAATATCAATATGAAAGCATAATCGATGAAATTAAGGAATGGAAAATGCTTGATTCTGCTGGATATTCAATTCCATACACCGATTCAATTGTAAGCGTTAGCGATTATCTTAAATCGTCGATAGATTTGCAAAGCTCTCGAATTTCCTCCTTTTTACAAAACACGTATTCAGTAACCAACGACAGTATTAAATATTTTTTCACGGGAGGAATTCGTGCAAATTACTGGACTTATTCCAACCAATTATTAATCAGTCCACGAGTTTCGTGCTCGATAAAACCAAATTGGAAAAGAGACTACGTATTTCGATTTGCGTGGGGATATTATTATCAACCACCATTTTACCGCGAACTCAGAGACAAAAACGGAGAATTAAATCCCGATATCAAAGCACAAACCTCTATTCATTACGTGGTTGGAAGCGATTATGCATTCAATGCGTGGAATCGCCCCTTTAAATTTATTACCGAACTATATTTTAAGAAACTTAAAAATTTAATTCCGTACGATGTTGATAATGTTCGAATTCGATATTATGCAACCAACAATTCGAAAGGTTATGTCGCTGGAATTGATTTGAAAGTTAATGGTGAGTTTGTACGAGGAGTCGATTCGTGGGCAAGTCTTTCGATAATGCAAACTGAAGAAAATATTGAAGGGGATTATGCTACCATCACACAAGACTCCATAAGCTATTCCTATGAAAGAGGCTATATTGCTCGTCCAACCGACCAACGAGTTAATTTTAGTATGTTTTTCCAAGATTATTTACCAGGAAATCCATCATATAAAATGCAGTTAAGTTTATTTTTTGGTTCACGATTGCCTTTTGGACCTCCCAATTCTGAAGAATACCGCTCAGCTTTCAGAATGCCAGCGTATAGACGTGTTGATATAGGTTTTTCGAAAGTTATTAAAAGTGATGAGTTCAAAAGCAAAAGCAAATTCTTAAATCATTTTGAAAGCCTTTGGTTAACTGCTGAAATTTTCAATTTGCTTGGAACCAACAATACCATTTCGTATATGTGGATTTCGGATATTTACAATCGGCAATATGCTGTTCCAAACTATCTAACTGCTCGCCGAATAAATGTTAAATTAATTGCTAAGTTTTAATATATTACCCGAATAAAATTACCTAAGTGAACTGTAGAAAAACCTCTGAAATCTTTATGGAATAGTATATTTTGTGATTAATTTGCTGATTGTGATTTTGATTTAAGTCCTTTACGAAATGAATTAGAATAAAAAAGATATGTCATTCCATCGTTGCTGTTTTTGCTTGCTTAATTGTGTAATAAACTGTCACACCTTGACTATTGCTATTCGAGTATGGTACAATATTCAAATTCCAATTGTTTTGATGGTAGATAAACTTACCAATTGCCCAACCAAATGCGGCACCACCCAATACATCGCTCGCCCAATGTTTATTGTCGTAAATTCGTGAAATTCCAGTTAAACTTGCAATCGAATAGCACAAAATAGGAACAATCGGTTTGTCTCTATATTCGGTGGCAATAATCGAAGCAACCGAAAAAATGGAAGTTGTGTGTCCCGAAAAAAATGATTTTTTGTAAAATCGTTTCAGGGTTTCTGGTTCAAAATCGGGGGGGATAGGGCCATTCCAAACCATAGGGTCAGGACTGTCGCCATGATATGGACGATTGCGATTGAATAAATGTTTGGGAATTTGAACGAGCATTGCTGAAACTAGAAAGGATTTTAGTCCTAACATTGAAACTCGTTTGCTTCTATCATTTTTAAAAATTGTGCCGTGCAAATAAAACAAGGCCATAGATGACATTGAGTAAATTCCGCCCCAAGGTTCAAATCCATATTTTGAAATCGAATCCAATTTGGGAGTTCGTAAACCTTGTGAAAATTCTTGAATCTTGGCATCTTGCGTAAAAAGTCCGCCAATGACAAGGCAGGTTGACGAAAACGTGATGATGTCTTTTTTATCCCATTTTACAGGGAAAATAAGCAAATCGCGGGTGTCGGTTAGGTACGATTTGAAATACGGTTTATTAAACGAAACTCGTGAATAAACAGTATCTGAATCTTGTGCAAAAATGGAAAGATTAACACAACATAAAATTAAGGAAATGAAAAGGTATTTATATGCTTTTTTAATCATGTTTTTTTGCTTCTTCCCAAATTTTATTCATTTCGTCAAGATTCATATCGTGCAGTGAGCGACCAATTTTTATGGTTTTTTCTTCGAGGAAGTTAAATCGTTTGATAAACTTTCGATTTGTTTTTTCCAATGCGTTTTCAGGCTCAACTTGGTACAATCTTGCTGCATTAATTATTGAAAATAATACATCACCAAATTCAGCTTCAATTTTTTTAATATCGCCTTTTTTGATTTCGATTTTAAGTTCATTCAATTCTTCTTCAACTTTATCCCAAATTTGCTCTTTTTCGTCCCAATCGAATCCTACGCCACGAACTTTTTCTTGTATCCTATTTGCTTTTATCAACGCTGGAAGAGATGTTGGAACGCCGCTTAATACAGTTTTCTTTCCTTCTTTAAGTTTTAATGCTTCCCAGTTTCGTTTAACATCTTCGTCGTTGTTGACTTTTACGTCGCCAAATATATGAGGATGGCGATGAATCAATTTTTCGTTTATCGAACTCAACACATCGGAAATATTGAACGCTTCTTTTTCTTCACCAATTTTAGAATAAAAAACAATGTGTAGCATTAAATCGCCCAATTCTTTTTTAATTTCTTGCAAATCGTTATTCATTATGGCATCAGCCAATTCATAGGTTTCTTCAATGGTTAATTTGCGTAATGTTTCAATGGTTTGCTTTTTGTCCCATGGACATTTATCTCGCAATTCGTCCATAATTTGTAGCAACCGCTCAAATTCTTTTAAGGCTTTTTTCATTCTATAATAATAAGGTTCTTTTATTTTTCAAAAACTTCGTCAACAGTCCATGCAATTGGTTCTTTGGTACATTTTGGCATGACAGCTTCTGAAATATGTTTAATAAGGTCAGAATTTCTATATTTTTTTACTTTCGATTCCGATTTCCAAATGGTGTAACTATAGAATATATCATCATTTTCTTTATCAGGAAAAATATCGTGATGAATACAGCCATCGAAGTTCCTAATTTTCTGTTGAAATGGTTTCATAAAAGTAGCAAACGATTTATTCTCTCCACTTTTTAAGTACATTTTTACTATTCTAATGATCATAAAACTTTATTCTAATATTTGACTTTATTTCAAGATTAAGAAGGTCGGAAGCAGAACCATTTTTTATACCAATTTCAAGATGTCCGATAGTATTAAAAATCGCTAAAATATCACCGTTTGATGTTTCAAAATATGAATTATTAATCTTACTTACTTTATGTTGATTGCTTTGAACCAAAATATCGAAATCTCTTCCTTTTCTAATTTTTTCGAAAAAGTCCTTTTTGATATTTGTAATGGCGTTGTTGTACGAATCAATATAAATAACGTGTCCGGTAAGCGAATCGTTATTGTAAACAGGCATCAAATTCGATTGTTCTTTGTAAGCTTCAACTATAATTCCAATTTCTTCAATCGGTTTACCTTCGATTATGCTTTGGACAATATTGGGAAAAATTTCTAGTTCCGGAAAAATTGAAAACTTATCAGATTCAGGCATAAGTCTAACAATTATTTCGGATTTTTCGTCAAAAAGCAAACTGAAAACACCATTGTCAGCTCCCAAAAAATATTGATTCTCGTGCTTGATTAACAATAATTTATTCTCAGTAGTTTCTTCTGAATTTACTCCGATTATGTGAATTGTATTTTCGGGATAATGTTTGTAACTGCTTTTAAGAATAAATGCTGTTTGCATAATATTAAAAGGCACAATATTATGCGAGATATCAACAATTGTAATATCCGAACAAATTTTTAGCAACCCACCTTTTACGGCTCCTGCGTAGTACGCTTTGTGGTTCCAGTCAGTTGTAAGTGTTACTATTTGCCGACTCATTTGATAGTGGAAAAAATCCTTCTTTAAAGTAAAAAAATGTTCTTATTTTTAGACTTTAAAAATACATATAATTATGCAATTTTCATGTTAGAAAAAATTTTATATTTAGATAGCATCAATCCTATTGAATTTTACGGAGTTAACGACTCAAAATTGAATATTATCAATCGACATTTTCCCAAACTTAAAATCATAGCACGAGGAAACGAAATAAAGGTTTTGGGCGACGATGCCGAAATACTTAGTTTTGAAAATAAATTCGACCAATTAAAAGAGTTTTTAAATAAATTTAACTCTTTTTCGGAAAATAAATTAGAAAAATTACTTTCAAATTATAGCCAAGAACTTAAATCGAGCGAAAATCAAAATATCATTACCCATAATACTTCGGGACGAGCAATTATGCCGAAAACTGTTACTCAGCAAAAAATGGTAGAAGCGTATACGAAAAATGATTTAATTGTTGCTGTTGGTCCCGCAGGCTCAGGAAAAACATATATTTCAATTGCATTAGCCGTAAGAGCATTAAAAAATAAGGAAGTTCGTAAAATAATTATTTCTCGCCCTGCTGTTGAAGCTGAAGAGCACCTTGGTTTTTTGCCTGGCGACTTAAAAGAAAAACTCGACCCTTATTTGCAACCAATTTATGATGCGTTGAACGACATGCTTCCTTCCAAAAAATTAGCAGACTTAATTGAAGATGGAGTCATTCAAATTGCACCACTAGCTTTTATGAGAGGTCGTACGTTAGACAATGCATTTGTAATTCTCGACGAAGCACAAAATGCTACTTCAAATCAAATGAAAATGTTTTTGACCCGAATGGGAGAGAATGCAAAATTCATTGTTACGGGAGATTTAACACAAATCGACTTGCCAAATAAACAAAATTCGGGATTGTATCGTGCAATCAAAATATTGAGAGATGTCGAAGGGATTTCGATAGTAGAATATAACAAAGATGATATTTCGCGACACAAATTGGTCAAACAAATTGTTGAAGCATACGAAAAAGAAAATCAAGAAAAGGAAAATAAAATTCTTTAAAACATAAATATAACAAGCAACATGACAAAAGCAATCGTTAAGACAGACTTTAATTTTCCAAACCAAAAAAGTGTTTATAAAGGAAAGGTAAGAGATGTATATAATATTGACGACAAATTTCTTGTAATGGTAGTTTCTGACCGAATTTCGGCATTCGATGTCGTACTTCCAAAAGGAATTCCTTACAAAGGACAAGTGTTGAACCAAATTGCAGCTAAATTTTTAGATGCAACTTCTGACATCGTTCCTAATTGGAAGATAGCAACTCCAGACCCTACTGTAACCGTTGGACATGTTTGCAAACCTTATGCAATTGAGATGATTGTCAGAGGATATTTAACCGGAAGTTCGTGGAGAGAATACAAAAATGGTGTACGTGAAATTTGTGGTATTCCTCTTCCTGATGGCATGAAAGAACATCAACGTTTTGCTGAGCCAATTTTAACTCCCACTACTAAAGCTGAATTAGGTTTGCACGACGAAAATATTTCTCGTGAAGAAATTATTGCTCAAGGAATTATACCTGAAGAAGAATACAAAAAAATGGAAGAATACAGTTTGAAACTTTTCAAGCGAGGTTCAGAAATTGCAGCCAAAATGGGATTAATTTTAGTAGATACGAAATACGAATTTGGGAAAAAAGATAACCAAGTGTATTTGATCGACGAAATTCATACTCCCGATTCATCGCGTTATTTTTATGCAAATGGTTACGAAGAAAGATTTGCAAAAGGCGAACAACAAAAACAATTATCAAAAGAATTTGTTCGCGAATGGTTGATGGAAAATAATTTTAAAGGAGAAAAAGGACAAACGGTTCCAGAAATGACCGATGATTTTGTTACCTTGATTTCTGAACGTTACATTGAACTTTATGAAAATATCATCGGCGAAAAATTCATAAAATCAGATATTTCAGAAGTACATAATCGAATTGAAAAAAATATAAACGAATTCCTTAAAAATTATAAAAATTAATGCGAATAGATATCATAACTGTTTTGCCTGAACTTCTTGAAAGTCCGTTAAATCATTCCATTGTTAAACGTGCACAAGAAAAAGGAATTGTCGAAATTTACGTTCATAATCTTCGCGATTATGCCGTAAATAAATATAAACAAGTTGACGATTATCCTTATGGAGGTGAAGCGGGAATGGTTTTAATGATTGAACCAATTGACAAAATAATTACAAAATTAAAATCGGAAAGAACATACAACGAAATTATTTATACCTCTCCCGACGGAGAACAGTTTAAGCAAAAAATGGCAAATACATTTTCCAGCTTCGAAAACATTATTATTCTTTGTGGACACTACAAAGGTATTGACCACAGAATACGCGAACAACTCATTACAAGAGAAATCTCGATAGGCGACTATGTTGTAACCGGCGGAGAACTTGCCGCTGCAATTATTACCGACTCAATCGTTCGATTAATACCGGGAGCTATTTCTGACGAACAATCGGCTTTGTCTGATTCATTTCAAGACAACTTGCTTTCACCACCTGTTTATACTCGTCCGGCAGAATATAAAGGATGGAAAGTTCCCGATATTTTACTTTCGGGAAATTTTAAAGAAATTGAAAAATGGAAACACAATCAATCGCTTGAACGAACACAAAAACTAAGACCCGATTTGCTTGATGAATAAATACTTGATTATATTGTTTATTGCTTTTTCAACATTGACCAATCTAAATGCTCAATTTGCCGATAAAAAAATATATTTGGTTGATTCATTAAATCTGAAATTATTATATAAAGAGGATAAAGCCTTAATCGATTCTGTTGTTAATCAATACAAAAAAGCTAAGCACGACACCGTGAGGCTATCGTTAATTTCAACTCTTGTTGAAGGAATTAGCGACAATCGAGTTTGGCCAAAGTACAATGAGTTTATGTTTGAATTATGTAATACAGGTTTGAGCAAAATCCCTGCTTCGCAAACAGTAGTTCGACTATTCTATCTTGACTATAAAAACAGAGCCTTGAACAATTTTGGATATTATAATTTAATGCAAGGAAATATCGACTTAGCGTTGGAATATTATGCAAAAAGTAAAGCAATACTCGAAGAAATAAACGATAAAGCAGGTTTGGCTGCATATTACAATAGTGTTGGATACATTTATACCAATCAAGGCTCCATAAAAAAAGGGCTTGATTTTATGCACAAAAGTTTGAAATTAAAAGAAGAACTTGGAGATTTACCAAGCCTTGCAACTACCTTAACCAATCTTGGCTTTGTGTATAAAAGTCAAAACGAACACGACAAAGCCTTAGAATATTTTCAGAAAAGTTTGAAAATTAGAGAGGATTTGAACGATAAGTCTGGCATTGCAATGTGTTTGGGGCATTTAGGTTCGTTATATTTTGCAAAAAATGAACTCGAAAAAGCTCTCGAAAATTATAGTAAAGCTTACCGCATAAGTAAGGAAACAAGCGATGAGTTTGGAACAGCACATCATTTACAAAATTTAGGTGTGTTCTTTCAGCGAAAAAAAAATTATTCACAAGCATTAAAATATTTTGCCAATTGTCTTGAATTACGTCGAAAAATTAACGATTCGGAAGGAATTGCCGGAATACTGTTTAGAATTGGCGAAATTCAACTCGAAATGGGAAATATTTCTGAAGCATTGACAAGTGCTAATGAGTCGATGAAAATGGCGAAAAAGCTCAAATATCCTCTCGAAATATCGAATACAGCATTGTTGCTTCAAAAAATTTACAAAAAGCAAAACAAATGGCAAGAGGCTCTAGAAATGTACGAACTTCATGTAGAGATGCAAGATAGCATAATGAACGAAGAAACTCAAAAAATTGTTATCAAACAACAAATGCAATACACGTACGAAAAGGAAAAACTTGCCGATAGTCTCGAATTTGCGAATAAAGAAGCAATTAAAGACCTTGAAATAAAAGAGAATCAAGCCAAAATTCAAAAGCAGAAAGCCGAGCTCGAAAGAGAGGCTATCCAAAAAAAAGCATTATACGGCGGCATTATTTTATTAGCTCTGTTAGTTAGTGCCATTCTAATTGCGTTTAGAAATAAAAAGCGTGACAACGAAATTATTTCAAAACAAAAAGATGAAGTAGAAGCCAAGAAAAAATTACTTGAGGAGAAAAACAAAGAGGTTTTTGATAGTATTAATTATGCAAAACGAATTCAGCAGGCTCTTTTGCAAGCCGAAGAACATGTTAGCAGTAAATTCCCTCCACATTTTATTCTTTTCAAACCTAAAGATATTGTGTCGGGAGACTTTTATTGGTCGGCTGAAAAAAATAATCATTTATTTATTGCTGTTGTCGATTGCACTGGACATGGCGTACCAGGAGCTTTTATGAGCATGCTTGGAATCAGTTTTTTAAACGATATTGTTTCAACGAATATCTTACTTCATCCGTCCGAAATACTTGATAAGTTAAGAGACCGAGTTATAAAAGAACTGAACCAAACCGGAAAAGGAGGCGATAGTAAAGATGGGATGGATATTTCATTACTTAGATTCGATACACTTACAAAAAAAATCGAGTGGGCAGGAGCTAATAATCCACTATACATAGTTAAAGGTGAAAAGTTAAAAGTGAAAAGTGAAAAGTTAAAAGTGAATAGTGAAGAGTTAAAAGTGAAAAGTTTATCAAGTTATAAAGTTGATGTTATTCTGGACTCACCCTCTGTCATTCCGAACGAATGTGAGGAATCTAATATTCAACTTTATGAACTAAAAGGAGACAAAATGCCAATCGGTTTTCACGAAAACATTGTTCCGTTTACCAATCATTCGATTGAAGTAAACGATTCGGATAAACTTTACATTTTTAGCGACGGTTTTGCCGATCAATTTGGTGGCGAGCATGGGAAAAAATACAAGTATAAAGCCTTAAAAGAATTATTGCTTCAAAATTATCAAATACCAATGCAAGAGCAAAAGGAGATATTTTTGCAAGCATTTGAAAACTGGAAAGGCAGCCTCGAACAAGTTGACGATGTGTGTTTAATAGGATTAAGCATAGAATAACGGCGAAGGTTACAATAATATACTCACGTTAAAAAGTCCATTGGACAAACTATATATTTTGTAAATTAGTTATTGAAAAATTGCTAAAGCGGTTTTTAATTTTTAAGTTTGTTATTGAAGTGTAAAAATTTGAAAATCGATAGATATAAAAATGTAACATTTACAAACCATAAAAATCGCAAATATTTGTTTATGTGTTGGTATTCAAATGTATAAACAAATTAGATATATTGAAGATACCCGCAATATGCGGGTATAGATATGTTGGGCACAATTTTAAAAAACGACAAAACACTAGATTATGAAAATAGAGCAAATCAAAATTGAAGGACTTTTCGGAGAATTAAATTATGATATCCGAATAGATGATAACAAGCTTATTCTTGTTGCTGAAAATGGTTCAGGTAAAACTACCATTGTGAATATCATTTATTATTTTCTATCACGCCAATGGACAAAACTTTTGCGTTACCGCTTCGAAAAAATAACAGCCTGGAAAATCCAATGAAATAGACCACCACAAAACAGTTTAAACAGACCACCTATTCCAATTTAAATTGACCACTTCAAGCAGTCGAAGTTGACCACCAT
>Ga0209417_1000164_pt1 | contig 177488 bp, 151 predicted proteins | sample RifGroF2_FD_184002 | JGI IMG/M metagenome (GOLD analysis project Ga0209417, IMG submission 184002) | Groundwater microbial communities from Rifle, Colorado, USA - Groundwater F2 (SPAdes) (version 2) | ecosystem: Environmental > Aquatic > Deep subsurface > Groundwater | place: Rifle, Colorado... | reverse complement strand
GCAAGGTTTTCGGCTAATTTAACTAAAACCTTGCAATTTAGTAGGAATATAAATCGAAACTTTCAAACAATTAGATGTTAATAATCAAATACTTATACGCTGCAAAACTCTTCGTCACGTTCGACTAACTAATCACTAATTGAGATTTAAACGCTTTGCTAAACTTGAGCCAAATTTAATTCTATCATCCTTTGCCTCAATAATTCTCATTTTTCTTTTTTCTTTTTCCTTATTTCTTTTTCTGAATATTTTTGTGTTTTAAAAAATAAAGTGTTTGAAAGACAATTATTTTTTTGTTTTTTTGATCTCCGAACTATTAAACCGATTAATAACTAATAAAATTACTTGAAATGAAGAAGTTATCTTTAATGTTGCTCATTTTGCTTGCCGCTTTTGCTTCCAGGGCTCAACTTAATATTCTTGAAATTGATGTTACTGGCGGAAAAACTCAAATCAATAAAAACATTTATGGCCAGTTTGCCGAACATCTGGGACGTTGTATTTACGACGGAATCTGGGTAGGAAAAAATTCTCCGATACCCAATGTTAACGGTTACCGTAAAGATTTGCTGGAAGCTCTTCAGGCATTAAAAGTGCCGGTTCTTCGCTGGCCCGGGGGGTGCTTTGCTGATACTTACCATTGGAAAAACGGAATCGGACCATTGGCCGACCGTCCTAAAATTAAAAATGTGTTTTGGGGAGGAACGGTTGAAGACAACAGTTTTGGAACCAACGAATTTCTAAACCTTTGCGAATTGTTGGGTTGTGATCCATACATTTCGGCTAATGTTGGTTCGGGTACCGTTGGCGAAATGGTTGATTGGATTGAATACATGACCTCGGATGATGATGTGCCTATGGCAAACCTTCGCCGGAAAAATGGCCGCGAGAAATCATGGAATGTAAAGTTTATCGGAATTGGCAATGAAAGTTGGGGCTGCGGTGGCGACATGACTCCTGAGTTTTATGCTGATTTGATGAGGCAATATTCGAACTATGCGAAAATGTATGGCGGCGATAAATTTCAGCGCATTGGCTGCGGATCGAATGGAGGAGACCTGAATTGGACCAAAGTATTGATGGAAAAAGGCAAGAACAACATGGATGGCTTATCGCTCCATTATTATACGATTGCCGGAGAAGGCTGGAACAATAAATCTGCTGCAACTGGCTTTGGCGAAGACCTTTATTTTTCAGGATTGAAAAAGGGATTGTATATGGATGAATTAGTCAGCAATCATTCAGCTATCATGGATAAATACGATAAAGACAAACGGGTTGACTTGTTGGTAGACGAGTGGGGAATCTGGACTGATGTTGAACCGGGAACTAATCCGGGACACCTTTTTCAGCAGAATTCCATACGCGATGCACTGATTGCAGCAACTACGCTTGATATTCTGAACAAGCACAGCGACCGGGTAAAAATGGCCAATATCGCACAAATTGTAAATGTTTTGCAGGCGATGATTTTAACCCAGGGAAACAAAATGGTTCTGACACCAACCTATCATGTTTTTAAAATGTACAATGTGCACCAGGATGCAACTTTGTTGCCATCTAACGTGATTTGCGAAAAATATGTATTCAAAAACGATCAGATTCCGGCAATCAGCAGTACCGCTTCAGTCGATAAAAATGGCAAAATCCATTTGACTTTAAGTAATCTGAATCCAACAAAAGAAATCAAGTTAGAGATCAATCTTTCAGGTAAAGGGTTCACCAAAATTAATTCCGGAACAATATTGACTGCCGCTGCGGTGAATTCAGTCAACACCTTCGAAAAGCCTGAAACAGTTGTTCCGGCTATCTTTAAAAGTGCAAAGAAGCTTACTGATAATAAATTAGAAGTAAGTATCCCAGGAAAATCACTTGTAGTTTTGGAACTGGAATAGATGAGGATTTATAGTTCCAAGTGGTAAGATTGTTTAGGTTAGTTAGTAAAAATGGCCGGATTGTGAAAACAGTTCGGTCATTTTTTTTATGCCCATATGGATTCTATCATTCAAAAAGAGCTGGAATCCTTTTTATGGGTGATGCGATTTTTAATCGCATTCGTTTTCCGCAAATAAAATTCACTGTACCCGTAAAAAGATGTATTTTTGAAGCTTACAATTCTATTTTTATGGGTTCTGGAAAAATGATTATTGGTTTTTTAGGTGCTGGCGGAATAGCCCGGTCTCATGCTTTCGCATTAAACTCCCTGAAATATTTCTATCCGGATGTTCCTGACATTGAATTCGAGGCAGTTTGTTCGGCCAGAAAAGAAAGCAGCGATGCTTTTGCAGGTAAATTTGGATTCAAAAAATCACTTTCCCTGGAGGAATTCAAATCCAATCCAGATATCAATACCGTGCTGATTTTAGGACCGAATAAAGTACATTTTGAACATCTAAAATTGGCGCTCGCAATGCCTTCTGTTACCCGTATTTACCTGGAAAAACCTGTTTGTTCCACTCCGGAAGAAGAATTACAAATGGCCGAAATAACATGCACATCAGGAAAACGAATTCAGGTAGGATTTCAATATTTACAAACGGCTTCTGTTCGTGAAGCGCTTGCCCTCTGGCACTCCGGAAAACTTGGTAACCCGATACATTTTGACCTTAAATATTACCACGGCGATTATTTGCAGCAATCGTACCGCGAAAAACGGACAACCCGGCTCACTCCTGCTCCCGATGGTGGAGCAATGGCTGACCTGGGTTCACATGGAATCAGTTTGCTGATGGCTTTTCTGGGCGAAAATCTTCAGATTACAAGTGCATTTCAGGCCGGAAATTTTGAGGATGTACCTGTTGATTCTGATTTATTCAGTTCAATTTCGTTGGTCAATCCTGAAAATAAAGCCTCTGGAACAATGTCTGCCAGCCGCATCAGTTCAGGCTCAGGTGATTTGGTGTCGCTCGAAATTTATGCCGAAAAGGGAATGTTACGTTATTCGTCACAGTCAGTCGATTATTTCGAATATTACCTGGAAGAAACCGGAGAATGGACGCGGCAGGTTGTTGGCAGCAATTACGCTCCAATCACCAGTTTTCCATCCGCACATGTTCCTCCCGGATGGCTGCGTTCAATGATTCACGCGCATTATCTTTTTCTTACAGGCAATGATCCCAAATCTTTTTTTCCTGATCTGGAACATGGACTGGCCGTGCAGCGTTTAGTGAGAGAAACTGCCGGCTTTTTAAATGATTACCGGAAATTAATTCAAAAATATGAAACGAAGTAGTGGTATTTTACTGCACATTAGCTCGCTTCCCGGCGACGAAGGCATTGGCAGTATGGGCAAAGATGCCTTCCAGTTTGTCGATTTTCTGGTTCAGACGAAACAAAGAATCTGGCAGATTCTGCCGCTTGGTCCCGTAGGTTATGGTAATTCGCCCTACCAATGTTATTCAGCTTTTGCCGGAAATCCGATGTTTATTGATGTGCAGAAACTGGTGGACGACCGCCTGATTTCGAAGCTATCAATAACCGAACACCATTTTAAATCCAAAAAGGTAGAGTTCGAAAAGGTTGAGGAATGGAAAATGCCCTTATTTAGGGAAGCATTTACTGGTTTCAGGAAACATTTTGAACGGTACAAAGACGAATATTACACCTTTATGAGCCATAATTCGTGGTGGCTCGACGATTATGCATTGTTTCGATCATTGAAATCCAAACACGGTGAATCAGTTTGGAATACCTGGGAGAAGAACCTGGTCATTCGCGACAGGCACACCATTCAGGAGGCATTCAAAGAGTTGCATTCCGAAATCGATTTTCACCGTTTCCTTCAATTCATCTTTTTCAGGCAATGGTATCAGTTGAAATCCTATGCAAATAAGAAGGGTATCCGGATTATCGGCGATATTCCTCTCTATGTTTCGTACGACAGTGTGGATGTGTGGGCCAATCAGGATATTTTTCTGCTCGACAAAGATTCGAAACCTACACAGGTTGGAGGAGTTCCTCCTGATTATTTCAGTGAAACCGGGCAACTGTGGGGAAATCCTGTTTTCGACTGGGAGCGTGTTGCAGAGCGAGATTTCGACTGGTGGCTGGCCCGTATTCGTTTTAACCTCCGGATGTTTGACCAGGTACGGGTCGATCATTTTCGCGGACTGGAATCGTTCTGGGCTATACCTGTTGAAGAGGAAACAGCCATAATAGGAGAGTGGCTTCCGGCAAAAGGTTATGAATTGTTCCGGAAGTTGAAAGAACAAATGGGAAATCTGGAAGTGATTGCAGAAGATTTAGGCGTTATCACTCCTGAAGTGGAAAAATTGCGCGACGATTTTGGATTGCCGGGTATGAAAATTCTTCAATTCGCCTTTTGTACCGATCAAACCAATATGGATTTGCCGCACAATTACACAGCAAATTTTATCGTGTACACCGGGACTCACGACAATGATACCTCGTTGGGATGGTTTAACTCAATCGATAAAAAAGAAAGGAGATTCCTTCATAAATATATTCCCGGTAAAGGAAAACAGTTTGTGGAAAATTTCATTGAGTATGCATTGGCATCGGCTGCGCACACGGCTATCATTCCAATGCAGGATGTTCTTGGACTTGGTGCCGAAGCGCGCATGAACACTCCCGGAGTTGCCACAGGAAACTGGGACTGGCGCTTTACCTGGCCCCAAATCCGGCAAAATCACAAGGTGTTTCTAAAGAAGATTACGGAGAAGTATAATCGGTGAGAATAAAGATTCCATCTTTCAAAAAGAGATGGAATCCCAAATATTTCAAACACTCCTTTCAGAAATGAAAGACAACTCCAACCCCATTTTGAGTAATACCTATATCCAGTTTTTGATCATTTCGATAGCCCGTTTTTCCTTTTAACTTCTCATTATACAGTTCAATTGATTTTAACGTGTGTTTCTGGGAAGAAAGAATCAATGGTATTCCCGCGATGACCAAACAAGCGCCTGCTAAAACTGGAAGCACGAACTTAGATTGATCAGATTTGTAATACAGATTTCCATTAGATATCGCTTTGTTTTCATCTGCACTTTGTTTCAGTGAAACCGCAGCTCCATATAAACACAATCCGGTACCAGCAATCATGGGAACCATTGCGAGGGTGGCCTGAGAATTTGCTTTTTTGCATTCAACAGCACTTTCGGGTGTATTCATTAAAATAGTCTTTAACTCTTTAGCACTTAGTTTTTTATCATTTTGGAAAGCAAACTTTCTTTTTATTGTGATGGGAGCATTTTCCTGTGCAATAACTGCTAATGTACTTAAAACAAGCGCAATAACTAAAGTAATTGACTTTTTCATGGTTGGTTGAATTGTAGTGATATGTTAAAATTTGATTGTAATACCAATCTGCATTCCATTTGTTTTTGTTAAGTCGAATTTTTCTGAAAAACTGACCGGTGCAAAAAATACATCAATCGGAAGTTTTTGAGCAGTATTTTGGATATCTGTGATAATATCGGTTTCAGGGCAAAGAGATAAATTCAGCTTTTCGGGAAAGAATTGAGAAGAGAAGTCGCTGAAAGATGATCCTGTCGGATTGAACACTGAACTTTGGGCCGCTTTGTTGATAGCGTCTATTTTCTTTTTGTGTTGCCTCACTTTTATAATAGCATAAATACCCCCGGCAACAACTATACCGCCGACAACCAAGGCGAGAGCAGGATCCGGTCCATTTGAATATCCGGGTAAATTGCTGCTCATGTCCCTCCACTTTGCTTGCAAGGGAATGGGTGTCGATGTTAAAAGTAGCGAAAATACGAGCAATAAGGCGATTGTTTTAAGGTTCTTTTTCATAATGATTTTGTGTATTGAGTTAATATTTGGGTTCTTCATAGGTTGTCAATTTATCGGTGCTGAATTTGAATATGAAATCTATTGAACCGAATCGCTATAAATCTGGTCTTTATTCATATCATTCTCAATTTATCACATAAATTGCATAAGAAAATCCTTATCCTATGAGTATAGGTTTTTTATGAATGATTGGGTCTTTTCATCCAATGAAAGAAGAAATCATATTAAAATATAGAGTTTTAGTCTGAATTACACCAATGTCAATAGTCGATCAGATTTGGAAATGACCCCAGACTAAAATGTCGAAAAATTATTTAACATGTTTAAAGCTATTATGAAACGATTCCTTATACCCTCTGGCCAACGTGCAGCTCTGGCTGTCGGTGAGGAAAATCTGCCCAAGGAGGTTAAAGCTTTTCACGTGCTGAAGGTTAATGATGTGTGAACGGTGAACACGCAAAAATTGATCGGAGGACAAGAGTTCTTCGTAATATTTAAGGCTTCTGGAGCTACTCATTCTTAATTTTCCTGTAAGCTGAAAATGGGTGCAGTAACCATCAGCCGTGCAGAGGATGATGTCTTTCGTTTTTATTATCGAATATCCTTTTGAATTGGGAATGACCAGGCTTTTGTTTGCGTTTTGGGATGAATGCAGGTTCTCAAGAAGCGCTTGTATGTTTTGTAAGGGATTGTTCAATTGCAATTCCTGTTTCACTTTGTTAACTGCCTCAATGAGTTCGCTGATTTTTATGGGTTTTAGCAGATAATCGACGGCTGAAAAGCGGAAAGCCTGAACGGCATATTCCGAAAATGCAGTAATAAATATGATCTTAAAATCGATGGTATCGAACATCCCGAGCAGATCGAAGCCACTGCCTTTCGGCATCTCAATATCCAGAAAAACCAGTTGCGGACGGAACTCTAATATGGCCTTATACGCCGTTTTAACAGAATTGCATTCAGAAACAATATGAATGTCTGGACAGTTTTCGTGAATGAAATTGAATAATACTTCGCGTGATGGTTTTTCATCGTCAACAATAATGGCTTTGATTAGTTGTGTTTTCATTTTGGGGGTCTTATTTCGGTTTTTTTATTCCTGTTCAATAATCTTTATTGGTATATCAACGGTTACCCTGGTTCCTGTTTCTTTCAGGTTGGGGAACAAGTCTTCAATCTTTATTGAGTAATTCGCATTCCTCATTTTGCTGATTATTTTTAGCCTTTCGTTGATGATTCCCAATCCGCGTGATTTTTTGCCTGTCATCTTACTTTTGTACTCTTCCGATAATTTCCGGCCAACCCCGTCATCCTCAATAACACATTGAATATAGTCATCGCTTCCAGACAAAAAGTCAATCTGAATAAAACCTTTCCGGTCTTCCAGTCCCCTTATCCCATGCCATATGGCATTTTCAATAAATGGCTGTACAATACCCGGAAAAATCAAAATATCTTCACTATCATCTATTTTATCGGTATTTAGCGAATAGTTAAATTTGTCGCCAAAACGAAGATGTTCCAAATTTAAATAATCGTGCAACGAAACCATCTCCTTTTCAAATGAAATAAAATCCTTTGACAGGTTACTAAGAAAACCCCTGATAAGTCTCGAAAAATCAGCAATATATGAATTCGCTGAAAGCTTGTCGTTATTGGATATAAAGTAATTGATCGAGTTTAAGGAATTAAAAATAAAATGCGGGTTCATTTGCCCCCTCAGGCTTTCCAGTTTAAGTTCATCTTGTTTGTGCCTTTCCCTGAGCTTTATTTGCTTCACATATAATAACCCAATTACCAAAAAGATGAATGCCACGGTTATTCCTGCCAGAACGCGAAATCCTTTTGTTTCATGAAACTTGTATGGAATGCCGATCAGTACTTTGGTTTTTAAGTTCCATTCTTCATTTTGGTCAGTAGCTTCAATTTCAAGTTTATATTGGCCAGGCGAAAGGTTTGCAAAACTAACGGTACGGTTCCGGTAGTTTGTTTCTGTCCACGTATCTTTTAATGCTGCAACGCGGTATCGGTATTTGATTTTTTCAGGATTCTGAAAATTAAGACATGCAAAGGTGAATTGGAAATTGTTGTCACCTTTTTCAAGCGAAAGTGTGTCCAATTCATAAACTGCCTTTTTAAAAAAGCGGGTAATCCCTGAAACTTTAAAATCGGTAATGATCAAAGGTTTTGTTTCTTTATTTCTCAATGTATTTTCTATACTGTCGGGGTAAAAGCTTATCAATCCACCGTTTCCCCCAAAAAACATTTCCCCTGCTGAGGACTGAAAACAAGATTCAGGATTAAAATCGGTAACCAGAAGCCCGTTTTCTTTGCCAAAGTTTCTGAATTGCCTGGTACGGGGGTTAAATCTTGAAATACCCTGATTAGTTGAAATCCATAGGTTACCCTTTTTGTCTTTGAGGATGCTGTATGTCACATTGCTTGCCAGCCCATCGGTTGTACTGAAAATTTCCGTTTTGCCTGTTGCCGGATATAAATGCCCTAATCCACCGCCCATTAGCGCTACCCATATGTCATCGTTATCTCCAAGGCAAATATGATCAACAATGTTGGTCCCGTTACCAAACCGATAGCTTGCTGTTATTGAAAATTTTGGATCAAGATGGAATACCGTATTGGTATAAAAGCCAAGCCAAAGCCCCATATTATTATCATTAACCATAGTAAATACATTACCCGTACATAGTTGCGGATAAGTAATATCCATTCTGTTTGATTCAGGATAAAAGAGATAAATTCCTTTTGATCCGTTTATTATGATACTTTCATTAATTTCAAACATGTTTTGGACACTGAAAGAAGAATCATTTTTTTGGTTATGAAACGGATACTTAAGGATGGTTTTGTTGGTAGAATAATCATAATAGATCAGTTGGCCGCTTTCGGTTCCTATCCATATTCCATTGCTATCCTGAATCAATCCACTTGTTACAGTTTGTTTATCAGGTAAAATGTGAGCCTTAATATTTATTTTTTCTTCGGTTCCATCAGGTTTTATCCGTATAAGGTAATCCAGGTTTTTAATTCCAATCCAAAGATTATTCTCTTTATCTTTTAAAATCCGGGTGACAGAATAAGGCAGATTGGTTTCGCTTTGGCCGGTTAAATAATGATTAACGTATTCGGGAACTTTCTGATATTTGTTTAGCCCAATTTGCTCTTTAGCCTGGTTGATGTCTCCGCACCAAATATTCCCTATTTGATCAATTAGTACTGTTTCAATGAAGTTGTCGCCATTCTTTCCCAGATTGGTTAGCAACTTATGCTTCGTGTCCATAATCTGAATCCCTGTCTTTTCCTCTGTCCAAACAAAACTGGGCTTGTCTTTAAACTCTGAAGGATTAACAGGATTTTCATTTTTTACAAAATTTTCTTTGGTAGGATCGTAATAGAATAAGCCATATTTTGAAAAGAGCCATATTTTGCCTGATTCGGAAATATAAATATTAAAATCACCGATGCTATTGTGAAGAGCAGACGACTTAAACTGTTTTAAGGGAATTTTTCCGAATGGGCTAACTTGCAAAATTGAATCCTCTCGAATATCCCCTTTAAATAGGTGATATTCATGATTGTTCCAATAATAGATCCAGATACTTCCCTGATTATCGAACGCAATTTGTGAATTATAAGTCTCCGTGATAATTGGACTGTTAACTATACATTTAATTTTAAATCTTTTTGTTTGTTTGTTTTCAATATCATAACGATACAAAATATCTCCTTGCAAAATCCACATTTTTTTATCAGACCCGAGTGCAATATCGCTCAACCGGGAGTTGATATTTGAATTTAATGTAAAGGGATAAAAGCGATCATTTGCCCAGTTAAGAATCAATACAGGCCGGAGATAACAAAAAACCCAAACCTGGTTTAAATGATCAACAATAACTTTGTCAACAACAAAAAACGGAATGGATGTCGAATCCTCGGGCACATGATAATAATTTTTGAAGTCGTAACCATCGAAACGGCTCAACCCATCCCAGGTGGCAATCCATAAAAAACCTGTTTGATCCTGGGCAATACATTGGACGAAATTGTTTGATAATCCGTTATCGGTAGTGAAAGTTTTAAGTTGGTGTTTGTCGGCAGCCAGCACAATTTTGCAAGTGATTATTGCAATAAAAAATAGGGTGAAAAAAAAGTAACGTTTTGTGCTCATGCCTGAAAATGTCATTGAGGATTTGAACCAATCCGATTTTGACATAAAACTACAGAATAGAAACTGAAAAACTAATGGGTTTTCCCTAAAAAATTCCAAATTGTCTCCATAAATAGCTGTGGCTGTTCGGCATGCAGCCAGTGTCCGGCATTCGGTATTTCTACGATTTGTGCTTCAGGATAAATACGGAGGATGGAAGCAAAATCTTCAGGAAGGATATAATTGGATTTGGCGCCTTTGACAAATAGGACCGGGTAATTGTAAATTGGCCGACGGTCGTCGAAATAATGGGCATTTATCCCTTTGATAATTTCATCCAGGTTGTCGTACAAAACCGGAACATTTAGCCGCCATTCAAACTGATGGCTTTCCTTATTCCGGTGTACATTTTTAAGTAGAAAATGAACAATTTGAGTGCTGTCAATCCGTTCGTTCAGGAAGTCTTCAACCTGTTTCCTCGATTCAATCCGGCTGAAATCGATTTCTAGCATGGCCCTTAAAATGTTGGTATGCAGGTAATATTGACTTTCATCATTCAGCAAAAAATAGTCCTTCGGAGCAATGTCAACCACAATCAGTTTCTCAATCCTTTCAGGATAGTCGGAAGCAAAGCACATCGCTGTTTTTCCACCCATGCTGTGCCCCATAACGATGGCTTTTTCAATTTTTTGCTGATCACAGAATTCTGCCAGGTCATTTTTCATGGCTTCGTAGCTGTGTTCTTCCAAATTGGGAGACCGTCCATGATTTCGCTGGTCGATCAGGTAAACATGAAACCCAACAGAGAGTTTTTTGGCAACAGTAAGCCAATTATCTGACGATCCGTAGAGTCCGTGTATGATGACAATGGGAAATCCTTCACCTTCTTCTCTGAAAAAAAGTTTCATTAAGTATTTATTGCAGACAAGACAAATAATCCTGAATGGTATTTCTTAATCCCATGTAAAGGGCATCAGCAATTAAGGCGTGGCCGATGGAGACTTCGTCGAGAAAAGGCACATGGTCGTTGAAAAAGCGAAGGTTTTTCAGGCTCAAATCATGACCCGCATTAATTCCCAATCCCAGTTCGTGTGCACGTTTGGCAGCTTCTTTAAACGGAGTAACTGCACCAATTGGATCAACCGGATACATTTTAGCAAATGGCTCAGTGTATAATTCAATGCGGTCGGCGCCGGTTTCTTTTGCGCCTTCAATCATAACCAAATCAGGATCTACAAAAATTGAAGTCCGGATACCTGAAGCTTTAAATCTGGCAATAACTTCCTTCAGAAAAGATAAATTTGTAATAGTATCCCAACCATGATCAGAGGTAAGCTGATCGTGAGTATCGGGTACCAAAGTCACCTGGTGAGCCTTTACATCAATGACCATCTGGATAAAATCTTCGCCTGGATAGCCTTCAATATTAAATTCTGTGGTAATATGCGGTCTTATTTCAAATACATCCTGACGACGAATATGTCTTTCATCGGGCCTTGGATGAACCGTAATTCCCTGAGCTCCAAAATTTTGACAGTTAATCGCAGCTTCCAGTACACTTGGCGTATTTCCCCCGCGCGAATTTCGTAATGTTGCTATTTTGTTTATATTTACGCTAAGTCTGGTCATGATCTCATTTTTTACTGGTGCAATTTACGATTAAGATTTGATTCAGGATATACAGAAAACTTAAAAAAGATGATCGCTCAAAACCTTCTTTCTGAAGTTGTTTTCCCATTACGTCTAACTGACACTGGTCAGAAAGCCTTGAACTGGATGGAAATTTTCAGGATTTCGCATCTGCCGGTGGTTGAGGGAAAACAATTGATAGGGCTGATATCAGACAAAATTATTTATGATCTGAATATCATTGAACAACCTGTTGGCGATTATTCCGATTATTTACTCTCACCGCATGTTTATGCGAATCAGCATATTTACGAGGTCTTTTCAGCTATTTCGGTGTTAAAACTAAGCGCTGTCCCGGTACTCAACCTGCATCAGGAATATTGTGGAATCATCACCGTTTTTGATTTAGCGCAGAAATTTGCTGACTTGGTTGCTGTTTGCGAACCGGGTGGAGTTATTGAATTGGAGTTAAATGCCATTGACTATTCGCTCTCTCAAATCGCTCAGATTGTAGAGGGCAACGATGCAAGAATCCTTAGTTTTTATATTACCCGGGTACCGGAATCGAACCAGATGACGGTAACTTTAAAGATCAATGTGGTTGATTTGTCTGCCATTATTCAGACCTTTGTCAGGTATGATTATAACATTAAAGCGGCCTACATGGACGAATCGAGGATTCAGAATATGTACGATGATCGCTACGATCAGTTAATGAGGTATTTGAATACCTGATTTTTGTTTCAAAAATTTTTCTTTTTCGAATGAAGATAGCACTCTACGGAATCTCTGTTAATTCTGATTTTATCGATGAATTATTAAAGTTGTTTGACCTTTTTAATGAAAAATCGGTTGAATGTTTTGTTTATCGTCCTTTCCTCGCATATCTTCAGCAAGATTACGGGATCAAGCTGAATGTGTCAGGTGAATTTGAAATTGGTGATGATTTACCTGAAGATGTTTCTTTTCTTTTGAGTCTGGGAGGTGACGGCACTTTTCTGAAATCGTTCATGGTAGCAAAAAACAAATCCATTCCGATGGTCGGCATCAATTCGGGAAGACTTGGTTTTTTGTCGGATATTTCGCGCGACGAAATTGAAAAAGCTTTAAATAATATTCTGGAAGGGAACATCATCATTGATGAACGAACGGTTTTGGAGCTTGAAATAGTGAAAAATGGGGTATCCGAATTTTTTTATGCACTAAATGAAATTACGGTAACCAAACTCGATTCAGCGTCGATGATAAATATTCATGCCTTTGTAAATGGTGAATTTCTGAATACCTATTGGGCAGATGGGTTGATAATTGCAACTCCTACGGGATCAACGGCATATTCACTAAGCGCGGGTGGTCCGATACTTAGTCCTGATTCGGAGAATTTCGTCATTTGTCCGATAGCTCCTCACAATCTGACCGTGAGGCCTATGGTGGTTCCCGACCATCATTCAATAACACTCCAGGTTGAAGGTCGGGGGCTTCATTTTCTAACTTCAATTGATTCCAAATCCGAAGCTATTTACTTCACTGAAATTTTAAACATTAAAAAGGCATCTTTTAAAGTCAAGACTATCAGACTTAAAGACCACACCTTCTTTTCCACACTCCGAAATAAACTCATGTGGGGAGCCGATAAACGGAACTAATTTCTTCGGCAGCTTAACAATTTTTAACCTCTATTTGGGTTTTATAATATGCATCAGGCATGGATATATCAGAATTGTATTACTTTTGTAACCCTTGAAAGGTGTTATGTTCAGAGTGTAAATGATAGTGCCTGAATGTTTTAACGAGTAAAAACCCTTTCAAAAACGTATTTCGATGAAGCGATTACTGGTTTTTTTTATGGTTGCTTTTTTAGCCGTTGAAGCGCTTGGACAACAAAGCGTTGACATAGGAATTTTAGGAGGAGCAGGCACTTACTTTGGAGATATGACAAAAATTGAAATGAGCAAATCAATCAATCCTGCTTATGGAGGTTTTCTCCGGTTTAATTTCAACCCAAGGTATGCATTGAGGTTTAATGTAATAAACAGCAGTATTGGCGCCCAGGGTGAGTTTGAATCCCACCCATGGAACTTTGACAAGAATGTGCTGGATATTTCGCTTCACTTCGAATTCAATTACCTAAAATACATTGTAGGCGACAAAGAAACTCCATGGTCAACTTATCTCTTTGGAGGCGTTGGTATGCAAACGTATAGTTACGAGATGGATCATGATAATTTAAATCCACTCGTTGATCCAAGCTATTTTGCGAATGCAGATTATTCCGGTTCAGTAATTTCACCAACAATTCCTTTTGGATTAGGTTTTAAATTCAATATGAGCAAGAGATGGGGAATAGCGCTTGAAGGCAGCTTGCGTAAATCATTTTCTGATAAACTGGATAATCTGGACGATCCTTTAAGTTATTTAGATAGTCAGGGAGTGCAGATCAAATATGTAGACCAGATTCATAACAACGACTGGACTTCATATGCTACCATACACCTGGTGTACAAGGCAATTTACGGCAACCGGGACTGGACTCTTAAAACACGCAAGCATAACACACTTGACTGGGGAATTTGGAATAAAGACAGAAAAGAATAACGATTAGAAATGTTATATAAAGATAAACTCATTAAAGATAAGATACCCAAGCATATAGCCATCATTATGGATGGAAACGGGCGATGGGCAGCTCAGTTTGGAAATGAACGGACTTTTGGTCATGAGCATGGCGTGGAAGCTGTTCGTTCGGTAGTGGAAGGCGCTGGTGAAATTGGGGTTGAATTTTTAACTCTATATGCTTTTTCCACTGAAAACTGGTCGCGACCTAAACTCGAAGTGGATGCTTTAATGGGGCTTTTAGTACAGTCGATCTCCGACGAAACCGACGAATTGTTGAAAAGTAATGTCCGCCTTCGTGTAATTGGAGATGTATTAAGCCTGCCGCAGAATGTTCAGGAAAAGTTGGAATGGTCAATTGCTAAGCTGAATGACTGCACCGGATTAACACTGGTACTCGCCTTAAGCTATAGCTCAAAATGGGAAATTGTTGAGGCAGTAAAACATATTGCTGAAGAGGTTAAAAATGGGAAACTGGAACTTTCGGATATCGATTATGATCTGATGAACGGCTACCTGAATACTTCGAATATGCCCGATCCTGAATTGCTCATCCGAACCAGTGGCGAATGCAGGATCAGTAATTTCTTATTGTGGCAGATTGCATACAGCGAATTATATTTTACGCCTAAATTATGGCCCGATTTTAGGAAAGAAGATTTATTTGAGGCCATTTATGACTATCAAAATCGGGAAAGAAGGTTTGGTAGAACGAGTGAACAATTAGTAAGCTAATTCAATAAAGACAGAATGCAAAAAATAAAACTGTTTATTCTTCTGCTGTTAATCAGCGCAAAAGTGTTTTCACAGGAAGCTGAAGGCGACAGCACTAACTTTTCAATCTATTACTCGAGTCCCAAAGATTTTGTAATTGCTGGTCTGGATGTGCAAGGAATCAAATATCTGGATAAACAGGTATTGCTGCAGATTTCAGGCTTGAATATTGGTGATCGGATTACAGTGCCCGGGGATGCCATTACCAACTCAATCAAAAAACTTTGGAATCACGGTTTGTTTTCGGATGTTAAGATTACAGCTAATAAAATTGTAGGTGATAATATTTGGCTTACGGTTAACTTGCAGGAACGACCACGGTTGGCAGAAGTGAATTTTAGTGGAGTAACCAAGTCGGAAAAAGATGATATTACAGCAAAAGTATTGCTTTTGAAAGGTAGTCAGGTAACTGATCATCAGGTTAATTCAACAGCAAAGACCATAAAAAATCTGTTTTTTGAGAAAGGGTTTTTAAATACTGAGGTGAATATCATTCAGCGCGACGATACTGCACAAAACAACAGTGTAATTCTGGATATTATTGTTGATAAAAAAGAAAAGGTAAAAATCAGTGAAATTGTATTTCATGGAAATAACAACCTGAAACCTTTCACTCTTGAACGGTCGATGAAGAAAACCAAAGCAAAGAAAATTGTGAATTTTTTCAGTTCCAAAAAATTCCTTGCTGAAAAATATTCCGACGATAAAATTAACCTGATCAAAAAATACAATGAAAAGGGTTACCGCGATGCTACTATTGTCAAGGATTCAATTTCAAAACTGGAAGACGACCGCGTCCGTCTTGATATCTGGGTAGAAGAAGGAAACAAGTACTTTTTCAGGGATATTAAATGGGTTGGTAATACAGTTTATCCGAGTGAATACCTGAGTGCGCGGCTGGGGATCAAAAAAGGTGATATTTTTGACCAAAAACTCCTCGATAAACGCACAAAAGATGATGACGATGCCGTGAGCAGCGATTATATGGATACCGGTTATTTATTCTTCAATCTTTCTCCTATCGAATCACGGATTGAGGGTGATTCAATTGATCTGGAAATGCGGATTAGCGAGGGACCAAAAGCCACCATCGATAAAATAATTATCTCGGGTAATACAAAAACAAATGAACATGTTGCGCGTCGTGAAATCAGAACCTTACCTGGCGATCTTTTCAGTAAAGATGCAATTAAACGTACTATGCGGGAACTATCACAACTAGGCCATTTTGATCCGGAAGCGATTAATCCCGATGTTCGCCCTCATCCCGAAAATGGTACAGTGGATATTGAATATCAGTTGGTCGAAAAAGCAAACGACCAGATTGAACTTTCAGGAGGATGGGGTGCAAACATGTTTGTAGGAACACTCGGTTTGAAATTTTCAAATTTTTCGGTACGTAATATATTTAATAAAGAAGCCTGGAGGCCTTTGCCAACGGGTGATGGACAAGCTTTAAGCCTTAGGGCACAAACGAGCGGTAAATTCTATAAATCATACAGTTTAACATTCACCGAACCCTGGTTTGGCGGAAAAAAACCTAACTCATTTACATTTTCTTTCTCTCATTCCAAAGTGAATTATTCGGCCAATAACTCATACAGCAGTATGTATAACGACCCTTATAGTAGTTATGGAAGTGGTTATGGAAGTGGTTATGGAAGCGGAGGATATTCGCCATATGGTTACGGCTATTCGCCATACGGTTATGGTTATGGTTATGGTACAGGTTACGATTATGGAACCAATTATACCTACGATACCCAATCGGAAGCGGACGACCAGATTCAAATAACTACTCAACTTGCATTAGGTTACGGCTATCGTTTGAATTGGCCTGATGATTATTTTACCATGTATCATGAGCTTTCATTTCAGCATTATGAATTGCAGAACATGGCCGGTTATTACTATTTCCTTAATGATGGAAGTGGTAATGGAAATGGCGGATTCAATAACTTTAGCTTTAAAACTGCATTCGGAAGAAACTCGATGGATAATCCATTATATACCCGACGCGGGTCAAACTTTTCTCTATCGCTTCAGGTTACCCCGCCCTATTCATTATGGAATGGAGTAAATTACAGCAATCCTGAACTTACGAATGAGGAACGATATAAATGGATTGAGTATCATAAATGGATGTTCAAAGGCGATTGGTATGCTCCATTATCTAAAAATACCAATCTGGTTTTACATACTAAATTTGAATATGGTTTCCTTGGATATTTTGACAAAAACCGTAAATCTCCGTTTGAAGGATTCCGCGTAGGAGGATCAGGGATGTCTGGATATAATCTTTACGGTAGCGATATCGTGTCGTTGCGGGGGTATAAAGATTACAGTTTGAGCAATTACTACGGATCGAACATTTACAATAAACTATCGATGGAACTCAGGTATCCGGTTATCCTGAAACCATCATCAACTATTTATGTACTTGGCTTCCTCGAAGCTGGTAATGCCTGGAATAATTTCGACGAGTACAATCCATTTAAGCTACATCGTTCAGCCGGAGCAGGTGTCCGGATATTTCTGCCAATGTTTGGTTTAATGGGAATTGACTGGGGGTATGGATTTGATAAAGTGGCCGGTCAGTCTGACGCAGCAGGTAGCCAGTTCCATTTCGTAATCGGGCAGCAATTTTAATCAATGTGTTTTGGTCTGGTATTTGATAAAGTCAGGACAGAAACAAATAAAAAAATAATATCATGAGGAAATTAGCGATTATCACAGGTATTTTGTTGCTTGCCACAGCAACCACATTTGCTCAAAAATTTGCATTCGTTGATTCAGAGTATATTTTGGATAATATTCCTGCCTATAAAGCAGCTCAACAACAGCTCGAACAGCTTTCTGCCCAGTATCAGAAAGAACTTGAATCGATGCATGCCGAAATTGAACAGATGTACAAGGATTTTCAATCAGAAAGTGTTTTGCTTTCCGATGAAATGAAACGCAAACGTGAGGATGTTATCATTACCAAAGAAAAAGAGTATAAAGAGTTGCAGCGCAAATATTTTGGTCGTGAAGGTGATCTTTTCAAAAAGCGTCAGGGTTTGGTAAAACCTATTCAGGATGATATTTTTAATGCCATCCAGGAAATCTCTACCGAAGGCAGTTACGCCATCATTTTTGATAAATCCAGTGGTGTTACGCTCATTTACACCAACCCGAAATTCGACCTTTCTGATCAGGTTTTAACCAAACTTGGTTATAAAAATTAATATTCTAATTTTGTCACAAATAAAAAATTAAATCTCAAAAAGTATGAAAAGTGTTTTCAAAATTTGTGTTTTAGGAATACTGTTATTTTCGGCAGGAATTGCAAATGCTCAGACTCCAAAATTTGGTCATATTGATTTACAGGCTTTATATCAGATTATGCCCGAAAGAGCGACTGGCGAGAAACAATTCCTTGATTATCAGAAAGGTTTGGAAGATGCCCTTGCCATGATGCAGAAAGAAGCCCAAACAAAATATGTGGAGTATCTGGCCAAAAGAGATTCTTTGTCAGAGCCCGTGCGTAAAATGAAAGAAGACGATTTGAACTTAATGAACGAACGTATTCAGAATTATCAGCAGAGCGCCCAGCAGCAAATGCAGACTAAGCAAGCTGAGATTTTTAAACCAATGCTTGATAAAGCCGACAAAGCAGTAAAAGATGTTGGCGCCGAAAAGGGATTAATCTATGTGTTTGACATGAGTTCAAGGGTTATTCTTTATAATTCGAAAGAAAGTCTGGATTTACTTCCACTGGTGAAAGTTAAACTGGCGATCCCATAACTTCTGCCTGAAATAAAAAATATGCAAAAAGCCATCTTTTACTGATGGCTTTTTTAATTTTGTTAAAAATCAAATTCAATGGCTTCCGAATTTCAACCGATCGGTGTTTTCGATTCAGGATATGGTGGATTAACTATCCTGAAAGAGTTTTTAAATGACCTTCCCGGTTATGATTTCATTTATTTGGGCGATAATGCTCGTGCGCCATACGGTTCACGGTCGTTTGAAGTTGTGTATGAATACACACTTCAGGCTGTAAAGAAACTTTTCGAAATGGGTTGCCCGTTGGTTATTCTGGCCTGCAATACGGCTTCGGCCAAAGCCTTACGCAACATTCAACAAAACGACTTGCCCCATATCGATCCCGATCGCCGTGTTTTGGGGGTTATCCGCCCGGCAGTGGAATCCATTGGGGATTATACCCGTAACGGGCATGTTGGAATTTTGGGAACTGTTGGCACGGTTCTTTCCAATTCGTATCCGATTGAACTTGAAAAGTGGTCTGATGGAAAGGTGGTAAAAACTACCCAGGAAGCCTGTCCGATTTGGGTGCCTCTGGTAGAAAACAATGAAATGGACTCACCGGGAACCGAATACTTTGTTTCAAAGAATTTAAATAACCTGTTAACAGCCGATCCGGAAATTGATTCGATCATTCTGGGTTGCACTCACTATCCCTTATTATTGCCGGTTATCAGGAAGTTTATACCCGACAACATCCATTTGCTTGAACAGGGGAAATTGGTTAGCTCAAAACTGGTTGAATATCTGAAGCGCCATCCTGAAATGGATCAGAAATGTTCAAAATCGGGAATAGTCAACTATTTCACCACTGAAAATGAAGCAGTTTTTGAAAAGAATGCCACCACTTTTCTCGGTCGAACCATCAAAAGCGAAAAAGTTTTGCTGAAATAAACGTTGTTATTTTTTGTAAGTAATGAGAACAATTAGACGTCGTATTTTAAAAACTACTCACCCCACGTCCGCAACGATGCTTTGCCCCTCTCTTCTCGAAGAGAGGGGCAAAGCATCGTAGATGCGACGGGGTGAGTTTGTAAAAGACGATAAACAAAATGCGACATTATTTCATTCCTATTACTTAAGCCAAAATCAGACTGGCAGCTTGCTATTATATCTGTCCGTGCTTCTTTTTCTTAGCATTGCTAATTAGTCGTAATCTTTATCGACGATAGTCATTACCTGAAATAGCTTTTGTGTTCGTTCATATTCAGCCTTTTTTCTCGGATCTTTTGAAAGAATCTTTTCAATATTATTGGGATGCCAGCAAATTGTAAAATCAGAAGTTCCTTCGTTGGCAATCCGGTAACAATCTTCTGCTTTTTTAAAAATGTCTTTATATGAATCTCGTGAATCCATTTCCACAATGGCACAGTGAAATGATAATTTTAGATGTTGACCTAAAATATTAGGTGTTTTTTCCGAAAGCAGTTCAAACTGACCCACTAGTCTATTTGAAAAGCCAATAGCATCCGATTGGTCACCTTCAATAATAAAAACAAATTCGTCTCCACCGGGATAAACTCTGTAAAAGCTTTCCTGAGCATGTTTAACATTGGAGTCCACCGAATACTTATACATGTCTTCATTCCTTCGCATTCGTCGGTATATCGTCTGTGCGATAGTTCTTAACAAGTCGTTTGTTTTATTGAACCCGTATTTTTCATTGACTTTTCTAAAATCTTTTAAGTCAATAAAAATGAATTGCATTTTCTTGTCTGGCTTGTTCAGGGAAAAATATTCTTCAATATCCTTTTCTAAGCTTCGGCTATTTGGGATTCCGGTAATCACATCTGTCAAGCGTTCATTCTCCGAAAGTTTTAGCGCCGCCTTTAAATTGTCCCTATCTTTTTTCGTAATTTCATGTTCGTCATATTCCTTTTTCCAAAAATGATTCATTAAGAACCAAACAATAAGCGTCGAAATAATTACAATCAGACTTACAAATCGCCAGTTTAAGAAGATACCATCAGCAACAAAAAAGTCATAAAATTCTTTCCATTTAATAATGACTCCAACCACTGCTGTTGCAAGAATTAGGAATCCTACAATTCCAAATCTGGTATCTGCTATAATCGGTTTTACTCTTGTCATAGTATTGGATGTCATGGTTTTCAATACTGGTCGAAATAACGTTTTGTATGACACTGTTAGTGACTGTCTGATAATAATTTCATATCCAGTTTTCAGACATTTCGGATCATTTTCATTTATTCTGTAATTGGCTTCAGTCCCAGTTTTTCTTCCGCAAATTGATAGCTGGCTGTTTCAACATCCTGCCACGCACCCGACAATAATTTGCTGCCAATCACATGATTATTCGCCTCAGGAAAAGTTTGTTTTTGTTTCAGGTTTTCAGGTGTGCCAAGCTGGTCGAACATTTTAAGTGCAGCATCAACGCGGACTACATCATCCTGATTAACTTCATCTTTGTAGTAATATCCCATAAATACAGGTTTGTTGACATGTTTAAAGGTCTTTTTTGTCATGGTAGCTTCCAGTAACTGTTGCAAATAAACCGCCGATTCGAGTCTCTGTTTGCAAATCCAATATTGTTCTTCCTCCGGAAATTCGGTATCAGAAATCCGGTAATTTCCCTTTTTCACATATCGCGCAATTTGCAAACCCCAGTGTTTACTGAGCACAAATGCTGCAGGGTCGTTTATAGCTATATTGGGCGAAAGCAGTATCAAACCGTCCATCAACTCAGGGAATTCTGCTGCCAGTTTTAAGCTTAATGTTCCGCCCGTTGATGTTCCCATCAGGATTACTTTTTCACCCAATTTATGGGCAACAACCAAGGCTTCCTTGGCCGATTCATACAACCGGTCCGGAGTCATGTCGATCAACCCCTCAGTGGTATCAATCCCATGCGATGCCAGTAAAGGAATATATAAATTCATTCCATAACGGCGTGCAAAGTCAGTATGAACCGGCTCTCCTTCATACCAGGAGGCAGAAAAGCCATGAAGGTAAAGCAGGCAATAGTTGGTTTTGGTTTGCAGGCTGTCGTTGACCCAGATAATCCGGCTTTCGTTGTCGGGTTTAATCTTTAGCATCGATTCCTTGTTCCTGATATAGGTTTCTACTTCATTAGTCTGAAGATTGATTTCAGGAAGATTGTTGTTTAAGATTGGCCTTGGAAATTTAGGGCCAACCAGATAAATTATTCCAAGAACGGTAATCAGTAATCCGATGCCAAGCAGAAATTTTTTCATAGACAAATGGTTCTAAATTTTGAATTGGAGTATTGTGAACAGCTAAGTTACAGAAAAATGAAATAGGACAGAGGACTGTCAATTACTTTTCCAAAGGGCGCTTTTAGAAAAAAATGTGTATTAAAGGCTGTTCCGTTAAACAACTTCTCTAATTGTTGGTTCATTTATTCAGCCCTGAAAAATGGGTGATTAGTATTTGATCATTTAATTGTTTATTTTAAGTCACTGAAAAACCAATTATTCAACTATGGATAAATTTTCACAAGTGGGAAACCAGGAAATCGCCGCCATTGAAGAAATCTATTCCTCCTATTTAATTGATCCTGAATCGGTAGATTCAAGCTGGAAGAACTTTTTTGCAGGTTTTGAATTTGCCAGGAAGAATTTTCCGGATACCAGAAATCCTGTTCATGATGATAAAATAGATAAGGAATTTGCCATTTTAAACCTTATTCATGGTTATCGTCAACGAGGTCATTTATTCACCAAAACCAATCCGGTTCGCTCCCGAAGAAAATATACCCCTACTTTAGCCATTGAAAACTTTGGATTAAAGAACTCTGATTTAGACACGGTTTTTAAAGCCGGAAACAACATTGGCATCGGTCCGGCAACACTTCGGGCAATCATCGAACATCTTGAAGCCACCTATTGCGAATCGATTGGTGTTGAATATGTTTTTATGCGGCATCCCGAGCTGATCGATTGGTTGAAAGTCAAGATGGAATCGGTACGGAATTCAGAAGTGTTTACTCCCGAAAAGAAGAAACACATTTATTATCACCTGAAACTGGCGGTTGGATTTGAAAACTTCATTCATAAAAAATTTGTTGGACAGAAACGCTTTTCCCTCGAAGGTGGGGAAGCTCTGATACCAGCTTTGGATGCGGTTATTGAACATGGCTCGGAACTTGGAATTCAGGAATTTGTAATTGGGATGGCTCACCGCGGAAGGCTCAATGTTTTAACCAACATTCTCGAAAAACCCTATGAGCATGTATTTAAAGAATATGTAGGTACTGAATATGAACAGGATCTTTCGCTTGGCGATGTCAAATATCACTTGGGATATGAAAATGAAGTGGTAACCGACAGTGGGAAAAAGGTAAAACTGAGCCTGATGCCAAATCCATCGCATCTCGAAACAGTTGCCGCTCTGGTTCAGGGAATGGTTCGATCCCGAATCGATTCTCAGTATCAGGACGATTACGCTAAGGTAGCGCCAATTGTCATCCATGGCGATGCTGCAATTGCTGCACAGGGAATTGTTTATGAAGTCATTCAGATGTCGCAGTTACCTGGTTACAAAACAGGAGGAACCATTCATCTGGTCATCAATAATCAGGTTGGTTTTACTACCAATTATCTCGAAGCCCGGTCGAGTACTTATTGTACCGATGTTGCAAAAGTGACCCGTTCACCCGTATTTCATGTCAATGGCGATGATGTTGAAGCAATCATTTTTACTGTGAAGTTGGCCATGGAATTCAGGCAAAAATTTCATGCCGATGTTTTTATCGATATCCTGTGCTACCGTAAATACGGACACAATGAGGGCGATGAACCACGGTTTACACAACCCCTGCTTTATAAGGAAATTGAGAAACACCGCAATCCACGCAATATTTATGCTGAAAAACTGGATGTGCAGGGAGTTATGTCACTCGACGAAACTTCAAAGTTAAATCAGGAATTTGATCAACATCTTGAAACAAAATACAAAGAGTCTGAGAAAATTGAAAAAGTACAGGTTAGCAAATTTCTGAATTCGGAATACACCGGATATGAAAATCCGGTAACAGCAGATCTTTCACATTCCATAAAAACCGGCGTCAAAAAAAGTGAACTACTCAGGATTGCCGACCGGATTAATCATTTGCCAACCGATAAGAAGTTTTTCAAAAAAATAGACCGGATTGTTGAGGATCGTCGCATGATGATGCTCGATAACCGCATGGATTGGGCAATGGCCGAGTTACTGGCTTATGGTACGTTGCTCGAAGATGGGTTCTCTGTCAGGCTGAGCGGTCAGGATTCTGAACGGGGTACTTTTGCCCACCGCCATGCTTCATTTGTGGTTGAGGATACCGATGATAAATATTTCCCACTAAAACACATCAGTGAAAAACAGGGCAGATTCCATGTTTTCAATTCGCATTTGTCAGAATACGGAGTGCTTGGATTTGAATACGGATATTCTTTGGCCAATCCCAAGGGATTAACTATTTGGGAAGCTCAGTTTGGTGATTTTGCCAATGTGGCCCAGGTCATTTTTGACCAGTATATCTCTTCGGCCTACGAAAAGTGGGGTATGATGAATAGTTTGGTGATGTATCTTCCGCATGGATACGAAGGACAAGGGCCGGAACATTCGAGTGGACGAATCGAACGATTTTTAAACCTGACAGCTGACAATAATATTCAGGTCGTAGTTCCGACTACACCAGCGAATATGTTTCATTTGTTGCGGCGCCAAATGAAGTCAAAATTCAGGATACCTTTGATTGTTTTTACGCCAAAAAGTCTGTTGAGGCATCCGATGGTTACTTCTTCAGTCGATGATTTGGCCGATGGAACTTTTCAGGAAATGATCGAAGATGTTGTTTCAAAACCCACAAAGATCAGTAAATTGGTTTTTACCTACGGAAAATTGTATTACGATTTACATAAACGGCAGGCTGAAGAGGGAATTTCGAATGTAGCGCTAGTCCGCGTTGAACAACTATTTCCTTTAAATACTGAACGGATCAAAGCAATTATAGCAAAATATCCGAACCTTGAAAAGATGGTCTGGGCGCAGGATGAACCATCAAACATGGGAGCCTGGCAACACATTCAACGGTTTTTGCCTGAAGTATCCTTTGAGTTGATTTCACGGGCAGCAAGCGCCAGTCCTGCAGTTGGTCTGATGCATCAGCATAACACCCGGCTGAAGAAGATACTGGATACCATATTTTTAGAAAAGGTGATGGCCTGATGTTCGAAAATATGAAAATGAAGCCTATAAAAGAATGTCTGATTTCCAAAATCATGAATGAAACAGGAGATTAGGAATTAAAAACAATCGCGTACTGCCAGTTTCCCTCCCTTTTGGGGAGGGGAAGGGAGGGGCTTAAAAAGAATCAAACATGGTAGTTGAAATAAAAGTACCAACCCCCGGTGAATCCATTACCGAAGTTGAAATTGGTAAATGGATTGTTTCTGACGGCGATCTCGTTAGTAAAGATCAGGAACTTGGTGAAGTTGAATCGGATAAAGCCACATTGACTTTGTCTGCCAGTGAAAGCGGTAAAATAAAAATATTAATTCCGGAAGGTGAACGGGTTGCTGTTGGCGTCATTGTCTGCACCATTGATACCAGTGTTGCAATTGAAAATAAACCGGCAAAGGAACCGCTTGCCTCCGAACTTTTTGCTGAACCACAGGAAGAAGTAATTTCGGAGCCTGAAAAAAAGAGTATTCCGAAAACATCTCTAAGACCTGAAGAATCGAATGTCAAAGTTACTTTGGTTGCGCAGAAAATGATGGAAGAATACCACCTTTCTATGGAGGAAGTTCTGAATGGACTGCACCGGATATCGAAAAGCGATATTGAAGCTGTTTTGGCGCTTCCGAAGGAGGAAAAGCTCACTTCGACCACTTCGACAAGCTCAGTGAGCGGCGCTCCGTTCGTTGAGCCTGTCGAAGCGTTGCGGTCTGAAAAGCGTGAAAAAATGACCTCGTTACGACGCAAGCTGAGCGAACGTTTGGTTGCTGTAAAGAACGAAACAGCCATGCTCACTACCTTCAACGAGATTGACATGAGCCGTGTGATGGAAATGAGGACAAAACTTCAAACGAGATTCGTCGAAAAATACGGTTTGAAGTTGGGATTTATGTCTCTTTTTACCAAAGCGGTGGCCGAAGCCATGCAGTTTCATCCGGCTATTAATTCGCAAATTAGTGGTGAAGAAATTATTTCGCCCGAATTTGTCGATATCGGTATTGCCGTTCAAACTCCCAAAGGACTGATGGTTCCGATTGTCAGGAATGCCGAAAGTAAAACCATTGTTGAAATTGAACTCGAAATAAAAGAGTTGGCTGAAAAAGCAAGAACGAAAAAGATCAGTGTTGAAGAGCTGACCGGCGGTACATTTACCATTACCAATGGCGGTACTTTTGGCTCGCTGCTTTCTACACCAATCATCAACCCGCCACAATCGGCTATTCTTGGGATGCACAACATTGTCGATCGGCCGGTCGCTGTAAACGGACAGGTCGTTATCCGCCCGATGATGTACGTGGCTTTATCGTACGATCACCGCATTATCGACGGGAAAGATTCGGTTGGGTTCCTGGTAAAAGTGAAAGAACTGATTGAAAACCCCGAACGATTGCTTACTGGTGGCCGAAATCCGGAGGAAGTTTTGCTGGGCTTGTAATTCAGATTTATAAAACAATACGAAAGCTCTTCTCTTAATTGGGAAGGGCTTTTTGTTTTTTAGTCAGTTCGCAAATGTTTTGTAAAATTCAAGCAAATTAAACATTTGCTTTGCTTAGCTTTGGGAATCGGATACTTTAAGGACTTGCAGTTATTCACTAGTTAGGCAAAATTTTAACTAGACTACCAAATAATAATTATTGACAATGAAATAGATGAAAAATAGAAGTCAAAAAAATAAATTAAATATTGTTCATAATATTGATGCTAGAAGAATTTTAGATACAATACCTGAAGATGTAAAAATTGCAACGACAATTACATCACCTCCTTATTTTGACATGAAAGATTATGAATCTGACAATCAAATTGGTTATGGGCAGACGTATGATCAATATTTAGAGGACCTTAAATCAATTTTCGCAGGTGTTTTTCAAGTTACAAAAGATGATGGAACTTTATGGATAGTTATTGATACATTCAAAAGAAATAATCAAGTGGTTCCATTACCTTTTGATTTATCAAATAAATTAAAAGAAATTGGTTGGTTGCTCCAAGATATAATAATTTGGAAAAAAGATAAAACAGTTCCTTGGTCAACTAATGGATTTATGCAACGTAAATTTGAGTACATTCTATTCTTTTCAAAATCTGAAAATTATAAAACCAATAAGGATAATGTTAGAGTTTACGATACTACTCAGCTAAAAAAATGGTGGGTTAAATATCCTGAAAGATATAATCCAAGAGGGAAAGCACTTGAGGAAGTCTGGGAATTTCCAATTCCAACTCAAGGCTCGTGGGGAGACCAATATATCCGACATTTTTGTCCTCTACCACAGAGTATGGTAGCTACCATGATTCAAATTAGTTCAGATGAAAATGATATAGTACTAGATCCTTTTGCGGGAAGTGGTACTGTATTGACCCAATCTGCTTATATGAAAAGAAATTATCTGGGATTTGAACTTAATGAGAACTACATAAGAATGTTTGAAAATTATCTTAAAAAAACATTCAAAAAAAATAGGAAGGAATATGAGGCATCTGGGCAAATTATCGAACAGGACTTATTTGAGAAAAGGATTTTAGATTTAAGATCTTTGAAATACGCTAAAGTATTGGTTAATAACCTTGAAAAAGCAACAAAAATCAGCGATTTTAAAATATTTGTAAGTCCGAAAGGAAATAGCACTAGCAAAAACAAATTAATAAGAGTTGAATATCAAATTATTGGAAAAATTGATAACGTATTATTTATAGATATAATCAACGAATTAATCGCTAAACCACCGTTGTCCAAATATGGAATTGAACCATCTTTTCAATTTAAAGAATCTAAAAAATATAGTATTATAAAGCATTATGGATATTCAAATGCGAATACATATTCATTTATTAAAAATCCAGAATTTGATTCTTCTAGGGTTAGAGTGGTAAGTGAAATAAGTGTTGATCTTAACGAAAATGATTACTTATAGTTATTAATATGGCTAAAAGAAAAACAAAAAAAAGAACCATAAGAAAAAGGTTATCTCCACAGGAGAAAGCAACTTTAAAGGAAAAACGAGATCAACGAAATGAAATATCAACTATTTTAAAAAATATTGGATTTAATAGGCTGCCTTATATTGATGGTAAGCATTTTGAATATGATCAAAAAAAGACTGAAATGGATGATGTTTTTATCAATCAAAACATCATTTTAATTACTGAATATACAATAGGAGAACCGAAAGATCATTTGTTTTCGAAGAAAATATTTTACGATAAGATTAATCAAAATAAGCGAAAATTTATAGAATTCCTTCTTTCAGAAGAAAAGCTTAAAAGTTTTCAAGATTACTACAAAGAAAAAATTGAAGGGAATTATTCAAAGAATGAATTGAGAATTAAAATTTTATATTGCTCAAAGAAAACAATTTCGGAAGAACATAAAAGATTAGTTGATAATGTAATTTTTTTCGATTATCACATTGTCCAATACTTTAAGAGTCTTACCAAAATAATTAAAAAGTCAAGCAAATATGAATTTTTGGATTTTATACAAATACCATTTGATGAATTTGGGATTAACATTAAGGATTCTTCATTAAGTAATTCTAATAAATTTTCAGGACACATTTTACCAGAAGAAAAAAGTTCATTTAAAGAAGGGTATAAAATTGTTTCCTTTTACATAGATGCAGAATCACTTTTGAAAAGATCATTTGTGTTGAGACAAAATGGTTGGCGTAATCCAGAAAACATAGGACATTATCAAAGAATGTTTGATGCTAAAAAGATTACAAGCATGAGAAAATACTTGATTGATCAAAAAAGAGTATTTATTAATAATATTATTACAACAATTTCAGCAGATAAAATCAAATTATACGACAAAAATAATTCTCAACTTACTCTTAATGATGAAGGGCAGTTTGTAAGTCAGAATTCAAATCAAGTAACCCCTACATCAATTGAAATTTTTGATCAATGCAATATAATTGGACTTGTGGATGGACAGCACAGAACTTATGCTTACCACGAGGGAGATGATCAATATGAATCTGAAATAGCTAAGATGAGAAAAATTCAGAATCTATTGGTAACTGGAATATTATTCCCCAAAAATGAAAATCCACAAACCAGATTGAAATTTGAAGCAAATTTGTTTTTAGAAATTAATTCTAAACAAACAAAAGTTAGATCCCAATTGACTCAGCAAATAGAATTGATGATTAACCCTTTTTCAGCTATTTCTATTGGACAAAGGATATTATTTGGTTTGAACAAAAGTGGACCATTGGGCAATTTGATCGAGCAGTATTGGTATGAAAAAGGTAAAATTAAAACTGCATCTATTGTCAGTTTTGGATTAAGACCATTAATTAAGATTGAAGATGCAAAAGCTAAGGACAGTATATATTCTATTTGGAAGAATTCAGATAAACAAAAATTAAAGATCAAGAATAATAACGAATTTGATTTATTAGATGAATACGTGAATTTCTCGATTGAAAAAATTAGGGATATTTTCATTGCCTTAAAAATGACATTGGCAGCCGATCAATGGGAAACTTATAGACCAAGTAATCCTAGAGGAACTTTAACCGTCACATTTATTAACGGCATTTTGAATGTTTTAAGATTACTTATTGAAAACAATAAGGTATCAACAATAAACGATTATAAGATAAAGTTGAAAGGAATTGACAAATTTGATTTTAAGAAATATAAATCAAGCCAATATCGAAAAATGGGTGAAGAGATTTATAATAAATATTTTCAATAAAAAACCCAAACGGCGTATATGAGTAACCCCTGCTCTTTCATATATGCACAAAAATTAGTCTAAGCTGGCGCAGATTTGTAATCAGCGTCTTGTTAATGGTGGATTTAAAATCCATCTAAATTCCCTAAATTAGGACAATGGTTTTCTTCTGAACTTTAAAGACACAACTATGAAGCCGATTCTTTCCTCCTTATTCATTTTATTGGTGGCGGTATCCTGTTCCAAATCAAGAGTGCCGGAAACCAGACATCACTCCAGTTACCATTTCGAAACGGTTGATCGGTCAGCTTTTGATCAGACTGAAATGGTTTACATTCCCATTTACAGCGATATTTATTACGTCGATTCAAAACATACTTTTTCGCTTACCGCAACCCTGAGCATCCGTAATACTTCGTTTAAGGACAGTATTTATGTGTTTTCCATCGATTATTACAATTCAGCAGGACAGAAAGTGCGCCGGTACAACGAATCAACGTTGATGGTCAAACCTATGGAGTCTGTTGAATTTGTGGTCGAAAACAAAGACGATACAGGTGGGGTAGGAGCTAATTTTGTGGTAGAATGGGGCGCCAAACCGGGAGCTCAGAAACCCTACTTTCAGGGTATAATGATCGGAACTACCAGTCAGCAGGGAATTTCGTTCACCACCGAAGGAATTGTGATACTGAAATAGTTTAGAAAGGAATAGTAAATCCGAGCCATGGCGCGACAACAAGACCATCCATCTCGCTGGAAATCGGGATGACTGCGCCGAAATCGAGTCCTGTACGTTTAATAATCCTGCGTCCGCCAACCATCATCATCACCACAAATTCATCAGGCGTACCGATGAAATAATTCTCGGTGATGAAATAACCTTTGGGCCCGGTCCGGATCATTGCACTGATATTTACCGTTGGATTTTTTGCCATTTCCCCGCCGGCAAATGCCCATCCCAAACCAATGTTCAGGTTTTTATCTTTTGAGCCAAATGTGGAAATTCCGTAAAGTATCCCGAATCCGGTTTTTTCCTCGCCAATAACAGTTCCAACCAGTGCCCCGGCTCCAAGGTTGAACTTATTTTCGACGACTGGTACAGAGAATTTCGCGGTAATCCAGGCTGGTGTTGGTGCCCCGGCGAAAAGAAAAAGCGGAACAACTCCTGCTCCTGCCGAAATATGATCGGTTAATCCAAAGACTGCCTGATTAAAAAACACCCAGACGTTTTGATAATAACCTTCTCCCTTCTTTAAATTGTATCCGTTTGGTGCCCAGAAATATCGGGTCGATTGTGGATTGTCGAGCCAGTAGGTTCCATCTTTTGCAATGGCCTGTGTTACTTCACTAATTCTTTTAATGTCAGATGTTAAAATGGTAATCTCACCTAATTTATCCGTTTTTAATCGAATTTTATCGGCAGTTTTTTCCTGAATAACACCGATATATTCATTTCCGTCAATAGTTTCAACCCTGGTTTTGATGGAATCCTGTTGGGTTTGAGCGTCTGAGAAAAACGGTAAAACTATCAGGGAAACAAGAAGCGTAAATGCAGCAAGGAGATTCTTCATGATATTGTTTTTATTGATTAGGAAGCACCAATTTCCTAAGTAACCCAATTTTAAGGATATAGTTCACTGAAAAAGAAAGAAGGAAATAGGAAAAACTCAGAATTTCTCTTTCCATTTTTCTCTTTCCTTTGTTCTATAAATAAAAAAACCACTCGCATGTGAATACGAGTGGTTCTATCTGTTTGTTTGAAAAATGCTTGAACCTTAGTTATTAAACGATTATTTATTCTGAAACAACTTCGAAAGGTAATTCAATAATTACTTCTTTGTGTAATTTGATTTTTGCAATGTAATTACCTATTTCTTTAATATGCTCTTCTGAAATCATGATCTGTTTGCGATCGATTTCGAAACCTTTGCTGTTGATAGCCTCAGCCAGCATAATGGTGTTAACCGAACCGAAAATTTTTCCGGTACTGCTGGTTTTTGCACCAATAACCAATTGAATAGTTTTTAGTCTTTCGGCCACGCTTAAAGAAAGATCTTTTGCTTTAGCTTCTTTGTGTGCCCGCTGTTTAGTGTTCTCAGCCAATACTTTTTTAGCTGATTCGGTGGCAATTACAGCCACTTTTTGAGGGATCAGATAATTACGTCCATAACCGTTTTTTACAGTAAGGATATCGTCTTTCGATCCTAATCGTGCAACATCTTGCAATAATATAATTTCCATTTTACTTCAGCTTTAAAATTATTTCATCATATCAGTAACATATGGCAGTAACGCGATATGACGTGCTCTTTTAACTGCTTTGGCCACTTTGCGTTGGTACTTCAACGAAGTTCCGGTAATGCGGCGTGGTAAAATTTTACCTTGCTCGTTCAGGAATTTTTTCAAAAATTCAGCGTCTTTGTAGTCGATGAATTTGATTTTGTTCTTTTTAAAGCGGCAATATTTTTTCTTTTTGATTTCAACCGACGGTGGGGTCAAATATCTGATTTCACTTGAATTTGCTGCCATAGTTTAGTTCTCCTTTTCAGTTTTAGCTTTGGTTTTGTTTCTTCTTTTCTCGGCGTAAGCAACAGCGTGTTTATCCTTGCTGAATGTCAGGAAACGGATAATGCGCTCATCGCGTCTGAATTGGGTTTCCAACGTTTTTGCAAACGATGGGTCGGCGGCAAATTCGAAGAGTTGATAAAACCCTGTCGATTTTTTTTGAATGGGATAAGCTAATTTGCGTAATCCCCAGTCCTCTTCTGAGACCATCTCTCCACCGTGTTCGGTGATGATGTCCCTGAATTTTTTTACCGTTTCCTTTACCTGAATATCAGATAAAACGGGAGTAATGATGAAAACGGTTTCATACTGGTTTTTCATAAAACTACTGAATTAATTAAACATGAATACTTTATACCTAAATTTAGGTCGCGCAAAATTAGAAAAATTTCGCTATTATCCAACCATGCATTCAAAAAGATTTTAATAGAAATCAATGTTGTCAGGTAAAGTTAAAAGTTTATCCGCTATGCGGAAATTTCCGCGTAGCGGATAAAGTATTGTAGTAAAATTAAGCCCAAAAGCCAGCATACCTAGTAGAGGTTAAACTATACACGTGTTACAGACAAATGTTTGAATTTTTACCGGCAAGTAATAAATAGAAATGTTTGGTCAGTTTTTGAAGACTGAAATCGTTGAATTGAGCTATGGATGCTATGAAATATGAAAAAAGGAATAGAATCAGTGTTTTAGAAACTATAGAATTCCGGCAATTTTATCAAGATAAGAAACCTTATCAATTGCTCCCGTTTGTGTATATGCAAAAATGAGTTTTTCGAGTAGCCTTTTAATGATTATCCGGTCGTTACAAGGTTCTGACAGCTTTGATCTATCGGTCAAATCTCTTAGCGACTGAATATAATCAACTTCACGGGGGCCAATTATAGCGCCTTTGTTCGATGGATTAATGTAAAAAAGTACCGAATTCCGGTGTTCATCTCCATAAGCCAAACGAGCAACAGTGTCATCAAAATAGCCAACCAAAGGTTCATTCGGAATGTCGATGTAGTGAACTGGTAAATTCAGCGACCTTGCCATCAGGGTGTACAGAATGGCAACCGAAACCGGGTTTGCTTTTCTTGATTCCAAAATACGGTTGATATAGCAAAGATCTGGAGAGTCCGGATTCTTTTTGTCAATTTTAAATCGGTAATGATCAAAAAAGATGTGGTTAAGAATTGTGATTTTTTCAAGAGACGTCAATGAATTTCGAAATTCAAGCCAAATATCTTTCCGGATAGCGTCTAACTGAACCTGGATGGATTTTAGTTTCAATTCCGGAAACTGGTTACGGGTAATCAGGAAGAATCCTTCAAACAGATCGATAGCCTCCTGATTGGCCCAGTTTTTTATTTTTACACTGGCGTCCCTAAACTGGATCTGCTGAATAATATATTCGATTCGTTTTTGAACCAATTCATCTAAACTGGTTTCCCAAATGTGCTCCAGATGATCAACTATAGAAATGTCCGCCTTCAGTATTTCTTCCAAAACCGGTTTAAAGACTGAATCATCCGGATCGTCAAGCAATGAAATCAATAAATCTAAATTTTTTTCATTCATTGGTTATTGGATTAACTGGTTAGGCGGTCAAGTACCATCTTTATCAACGACTCCATCGATTTTTGATAATTCGAATTTGCTTCCTTTTTCACCCGGTTGGCAATGATCAGGCAAATTGTAAGCGCTTCATGTCCGAGTAGTTTCGACAATCCGTAAATGGCTGAACATTCCATCTCGAAATTGGTAATTCTATGCCCTTCAAAAGTAAATGATTCAATCTTTTCATTCAGATGAGCATCAGCTAACGGTAACCGAAGTACTCTTCCCTGTGGTCCGTAAAATCCTGGAGCTGAAATGGTAACACCCAAAATAGTGTCATCCTGATGAACTTTTAAAAGTAACTTTTCGGAACAATTAACCACGTAAGGCGATGTTAATTGTTTGCCCCAGCCGGTGTGTTGTTTAAAAGCTTCCTCAAAAGGCAAATCAGAAACCGAATTTCGGTTGGCGTAAAAGTTCAAAAGTCCGTCAAATCCGATGGCTTTTTGCGAAATAACAAACGAATTGACACCCAGAAAATCCTGTAATCCACCTGAAGTTCCAATCCTGACGAAATTTAGTTTACGGTGAACCGGATTAATTTCCCGCGTCGATAAGTTAATGTTGGCCAGAGCGTCCAATTCGTTAACCACAATGTCAATGTTGTCGGTTCCTATTCCTGTTGAAACAATGGTAATGCGTTGATTATTGTATTTTCCGGTAGTGGAAACAAACTCGCGGTTTTGAACCTGAAATTCGATTTCAGTAAGTAGTTTCCCAATAAGCTCAACCCTTCCCGGGTCACCAACCAGAATAATGTTATCAGCAATTTGTTCAGGTTTGAGGTGTAAATGAAAAATACTACCGTCAGCATTCAGGATTAGTTCAGACGATTTGATCATTTCTAGTTCATTTTAGACTGCCTAATCTAGATAAAATGAAGTTAATAGTCAATTTTTTTAGGCTAATTCATAAGATTTCTCGCATTAAACAGGAATAATTACAGAAATTGTGACATTGATTCGTGATAGATTCAATATTCCGGAAAAAATTTACTTAAAGAATGAAATTAGTAATCGATGAACTGGCGGGATTATTAATTTTGTAAAACATGAGAAAGATAAAAAATATTCACCTGAACGACGATCCGGAGTTGTACCAATGCTTCGGATGTTCGCCATACAACGAATTCGGATTGCATCTGGAATTTTGGGAAGACGGTGACGAACTTGTTGCTCACTGGAATCCTCGTCCTATTTTACAAGGTTATCCTAAAGTTTTACATGGCGGAATACAGTCGACCCTGCTCGATGAAATTGCCGGTTGGGTAGTTTACGTCAAATGTGGAACTGTAGGCGTGACAGCTGAAATGAAAGTCAGGTTTAAGAAGCCATTATTGATTGATCAGGGCGAAATAACGATTCGGGCCAGGTTGCTTGATCAAAATAAGAGGATGGCGATAATTGAGTCTCGTTTAATCAATTCTGAAGGAGTTGTTTGTGCTGAAGCTGAACTTCGGTTTTTCCTTTTATCGGAAACAGAAGCCCGTGAAAAATACAATTACCCGGGTATTGAGGCCTTTTTTGAGGGAGAATAGTGGGAAGACGGAAGACGGAAGACAGAAGACGGAAGACCGAAGCGACGCTCCGTGAGCGCGATGGTTCCTGAGTAGCGAAGCGTATCGAAGGAAGCAGTCGAAGGAAGAAGTCGAAAGAACGATGCGCCGCTCCCTGAGTAGCGAGTACTCGGGATAGAAGGGAGTATCCAAAAGAGGTTTATACATTATGGAAAATTTTTAAAATAATATACAGTAAGAATATGAAAAGAATAATTTTTGTCCTTGCCCTTCTTCTGATTGGCTTATCCGGATTTTCACAAACGAAATTTATTCCGGCAAACCATGAAGCCATCCGCTATGTCGGACGGTTTGATTTTTCAAATCCTCAGGAAGTGCGGTTCGATTGGTCGGGAGTTTACATTCAGTTCAGCTTCCGAAGTACTGAATGTGCTGTACGGATGAGCGATACCGGTCACAATTACTACAATGTTTTTGTCGATGATCAGCCTTCAAAAACCATTGAAGTTAAAAGCGACACAACAATAATCATAGCAAGCAGACTTGGAACGCAGATTCATAAAATCCGGATTTATAAGCGTACCGAAGGAAATCAGGGAACCGGGACTTTCAAAGGTCTCCTGATTTCTGAAAAAGGAGAAATGCTTGCCTGGAAGGAAATCCCTAACAGGAAAATGGAATTTATTGGTAACTCGATTACCTGTGGCTATGGAACTGAAGGACTTTCGAAAAGCGAACGCTGGAAACCATCGACCGAAAACAATTACCAGAGTTATGCTCCAATTATGGCCCGTGCGTTTAAGGCCGATTACCATATTGTTGCTCATTCAGGAGAGGGTGTAGTTCGAAATTACGGATATAAAGAAATGGTTTCTCCGACCGGAACAATGCCAAGACGTTTTAACCGGATGTTTGACGAGAAAGAAAAGCCACTCTGGGATTTTAAACTTTGGAAGCCTGATGTGGTGGTGATTAATTTAGGGACCAACGATTTCAGTACCAAACCATTTCCGGATAAAGAGGTTTTTAAAACTGGATATGCAAACCTGATTACTGAAGTCATCAATCAATATGGTGATTTACCCATTTTTTGTGTAGTTGGGCCGATGATGGACGAACCATGCTACTCGTATGTGAAAGAAATGGTTGAAGAATTAAGATCAGTCAATCAGAAAAAAAAGGTCTATTTTGTTGGAATACCAACCTATTTGATGGATCCTGAAAAGGATCTCGGATCGGATACTCATCCAAATTATATTGGGCAACGGAAAATGGCAGCTCATGTTTTGCCCGTCATCTCAAGCATTTTAGGATGGGATTATCTTGATAGTGAACTGTAATTGTCAGTCACTCAAAAAACAAAATCTCTGAATCTGTTTCAGGATTAATTTTTTGAACCTATTTTTGGGCTTAAATCATTTTTTAATTTTCATTCAGAACCAACTAAATTATCAATCATGAGTTTAAAATCAAATGTTAAGCAGTTAGTTACTTTATTTGCTCTGGCCGTATTTGTGGCCAGTGGAATTGTTTCCTGTACTCCTCCAAAACCCGCTAAAGTGATCGGACTTCAGTTGTGGTCGGTAAAAGACGACATGAAAACCGACGCCAAAGGTACCATCGCAAAAGTGGGCGCCATGGGTTACCAATTTGTTGAAGCTGCCGGTTACGGCGATGGTAAATTTTACGGTATTGAACCAGCCGAATTTAAAGCATTGGCAGAAGCCAATAAATTGTCATTTTTGGCATCTCACACCGGACAAGGGTTACCAGATTCTGTAAAATGGACTGAAACAATGGCTTGGTGGGATACTTGTATTGCTGCGCACAAAGCTGCAGGCGTAAGTTATATCGTTCAGCCATGGATGGGTCAGGAAGCTTACAGGAGCCTTGATACCTTAAAAATGTATTGCGATTATTTCAATGCTGTTGGCGAAAAATGTAATGCGGCAGGTATTCGTTTCGGATATCACAACCACAGCGAGGAATTCAAAGACCTTGAAGGTGTGACCATTTATGACTTTATGCTGAAAAATACAGATCCTGCCAAGGTCATGTTTGAAATGGATTTGTTCTGGATTACCGAAGGCGGTAAAAATCCGGTTGATTATTTCAATGCTTATCCAGGTCGCTTCGAATTGTGGCACGTGAAAGATAAGGCTGAAGTTGGCGCTGGTCCAATGGATTTCAAACCAATTTTCGAAAATGCCGCTACTTCGGGCGTGAAAAAATTCATTGTGGAAGTTGAAGAATACAATTTCACTCCAATTGAAAGTGTACAGAAATCGTTGGAATTTCTGCAAAATGCTGAATTTGTGAAGTAAAAAATTTTAGAAAAGAGTCATTAGTCATTTGGGAAATTTGATTAGTTTTTTCCAATAACTAATGACTTTTTCCTAAATCGGTTCTGTAAGTTCTTTCAGAAAACCACATAACTCATTGTTCAGCATTGGCGCCAATTCCTTAAAAACCTTTTGGTGATAGTTGTTCAGCCATTCAATTTCTTCCGGACTGAGCAATTTTTTATCAATGGCTTTACTGTCAATGGGGCAAAGGGTGAGCGTATCGAATTTCAGAAAATCGCCAAATTCGGTGGTTTCATCCTTCACACAAACCATCATGTTTTCCGTTCGCAAACCGTATTCGTTCAATCGGTATAATGCTGGTTCGTTCGATAAAACCATTCCAGCTTCTATCACACGGTCGTTAAATTCCTGACGGATGCTCATGGGACCTTCGTGCACATTCAGGAAATAGCCTACGCCATGACCAGTTCCATGCCCATAGTTTAATCCATGCTGCCACATATCTTTTCGGGCAAGAATATCAAGATGATAACCGCGTGTGTTAACCGGAAACTTAGCCAGAGTCAGTGAAATCATTCCTTTCAGCACAACGGTGAAATCCGTTTTTTGCAGACTGGTCAATTCTGATAGCGCGATGGTTCGGGTAATATCGGTTGTTCCATCCAGATATTGACCTCCGGAATCGAAAAGTAGAAATCCATCTTTTTCGATGGGCAGGGCATTATCTTCTGAAACATGGAAATGAACAATGGCGCCATGCTCTTTATAACCTACAATCGGGAAGAAGCTGATGCCTTTAAAATCGTCTTGTTTGGAGCGAAATTCAATCAGTTTTTCGGTAATGGTATATTCGTTTACCGGAACCTTTCCCAGGTTGTTTTTAAACCAGTATAGAAATTTAACCATAGCCACACCATCTTTATGCATGGCTTGCCTGATGTTGCTGATTTCGGCTTCCGATTTAATCGCTTTTAGTTTACAGGGAATGGATAAATCTTCGATAATTGAACAAGCATCGGGAATATTTTTCCGGATAGCTTGGTTAGTACGGTCAGGATCGAGTAGAACCCGGGTACTCATGGGCAAATGTTGGAGGTAATCGGCTAATTTATGATATGCCCAAATTTTTATTCCTTCAGTTTCAAGTTTGATTTTTAATTCTGATGGTAGTTTTTTATCCTCCAAAAACAAGAGAGTTTCTTCATTGGAAATGGAGGCGTAAGCCATAAACACCGGATTGAATTCCACATCGCTTCCACGAAGGTTAAAAGTCCAGGCAAGGTCGTCCAGAGCAGTAATAATCTGGAGGTCAGCACCAAATTTTTCCAATTCGCTGCAAATGGTGGTAATTTTTGTTTTTCGGTCGGTGCAGGCAAATTTAAGTTCGTGTTCATAAATTGATGAATTGGGAAGGGTAGGGCGATCAGCCCATATTTCGTTGAGTAAATCGCCCGATTCTTTCAGGCTAATTCCGGCCTGACCTAACTTTTGCAGCATCGCCCTGAATTGACTGACTGAAACGCAAGATTCATCGGTTCCTACCGAATCACCTGTTTTCAGATTTTGTGCCAACCAGTCTGCAGGTTCAGGATAACCCGGCGTCCGCATTTTAACGAGTTCAATTCCTGTTCCCTGAATTTGTTCTTCAGCCTGAAGAAAATATCGCGAGTCAGTCCAAAGAGCAGCTTTATCGCTGCTGATAATGACCATTCCGGCAGAACCGGTGAAGCCCGAAATAAAAGGCCTGGTTTGCCAGTGTGAAGGTAAATATTCGCTTAAATGCGGATCTGTACCGTAAATGATATAGGCTTCAATTCGGGCAATTTTCATTTTTGCCCGCAGTGCAGTGATTCTTTCTTTAATAAGTTCCTTCACGGTAGATTAATTCGTTGATTATATTTTTCATTGAAATTGACGGCAGTTCATCCAGGTTTATCTCCCGGGGTTTGTAGAACTCAAAGGACGAAATATCGTCCATAGCAGTCATCAGATGCAAATTCTCTGTTTTCGCAAGAAACGCAAGATCGAGTGTAAATACTGAAAATCCGGAGAAAATATATTCGTTCGGATAAGAGCAGAAATATTGGAGTGAATGTATCTGAACTCCCAATTCTTCCTGAATCTCGCGGATGGCAGCTTGTTCGGCAGTTTCCATCGGATCAATAAATCCTCCCGGTAAATCGAGCTTTCCAAAGTGTGGTTCTATGGCACGCCGTGTAAAAAGCAATTCTCCTGCTTCGTTAAAAAGAAGCACAGCCACCGCAGCCGAAGAATTGACATAGTATTGGAACGTGCAGTCTTTACATTGAAAAGAACGGGTGCCCGTCGTAGCGAAATGCGCCGATCCGCAACGGGGACAAAACTTGAATACGTTTACCGGGTGTGTGTTTGAGTACATGAATTGGTTGACTATTTAATTATTTACCATTTACTATTACAATCACATGGGTCATTCTAAAATTGTAAATTGTAAATCGTCGAATCGTAAATATTACTTGGTAATTCCCTGTGCTTTCATCCACTGTGCAAACAGATTGGGCCACTGATCAACCGACAAATTCTTTTTGTTCATGCCAAAACCATGCCCGCCATTTCTAAAAATATGCATTTCGGCTGGTATTTTGAACTTTTTAAGCGCCATATAAAATTCAATCGAATTGCGTGGAGGAACTCCTCCATCATCATCAGCGAGGATCAGGAATGTGGGCGGTGTCTGGGCAGTAACATGCAATTCGTTCGAATATTTTTCAACCAATTCCCATTTGTTTCCGGTTCCTATCAAATTGGTGCGGGAACCCATATGCCCGAATTCTTCGCTGAAGGTAATCACCGGATAAAGCAAGAGCATAAAATCAGGCCGACAACTCTGTTTTTCGATTGGATCACTTGCGTCAGGTTTGCCCGCATCGAATCGGGTTCCGGCAGTTGAAGCCAGGTGGCCACCTGCCGATGAGCCTGCTATTCCAATTTTTGCTGGATTGATTCCCCACTCAGTCGCTTTCTGGTGTACAATCCTCAAGGCACGCTGCGTGTCTTCCAAAGGAATCTGATCATGTCCGTAAGGAAGGCGGTATTTTAGTACAATACCCGCAACACCTTGAGTGATGAGCCATTCGGCCATATCGTAACCTTCGTGATCCATGGCTTCCATACCATAACCTCCACCGGGGCAAATAACCACAGCCGCACCGGTATTGATTCCGATTTTTGGCAAATACACGTAAATTTCGGCTTCAGAAACATTGCGAACCCGTTTACCATCAAATGTTTCTTCGGGTAATGTCATCCCATTGCTATCGGGTGCGCCATTCGGCCATACTTTGAGTTTAAAATCCTGTGTCATGCCTGTTAGACTAATGATGACCAAAGTGAATAATACTAAACTTGTTTTCATCTGAATTAAGATTTTGCGCCAACAAAAAAGTGGTCTTTGTCGGCAAAAAGAATATTAAATGTGGTTAATGATCCGTAAATCCGTGTAATGTATTGCTGCAAATTTACCTTTTCTTCGTCTGATAATTTCTCATGACTGTTAATATTTTGTTCCAATACACGAAGCCGGTCCCTGAGCATAACAATTTTATGAAAGAAGTTTTCGATCGGTATTTCTTTCGGTTTTAACAACAGGTTTGAAGGCTGCAGAAGCATGTTTCCACCAATCCATTTGTCTCCCATCGGGACTATTTCCTGAAGCGCACTCTGTTCTTCAAGAACGTAACGCAATACCTTTTCAACTTCAGCAAGGGTAAGTGAATTTTTTGGTTTCTCTGCCGGAGCTTCTATAACCTCCAGATCTTCATTCCGTTTAGTAATTTCAATTTTTCCACCCCGTTCAAAAAATATTTCATACGAGGTTATTTTATTTTTACTGATAATCCCTTCTCCATAACGAGGATGTTCTACGCGGGTACCAACTGCCAGTTCTTCCATTTGAATAGTTTTTTGATTCTTAAACGTTCTAAAAATACGAATTTATGCGAAAATGTTTTGGGATTATAAAAGTTTTGTAAAGTCTAAATTTGATGTTGTTAACCGGTAAAATCAATTATTTTTGGTCTATGTTTTTAACGTTGTTATTGAAAGGAATTTTAATTGGATTTTTGGTCTCCATACCACTTGGTCCGATTGGTATATTGGTCATTCAGCGAACCGTGAATAAAAGCCGGCTTGCCGGTTTAATGTCAGGAATGGGAGCTGCTTTGTCTGATACACTTTATGCTGTCATTGCCGGTTTCAGCCTGACTTTTATAATTGATTTCATCCGTGAAAATGAATTGCTTTTCCAGGCTTTTGGTGGTGTGGTTGTTTTGGCACTTGGCATTCACATCTTCTTTAAAAATCCGGTGACCGATTTACGTCGCAACCGACTCAAAGGAAATACTCATTTTCAGGATATTATTTCAAGTTTTCTGGTCACTTTTTCCAATCCGCTTACGGTTTTTGTATTTCTTGCTGTTTTTACCAGTTCAGGCGTTGTGATAAACATGGAGAAACCATATCATTCGTTTTTTGTCATTCTCGGAATTTTTAGCGGTGCATTTATCTGGTGGTTTTCACTTTCGGGAATTGTTAGCCTGGTAAAACACAAGATTAATTTGCGGATTTTGTGGTGGATTAATAAGACTGCCGGAATTTTAATTGTGTTGTTTGTGTTAATTACAGTTATTGTCGTTGTTCAAAAAGGTTAGGCATTTGAATAACAGGAAAGAGTCATCGGTCATTTGAAATAAGGAATAAAGAATAAGAAAAAAGAAATGAGGAATGAGGAAAGGAAGTCATTTCGTCCAAATCATTTTTACTCTTTACTGTTTCCTCTTTTCCCTTTTCGGATGACTAATGACTTTTTTCTAAATTATTAAAAACCCGGATCATTTCGTTGGTAAAAAATTTAGGTGCAGCAATCGGTTTATTGGTCAGTGCGCTGAAGAACGCCAAAACCGTTTCTCCTGAATTAATCAACTCTCCCTGTTCGTTGTAAATCTCAGTTTTTATCGGAAATTTTACTTTTGGGATTGCTTCAACAATGGTTCTTACAGTTAATAATTCGTCGTAATAAGCCGATTTGAAATAGTTTATTTTAAGGCTTCGAGCTGGAAGCAGGATATTTAATTCTTCCATCTGCTTGTAGGTAAATCCCATTTCCCGAATCATTTCTGTACGTCCAATCTCGTAGTAGCGGGCATAATTTCCGTAATAAACTACTCCCATTTTGTCGGTATCCTGATAATAAACCCTGATTTTGGTTTCGGTAACAATCATTGATGTTTGATTTATTTGAGTGGAGAATTCGGTTCTTTGGCCATGTGGTTATAGGTCAATCGGTCGAGCAGCGATGGAAAGAATTTGCTCAGAAAAACAGTGAGTTTTCCTTCGGTAAAAGTAAGGATGAGTTCTCTTTTACGTTTTTCGACGGCGCGAACAATTTGCCTGGCACATTCTTCGGCCGACATCATTTTATCTTCATTTCGGGGACTTTCTCCCTGTTCCGACCCGTCATTGGTCAGAGCAAACTTACGAACTTCAGAAGCAGTAAATCCGGGAGCAGCGACCAATACATGGAGACCTTTCCGGAGGGTTTCAATTCTGACCGTATCCAGAAATCCCCGAATGGCAAATTTTGAAGCTGAATATCCGGTTCGGCCCGGAAGTCCAACGTAGCCTGCAATTGAAATTACGCCAACCAGGCTTCCTTTGGATTTTAATAGATGAGGCAAGGCGTATTTGCTGCAATAAACTGTTCCGTAGAAATTGACATCCATCAGTTGTCGAATCACTTTCAGGTCAACTTCTTCAAAAATAGCCCTCATCGAAATGCCTGCATTGTTGATCAATACATCAATCCGGCCAAACCGCCTGATGGTTTCTTCAATCAAAAACCTGCAATCCTCTTCCCGGCTGACATCAGTTTTTTGGATCAGTATTTCAGTTTCAGGAAGTTCTGATTGAAGTTCTTCAAGAAGTTCGATGCGGCGTGCTCCCAACGATAAGCAAGCTCCTTTTGAAGCGAATTCTTTTGCCAGAGCCCGGCCAATTCCCGATGAAGCGCCGGTTATTATTACAACTTTGTTGTTCATGAGCTGAAAAAAGTGTTACTACAAAAAACAAAATTAGTTTTATTTTTCAAGGACTTTACCTTAGAATGTTAACATTCATTTGTTTATAAAATCTGTGACATTTTTGTGATTAATTTCCTGCTTGGTTTGCAAAAAAGAAAATAGCGTTTACCTTTGCAGCGCTTTACCAGTTAGGTAGAGCATTTAAGGATGACTCAGTAGCTCAGCTGGTAGAGCACATCCCTTTTAAGGATGGGGTCTTGGGTCCGAATCCCAACTGGGTCACGAATTGGAAAAACAGAAGCCTTGTAATCAGATGATTGCAAGGCTTTTTCAATTATTTCTAACCATATTTCTAAGCGTCTCCTCCTTCTGTCATATTAAACTAAAAAAACCACATTTGATTTCCAAACATGGGTGAAAATTGCCGCTATCCTTCAAGAAAATATTGCGTTTCACTCAGTTGGGCTTCAAATTTCGGGATATCGGTTATACCCAGTTTTTTGCCAGTGGCTAAAAGCAAAACTCAGATCTCCCCAAAAATATCGGGGATGATCTTGCAAAAAGCCTTTGGATACAAACCTTTGTCGATGTTTTTAATGGCATTGTGCACGTCTTCTTTCGAAGCCGAAACACCACGCGCCATATACCGGTTATCTGCTGACATATGAACAAAATTTCCGGATCAGTTAAAGTGGGGCAAAATTAATATTTTTGGAAATAAATGGAACTACCCCTCGTTTGCAAAGAGGGGTTAATGGTATTGAGTTTATAACTCTTAAGGAAGATTCATTTTTTAGAGCTTCTCAGACGCAAAACCAATACCTCCTTCTACTTCTATTATTCCGGCCGTCATCATTTTGCAGTCCCTGAAAATGCCGTTTGAGTTCTTAACTTCAACCTGGTAAATATAGTTTCCGGTCGATAGTCCCAAAGTTTGCATGTTCATTAAAATGTTATGGTCGCCCGATGAAAGCCTGTCTTTATGTATCGTCTTTAGTATTCGCCCTTGCAAGTCATACAAATCAATCTTTACATCAGCGGGTTGCACCAGGTGTAGCGGAACTGTCGTTTTGTTGAGGTAGGGATTTGGAAAGTTTTGTTTTAAAGAGAATTGCCTGTTATTTTCTTTTTCCAGGTTTCCAAGGCCTGTAGTTATACCGCTACCTTGTATGGTTACTTCGAGGTAAGCATCATAACCACCTGTTGTTGTGTTAGGTGTAAGAGTTGCCATTTGGTAGGCATAACCGTCAGCGAAAACATTGTCGGAGGCTAAGGTCTTGGGGTCAGATCCCTTGGTATATAAAGTTGGATTTGCTTCATAAATTGCTTGTTTTGTAGTAACATCAAAAGTAAGCTGAGAAATGGCAGCATATGAAGAGCTAACATACACCTGAAAGTGAATATGGCAAATTCTTCCACGATACCATCCTGGGAATATGGTAATAAATTCGGCTTCTCCGTTTGCGTTTGTAAACTGATAACCTCTCAAATAGGTCAAACCTGCTTGATCTGAATTGTTTGGTTGGTTATATCCGGAGTAAAGCCCGTCTTTGTCGCAATGCCAAATATTAACCCTTAAGTTTTGCATGGGCAGGCAGTTGTCCGCTCCTATAATTTTAAGTTTGAGATTGAGCGGAACTCCGGTTTTACCCTCACGGATATCCGTCCGGAAAAAGGTTGTGCTGGCTGTCAGGTCGAGTGGAAATGGGCCTGCCGTTTCAGTAGGAATTAGGGTGCAACTTAGCGTTTTGTTGGCTCCATTGTCCTCTGCGAAGGTTTTATTAAAAGGGATTAATGAAGCAAAGCCAAATAATCCCGTTGTCATGAGAAATTCTCTTTTGTTCATTCTGTTTAAAATTAAATTGTCGTTTATTCTCTTGCCTGTTTCAACGTTTGGGGTGTAAATTTGTTTTCAGTCCTTTCATTTTTATAATTTTCCCAAAAGTTGGAAAGCACGTCATTGCAAGACACTGCCTGTCCCGATTCCTCGGGAAAGTAATCTCATATTATTGGTGATCTATATGCAAAGATTGCTTCTCTGCAATCTGGCGGATCGCCATGATAAAAACTACTTTCCGGATTGATCTCAGGATTAAAGCAGTTAGCCAACTCGCGCTATCCTTCCAGAAAATATTGCATTTCACTCAGTTGGGCTTCAAATTTCGGGACATCGGTAATACCTAGTTTTTTCCCCGTGGCAATCAGCAAACCCTCTTTTTTTAGCGCCGAAATCACGCGGATGACCTGATCGGTTGTGGTTCCGGCAAAGTCAGCAATGTCTTTTCGCGAAAGGGCGATGTTGATCAACCCTTCCGACTGGCCAAACTTCCGGTGAATAAACAGCAATCCGTTAATCACTTTTTCCCTCACATTCATTTGGGCAAACCGTTTGGCATTGGCTTCGCTTTTCTGAAGCTGGTCGGCATAAAACAGCATAAAGTCGAACATTAGCGGGGGAGCATTGTGCAGCATTTCAATCAGAACTTCGGACGAAAAATTGCACAGAACAGTGTCGGATAATGCGCTGGCGCTAATGCCGTACACATAATTGGTTCCAAAACCGCGATGCCCAACAATTTCGCCTTCCCTCAGGAAACGAATAATTTGCGAGTCCTTGCTGGCTGTTTGCTTATACACTTTCACATAACCGCTGTAAATGAAATACAAACCGCTCACCGGCGCACCTTCCAGAATAAATTGCTGCCCGTCGTGACAGGGAAACATGTTCTTCTGCATCAGGTAGGGCTGGATAGCATCTGCTTTGCTATGTTTTTTGATCAGGCAATTTTCATTGCTGCACGATTGGCAATCGATATATTTTGCTGGCATAATATCTTTTTATTATGAATATTCTCAAATTCACCTAAGGTCATTTGTTGTCATTCAGTTGCACTGAAACGATAATAACAACTGAATGACAATAATAAAAGTAAATCGGTAAATAAACAGACAATTATTTTTCGAATTAGGCATTATTTAATACATGTTGCATTTCATAAACCCAGAGGGTTTGTATGTTTATAGAAAAATATTCGGAGCAAGGACATGCAACCCCGACGGGGTCGAACTTATACCCACGTCAATTTTTCTATAAACATTCGAGACCTCTGGCATCTTGCAATATATACTATTATGCTTGATTCATTATCTTTTTAATGATCGAGGAAAGTTAATAAATGTTGGCGATATTTATAAAAATCGGGATGTTCTACTGCTGATTTACGCTCGCGCGGACGTTCGAGTTTTATATGCGCCACATCACCTACGCGGGCATACGGGCCTGAAGTCATCATAATCACCCGGTCGGAAAGGAAAATGGCCTCATCCACATCGTGGGTAACCATAATGGCCGTAATTTGCTCTTTCGACCAAACATCGATCAATACATCCTGAAGTTCGACACGGGTCATGGAATCGAGCATTCCGAACGGCTCGTCAAGCAGCAAAACTTTTGGTTTCAAGGCAAAGGCACGGGCGATTCCCACGCGCTGTTTCATTCCCTGCGACAAGTCGTTGGCCTTCTTGTGGAACGAATCGGCCAGACCAACTTTGCTCAGGTAGTATTTGCAAATGTCGGTGCGCTCTTGTTTGGTGCCGTGCGGAAATACCTGTTTCACTCCAAGCATAACGTTCTCCAGTGCGGTCATCCACGGGAAAAGGCTGGGCGACTGAAACACGACTGCCCTGTCGGGGCCTGCTCCTGAAATTGCCGAATCGTCGAGCAACACCTGCCCTGAAGTTATGTCGTTTAATCCGGCGACCATGGTTAGCAGGGTCGATTTTCCACATCCTGAATGACCTATGATGGAGACAAACTCGTTCTCTTTCACCTGAAGCTGAAAACCCTCAAGCACCACAAAATCACCTTTGGGTCCTGGATAAGATTTCTTCAGGTTTTTGCATTCGAGCATTGTTTTTTCATCTGTTAAAATTTCCATTTTTTCTGAATTAAAGGGTTATACAGCCTTCCGGTTCCCCGGAACAATGGGCGACAGTCCGGGCAAAATATACACTTTTCCGTTATTGGTCTTGCGGTGTTTGCCCACTTCCTGAAGATAACGGTTAATGGCATTTCGTTCGGTTTTGAAATCCGGATCGGCATTCAGATTGGCTTTGTCGCGTGGACGGCTGAACTCAATCGGGAAGGCATTCCCGAGGGTTGCGCGTGGCCCCGGCGTTAACGGAATGACACGGTCGGCCAGTAAAATACCTTCGTCCACATCGTTCGTGATCATCATCACCGTTTTTTTCGATTCCCTCCAGATGCGTTCAATCTCGATTTGTAGCGAGCCGCGCGTAAGTGCATCGAGTGCGCTCAGGGGTTCGTCGAGCAATAAAATTTCAGGATCCATAGCCAATGCCCTGGCAACTGAAACCCGTTGCCTCATTCCTCCTGAAAGCGCTGACGGATGTTTGTGCAGGGCCGGAGTGAGGTTCACCATTTCGATATATTTTGCAACATGTGCTTCCCGTTCTTTGGCTTTCAGATTTGGGAACACTTGTTTAACAGCCATTTCAATATTGCCGTAAACCGTTAGCCAAGGCAATAGTGAATAGTTTTGGAATACCACCCCACGGTCGGGGCCGGGTTCAGTAATCCGCTTGCCTTTGAGCAATATTTCACCTTCATCAGGATGAATTAAACCCGCAATCAGGTTGATGAGCGTCGATTTTCCACTTCCGGTAAATCCGACAATGGCAATAAATTCACCTTCTTCTATAGTCAGGTTGATGTTTTTCAGTACTTCTACGCGGTTGGCTCCTTGTCCAAAACTCTTCGATACATTGCGTAATTCTAAAATTGCAGCCATAATTTTGTTTTTTATCAACTATTATAGGTAACGGCTTTCTGAACCATCATCATTATCCGGTCGAGGGCGAAACCAATGCCTCCAATTACGAACATGGCCACAATGATTTTCGCGTTCGAGTCGTTGGCGCCGTTCTGGAATTCTTCCCAGACAAATGATCCCAGTCCCGGACTTTGAGCCAGAAGTTCAATCGCAATTAAGACCATCCATGCCACTGAAAGCGAAATGCGCAAGCCTGTAAAAATGAGCGGTACTGAAGAAGGCAAAATGATTTTGAAAACTTTGCTGAATACCCCCAACCGCAATACTTTCGCCACATTCAGGAAATCTTTATCAACGGTGGAAACTCCCACAGAGGTATTGACTAATGTGGCCCACATGCTGCAAAACCCAACGCTGATAAACGAGATGATAAAGGATTTATCCATATCGGCGTTGGCTAAAATAGTTTTTACAACCATCGATACTAACAACAGCCATACCACTGGCGAGACGGGTTTCAGGATTTGTATCACCCAATTGACCGAAGTGCGGAGCGTTACGCTTAACCCAAGAACAATCCCTGCGGGTATTGCGAAGATTGCAGCCAGCAGGAATCCTGCAAAAACCGTTTTCAGGCTGGTCAGTATTTGGTCGACAAACGATGGCCGGCCGGTATAGGTAATTTCTGCCTGACCCAATTTTTTCCGCTCGGCATTTACTTCGGAGGTTTTTTCGATAAATTCCTTTTTGTCGGCACTGATGCGTTTATGGTCGGTAATCAATGTTTGTGCGGCATTCCAAACATCAATGGGTTTAGGCAGCGAATTCGGTTTACAACTGACATCGCCCGAGTCGATACATTTTTGCATTTCGAGGGCAGCTTCTTCGCCTTCCGACGTGCGCGTTTTTTCGATTTTCCGGGCGCGCTCAATGTCGTATAAATAAGATGCGAATAAATTACATGCTCCCAGAAAAATGAATACTGAAAGGATGGGGATCAGGACTTGCCGGAAGACTAGCATTCCGTTCTTTTTCGGTTCGTCGCCACGCAGCAATTTAGCGATGGGCGTTAAAAAACCAAATCCAAGCCAATTGAATGAGGCTAATATTTTTCGTTTCATAGCTGAAAATGTTTTTATGTTGGTTGTATAGGGCTTGTGCCCAAATTATATTGAAGTTGGCGAATTGAAGGGTACACCAGTGTCCGGACGGTGTACCCTTCTGGAATCACCAACATAAAAAGGAAAATCCATGTTCCTTTATTTCATATCCTTGTTCCCGATTTTGAATTTGGTCAGGTATTCGTTTGGCTTTTTGCCATCGTATTGAATGCCATCAATAAAGTCGCTCACCGGGGGTTTAAATCCATCAGTCTGCGGAATATCCGAGGCCGGAATTTTACCTTCCTCAACCAATAATTTAGCTGCTTTGATCCAGATTTCAGGTTTGTAAACTTTTTTGGCTGTATCCAGGTACCATTTGTCCGTTTTTGCTTCAGGAATTTGCCCCCACCGGCGCATCTGGGTCAGGTACCAAACCGCATCGGAATAGAACGGATAAGTGGCATTGTATTTATAGAATACGTTGAAATCGGGCAGGGCACGTTTGTCGCCTTTTTCGAATTCGAAGGTGCCGGTCATCGAGTTGGCAATCACCACCGAGTCAGCTCCAACATAGGCCGACTTCGAAAGTAATCCGACGGCTTTGGGTCTGTTTTTAGGTTCGTCCAACCATTTTCCGGCTCTTATCAGTGCTTTGGTGATTGCAATGGCGGTGTTCGGGTTTTCATCGATGAATTTCTGGGTCATAACGAAAACTTTTTCAGGATTGTTTTTCCAGATTTCGTAGTCGGTTATTACCGGAACCCCAATTTGTTTGAAAACTGCCTGCTGGTTCCAGGGTTCGCCCACGCAATACCCGTAAATGGTTCCTGCTTCGAGCGTTGCAGGCATTTGTGGTGGTGGGGTAACCGATAACAATACATCAGCGCCTACCTGCCCCTGAATGTTATCGGCCGTGTACATTCCGGGATTTATTCCGCCGGCAGCCAGCCAGTAGCGGATTTCGTAGTTGTGTGTCGAAACCGGGAAAACCATCGCCATTTTAAACGGATTACCGTTGTTTTTGTATTCCTGAATTACGGGTTTCAACGCTTCTGCCGAAATCGGATGAACCAGTTTTCCATTTTTACCAACCGGTATGTTTTTCTTCATCTTGGCCCAAATGGCATTCGAAACGGTAATTGCATTTCCATTCAGGTCCATCGAAAATGGCGTGACCAAACTGGCCTGACGGCCAAAACCACCAGCTGCAGCAATGGGCTGACCTGCCAGCATATGCGCGCCATCCAATGCGCCGTCGCTTACCCGGTCGAGAATGTTCTTCCAGTTCGATTGCGCTTCGATTGTAACAAACAGGCCTTCATCTTCGAAGTAGCCCAGTTCTTTTGCAATGGCCAAAGGCGCCATGTCGGTTAATTTGATAAACCCGAAGGTCAGCTGTGGTTTCTCTACGGCCAGTTTTTTTGTCGTTGGGTTTGCTCCTGAAGCGCCAACGGAGAAAAGCATCACGGCCAACGAGGCCAGATAACAGTAGCTTATTATTTTTCTAAAATTTTTCATGATCGTATCTGTTTTGAGTTAATAATTCAAAAAGTCTTACAAAAATTTTGGCGTGAATGCCATCATAACCCAGGCCCAGCTCTGCATTCCTTCAATATTCTGATCCGGATTTCCGAATTTTAATTGTTTCATGGTTGCAGTTGTGCCAAACATTTGTGAATAGCCTCCTTTAATTACTACTCCCTTTGCCAGAACGTGGGAGATTACAAGGTCAAGTTCCGTTCCCAACGTTCCGCCATATACTTTCTTGGTGGTTTGATTGGTGCGGTCGGCTGCTGAAGCAAAGTAGTGCAGGTCGCCCATTAAGGTAGTTTTTTCCGAAAGCTTGAAATTTGTCTTCAGATAAATATCGAGTAACCCTGCACTTCTTTCGTTCGCTCCACCGTGTCCGTTGCCCACGTAGAAATAGTCCATATAGCCATAAAATTTATGGTTGGTTCCGTATTTTGGCGACCATCCTTCCACTTTGGCGGTGGTTGGGTCATCGCCGCTCAGATAATCAAATCCAAGCAATGGAGCGCCTTTTATTCCGGTGTGCTGAACGAAAGCGTTTACCATAAATCCACCCAAATCAATGTTTTTATAAGCGCCTCCGGTGTAAGTTTTTCCGGCTGCACCACCAGTGTAGTAAAATTGCCCGCCAACTTTCAGTTTTTTGAATTTGAAATTGGGAGTGAACCCGAATGTGAAATCGCTGTGCGTTTCATTGGTCGAGTCGTTCGAATTAAAAATGTCGTTCAAAAGCATAAAGGCCATGTCTCCGCTTTTGAATGTCTTTTTATAGTAGGCCATCAATTGGGCCTTGGGCAAACCGAGGTTAAATATTCGTGGATTGGTTCCACCACCAGTAATTGTAGTGTAGTTATTGCCGGTAAGTTTGGTCGGTTCCGGTACGCCATCGCCATAACCAGTCTGATTCCAGGAGGCCATTGCATCAAACTGGTTGCCTTTGCTGTCTTTATACAGGTAGCGAATGGCATCCAATGCCCGTGCCTGCATGGCCCAATCAAGATTTCCGAAGAAACGCTGATCGTCGTACATCACTTCCTGTCGGCCAATCCTGAAGGTCGATTTCTCAGAAGCATAATAGTCGCCATAAGCTTCGTGTACACTCAACAGTTGATCTGATTTGTTGATCTGTCCGGTTTCTCCCCAAATCCGCACATCCTGCAACGAAAACTTAAAGCCAAGCTTTTCCATTTTATAGGAGGCTGTTAATCGGGCACGATGTTCCGTAAAAATTGCAGGATCCTGTCCTGATGCGATTGGTTTCTTAAAACCGTTCCTTAATTCTGTTCGGGGCAAATATTGTCCTTCCAGCGAAAATTGTGCAAATGCTGCAAATGCACAAATGAGTATTACCAGGGTTGTAAATAGCTTTTTCATAACTTTTAAATCTGAATTTGTGTTTACTAAATCTTCTGATGTAAAAGTATGTTGGTCGCTACAGGAAAATTATGGGATATATAAGGACAAAAGAGTCTTTTAATCAGATATAATACGATCAAATACAATAAAAAAACCTGCACTTTAGCAGGTTTAAAAATTAAAGCAAAAAAAATCAGTCACTTACGATTTAACTCTGAAGGTAGTAATGGTGTTCTGCAATCTCTTTTTTTAAGATGTCAACGTCGGGAATGCCCAGTTTTTTGCCATCACAGATAATCAGTTCTTCTTTCTTCAAGGTTGAAATTACTCGTATAACCTGTTCTTCAGTTGTTCCGGCAAAATCGGCAATTTCTTTGCGACTTAGTTTAATCCGGAGGAATCCGTTTTTTTGGCCGAATTTTCGGTTGATATACAATAAAGTGTCTACTACTTTTTCACGAACATTCATGTGTGCCAGTTTGCGCACCTTTGTTTCGCTCCGGCTGAGTTCCTCGGCATACAAATTCATAAAATCATATGAAAGTTTTGGCAGTGAAAGAAGCATCTCCTTCATGATTTCGACCCGGAAGTTGCAAATGATGGTATCTTCCAGGGCAACTGCACCTATCGGGAAATACTGGTGCGTGCTAAATCCGCGCAGTCCAACCATTTCGCCATCTTTTGCCAGCCGGAGAATTTGTTCCCTTCCGTGAATACCCGTATTCAGGATTTTTACTTTGCCTGAATAAATAAAGTAAAGCCCATGCACCGGCGAACCTTCAATGATAATATTTTGAGTTTTCCGGCAGGAAATCGTATTCCTTTTTGATAAAAAAGCGTCTGCTCCTTCGTCGTCACAGTGTTTTTTTATTAAACAATCTGTGTTTTGACATCCTTTACAATCTGTTATTTGCTTAATCATCTCTTATAAGTTTAAACTGCCCGTTTCAACATGAATGATTTGAGGAAAAGCGGGCAAAGGTAATTTGGATCTGCTGAAAACCCGAAGCAGGTTCGGCTGACCTCAGAGAGGTCATATGTTTATAGAAAATGATGATTATAAAGTTGTTCGACCCCAACCGGGGTCGAATATGTAGACGTAAAATTTGTTTTCTATAAATATTTTATCCCTCCGGGATATTTTTTCAAGTTAAACTATTCCGATGTAAACATATCCATCTTCAACCTTTACCGGATAGGTTTTGAGCTCGTAATCCTCGTCGGTGAGGCAAGATCCATCTTCGAGCGAAAACGATTTTTTATGAAACGGGCAGGCCACTTTGGGTGTCCCGTTCGAATCGCCGGTCAGACCGCGCGAAATGGCCATCTCGCCTTTGTGCGGACATAGATTCTGCGTGGCGTACCAGATGTTTTCTTCGCCAAAATTGAACACTGCAATTTGCTCTCCGTTCACCAAAACACAGGCCCCTGCATTTGCCGGAAATTCATCAACCGATGCTGTTTTGTACCATTCTTTGATTTCCATAATTTCTGTTTTTATTTTGCAGGCATTTTCTGATCGCGCAATGCAACAAATTTGATGTTCGAATCGGTTTCTTCAGAATTAACAAAGTGCCTGTATTTTTTTCTTAATTCAGGATTATTCACCACCTCTTTCCATTCGCACTGGTAGGTTTCAACCAGTTTCTGCAAATCGGCCTCCAGTTTTTCGCCAATTCCCAACGAGTCGTTTACGACCACGTCGCGCAAGTGGCCCAGTCCGCCTTCCATGCTTCCCAGCCATTTGGCTGTTCGTGTAAGCGGTTCGGCCGTTTTAATGTAGAACATGATAAAACGGTCGATGTATTTGATTACCGTTTCCTTGTCGAGATCGGAAGCCAGCAAATCGGCATGGCGCGGGTTTGCCCCACCGTTGCCGCAAACAAACAGGTTCCAGCCTTTCTCGGTGGCAATCACGCCAAAATCTTTGCTTCGGGCTTCGGCACATTCACGCACGCAACCCGATACGCCACCTTTGATTTTGTGGGGGGCACGAATTCCCTTGTACCGTTCTTCAATTTCAACAGCAAACGAAACCGAATCGGCCATTCCAAACCGGCACCAGGTTGAGCCAACACAGCTTTTCACTGTGCGCAACGCTTTTCCGTATGCATGTCCGCTTTCAAATCCGGCATCAATCAGTTCTTCCCAAATATCAGGAAGCTGATCGACCCGCGCGCCAAACATGTCGATGCGTTGGCCTCCGGTAATTTTGGTGTACAAGTCGTATTTGCGGGCAACTTCGCCAATCACAATCAACTTTTCAGGAGTAACCTCGCCAGCTGGCATACGGGGAACTACCGAATAAAGGCCCCTTTGCTGAATGTTTGCCAGAAAGCGGTCGTTGGTATCCTGAATGGTGTCGTGTTTGGCAATCACTTCGTTCCAGATACTTGCCAGCAAGGATGCGGTAACCGGCTTGCAAATCTCACAGCCGTAACCTGTTCCATATTTTTTCAGTAACTCCTGATAACTTTTTATCTCATCTACTTTAATCAGGTCAAATAATTCCTGACGGGTATAATTGAAGTGCTCGCAAATCACTTTCCTGACTTCTTTTCCACGCGATTTCATCGAGAAAGTCAGCAAGTCATCGAGCATTGGCACACAGCCGCCACAGCCAGTTCCTGATTTGGTACACTTTTTAATCAGAGGAACAGATTCGGCGCCATCTTTCTCAACGGCAGAAAGAATCGATCCTTTTGTGACATTTTCGCACGAGCAAATAACGGCTTCGTCGGGCAGGTCCGCAACGCCAATTCCGGTGCCACCGCTGCCACGGGAACCTAATATCAAATCTTCCGGATTTTCGGGCAGTTTAATTTTGTTGTTTACAATTTGCTTGAGCAGGTTGTATTCTTCGGCATCGCCAACCAATATTCCACCCAGTAAATATTTTCCGTCGGGCGAAACGTTCAGCCGTTTGTAGACGCCCCTGTTTTTATTTTCGTAAACGATTGTCTGACCATGATGGGGTTCTGATAGCGCATGGCCGAAACTGGCCACATCGGTACCGATCAGTTTGAGTTTTGAAGATAGATCGAACCCTAAAAATTCACGTTTCCCATTGCTCAAATTAGCGATCAAAACTTCAGCCATTTCGTAACACGGCGCCACCAGACCCCAAACCATTCCATGGACCACCACACATTCGCCAATCGCAAAGATCGACTCATCGGCGGTTTCCATCTTGCTGTTTACCACAATTCCGCCCCGGGCATGAACCTCCAATCCGCTTGATTTGGCAAGCTCATCGCGTGGTTTAATTCCGGCCGAAATAACCAGTAAATCAGCATCAATAACAGAACCATCAGTAAATTGCATTCCTGAAATGGTTCCGTTACCCAATATTTTTTCAGTGCTTCTGCTTAAAAGCACTTCCAAATCAAACGATTCAAGTTTTTGTTTTAGCATCGATGCCCCCAATTCGTCGAGCTGACGTGGCATCAGGCGTGGTGCAAATTCAATGATGCTGGTTTTTAACCCATCATCCATCACCGCTTTGGCAGCTTCTAGTCCAAGTAGTCCGCCCCCAATTACAACTGCTTTAGTCGCTTTTGGAATGTATTTTTTTATCGCCTGAATGTCGTCAAAGGTTCGGTAAACAAATACGCCCTTCTTATCGACTCCGGGAATTGGAGGAACAAAAGCCGATGAGCCGGTTGCTAAAACCAAAATGTCGTAGGAGTAGGAGTTGCCATGTTCCGAAACTACTTTCTTTTCCTCCCGCTTGATTTCAGTAATACGATCTCCGGATTTCAGTTCGATATGATTATCGCTGTACCAATTTGCAGGAGCCAGTAAAAGTTCGTCAACTGTCGTTCCGGTATAAAACGAAGTCAAATGAACCCGGTCGTACGCCGGAACATTTTCTTCGCCAAAAACGAGCAATTCATATTCCACACTCATTCCGGCTTCAGCAAATTTCTCGCAGAATTTGAAGCCTGTCATTCCGTTCCCGATTAATACAATTTTCTTTTTCATGTGAAAATGATTTGTTTTTTAGTTGTCTCATGGAACTCGCATGTCATTTTCATCCTCTTTGGTGGACAATCTTGTATATGCTCGTTTCATCTCGAGCGTAGTTTTATGGATATATTGACGATACCCCCTTCATTTTCATTTCCTATCTTTACAATTTTCGTTATTTTTGAAATGAACCCCTGTTTTAATATAGATATCAGCATCTTTATATCTTTATTCAAAATAAGGCAAATAAATTCAAATTGTTTGTATCTTTTCTATTTGTTAACGAAAAGAAAACAATATCTTGATTATTCTGTCATATTGATACACTTTAAAAGATTATATATGAATATTGATAAATCTACTTCTTTAAAAAATTCGATTCATGAATTATTGGCGGCGCATCTTCAGGATCCGAATATGGAAAACTGGAATGATGCAGTTTATCCTGCTGAATGGATTTATATCCAGCGGATTACTGATCGGCTTGCGTCATTCTCGCCCAATGCTTCCGAAGAATTAATAATTGCGGCCAATTGCCAACATCTTTTTCGCTGGGAAATTGATCGGAAGAGCTTTCCTGAAGGCAGGATTGGGTATTACCAATGGCGAAACTATCTATCGGAATACCAGGCGCTGAAAGCAAGGGAAATATTACTCACGGCAGGATTTGACACTGATTTTGCGGACCAGGTTAAAACAATCGTCAAAAAGGAAAATATATTTACGAATCCGGAGGCACAAACGCTGGAAGATGTGGTCTGCCTGGTGTTTCTCGAATTTTATCTGGATGAGTTTATGGGCGATAAAACTGAGCTGAATATGGCCACAATAATTTTGAAGACCTGGAATAAAATGTCGGAGAAAGGGCATCAGGAAGCGCTGAAAATTAAGTACTCTGATGCGGCATTGCCGGTGATTAAAAAAGCACTTGGACTTTAGAACCGGAACACATTGAAACGGTTTTCCAACAATGAAAAAACCAACAGTTTTCCGGATAAAACTTCGCCATGCCCAACAATGATTTTCAGCACTTCGTTGGCCTGAAGCGTGCCGGCAACTCCGGGCAACACGCCCATCAGGCCGATTTCATTTTCGGCAAACAATCCATCGGGAGGAAGTTCAAAAAACAAATCGGCCAAACACGGCCCTCCCTGATAATTGAAGACCGTAACCTGCGCTTCGTAATTTAGAACTGAAGCAAAGACAAGCGGAATAGCATGTTGACGGGTTTTTTCGCCAAGAAGTGCGCGGGTTTTGTAATTATCGGTGCAGTCAACAACCACATCGGCAGCACGGATCAATTCATCCGAATTTTTAGGAGTAAACCGGAAATCGTGACAAATTACCTCGGTGTCGGGATAAATATCATTGATGCGCGATTGTGCCAGGAATACTTTTTTTAGCCCCAAATCTTTTGTTCCGTATAGAATCTGGCGCTGAAGGTTTCCGAGGCTCACCACATCATCGTCAACAAGGGTTATAAGCCCAACTCCGGCGGCAGCAAGGTAAGTCAGGAGAGGAGAACCCAAACCTCCGGCTCCAATCACCAGAACGCGCGCATTTTTCAGCCGTTCCTGACCATCGGCGCCAACATCAGGCAAGGATATATGGCGGGTAAAACGTATTTTATCGGTTTCGGATAATTTTTTCATTCGTGATGACATTCACAGTTTTCGCCCCATTCGCTGGTTCCATCGGTAAAAAATTCATGCTTCCAAATCGGTACTTCTTGCTTCACGCGGTCGATGATGTACCGATTGGCTTCATAAGCAGCTGATCGATGCGCAGATGCGGTGATCACTACTACCGCGCATTCCATCACCGTAACGGTTCCGATCCGGTGCACGCAAATGGCTTTATTGAGTGGCCACTTGGTGCCTGCTTCTGCCAGAATTGCTGCAATCATGGAATTTGCCATTGGTTCGTATGCCTCATATTCAAGCCGATCAACCGGTTTTCCCTGATTCGAACCCCGAACTTCGCCGCTAAAAAGTACGACTGCTCCTGAATTTGGATCCCTGAAATCGTCAAATAGGGCTGAGTAGTCCAGTGGTTTATCTGTAATGTAATTCATGTGTTTATAATTTTTTTTACCACATAGGTCACATAGATTTTTATTATTTCTATGTGTTCTATGTGACTATGTGGTTCTCAATTTAATAGTCCTCCGGGTATGATACAGGCTAACCGCCACTTGACGGCGGGATCAGATAAATGCCTACGTTTTCTGTCAGTTCAAAAGTTGTTGGAACAAATTGCTCCCCGATTGCAATACGGCATTTACTGAGCATGATTTCAGCTTCCGGATTTTTGGTTTTTAACTTTTCCAGAATTTCGCTACATGCTGCCGGAAGTGAGCATCTGACCAGTTCGGTGGCGTCGAAATATTTCCGTAATGCCGCGAAACAAGTTACTTTAATATCAGTTTCTGTATTCATTTTATCCTCCTATGTTTCTCATTGATAATATACTTCCCTGAAATTTGACGGCCTGTTTCATGGCCAGCAGTTCTTCCAGTTTTGTAATCAGTTTAGGCTGATCGTTCATGAAATCAGTCAGACGTATTCCGTTGGCATTGCTGAGGCATCCGTAGAAATATCCACGGCTGTCCATTCGCAGCCGGTTGCAGTCGTGGCAAAACGGAGTCGATTCGTTGGCAATAATTCCAAATTTGGCTCCGGAATTGGTTTCCCAATACCTCGAAGTTGCTGACTCTTTCCGGGGTAATTCCTGAATGTCGTATTTACTCCGGATGGTATCCAGAATTTCACTTTCAGGATAGAAAAGATCTTTCTGTTGATTAAATATCGGCCCCATTTTCATCAGTTCCAGGTAACGGATCGCGATGTTGCGTTCGGCGGAATATTCAAGCAATGGAATGATTTGCGAATCGTTTTGGTTGCGAAGAATCACAGCATTTAATTTCATCTCAATTCCGCTTTTTACGGCCTCATCAATACCTTCAAAAACCCGTTCTGTCCGGTTATTCCGCGACATTCTGGCGAAAATTTCAGGATCGATGGCATCTACCGAAATGTTGATTGCACGCAAACCTGCCGAGATTAAATCGCTCACTTTCCCTTTCAGGTAATAGGCATTGGTGGTCATGCGAATATCATTGATTCCCATTGCTTTGATTTGACGGATGAGCGGAATTAACTCGCCGTACAACAAGGGTTCGCCGCCTGTCAACCGGATGCTTTTCAGGCCAAGAATAGAATGCATGGCAGAAATTAACTGCACAAAATCGTCCGTTTTCAGTTTTTCGATTCCCTTACCTACTGAAAATTCAGGAGTAAATAAACCAATGGTATTTTTGCCTGTGCTGTTGATTTCGTCGCCAACACAGTAAACACAAGAGAAATTGCAATCGTTGATCAAACTAACTCTTAATTTTTCGAAACTTCTGCCATATTTATCCTTGATCATCAGGGGAATCTTTTTAACAATTTAACCAATAACTTCAGCAAGCAGATGCCTTTCAAAGTCTGACTTTGGACTTTCGCAAAGCTGGCATTTATATTCTTTCGGAAGAATGGTGAAGGGCGTTCCGGCCTGAATACCAGCCAGCACATCGCCAAACCTTTCGTCGTATACCGTTGAGCAGCTTTTGCATTGATGAACCACGAATGACTTCGACTTTTTTTGATTTGTTAATTTCACCCACGCCTCACGCCCCGGACTCGATAACTGTGAATAATAACGTTTGGTGAGCTCGTTGAGTTTTCGTGGCAAGTCGTTTTTGCTGATGTTTTGTTCGAAAAGGATGTAATGGTTACTGTTTGGATTAAAATCGAAAGCATAATAAATGGAATATGTCCGAAAAATATCCATCCAGGCAGGTAGATTTAAACTACCCTCAACTTTAATTACCACATTGGTAAACAACTCCATCGGTTTGGTTTGAATGGTAAACGAAATACCGAAAGTTCGGATGTCGAATTGGTCAAATCGTGAAACGATGAATTTCTTGAGGTTGTAGGCATCTTTATCAAGCAAAGGCAAGTGCCAGTTAAGTTCGAACGACGAGTGTCGCATGTTGATTCCGTAACGGCCAATCAGGGACTCCCAAAATATTTTGTGTTCAGGAGCTATTCCCTTAATCAGAAAGGTTTTCCATGGGGTGATACAGATTTTGCCCAACCCGGTTTGGTGACATAAAAGGCCTATCTCCCGCAGAAACTGAATCGGGTAACGGTTGTTGCGCCAATAAAAACCGGCCCAAAATGTTTCGTCGTTTTCATTTTTGTTCAGTCCTTCGTAATAGGGAAAAAATCCCTCCGGAATGCGAAGTTCTTCGTCGCTTTCGAAGGTATGCACCGAAAAATTGAATGGAAGTCCGTGAATCAACTGCTCCATGGTGATTTCCGGAGTTTTTATCCACATCTTTTCGAGGTGCAGAGCCGTGTTGGCAACGTCGTCGGTAAAAATGAGGCCGGGCCATTTTTTTGCCTCTTCCTGCCCATCAAATTTGATGTATAGAAACCAGTAGTTGGGCGTTTGTGAAGCAATAAAATTCAGGTTTCCGAAGAACAGCGGTATCAGGTTCTGTTTCGGATCGACCAAATTTACCCGCAAGGTGTGTCTATATTCAATTTGCTCAAGAATATTCAGGTAGGTTCCGGAATGAACCCATGACGTGGAGGGCAAAATATCGACGCAGACATACGATGAAACCACGTTTTGATAGGAAAATTCACGGTCGAAATACTCAACTGCTCCAGGTATTGGCTGTACTTCATTCTTCCCTGAATTTTCGTACCGGGCAAATAAAATATCCTGCCTTGAACCGAAAAAAACGGTATCGTTGCCAGCTTTTCCGGCAACGTCCAGAATATCGTTCAGGTAGGAAGGCGTTAATACTCCTCCTTTGGTTAAAACCCTCGATAGTTTGGTTTTTCGGTTCATATTCAGATAATTAATTCGGATTGGGTCACATCTTCCAATATTTTTTTTATCTCGGGTCGGCAGCTTCCACAGCCCAGTCCGGCACCGGTTTTGTCGCATATCGAATCCAAATCCAGGAATCCTTCATCCAATGCTTTCCTGATATTTCCATCGCCAACATTGTTGCACGAGCAAATTAATTTTCCGCGCAGAGGTTCGCTTGGTTTTCCGGTTCGCAGTAACTTATTTCGCAGCCCGGCCAATTCTGTTTTTCTGTCAATCAACTTCCTGAATTCGCTAAATTCGGCCTTGTCGCCCATCAAAATTGCACCGACCAGCACATCGCCTTTCACAATACATTTTTTGTAATATCGTTCAGCGCGATCCAGAAAAACAACTTCGTCATAGTCGCCAGAATCATCAGGAATAGCCGACAGACCGATCGAACACAGATCGATGCCCGGAAATTTGAGCATGTTCATCAACACCGAACCGGCATAAAAACTCATCGTATTTCCGTTTAGGAAAGCCGCCAAAACGCGGGCCTGTTCTTCTGCAGCCGAGGTAATTCCGTAAAGGCTTCCTTTAAATTCGGCAATTTCGCCAATGGCAAAAACATAGGGATCGCTGGTTTGCAGGTATTCATTCACGATAATTCCGCGCCGCAATTTCAGTACATCTGTTGCATATTCAATATTAGGGCGAGTGCCAACAGCAAGAACTATGGCGTTGTACCTGACCCGGTTGCCGCTTTTAAAAGTTACTTCGTAACTGGTTTCATGCTCAAGCTGAATAACCTGGTTTATTTCATCGTTGAATAGAATGGTCAGTCCTTTTTCCTGAAGAATTTCTTTTAACAGGATGGCCGACTCGTCGTCGAGTTGGCGATCCATCAGGCGTGGATTTCGGTTGACCAGGCTTGTGGCAACTCCCATTTCAAGCAATGCCCCAGCCATTTCGAGCCCGAGCAAACCGCCGCCAACAACCAGAACCTGATCGTCTGCACCCCGGTCTTTCAAAAAGCGGTCAGCATCGCCTTTGTCGCGAATCGTGTACACCCGGGGAAAGGAAGCCCATCCGGTTTTGGGTGAATTGGCCCGTGAACCGGTTGCCAGAACCAGCTTGCCGTAGTAATAGTTGAGGCCATTTGAGGCGTACACAATTTTCTTTTTGGCATCAATTTTTTCCAATCCTGTACCTGAAATCACTTTTACATTCAGCCGATCCAATTCATCGGTGGTGGTTTTTTGGAGGCTGCTCCAATTCAGACTTCCTGAAATGTAATCGGGCAACAAAATACGGTTGTAAAACGGATTAATTTCTTTTGACAAAATGATGATTTCATCGGTAGTGTTTTTCTCGCGGAAAGCACGGATAAACTCCAGTGAAGCAGCGCCAGCTCCGGCAACCAGGATCGTTTCTTTTTCTTTCCTGAATTTTCGGACCTCGACCACTGAGTATTTAAAGTCGGGTTCTTTCGATTTCGGATCGACGAGGTCAAAGGTCAGATTGTTGGTGCGAACCGAATTTCCGGAGAAAATTTTGCCCCAGTGCATGGGCAGGAAAACAACTCCGTGCTTGATTTCGTCCGTAATTTTGACCGGTACCTGCACCGCTCCCCGGTTTCCGGTGACTTCAACCACATCACCATCGTTCAACTGGCGTTGGGCGGCATCCACCGGATTCATTTCCAGAAATGAAGCATCGATATGCTGCCGAAGTTTTTCAACCTTTCCGGTTTTGGTCATGGTGTGCCACTGGTCACGAACCCTGCCGGTAGTGAGCACCAGCGGAAAATCGGGAGAAGGCGCTTCCGATTTGTTTTCAGGATTGACTGCAAAAATACGGGCTTTCTGGTCGGGCGTGAAAAATTTACCGTCTTCGAAAAGCCTTTTGGTCTTCGAATCGTTTTGCCCGAAGAACGGCCATTGCGCCGTGCCTTTTTCCTTCAGGTATTGGTAATCTAATTTTTCGATAGAAATGTTGGTTCCGGCAGTCAGTTGCTTGTATTCGTCGAACACTTCCTGACTGTTGCTGAATTCAAATCCCGGATAGCCCATCTGGCGGGCAACACGGCAAATAATTTCATAGTCGGGAAGAACCTGGCCTGGACCATCAATTACTTTTTCCAGATAACTGATCCGGCGTTCCGAGTTGGTCATTGTCCCTTCTTTTTCGAGCCATCCGGCAGCGGGGAAAACCACATCGGCAAAGGGGACGGTGTCCGATTTATCCGAAATATCCTGAACAACCACGAATTTTGCTTTTTTCAGGGCAGCTTCAACCTTTCCTGAATTCGGTAAACTCACCAACGGATTGGTGCAAATAATCCAGACGGCTTTCAGCTTTCCGGAGTCAAGGGCATCAATCATTTCGGTGGCCGAATAGCCGGGTTTCGACGGAATATCTTCGACTCCCCAGAAGTCGGCCACTTCTTTTCGATGATTTTCGTTGGTCAGATCACGGTGAGCTGGAAGTAAATTGCACATTCCACCTACTTCGCGACCGCCCATGGCATTAGGTTGTCCGGTCAGCGAAAACGGTCCCGATCCGGGTTTCCCGATTTGCCCGGTGATGAGGGAAAGGTTGATGAGCGAGAGGTTTTTGTTAACTCCGATCACACTCTGGTTAAGCCCCATGGCCCACATCGAAATATAACCTTTGGACTGGCCAATGTAGCTTGCCGCTAGCCTAATGTCTTCAACCGGAACACCGCAGATTTCGGAAGCTTTTTCCCGCGAAATTTCCATTACTTTTTTGCGGTAATCGTCGAATCCGGTGGCGTTTTCGGTTGTAAATTTCTGATCAATGTTTCCGTCTTCAATCAGGCAGCGCCCGATGGCATTGTTCAGGTAAACATCAGTTCCGGGATTGAGCTGAAGGTGCAAATCGGCTATCGAACAACTCTGCGTTCGGCGCGGATCGGCAACAATAATTTTTATATCGGGATTTTTTTCTTTGTGCGCCTCAATTCTCCGGAATAAAATGGGATGGCACCAGGCCGGATTGGCTCCGGTAATAAAAAAGCAATCGGCCAGTTCGATATCTTCGTACGCAATCGGAACAGCATCCTCGCCAAGTTGCATTTTATAACCGACCACAGCCGAGCTCATACACAATCGCGAGTTGGTATCGATGTTGTTGGTCTTCCAGAAACCCTTTGCCAGCTTGGTCGCCACGTAATATTCTTCGGTAAGGCATTGTCCGGAGACATAAAAACCAACTGAATCGGGACCAAACTTTTCGATGAGGGTTTTGAAAACCTGGGCAACCCGCTCAACGGCATTGGGCCATTCAACTTGTTTTAGCGGATAACCTTTTGCTGCACGCATTTGCGGAACAAGGAGTCGGTCGTCAGTTTTATTCACCACATAATGAAGGTTCAGCCCTTTTGAGCAAAGTTTTCCTTTGTTAACGGGATGATCTGGATCTCCGACTACTGAAACTTTTCCGTTATTGTTTTTGGTCACGATAACACCGCAGCCTACTCCACAATAGGAACATGTCGATTTATATGGTTTTGCCTGATGACTCATTGCTGTTATCGTTATATGTTTTCAGAATAAGGAAAGAGCTAAACAACCTATCTATAACTACTTCTTTGAAGACTGGTGCAATTCCCTGCCTGCGGCTGGCAGGCGTCCGAAATGAGGTTTTTGCCATGAAAAACGTTTTCGCACGGACGGTTCTTTTTGTACTTTCCAACCCAGGGCGACACTCCTTCATCGTTTGCCCTGGGCTAAACCCCAATTCCACTTATTCCTCAGTTTTTCATTTATGGGCTGCAATTTTTTTCTAAGGGACTGCTAAGTTATTGCTTGATTCTTCATTTATCTTCAGATTTACGGATGTTGGATTTTTGTTTCTATAGGAATCAGTATCATTTCGGGTTGCAAAACGCCTTCCAGACTGTCAGATGGAGCCAGGCGAGGTACAATGAAGAAAGCGGAAAGTGAGATGAGCGATACGGCCATCCCAATGTACATCAGGCCCTGCTGATAGGTTATTCCCTCCATTTTTAGCATAAATCCCATCAGCATGGCTCCAAGGTTACCGCCGGCTCCAACAATGCCTGATACCATTCCAATGGCTTTTCTGTTCATGAACGGCACTACCGAGTAGGTTGCCCCATTGCCCATTTTAACGAACAAGGCAAAAACAACCAACGACAGGATGGCCATAATCAAGCCAGTCATGAATGAGAAAACGATGATGCCAAGTCCGGATAAAAACAAACTTGTGCCCAAAACCCAGGTTCTACCTCTTAACCCATAATTCGTATTTACTTTATCGCTGAGGATTCCACCCAAGGCCCGGGCAAAAATATTCATCAGGCCAAACGATCCTGCTATAATACCTGCGGCTGCGAGTGAAATGCCGTAAGTGTCTTTAAAATAAAGCGCTGCAATATTGTCCATCGTGATTTCGACTCCAAAGGAACAACCATAGATGAAGAAAAGAATCCAGACTCGGCGATCTTTCAAAACCTCCAGCATACTCACTGGTTCCAATGATTTTTTCCCTTCGCTACTGCGCTTAATGTCGCTGAAATTGCCTTCCGGAGTATCCTGGGTATATTTATAATACAAAATGGACATCAGTAACATAGCAGTACCCGGCACCAGCATACTGTACCGCCATGCAATAGAATTTGTGAATCCCAATGCTACGAAGCCTGCAAAGATTAAAGGCATGATAATCTGAGCCAGACCACCACCTAAATTTCCCCATCCGGCGGCAATGGCATTGGCCGAGCCAATTACCTTGGTGCCAAACATTTGAGATGTGTGATACTGAGTAATTACAAAAGAAGCGCCTATGGCTCCAATGGCGAGTCGGGCAATCAGGAAGGTCTCGTAGCTATGTGTTAATCCGATCATCATTACCGGGATAGAACCTAAAGCCAGAAGAACGGAATAGGTGATTCGGGGCCCGATTTTATCGCAAACCCAACCAATTAATAAGCGGGCAAATATGGTGATCGACACAGAGGCAATGATGATGTTGCCGATCTGTGATTTGGTTAGATGAAACTCTTCGCGTACTACGGCCATGAGAGGAGCAATGGCAAACCATGCGAAAAAGCTGATTAGAAAGGCCATCCATGTTAAATGGAAAGCACGCATTTGAGGTGTTTTGATGCTCATCAAGTTAATTGATTCAGCCTTGCCGGTTGATTGAGTTACGTTCATCATTGTTGTTTTTAAAGAGTAAATATTTTTCCTGAATAGTTATGGTGGTTCGAGGCACTGTCCTGTACATTTCCCATAAACAAATAAGGAATATGGCATCTTTTATTCTGCAATGATATTCATTTTATATTAACTGAATGTTAAATTGATATTTAATTAATGGTTTATGTGTCAAAAAGATTAAATAAATAAATTATATATTTCAAAAAGATATTTAATATTTTGATTTTGTGTTAAAACATCAACGAGGAATCGTGCGTTTTGTTATTCGGATAGGTTTGATTCAATTTGCTAGAACAATAGTTTTTTTGGATATGCTAAAATGAGACGGGCAATGAGCGTGAATCGCATAAGCACAGGGGGATGATCCGCCAACTGAGGGTGGATGAGTCAGTTTCCCGATTCAGTGGCGTTGGCTGTCAATTAAGAGCCTTGGGAATAAGGCATTGTCAGGAAGGTTTTCTGATACAAATGATTTTAATAACTGTGCTTTTTTAATTGATAGGTTTCTGAAAATTTATTCAGAAATAAATGGTAAATCCATCATTTCTCATACCTGTTCTTCAGAATCCAATTTCAGGAGATACTTCAATAATTCTTTCCAGATCATTATGCTTTAACTTGAAGTACTCCAGTATTCTTGGGTCTTCTTTATATTGTTTTAAATCAAGTTGCTCTAATTTATGTATATAAGCAACATTGGTAACTACGATACCTTTAAACTTATATTCTTCGCTTTCATGAATTTCTGTAAGTTCTTGTAATTGAGCGTTTCCGTTGCTTACCAGCCATCTGGCATAATTGGCAGGTGGTTCAGCATGTCTTGAGGTTGCAATTTGTAACGCAACTTTCATTGGTAATTCAGGGTCTACTCCTCGTTCTTTATCATACTCCGCTTGTTTTGATTGAGCTCTTGTCAATTTTCCATTGTTCCAGTGTGCAACAATGTATGGTGCTACTGTTTTCGGGTCGACTGGTACCCCTTTGTGTTCCGGTAAATCAATCAAATAATCATATTTCCCTTTAACATCAATTGGTGGCCTTCTGATATTGGTTATATACGGATTCCCTTGTGAAAGGGCTTTCATTGTTAAAGCTTCTTCTATGGCTTTTCTTTTGTCTGATGCGTTTTGATCCCCAAAAATCCTTTCAGCTTCTTCGATTGTCTTAGCATTCCTGATTTGTTCAGTTATTCCTAAATCCTCAGAAGCCATAAGCAAGAATCTCCTCTTTTCTTCGTCTGATCTCCCGTAAAGTTCTTTTGAAAGTTGACTTGGGTCTAAAGTTTGAAACTTATTTTGTTGCCCAAGTGCTTCGGCAAAACGATTTTTAGCCAACGATTCAGGTGCTTCTGCTCCTTCAATATATCGTAACACTTTATTTAAACCTGAATCGTGACGATGACTATTAATATCAAAAATTGGAATAATCCCTGGATTGGCCTCTGGTCTGCGTGCCATCAATCTCATAAATTTATCATGTTCAGCCTCTTCTTTGGTATCAAAGAACTTGGGCTTAAAGCTTTTATCGTCAAACCATTTTAGATCATCTCCAATCTTAACTGCTATGATTTGACGTTGTATTGGTTTTAATGAATTGTCATCGTTTGAATTCCTTTGGATAGCTTTTTTCGTTACTATTTTGGAGCGATTATTCGATAATGCCGTTTTATTTTCTTTTTTCTGGTCGGATTGCTATTTTTGAGCAGAATCGTTCTCTGTGATAGCCTGAAATTGACTAACTTGTTTTTTCTGAATGCTATCATTAATTATTGCTTTTAGTTTCCGTTGTGCATTAGTTTCTGGCCGAATATCCACAAACTGAAAAGCTGATACACCATTACTTTGTTGCTTAGGCGAACCATCAGCAATCGCATGGCTTTTGTTTTCAGATGTTTTGTCAGCGTGTGAATTCATAAGTAGTTCTTTTATAGTGTTATCATATAAAAGTGAAGTTCGAAATTCATTTTAATTTGACTTTTTACCTGCGAGCATTCATTGCATGCTCAAAAAAACCTCCTTATGAAGCCATTTTTGCAATAACAATATTTGAAATGATATAACCTACCAGAAAAATCGTTAGAGATAACCGATCGAAAATTTTGGCCAGTCCAAGTTTTTTATCGTTCCGGGCAATTTTCATCACAATAATCGAGCATAACACGCTAAGAAAAATCGTTGCCATACCTAAGATATTGATTAAATCACTTAAAGTATGGATTCCCATTCCCGGCAATTCATTGCTTGTTACATAGCTGCTGGCGACTGAAGCAAAAAAGGCTCCAATTCCCAATCCGACCCGTCCGTCGCCTTTCGGATCCATAAAAAAAACCAGGAGTGCAATGGCTACCGATGCAAATAAGGATTCGAACAACTTAAAATACAGTCCCCAATCTGACCGGGAAATATTCAGCCCGTAAATAACCTGATCATAAACAACTTCGTTGCTGGCTTCAAAGCGTGGATCTCCACGGTTGGTTTTATAGGGATGAGGTTTTGTAACCATGACAGCATCGTTTATTGTATAGCCAGGAAGTTTTACGCGTGAACTAATGTCTGAGTCAACGATATCAGGAACAAACTGCATTTGTTGCCAGGTATAAACCTTATTCTCAATAGAAATGGTCAGCATATGATTGTCGCGCGGAAAACGCATCACGTTGAAAAATTTGGTAATTTGAGCGTGTACCCGGTATAGTTCATACATTTCGTTTTTATAACATGTCGAGTCAACCAGGTTACTTGATAGTATCTCACCATCCATTACCTGGAAGGTTTCACCCGGACGTAAGTTCTTATCCTGCCAGCGAAACCAGATATAAAAATCGACGGTCCAATTAGTTCTAAGAGTTGAAAAATCTGCTATATGGTCCACATATATTCCTACTGAGACTTTTGATGCCTGCTCCTGATGACCTTTCTTTAATTTTTGAGGATCGATCCAGGTCCTACCTGCTTCCTGCGTATTCGCATTAATACGATTCAAGTGACGCTCCTGCGATTCGACCTTGTCTTTTGTAACTTTAATAGCCGCAATTGTTGTTGCAAACACATAAAAGGATATCAGGATTGAAGCCCATGCTGCAATTAAAATTTTTTCTTTCCGGTTTAAATTTGCCATATATAGCTTTCTATCAATAAAATGTGAATACAGTTACCCCGAAAGTTAATCCCAGCAAGATTGGCCAATAAAGCAATGAATAAATGTTGCTCTTATACCGATAAATCCATGTATCAGTTTGTAATAACCATCCGATGGCATTCAGGGCAACATAAAGAATTAATCCATAGGTTATAAAAAAGAAGTATTCCAGATAAAATATTTCCTGGGCCGATATTTTGCTGCGAATATCAATATGGCTAAATACAATTACAAAGAACATGGCAATACATATATTGAATACTTTGGCCGTGTCAATTTTTTCCATCAGGAAAAGCATAAAAAAGAGCATTACAGAAACGATAATGAGCGGTGTCAGGTTGGAGATAAAGGCATCAACAAAATTTCTTTGTATTTCAATATCATAATACAAAACCGGAAAATCATCCTTGCCTACCGATCGGTTTACTCCAAAATTGGTATTCAAATCGCTGTGACGGAGTTCAAAATAGGAGTTTATCAGGTTCCAGCCTGAAATAAAGACAGCTTTATCGAGCCCGGGTAACTGAGATGCGCTGCGCACCTTGTAAGCATCCAGGTCGGGAGTGAGTACAATGTTGTGGTCCAGTTCTTTGTGGATGATTTGAACCTCAATCAGTTCTTCCTCCAAAGGGTAGGTTTTATGGGTTAGTTTTTGCCGGATTTCTGCTTCAAAGTGGAATTGAATTGTTTCGACACCATTTCGCTTCGAACTGTTCAGCTTTTGGATGGAAACATTGGTGGCCTTGGAAATCAAAAATTCTTTTTTGAGATCTTTCGGGAATTCATCACTGTACTTTTGCCATATATAACCGGATATAAACACATCACTGGATCCGGAAAATTTAATAGCATCGATATATACTCCTGTTGGCACAAATAATGGCGATTCAAGATGGAAACTTTCTGACCGTTGCCTGTATTCTGTCAGTGTTTTCTGCAAGGTTGCCTTGTCTGAAATCCTAATCCCTTTGATTTTATCAGCGGGATTATAAATGAGCGCGATATTCCATATGCCGCTTATTGCGGCTACTATCAGTAAGGATCCGACGAATATAAGTATCCATTGATTCAACTTGCTGCCTATTTTGGTGGAGTAAACAAAAGCCAGCAACAGTAATAGAAAAATAAGAACCCAAACGACAATCTCTATAAGGTTGTGCCGCAAGGTATCCACATCAATGGCAATATCATTTTTAAGGAAGGTATTTTGCAGTGACCATCGGGTTAAAGGAATGGGTTCAAAAACCAGCCAAGCCTTTTGGTGGGTTGTGGTGCTTACGTGATCTAAAAAACCACCTTGACCATTGGCCGCCATTTCTGCCATAACCAGCCTGTCTTTGTCATTTTTTTCCTTAGCAACCTGGGGAATCGTTTTTTTTGAAACAACATATTCCGTATTCGGATGATACAGGTACACCCCTTTGGAAGAAGTTAACGCTCCGAAACCGCTTGCCCCCAGATCAATATCTTCGATGATTTTCTTAAAATAATCCATCGATATATCCAGAGTTACTACACCTAATGGTGTTTTTTTACCTATTGAAAAAACCTGTTCATAAAAAACCGAAGAATAGGTAATCATAAATGCTTTACCCGCAGGGTCCCAATAGGGTTCTCCCCAGCCGCTGCCATCTTTCATGGGACGCACGAACCAGTCGGGGTCTGGTTCGGTATAGTCACAACTATCTTCAAGTTGAAAGAATTCAAGATCTCGGGATTCGCGATTTATCCTGTGATAGTATGGAGCAAAAAGGCGTTTATCAGATTCATAGCCATACGGCCGGAAAGCAATTGTTGAACCGTAGTAATTTGGATTTTCCAGAACCAATGACTGTATTTGCTGCGAAATTTCAAATTTGCCAATCATCCCCGTTGTAAGTTTATCGGCGATGATATCAACTTTGCCCATTGCCTGTTTGAAGATTGCTTCAATATCCTGTGTCGCTTTTAAGGTTAAGCTTTTAAGTTCGGTTTTAGTTTTTGCAAAGGTCTCCCTCTGATATCGGATATGATGCCAGATGGCATCTGATGCAGCAATAAAGTTCAATACCGCAAATACGAGCAGTATGATAAACGCAATTCTTTTTTTCTTAGTGTTTTGATTAGATGGAGAAGGAGTACTCATGGTATAAGATTAGAATTTAAGAGGAAGTGATTCGCCTGTGGCATCAATGTGCGCACCTTGAAAGACCCGGGGATTAGCCTTTCTATCCTCAGGAGTAAATTCTAGAATGTCAGATGCTGGCATTGATTGAAGCGCCTGTTTAATGAGCTGATAAACAGTACTTATATCCAGTCCCCGTTGCATCATATCGTAGAGAATATTTGTCGCAGATGTTGGCATATTGCTGTGCAATGCTTCAGTATCGGCAAAGGAGCGGATGACATGGTCTTTCCATGCCTCGGCATTCGCTCCGCTCACGAGCGGTTCGTTCTTATGTTTGCCTCGCTTTTGAACCCGGGATGGAGGTAAAGGTTTTGGTTTGGTGCTTCGTATGTATTTCCCTGGAATTGCTTCTGTTGTGCGGTATGCACGATCAGAGACCCGGCTGTCGGGATCCATTTCTTCTTTATCGGCAACATTACTTGGGATTGCTATTTTCAAAACTTCCGCTGGAGCCGGGTTTGGATCCTTTCTCCCGAATGGAGTTGCCCCTTCAAAATGACGTTGATAATCTTCGGCCAGGTTACGGTTTCGTGTATAATGAACTTTACCTTTTGATTCGTCTTCAAAGTGTTCATTTCCAGCGGCTGCACCGGTTCCGCCACGGTCAGGATCCAGTCCTTCGCCGGTAATGCCTTCTACATTCTTCGATTTTGTTGCATGATAGGCATATGTTGTCCAGGCAGCAATGGCAGCGCCACGCAAAAGAATTTTAAGCTCAGCACCTGAGATAGCTGCCTTTCCCTTACTTGTTTTACGTTTTCCAGGAGGTTGCCATGTCGGGTCAGTGAGATCGCTTATAACAGCTTTCCCTTCTCCATTTCGTTGTACCACGCTTGAGGCGGTAAATCCAGAATAGGCAGGTTCAAATTTTCCCTGAAGTAGTTTATCCACTTCAATTCCTTTCATTTGCATCGGTTGGCCAGTAGAACTGACCGTCATGTTTTTCATCTGATTACCAAGGTTTCCCATTTGATTATCATTGACAATATCAAGCAAATTTCTTTGTGCAATTGTTTCTGTCCGGTTGTCAACAAACTGGAAAGTGGATACCGCATTACTTTGTTTTTGAGCAATATGGCTAACCAAAGCATGATTAGTATTTTCCTGAGTTTTGTCTGCGTGAGTATTCATAATTTTTCATTTTCAGGTTTTTGTCTATTGCCGATAACGGTTTGGCTTAACTGCGTTTTTATGCAGTTTGTGTTTTCTAATAGGCTTTTTCATCTTTAACTCATTTTTAATTTTTAAATGAAATTTGCTAATCTACTCAGCTTGAAGTGCCACATATAAACTGTCTAATTGTTCTTCTGTAAAATTAAATCCCCTTTTTTGCAAGTAGTCATCAAAGCCTTCCTGATTACCTTTATATGTCGAAGTAGCTTGTATCATAGCCTTGTTATAATCATCCATACTCATGTCTGATCCAGCAGATTTTTCTTGTCGCTTTTCAGCAGCGGCAGCACTTTTTTGTTTACCACGAGCATCACTTCTCATTCTACTTGGAGAAAACATGGTTGGGTCGTTATGGGCTTTCATTGTATCTTGTTTAGCCTTGTTGATAACCATTGCGTTTCTCTCTTGATGATCAGTTCCACCACCACTTCCAGTTCCTTTTTTAGTATGCGGCTTTGCTTTTGGTAGTTTATCTACTAGTCCGGCGCTTTTTCCCATTGCTTTTGCTAATTCCTCATTTGCTTGAGATGATCCTCCGCTCATTTGAATCGCCACAAACTGATTGCTAACTAAGGAATTGTTATTGGCCATCTCTTTCAGTTTCATTTGAGCAACAGTTTCGGGTCGATTATCCACGAACTGCATGGAAGAGCCATTACTATTCTGCTTTTGAAAAACCCCAATCGCAACAGATTGGCGTTTATTTTCTTGTGTTTTGCCGGCGTGAGTATTCATAATTTAAACCCTTTAGATTTTGAATTAAGCTTCTATCACAGAATTTGAGTTAATCAACTTCTATACTCTCCTAAATCCTGAGCAAATTGTTGATAACGTAACTCCGCTGCTTGTTCTTCAGGAGTCATTTCTTCAACAACATCATCATCATCACTTTCACTGTCCGAATATTCTGCATTGTATGGAGGTTCAAGCTGACTGCTATCCCCATAAATTTGATGAATGAACCTGGTGTTTTCACTACCACCGCCTTTATGAATATTAAATTGTCTTGGGCCATGAATACCATGCTCACTATCTACTGCAATGGTGAAGTCCGTCTCTTCACTTGAAATAAATCTAGCTGTTCCATTTTTAACTGCGGCGATAGCATTCTGGAGGACTCTTTCCTGTGACTGATTACTAAGTGGGCCAATAGGTTTTCTGCTTTTGCCACTCCTAACCATTCTCTTTTGTTTTTGATTTCCCTTGATGTGTTTGGGACTAATTTCTATGGTCATTTTTCCTTCAGCCACTGCTTTTTGAAATCTTTGCCATTCTGCATTGAGTTGCACAGTATCTGAACTATTCATCATTCTCTGAATCATACTAAACTGCTTCACTTTCTGACTATTATTGGCTATCTGCTGTAGCTTCTTTTGTAAAATGGTATCCGGACGATTATCAGCAATCTGAAAAGTCGAATCACTACCAATTTGTTGTTGCTTATTCTGTTTGACACTCCCAGACTTTTGTTTTCCAGCGATCTGTTGGATATAGCTTTCATATTTAAGTGATTATAATTTTCCTAACTACCTTTGCATTGCTTTTGCACCCATCTCATCAGCCTCCCTCTCTAATCCTTCATCATCGTTTACATTTACATTTCCTTTCATTTGCATGGTTGGTTTTACGCGGCCTTGCTTTTGCTGAACCACATGCCAGGCTTCGTGGGGTAAATGTTTTTCCTGCCCGGGAGCTACATGGATATCGGTACCTTGTGCGTAGGCATGGGCATTCAATTGTGCGGGCTTATTGGAGTTCAAATTCACTTTCACATCATCCAGTGAATAGCCTGACATATTTTCGATGCCCGATTTAAGATTGTCAGGCAGTCCGGTATTGTTTTCCCTTCGACTGGGTTCAGGGCCAGCTTTTTTCTGTACCGGGTCAAACTTGCCCTGCAGCATTTCCTCTTCTTCAGGTCCTTTCATTTGAACAGGATTGAATTTGCCCTGAAGTGGTTCTTCCTCTTCTAATCCTTGTTTCTGCACTGTTTCAAACTTGCCCTGAAGCAATTCTTCTTCCTCAGGCGCTTTCATTTGTAAGGAATTGAACTTTCCCTGAAGAAGTTCTTCCTCTTCTATTCCCTTTTTTTGTACTATGTTTTCAGGATTATTGTTGACCATACTTTGTAACTTTCGTTGCGCAATAGTTTCCGGACGGTTGTCGGCAAACTGGAAAGTGGAAGTTGCACCTGTCGATTTTTGCGACATCCCGTTTGCAACCACCTGGTCCTTGTTTCCCGAAGTTTTGTCTGAGTGAGTATTCATAGTTTCTTCTTTTAAGGTTATCAATTCATACCAGGTATTCAATTCATTTCTTCCTTACGATTGTTTGTATTTATGATAGTTATAACTGCAAATCCAACCAAATACAATTCCAAAAACCAGTATATAAATCATTATCAGTGAATTTGCCCCTTCCTCGTTTCCAGCGCCAATCCATTTAATTGATGGATCCAGATAAAACCAAAGTCCACCAAATAAAACAAACATGAAAAATAATGCGGAAGGCAAATTTGAGATGATGCTTCTGGTCCTGTCACTTCCCAGGATATACCTTTTAAGATAAAATGAAACAAATGAAAATATCAGGCCAAGAACTAAAAACAGGACGCCACACCAATAAAAAAATATGGCATAAATCGTCCATCGGGTATATAAGGAATAACAATACGACTTGTTTTTAAGGTAGCATTCGCCATTTTTATCTTTTTCAGGTATGTAAGGACTTGCTTCATCCCATATAATTTCTTTATTAATATAAGCAGCAATAGTATCGGTAACAGAACCAACTGAAGGATTAAACTCGTTGTCAAATCTTTTATATGCATCTTTGCTTCCTTCAACCGAATATTTTAAGCGAACTGCCTGGGCCCACTTCAAATCTTGTTTAAAAGTTTTCCATTTGAAGTGTTGAACAGCGTTTGTCAATATGTTCCAAAAATTTCTGAAGCGACCGGGTTTAACCTGGATGGGTTTAATCCAGGATGTATCTATTCTGATCAGTGTAGCGCCAAGTACATCCCACAATTCAGAATAACCATCATCGTTCCCAAATCCCCTGATAGCTACCCCTCCAAGTCCATTTTCCTCAGTCCATTTGTATTTCAAGTACAAGCCTTGAGGATTTTCATACCATATTTGCTCCAAATTGCGTGAATCGGGGCCAATCACATTGATAAATGCGTATGCCTGATCCGGGTCAAAACCTTCGGTTATTTTTTGGTTTTCAGTCTTTTGGGTTAAATAATACTCCAAAACATCGGCATATTTTAAGGTGTCAATTTGATTTATTATGGTCGATCCTGAAAAATTATCGACTCGCCAGACTGTCCCTGTGTAAGAGACTGTCATTATAAATTTGGAAGATGGAATGATATTGTTGCTGTAATAGGAAAACGTCGATTCGATGCTTCTGTTCCTGAATTTTTCGCCCGCAAAAAGTGGGCTTGCAGATTGGGCAGAATCATTCTTTTGAGGGATCAAACCATCGGTTAAAACCATGTAAAAATCAACCAGCGGATTTAACTCCTGAAAATTATAGGAAGCGATTTTTTTGTTGTTTTCATCGTTAATTATGGCTGGTATGGTAATGTTTAACCGGATTGTACGCTTTATACTTTTTAGGTTTTTATGAAGTTCCGTGATAAAACGTACAAAAGGCTCAGGTTTCATAATGTCGTCGAAATAAATGTTAATCCCTTTCAGTTTATTTTTGCTGATCAAGGAATCTATTTCAGTTAAAAAGGTTTTCCTGGCAAGGCTATTCCTCAAGAAATCCTGAATTTCAACAGCATTGTTATTATAGACCGTAAGGTGGACATCGCAATCATTTCTATGCGCCATTTCTATAACGCCTCCGGGTTTCCGGAACTCATCAATATCTTTTGGATTTTTACTTTTTCCTGACACCGACAACTCATAACTATTTAAATTAATGGCCGATAAATAATTGTAGTTGTAATTTTTATATTCATCTCTCCCGCTGGCATTATGCCACCCGATTACTTGTATTTTTGGTTTTAAAAACCTCTTGAAATATGACAAGGTGTCGTTTTTTTTGGTACTGTCAAGGGGGGCTAGTTCAACTGAAGAATACCGGACATTCCTGATTTCTTTAAGGTCGCTGTTAATTTTTGCTAATAATTCGCGCTTGGCCAGGTTGCTATTGATTGAACTTGCCTGCAAAACAGCGCTCATTTGTGTTTTAATGGAATCGACAACAGTTTTGGAAGCCTTTTTGTAAATACCATTCGCTTCAACAAGGCTATCAATTAAATGATTGGTCGATTCAATGCTCTTATCATTTAACTTATTGGACGAATTTATTGTATCGAGCTGAACCATGATCTCCTCAACGGTAGTCGAATCCATTTTTAACTGACCTTTACGAATCAGTTCCATCATAAAACCATACATTAATTCCCGCTGCCTGTTTTCCCTGTTATCTTTAAACCTGATCGGCTTAATGATCTTATTTATAATACCTTTGGGATTTTCTTTGAATTTCAAGTCCTCTTTTAATTTCATTGTTGAGGGAGCAATCTTAATCTGGGTGACTTTTTTCAATGTATCCTTAGCAAGGACTTTGGATTTCAGAGCATTATTTAACTTTTCTCCGGAAAGAATTTTGCTTTGCGCATTTCCTTCCATTTGAAATATAAAAGCGATAAGAATTAAGATGATGATCAATCCTATTCCTGAAACTGACTTTTCTATATGTATTTGATTCTTCACAGCCAATTGAAATTAAATGAGTACTGTTAATTTTTTTATATCCATTCTACATAAATTGGCATCTTCATCCATGCCAGTTTTATCAGCGAAATGTTCCAGGGGATTGACTCGAGCAAAATATCTACCCCCTTTTTTTCGACTACCAGCCTAACTTTATCTGTCTGGAACCTCAATATTCCTTCCCTTTGCAGAAAAGTCTCCTGTATTCCTTCAGGCGTGGAGTTTTTGACTTTCTCCCAATTGTTGATTAACCCTTTTAGTAAACTTTGCGTACTTTCTTTTTCGTTATCAGTAAGGGTGATAAACGGGATCAAATGATCTTGCGACAGCATTCCAACCAGTAATTTATTTAACACAAGTTTGTATTCCGGAAAATCGATGTCGTTGTAACCCAGGTACTGAAGGATGTAAACTGCCCTATTCATACTTTCATGATTGATAAAAGCGCCGTTTTTTAACAGCGAAATATGTTCGAAAAGCCTGGTTAAAAAGGGCCAGAAAAGAATCAACCCAGCATTGTATATTTTAACTTCAACTCCTTCATCATCGGTTGATATCAGATTGTTTGCATCATTTCCAATTTCTTTGTTTTTTGTTTGGCTTGCGGGTTCAATATTAATCAGTGGAATCAACCCCTTTGGAAAAGTTGATTTATTACGTTGATAAACAGTTGATAATGTGTCGATCCAGTTAATTTTGGTGAATTTGCTGTTTAGATATTTCAGGAATTCACTATGAAATTGATTGGTTACTTCTTTTTTCTCCGGACCATAAAAATCGAGTGAGAATTCATAGACCGTTTGCCGCCATTGTGCCGGATTTATACTTCGAAAATTGAAATACGGTGAAAGCAGTAAATACTCTTTTATTTGACCAGCAATCAATGGATCTTGTTCATGCCAATGATTTAAAACCGTCTCGTCGCCTGAAAAATAAAGTTCTTTAAGCATTGAATTGCTGGGCTTCAGGTCACTTTTTTTCTGCTTCCGGAGGATATTTTCCCAGATTACTTTTAAGGATGAATGGGCAGAAATAAGCAGATTAAATTCACTGACGATGGAATCGGGTATTTTTTGGTTCAACTGTTCAAATAGGTGTTCTTCTTTTTCCATTTGAAGGAATATTTCTTCAAATGTTTTCGGATATAACTGACTGTTTCTGTTTAACTCAGTAGTTAATTCAGGAAAAGATAAGCTTCCGGCCCACCAGGGGAAGAATCCGTTTTGCGCATAAAACTTAAGAATAGAAAAGAGGTGATGAATTTCCCTTGAAGAATTAGGGTACCCAGATTCAATAGATGAAGTTTCACTGAGTTTTCCGATTTTTGAAATCTGCCTGAATTCAACCAACTCCTGAAGTTCTTTCGAGCCGGAAGAGTTCATTTTGTCCAGAATAGGGTGAAACAGGTCAACCTCATGGATTGCTTTTAACTTTTGGAGTAAATGGTTTTTAAATGCTTTGTTAAAAGTTATAGGATCGAGATTCTTTTCTCCCAGATAAATCAGGATTCCAAAACTCAATACTACAGATTTCCAAAATTTCCGGTCAATTCTGCCTGATATTAACTCCGGAGAGAAGGCTATAAGTTGCTGTAAATAAGTTTGTATTTTCTTGCTTCCAAAACCAAAATTAGGATGTAGCTGGTAATCCGTCGTGTGTGAAATGAATTTTTTAAACAACACTTCGTCATTCATGAGCAGTAACAGGAATGCCTTTAGCTTTTGAGGCTCAGATAGGTTTATGTTTTCAAAAGTCTGAATTAAATTCAATTCAGGTTGCTTTATCTTTTCTATAACAACATCCGAATGATTTTGAAATAGTTCGATGTCTTCTTTGAATCCAACCGTTGATAACAATGATTTTTCAATTGGATTCCATTGGTTTTGAGGTAAATAAAATTTCAACAGTGTATAGACCTGAAAAATATTTTCTCTATTTTCCTGAAGGATATCCAGAAAAGCTTTTTGATCGACCTGAATATAAAAGGCCAGGTTTTTAATCAGTCCCTGAACTTCTCCGGAATAGGGTAGTGTCCCATATTCGGTTAAGCGAAGCCTACTGACAAGTATTTTCAAATCTCTCTCGATTGCGCTCTTAAACCCAGCGTTTGAGCTTATTTTCAAGGCGTCAATCTCAGGGATACCTGCTGATTTTGAAAACAAATGCTGTAGTAACTTCACTGAATCGGCTGAATCTTTGGCTATTTCATTATTCAGCTGTTGCAACAATGAAAGCACGAATATTCCGGAGGAACCTGCGCCTTTGCTTTTGGCCAGAGCTGTAATGAGCAGTTCATTCTCAAACGCTAGAGCGTGTATGCGGCTATCGGCTTTGAAAGTAAAATGTTGTTTTATTTCGGCGATTATTTTTGAAAGGATCGCGTATTCTACATGAAAAAAGTGAATGAAGTACTCTTCCAGATCATCATGGGATAGGTTTACAATCAATGAGTATATCCGTTGGATTAAACTTTCAGGATCTTTATTTTTTCGAAATTGAGTGGCTAAAAAGTTGTCTTTTTGTTGAATTAAATCCCTGAAAAGTGATTGAACATCACTCCTGTTCAAATCAAAATAAGCGCGGGGTAATTGACCGTAATCGAGATAATACCCAATAATTTTTCTGCTGTAAATGGCATAATATTCTTCTGTACCAGCGCCATTAGGATAAAAATCATTTTTTTTCGCTTTCTCCTGACCCAGTCTTTTTGATATTAATTTTTGAATTCCGGAAATCTCAGGATACTGTTGTTCATCATTGATTAAAGTGTGTAGCTTTTTAAGGTTGATATTCTCCTGTGCCTGGACAAAACCTGTGAAGGCATCACTTTTAGCAGTTTTAACATCATTCAGACCGGCAGAATAAATTAAAAACAGAACATATTCTTCTTTGTCGAGTATCCGTATCGAATTTTCATTCAGATAGATAATAGTATACAAAACCAGTTTATTGATGGACACCTTTTCCTTGCCGGAAATCCCATCAATGCTAATCCTGACTACTTTTTCTGTAAAAGAGGTGATGAGTTTGATGAGCGCTTTTGAATCAGTTGCATTGAATAACTCTAAAATAAGGTTGATTGCAGTTTTATTTAGTCGTGCAACAAGCAGCTTCCTTTTTCCCTGATCATTTATGGCCTGAATGATTTCATCCTTCAGGAATTGACGGTTAAAGGTTTTAGATTGGCCGCCACTGTTGAAAAAATCTATTAAACTGATAATATCTAATCCCGGGTATTTGTCTTCAGGCAGTGACTTATTTTTTTCTGCCACCAGTTCAGCAAGTGTTTCATTGATTAAAATAATGGCGGAAGTATTGGCGGTATATTTTTTCACTGCCTTAATCAACAGCTGGAAATCAGGATTTAAAAGCAGAAATTTCTTCAACAGGCTGGTTGAAAATTTCTTTTTATCAAATGCCGACCCCGTCTCGTTCAGTAAATAGTTCAGGATAAAAAAATTAATCGTTCGAAGGAATTCGGCGCCGGTGATTTGATTGAGGTTTCTTTCCTGTTTTGCGTAGGAAAGTATTTTTCTGAATTCGATCATCCATTTGCTATAAACAGGATTCAATGCAAACAAGATCAGATCAAATGTATCAGCGCTTAGGTTGTACGCAATTCTTCTGATTGCCGGTTCGTAATGACTGTATTTTTTTATAATCTCAATGAGTTCATCCCTGTTTTGTTCGATCGCCTTTGTAATCAGGTCATCAATGGTGAACGACTCTTCCATTCCAAATGGAAAATATCCTTTTTGAAGGAATACCTCAATGGATTCGATCAGGTAGTTATCGGAGATTTGCCTTCCGGAGGAAGTGTATGTGGAAAGTGAATTTTTATTGAGGCTAATTTTATTTTGAAGTGCATCTTCCAATGATTCCCGGATGCGGTGGGCAAGATTCGTAGAAATTTCTTTTTCGCTGATATTTCCTATGTTGATTTCCAATTTGGCCAACTCTACCAGTATTCCATCAGGAATGTTGTTTGAAATAGCTTTTTCAAGTTCAGGTAAAATGTGAGAATTAAAAATTGACTCAATCAAAATATTGCATCTCGATGCAGAAGCTCTATCCTCATATTTAAAATTAAATGTAGAGTTGTGAATCATATTTTGATTGAATTGCACCATTAGTTGCTTTTTTTGAGTTCCATAAGTATTTGATAAACTTTAAATGCTGCAGATTTCACTTTCTCCGAATATGCTTTAGAACTATTTATCTCCGATTTTAGCTCTTCCCATAAATGGTACTTTTCTTCAAATGCATGCATCTCATGCGCATTTAACCATAGAATGTTATTGCCAATATGAGCAGGTATCCTTTGGTGAATTAAATCCGTTACATAATCTTTAAACCGCTCGATTTGAAATCTTGCAGGCCAGTCGGGCATTAGTACAGATATATTCAAATTAAAAAAGTCCTCATCAACGATTTCTCCATTATCAGCTTTCCGCTGAAAAACCAGGCGCCTTTGTCCGTAATTTTTGGAATCGGGTTCCATGCTTCCTTTGGCGCGGATTTTCTCTATTTCGTTAAAGCGCAATTGACCGTTTTCATCTTCCGGGTGATTGAATAACTGGATTATTCTTTTTGTACTATGATAAACTTTATTAAACAGATCATTGAGAGTATTTAAATTGATGTTATGATCTGAAATAAGTTTCTGAACTGAATCTTCCATAAAGCAGGAATATTTACAGAGAATTTCAGCTACTGTATTTTTAACTTCCTCTATAATTTTGTGCGAATCAGGAATTTTATCATCATACTTTATCACCCATTTCCCATCTTTTAAAGAAAAGGCCTGAACATCAAGTATATGTATTGCCTTTTTTCGAACTTCCTCATCAGATATGTCAGAAGCGCGAATTATGTTTTCATATTTTACCTTCCATTCCCCATCTTTAAACAAATAGTCCTGTTTATTAAGAATATCAATGATTGTCTTTAAATCTTGCCCATTTATTTCATAAGTATCAATCATACTATCCTCATATTCTATCTTCCATTTCCCATTTTCAAAGAAATAGTGCTGTTTATCCAGAATATCATGAATGGTTTTTAGATCTTCAACTGTAATCTTATATGAAGCAAGTGTTTGGTTTTCATGCCTCAATAACCATTTGTCATTGGAAAAAGCATAGGAATTCTTGTCCAATGCAACACTAATTCGCGAAGTGTATTTTTTGGTATCTTCAAATACTTCTTCGAGTACTTCATTTAATAATTTTAAGTCTTTATTTGTTACCTTTTGTGGAAGTTTCATACTCTTCTTCTTCTTAATCATCCATTGTCCATTTGAATAGGTATAGGAGTCAGTATTCAGTTCACTCATAAGTTGGAGCAATTTTTGATTCTCGTTTTTGAAAGCATGGATTTTTAATTTTTTTTCCTTAATCGTCCATACACCATCTTTAAAGAAGTAGTTGTCTTTGGTCAATTTTATTTGGCGGAATGTATCCTCCCGGGTTTCCTCATTATCGTACCAGGATTCTTCTTCATCTGTATGAAACAGGGGTTCACCAAATTTATCATAAAAGCTAAACCCATATTTACTATCCTTTAAAATATCACTCAGCAAAATATGATCGACGAAATAGATTCCTTCCGATTGAATGTTTTGTTTGGTGAAGTCGGCAATGAGTTGATGAATACTTTGAACAGCTTCTTTTGCGTCTGTACATTCCAATAATTTAACCCATCTGTTCTTCTCTTTTTGAAATATGACCTGTACTTTACCTGAAGTTGATTTGTTTTTGGATAATCGGTAATTATTAAAGTTGAGGGTTTCTTTGAACCGCGTTTTCAGGTTTATATTTCCAAATATTACATTTGGTAATTCCAGTGAATAAATTGTTTGATCCGAATTTTTAATCTCTGTCGCGCTTAAAGGCCTGAATTTTTTGTTTAATTCCTCTCTATTATTGAAAGGCTCTTCATTGAACTTATGCTGATGATCCCCTGATTCTGTAAAATCCGGAAACAGGTATCTTTTCCCTCTCGGCCTGATTCCGGTTTTTGCCAATATCATTTGTTCCAATCCTGAAGGTTTCCTGAATAACTTCTGACCAGTTCCTTTGGAATTGACCGGGAGAAATGCTTCCCCTTTCGTTCGGTTATAACTCAGGTTTCTCAGTTGCAATAAGAATTTTGATTTTTTCTGAAGTAGAATCTGGTTGAATTTATCTTCACTCGAAATTAAATTTAAACGCAAAGCTACTTTCCATGGAATGTCATTCAAATCTTCACCAAATCGGGCCAGCAAATGATTGTAGATTCTGTTCTTTCTGTCGAAAAATATATTTTTGGGTTCGAGCCACGACTCAATATCGGCGGTAACCTCAATCGCGAGTTTTTTAATATCCGGAATAGAATTCATCCATTGGGTAAAGTAGGTCTTTTTCTTACTTTTTTTAAGGTCGATATTAAAAAACTCATTGAGGTTTCCGAGTTGTGCCAAATGGTTGGCCAGATGTTGCTCTAAAAGCATCAGATAGGTCTTTAACTGAAGAGCCTTGGTACGCCTCTCAAGTGGTTCATTTTGTGACAAACCTTCTTCGCCAATGCCATAGATTACGGGGAAATGTCTTTGTATAGAGGAGTACTCGTCGGGTTTTCGGTAAGTGCCTTTTAATTTGTTATAGAACAACTCATCCAGAGATTTACCAATTCTATATCCACGATGTCTTTTCGACCATGTTTCTGAAAGGATCGCATTTATCTTTTGTTTATCTATAACAACGAGTTTTTTGTGATTTAAAAAAACAGTCATGTTTTTATAAATTTGATCAAACCTGTTGTCGATACCGTCCATGGAAAGATCATCTACAAGAAGATGAAAGAATTTTTCTTTTTGAACGGTTATGAATTTTGATTCAACTCCATTGATGTTAAATGGTTTAACCTGGCATTTGGATATGCCATTTACTTTTGAAAATAACTTTTGAAGCTCGTTTATATGAATAGATGTTATTCTGGCTTTAAGTGCATTGTTTTTTATAAATCCGTTTTTCAGTCGCGGACCCGAAAATGATTCTTCCAGACTATAACCAGCTTCCATCATCTCATTATAACTATTGATTTGGATGCTGCTATAAATGAATTCCAGTAATCTAAGAAATAGATTTGCTATGGTTAATTCTACCTCTGTTTGTTCTTCAATATAAATATCGAAAACAATGTCAATTTTCTGAGGTTCAAGCAAATTGGCTTTTTCATAGATTTCACCAAGATTTCGATTTTTGTTTAAGAAATTATTGACTCTGTTCAGAAACTCTTTCTTTCGCTTAGGGTCTGATTTGATTGAGTCAAGAAATTTAAATTTTGGCAATATCTCTATTTGGTTAATGCCACTTACTTGTTCCTGATAACCTGATTTTTCGCCAGTTATAATCCATGCATTTTGAATTTCATCAAATTGATCGATGATCATCTTTCTTGTATCGTCCATGGTTACCGGATGCGAACTCAGTATCCGTGAAGGTGTAAAAAAAGCATTAATCTTTGGATCTACAGGTAACCCTTCCCCCGGAGTTAAAAGATCTTCAACAGGCAGGGATGTCCGTAAGGCAATATCGGTGAGGGCGTAACAGATTTGCTCTAAAATGGTAACGCCCGGATCGTGCGAATTATAGTCGGTCCATACATCGCCACTCAATTTTTGGATGAGGTCTAATCCTTTTTCCCGAAGTTCAAAAAAATTCGAACTTGTACTTTCAACATCCTTCCCGGAAAAGCTTGCAGATTGGCTCATTGTTTATTTTCAGGTTGGTTACTTGTTTTGGTAAACTCGGGCCCCCATAAAACTGAAACTTTATAAATTATCTTTTTCTCGGGTCCATAATTACTTTTTGTCTTTAGTTGAAGGTTGTAATTAAAGCTATCTTTGGGTTCCAACATGCCAGCTATATTTCTCCACCACCTGGCAATATCGAATGGTTTTCTCTTTTGCTTTGGTTGTTTTTCTTCAATTCTTGAATGCCTGGATTCCCATCTGACATCAATTTTATTCCACCATTTTCCGTGATAGGCACAGGTTTTCGAAATCTTTGGCTTCGAATTTCCATAGGTGCTAATGGCAATGGCATGCATCAGTGAGTATTTGCCATCGCCAGGCTCTCCTTCTGCATAGGCCATTATTTCAAAGGCGTTGCAGCCTTTTATATCTTTCGTTATGAAAACATTATGCCAGTCGCCGTCGGCTTCCAATTCTCCTTCGCGATAGTTTCCTACACGTCCTTCTGAAGAGATTTTACCTTTTACATCAAGTTGCTGACTTGGAGAATTGGTTCCTATCCCAATTTTCCCTTCCTCTTTCTGGATAAAAAGTGCCGAGATTTCAATTTTTTCCTGTAAGGAATTGTCTTTTTGTTTGGTCTGAACAATTTTATTTATTGAAATCCCTTCTGTAGGTTTCTTCGAGATTAACATTACCCACGTAGCATCAGCATCATCCTTGTTCTCAAAAAAACTCAATAGTTTCTCTTTACCATTTTCTGATGGATAAATCATCAGCCCATCTTCGTTAATATCAAGAAGGTCGTCAGCTTTATTAAAGGTAGAGTCGATAAGCTTCTCGAAAGCGTTTTGGTCAGGAAGATTGCCCTTTTGGAAAAAGGTTTTGAGTTGTATTCTATCCGTTATGTTCTTTTGATTTTTCATCAGTTATATTTAATTATATTTTCCTTCACCATCACTAACAACAAAATCTGATTCGATGTAAAAATCACCTATGCCCGATGCTTTTGGATCTAAAGTCTTTTCATCAGTAATGATATCGATCTGATGTTCAGGAGCAGAAGTTAAAATGGCATAAGCCGAAATTGTCCGAAGTTCTTCAATTTGCTCGGCTTTCGCCGTATCGATGATTTTGTAATGATTTCCTATTTTAACAATTTGGAGCACAGATATTTGAGTTGCAAAGTCAACATATGGCCTGCTTTCGATGAAATTTAGAATTTCGGTTTTAGAAATTGATTCATCAAATCCTTTTTCGATGTAGGCGTTTTCTATATCAGGAGATAAATAGCTGATTAATTCATTATTAAGAACATTTTTGAAATAGCCTCTTTTTTGATGATCCTTAAATTTAACACTGCACCTTACTTTTAATTCTTCATAAACCGGATTTGAAACTTCAACTTTCACATAAGGAGATACAAATTTCGAAATGTATGCTTTGACTTCAAGGAGTGTGCTGTAGTCAACCATATTGCTTCGTCTGAGAATCCCATCATTCAAATTGTTTTTGGGAATCAAAACAATTTGAATGGAACTTCCTTTTACGAGTTCTTTGGGGTGGGTATTTCTTCCATAAACCCTTACTTTATCGAATTTTTTAAATTTGTCGAGAATAATCCGTTCGACATCCCAGTTGGTGACCACCCTGTTTTTGTGCCTCATTTGTTCACTAACCCGGTAATAAAAAGATTCTTCATTTTCGATTGATTCGTTTATTTCAAATGAAAAAGGGCCCAAAATGTTGCCAATTCCACTCTTTCCCTCAATATTGATTTTCTGTACCTTAATATTGTTGCTTAAATCCTGAAGTTCAGAAGTTGAATCATCTGCTGTGAGGGCGACAGCCTGGGTAAATACATTTTTAATTCTGGAGTTGAGATTTTCTTTTCCGTCATATACAGCCCTAATCCAAAATTTTCCTCTTGGAAGGCTCGAGTTATCTAGTTGTGCTGAATGTGGTATTTCGATTTTTACAATTCCCGATTTAATTAAACCAATAGTGCTATCTTCAAGTATTAAGTCGGTAAGCTGCGCCCATTCATTGTTCGAAAGAAATTCCCATTTAATTTTTGGCACATTGATCACAGTATGGATATAAACAGCCGGTATTAAATCGAAACCTATACTTACCACTTCGCCCGATTTAATATGCTCCAAACCAATAAATAAATTTCCTTTATGCATGATCTGTGGTAAAAGAAAACACTCTGATTTTATCGGTCCCGGAAAAACCTGGACATGTCCAAAAGGGTGGATATGGATTAATTGAATATCACTGCCTGAATTGTTTTCCTGTTTGCGCAACATCACTTCTTTGGCAGCATTCGAATAGTTGACTGTCAGGCGCTCAATTATCGGAGTATATGGTAGGTTTGGCAATTCAATCGGTTTTTTTTTGAATTTGCTGCTTTTTAAAGCAGCGCTGGCATAGAGGTTTGTAAATATCTGATGACCGAATGCAATCTCAGGATCTGTTAACACAATAAATAATGGACTGACATTTTCGTCAATATTACTACCGGATTGAGCTATCTGGTTATTAAAATCAAGATTTTTAAGATTTATCCGGACCTTATTTTCACTCAACAAATACTCGCCATTGGTGTCAAAAAGGTCGAATAACTGATGGTGTTGTTCACCGGAAGTTAGGCTGCTATTTCTTGTTTGAGTTATTAAAGCTTTAAAAGTTTTGTTGTTCAGTGCATAGGGATATGCGCGGTAATAATCAGTAAAACCATTTCCTGATTGTGGAAGCCCATTCCAGCTTATAATAAGTTCCAGACTTTCCAGGTTTTTTTGCAGAATCAATGGATTTTGAATACGTAAAAAACTACCGGGAACAGGTGCGGGTCCAAATGGAGTAAATGGAATTGAATGGTCAAGGTTCCCGGACGAGTTTGATAAAATTAAGTTATTTACTTCTGAAACCTCTGCTTTGATGATAATGTTTTCAATAATAATATCTCTTAGAAACTGATAAGGATGATATTGAGTTTCGTTATTTAAAAGCAATTTTATACAAGGCCATTGCGATTCGAAATCTCCTGCGTGAATTTTAGGATCAAAAGAAACAAGTTTGTCCTCTTGTTCATTCAGGTGTATCCCGAAGGTCAGGTTAGTTTCATCATCGTTCAGACTGATTTTAAAATGGTCAATTCTTTTCCATCCATCAATATTTGTTATATAGAGTAGAAAGGCGTTTGAAAAGAATTTGGAGGTTGTTCTTTTTTTTATTTTTCCTCTTTCAGATGAATTCAATTTCCCCTGTTCAATTTCTTTATTGATCAAACCATCGAACATGTTTTCTGCCAGCCTGTATGTGTCTGTTGTAATTTTGAATATCAGATTAATTTCTTGTTTCCCTTTTTCAAGAATCAACGCCGGTGAACTAACAATCAGACCAACTTCACTGAGTAATATTTTGCTTTCATTGCCATTTCCATGTTCAGGTTCTTCACCAAGTACTGCCGGGAAATTTCCATTTTTTAGTATTTCAATATCATTCAGGCTATTTCTATCCTTTAAAATATCGGCCTCGTATAAGATGTTAATTGAAAAATCATCATCTTTATTTGTGCTAAAAGGGTGATAATAACTTTTATAAAGAGTTCTGATGTCTGTAATTTCGGCTTTGTTTATTTGAGTAGTCGAAGTAGCTTGATAAGTAACCTGCTGTTTGCCTTCTAATGTAAAATCAAATTTTTCACCCTCATCAACAGTCAAATCTTCGGTTCCTTGTTGCAACTGAAGACCAATAATGGCTGTACCGGGTTTTAGTTTTTTTCGTTGTTGCTGAAGTAAATTCAGGTAGTAAAAATCCAGATGTTTTTTTGTTAATTGATTGATGTCGCCCTGTACATATTTGAACAAATTAAAGAATGCGAGCATTAAACCTATATGAGGATGATGATTCTTGTGACTGGATATTTCTTCCTCGAATTTTTTTGTCGCTTTTTCCTTGATAAAGACGATATTTCCGGATATATTTTCATAAGCTTCCTTCAATAATTCGATACTGCTATCATTTTCAAGTAAAGGTTTTTTCACCTCAACAGAGTATTCAATTAGTTTGTCAATTTCCTTTTGTAAAAATCCCTTATAATTCGATTTCTTTAAAAGGTCCGACCAATAACGAATGAGTTCAAGAATCTTATCAACATCTTTTTTTATCTTTTCAAACTCATTGATATGATCTGATAAATCTTCTGATACATCATCTGCTTTTTTGAATTTAGCAATATCTGTTGTGGCAATTAAAGCATTGACAAATGCTGAATCATTTAGTAAAAAGGATCTCCATTGGTAAATCACTTTATCCTGAAGGCTATGAAAATGTACAATTTGAGAGAAATCAAGAGTAAATTGCATCATATCCAGAATAGATCTTTCATCTATTGAAATATAATCTTTTCTGAGCGCTATATTTTTCCTCGTTTCCTGACTGGTTCCTTTATTCATTTGGTCAAATAAAAGTTGGTAATACTAGAGATTTGTTCCTTCTTTAAGATAAAATGGAAACACCATGTTGTTTCGTGTATTGGTAACTATGATGGTGTAAAAAACATGAATATGGATCAATCCATGAACCTGCGTGTCATCTTTAATCTCAATTTTTTCGAGCTTTATTCTGGGTTCGTTGTATAATATGGCATCGTAAATTGCATCTTTTAACATGGTAATATGGGTCGGATCGTATGACTCAAAAACAAACTTTCTGATTGTACATCCAAACGTGGGGAACATGACGCGTTCACCGGGAATGGTCCCCAATATTATTCGAAGACTCTGCTTGATATCTTCTTCATCGGATACTGTTTCTAAAGTGCCCATTTCATAATTGAAAGAAGGAGGGAATGCCCAACCTCTTCCCAAAAATGAATCGCTGTCGTCCTTCATTGTTTATCCTCCAATCATTACGGTTGGACATCCCAATACAATACTACCTCCGTGTGCTGTGGTGTCACCCATTCTGGCGGCTGGTTTACCGCCTATCATAACAGTTGCGGAACCTTTTACGATAGAATCCGGCGGACCCATGCAAACCAGGTTATCGCCCAAAACGGCAGCCGGAAGTTTTCCTATCAAAACAGTTGGAACTCCGGGGCCGATTATTGGACCGCCCACATGTGGTATCGGTGGCAAACCCGGGGTTTGCATCGGACAAGTATGCATATCTGTTAATCTGGCAGCTAATCCCATATTTTTTTGAATTAATTAATCATTACCATGGCGCCTTTTACGGTTGTTTGGCCTGAGGCTGAAATTTCAGCGGAAGCGCTTCCCTTGGCCGTGAATCCTACCTGGGCATTGTTTGTTATATTCAGGCCATCGACTTTTATATCAGCATTTGACTTGAGCGTAATGTTTGATGTGGCTGAAATGTTAACATTTCCTTTGGCTGTTATTTTAATGTCCTTCGGGCTGTCCATCGAAATTCCTGAGTCGTTCAGCAACACTGAATTGCCTGACATATCTTTTACTGATATCTCTTTATTCTTATCGTCAAGGACAAACACGTTTTTCCCGGGCGTCTCTATCGTTAAAATTTTATCAACGTCATCAAATCGTATTTTGATCCCCGATTTGGAATAGATTGATTTAAATTGATTTTTTGCATCAGCAGTTTCCTTCGGTTTGTTTATGGCATTGTACAATGCCCCGGTTATAAAAGCGAATCGCGGATCATTATTGATAAAAGATAAGATAACCTCATCGCCAATTTCCGGAAAGAAAAAAAAGCCGGCATCTGCTGTAGCGTACGGAAATGCCAAACGGGCCCAAATGCCAATATCCTGACCAGTTCCTGAAAAAGCGGGCAGGCTAACCAGAACACGATAATTCCCGTCCGGATCTTCGTCAATCTTTTTAACCTTAGCAATTTGATTACCGTTGGATGGCGATATTAAACCTGAGGCCAGCGTCTCTTCAACATCAGGCAGCGACGAATGCCATTGAGGAGATTTTCCCACAGTCAGGGTAGTTATCCAATCACCTTCCTGCACCACATGACTGACTTTCGAAATAAATGCTTTACCGTTAAACCTCGCGCTAAAACCTGAAAGATGGATGAAATCTCCAGCAAGAATATCGGCAGTTCCGGGTACCGCTATTTTCCCCTGAATTTTGCTCAGCACAGCTCTGTTGGCCAGTGATTGGCCCCACGATTTCAATTCACTTTCTGAGAGTGAAGTGGACGAATAATGCTTCGAATCCTCATTGTCAAAAGTTTCTGATAGTTTTTTTGCCGTAATATTCCCTTGCGAAAGGCCATCAGCAAGATTGACCGATGTTTCGATTTTCTCTTGTTTTTTAACATCCCAGGCTGTCAACATGTACTTGTCAGCTATTTCTTCACTGTCAAGAATAAGATCAATGTCGATAATAAATTGTGTGGCATTTATTTCAAACTTAGGTTCGGCGTTGAAATTTATTTTTTTAATGAACAGGTTGTTTTGATTGGTCAGTACGGTCATGTTGTTAGCCTCGGCGCGGATGACCACAAAATCCCAGTCGCTGCAATTATATTGCATGATAACAGGCATTGTTTGTGTGGTAGCATCAATTGTTACCTGAAGCCCGGATTTGCCAACGATACTTAGTATAACATCCGAGTCCGTTTTATCCTGGAAGATTGCATTAAACCGCCCTTTCGTCATTTTTACAGCTTTATCTTTACAGGTAATTACAAGTTGAGATTTGCCATTTTTTACCATGAGCCCCTGTGAAATAATAATCCCTTTAAATACTGGCTTTCTGCTGTTGTCATATCCCAAAGAGATTTCAATTTCATTTCCGGGAATAAAATCATTTCCTTCACTATTGGTGAATGGATCGTTGACGACTCCCATAGCTCCCCCATCAGTAATGGTTATGGTAGCAGAGGCTATTTTGTTAACCTCCATTTGAATGGCGATTTCAATAACTTCAACAACATCTTTAATTTTAGTGCCGTTGATCAGAATATCAAAGCTTATAACGCCATCAGACTGCTGTAATATCTTTGCCATGATTTCTAGATTACGGGAGGGAAAATGATTACATCTCCTGGTTTTATTGCACGAAAATTGGTCAAATTATTATGCCGGGCCACTTTGATGTAATAGCTGCTGTCTCCATATATCCGATAACACATCAATGGCAGGTTATCACCATCAAGAACAATTCTTTTATGTGTAAGGTCTGAGGAATTTTTCTTTTCCTCTAGCGCCTTTTTTTTTGCGCTGACTGATGCAACCAATACAAGAGAAACCTCAGCCCTCAACGGCGAACCGTCCATATCGAGCATGGTATAGCTAACGTACCATGATTTTAATCTTCCCTGAAACAGGGATTGTGTTCCCCAATATACCCGAAGGTAATTGGGCTCATGAATATTGCCGTTGTATTGATAGACCAGTTCCCTAACCTCTTTGATCTGATCATCAACCTTGTTTTTCGAAATGATTCCGGTACCATCAAAAAACAATACGATATCAAACAATCCTGATCCGCCCCCTTTATACTTTGAGGTCTGAACACTTGATCCAATCGTAGTATCATTGGTTGAATACTGTTGCTCATTCTTCTGCTTATAATTTTCAGGATTTACAAGTACGTCATAGTCTCCTAACTGGCTTGAAAAATCAGGATCCTTGTAAGCGACAATTTTCATTTTTGTTAATTCTCCCATGGCTGATTCACCTGATTGTTTTAGATTCTAGCTTTTGCAATACCTTATCGACGCAATCCCGCTCAATTTCTTTTTTTAATTGCTCCAGATATTCGAGCAATTCTTCTTTATCCAAAGAAGATTCACTTAGTTGGGAATGATCATTGCTTACTATTCCCCTTACGATTAGCTCTTTAACTATTAATGTCATCAGTTAATCCTTTCTAAAAAGTCGGTATTTTAATGTCAGCGTTTCAATAGCCAACTGGTTACTGGTGCTGTTAAGAGTTGATAGTTCCCAGGAAATAGGGAAAGCCTGAAGAATGGACCATGATGCCAGAATTCCTCCATTGGCTCCCAGAAGCGCCAATTTGATATCTTTCGGGTCAAATTTGAAGTTTTCAATGGCATCCCGGCACCATCTGTCCAGCTTTGAGTTATACAACAAGCAACGTTTTAATACCAGGTTTTCGAATTTTGGTGGAGTAGGAAGGTGATAAACAAAGTTATTGTCCCCACCTTCCTTTTTTTCTACCGTTCCAACAGTTACTTTCAAACCCGATACTTCCTGAAAACTACTATCCATTTGATCGAAGCCAGCAAATTTTACAGAATAATAAAAAGCTGTTGGAGGAGAATAATTAGGCTTAAAAAAACTATCGTTTCCCATATCGCTTATCCGTTAGCTATGGTTAATCCTTCGTGCATAATCTCGATACTTTCAACAGCAACTTCATTCGCATTCGACTTTAAATCAGTAGAACTGATCTTGGTGGGCCAGGCATTTAACAGCGTCCAGGTCATCGTCGGATTTCCTCCTTCGTCCAGAAGTTTGATGACCACATTCTGACGTTCGATAGTGTTCATCTTGATTTTGTTATACCAGTCCCAAAAAGTGTTGTCGTTGGCAAATACTCCTTTTTTCATGGTGACATTGCTGTTTTTAACTATTCCCGGCATATTAATTTCTGAAAAAACCGGACTGTTGCCATGCCTGTATAATAAAGGCTGTGCTTCAATGTTTAAACCACTAACTTCCTGAAAAGGGATATTTGTTGTACTGCCCCAATCAACCATAAAATAAAATTTTGGTAGTGGCCAGTTTTTGTCTTGTGCTTCTCCTGCCATGATGTTATAATTTTAGGGATTAATGAAAATTTGTTTTAATTATGATTTTTGCATTTGTTGTTCAAACCTGACCACAATGAATTCTGCTGGTCTCACAATTGCAAGTTTTACGGATATTAACATTCTGCCTTCCAGAATATCCAAACCTGTCATGGTGATCCCAAGACCGATCTGAACGTCGAAAGCATCTTCCGGTGAAGAGCCTGCTAATGCGCCCTGCTTCCACTTTTCAGTAAGGTAATTCACGATCATACTTTTTACGCTAACCCAGGTGTTGGCATCATTCGGTTCGAATACATACGACCGTAAAGCCATTTTTATGGATTGTTCCAGCATGATCATCGTTCGCCTGACATTGATGTATTTCCAGTCCAAACTGTTGCCATCAAGCGTTCTGCCACCCCAAACCAAAGTTCCTATTCCGGGGAAGGTTCTTATTGCATTGATTGACTTACCTGAAGTTGCGTCCACATTTAAATCTTCCTGCTCGTCATGGGTGATATTGACACACGGTTTAAGCACACTATTCAGGCTAATATTGGCCGGTGATTTCCATACACCCCTGTTGTTATCGACCATGGTATAAATACCTGCCATAGCAGACGACGGAGGCAAAAGATTCATTACCGCCCTGATTTCGTCCAGAAGATTTGAATAGGTTGGGCTTGTGGCAATTAAACCCTGATGGTAGTTTAGATTTTTATTGGTGATGTAATCGGCAAGCATTTTTTGAACTTCCTTAATCGATTGATCATTCAAAAAAGTGGTCAATTTAGTATCATACACCGTTTTATTGGTGTTATACAAAGCCAGGCTCTTATCGAATTCAGCTTTTTTAGTTTCAAAGTCGGATTTGCTCTTTTCGAATTCAGCTTTTCCCTTATCGAAAGCATCTTTTTCCTTGTCGAAGGCTGCTTTTTCTTCTGTTGTGGCCGTATCCTTTAATTTTTTTGGATCAACCATTGTAAATGGCTGCGGGGCTGAAACACCTAAAACAGGTTCCACCGGCATCACTATTTTTTCCTTCCTAATACTATCGAATAAAGCTTCAAGTTCTTTATGTTTTTCAGGTATTATCTTTTTTATAAAGCCAGCATTATCCTGCGGAAAATCCCTAACCAAAGCCAAAGCATCTTTTTCAGAATCAGGTAACAGTGGTTCCAGTTTTTCAGAATCGGCAAGGTTTTCAAAGGTGATTGCACCTTTCGGAACAATATTGGTATTTAACCAGGGATAATAAGCAGCAGCATAACTCAGGTATTCAGTACCGATTAATTCCCTGAAATTTGCAATAATATCTTCAGGAGCCTTGGGTGGTATCCGGCTTTGATCACCATTGTGAATATCAAGGATGGCAACCCGGCTCTGCATCTTGGCGCAGTGTGCGAGTACTTTTTTATACACATCGTAACAATCATCGCCTAATTTGACAGCATCGGGAATGACCACCATAGTTGGTTCCTGTTCCTTTAATAAGGTTTCCAGGCCATCTTCTAGTTCCTTTTTCTTTACTTCAACCCCTTTCTCATTTCCTTCATAGGTTCCAACAGAAACAATGTAACAGGTGCCGCCGCCATTGCTGAAAAAGAGTTGAATCCCCCGGTACATATACAAATCATGGTTTGACATGAAATTGATGGCTTTTTTATTGCCATTGACGGTGATTTGATGTTTGTTTGGCTTCCCTTCCAGGATTGATAATGTAAACTTAGGGCTAAAAGCTCCGCCAAAAAGTTGGAGATACTCAGCGTGCGAAGTGATTCGTACGGGTTGATTGACTAACGATTTGCCATTTCTTGAGGCTCTTTCGGTATAACCAATAAAAGCTGGAATGGCTGTTGCGACCTCGACTACTGAGCCGGGAAAAGCGTTCACTTCTTCAATGTAAACGCCTGGTGTCATTAACCTTTGTGCCATAATCTTTCTAAGTTAATTGTTTATAAATAAATATGTGAATAAGCGGGTTCTTCAGATTTCGTCAAATCAAAATGCAATTGCTCTGGTGAAGCTTTGGCTAAATTTTTATGAATGACTTTGCCTGATCGGTGTTCAGGATCGAAACTATCAACCAATTGATAGGTTTCATCAGTAAGTTCAGAAAGTGGGATCTTGATTTTGGATTCAAATACCAGGGTTTCAGGATTTTTATAAACATGCTGTTTTTGAGGCGCATTAAAAACCTGCTCTTTTCCTTTATTAATAATGCTCAGATTAGTGAATTTCTGATAAACCTGACTTACAAGGAAGTACTTCCAGATGGTTTGCCTGTTGTTAAAAATGATTGCATAATCAACCTTTCCTTTTTCTTTGAAATGCCTGATGAGTTGGCCCGGAAAAATCTCGGCGATTGCCATTGGTTTCTTCCAAACAGTTTTTGGGTTGAAATATACTTTATATACTTCCTTGCTGTCGGCTAAAACCCGTATAATTCCTTGTGACAGATTGGAAAGAAAAAATTCATTGGAACCCGGTGCAGACTGTTTTATGCATTGAGAAGATATTTCAATACCTGATGCATCAGTAAAACGATACTCCGGGTTTGAAACAGATATCGGGATATTGATTTTTCCTGAACTGATCTGAACAAGCTCGTTCGGTCCGACAAATTCTGACAGTTGAAGTTGAAAGCTATTGCTTTTTTGATCAAATACCTCGATTAAATTGTTGAAATATAGTAGTTTGTCAGCCAATCGGTAAGTTGGCAATTCGGTGTAATTAATGTATAACGGATCGTTGCAGAATAGGTGTAATTGAATAGGATGGGCATCATTTTCATCAATTAATAATTTAGGATCAGATGCAATCAGATGAAATCCTCCGGTGAAGGGCTTAATAATTATGCCAAGGTCGTTTATTAATTTGGATGTGCCTTCAGCATACGAGATCCCGATTGACTTGAATAAGTCGTTCCTGAAATACCGGTGTTTAAATTGAAATGTTAATAAATGAACATATGTTTGCCGCATATTTAATGTTAATAATTTTCGGTTTCATTAATGGTTGAAATCATTCTCTCCAGCGGCATATCATCAAACACCAACAATCCTACTTTATAAATAACCGAGGGCATGAGTTTAGTCCCAATGGCTGACCAAAGGTGACTTAATTGGGCATAATCCAGTTTGCACAATTCAAAACTTAATTTGTTATTGCTGCCTGAGGAACCTGGATAGTCAATGGATATTTTTTTATTGATCTGAAAGAACCGGATCAAAGAAGAAAGGTAACTTAAACCTTCCACATAAACTTTGCTGTCAAAATTAGCACAAAACAGCAATTGCATATTTAAATGCAGGGTTGGGCTTTTTTGCGCAAATGAACCAAAATCTTGATTTGAAGAACGATTAATGCTGTTTTTTAGAGTGGATTCTTCATCGAGATTTACCAGGAAGAATACAATTTTTCCTTCTACATGCTGAGCGCTGGAACCATCTGCTTTAACAATATTCGAAAGGATTACCTTACTTTCTGAAATAGAAAATTCATTTTTGAAATGTTCATTCAGTATATCCCGAATATAGGTTAATGCAATATCAATCATATCTTATTACAATGCTTTACAGAATGAGATGAAAAATTTAAATGGAGGATATTTGAGGTTGATAAAAATGAATATAATAATAAAATATACATATATCTTAAATGATTAATGATCGAAAGGAAAATATATTTTCGTTTTAAAGGTTAAGATTGTTGTAATTATATTTATAAGAAAATAGCTGTTATCGATCCACGATCTTGGCTAAAAACATAAAATAATATGCAAGGAAATATTAGATGATTCTTTGCATGTTTTTCCGGACACCAATTGCACCATTTAATTTTCAGAATCAAACTGATTAATGTATTATTTGTAAATCATTCTGCTGCAGCGGTGATTAAAGATACAACCAATTTTATTCTTGACGCAATAGCACGAAAGTGCCATATTTTAGGATATTTCTTCTGGTTGCAACTATACTTGTATCTAACTTTCTGGCCTGAGATTGGTATTTGCACCTAATTTATCCGAGAAAGAAAATCAAATAATAATTGAACGTAAACAACTAAAATGGATTACCGTATAGTTTAAATTCATATTTTAAAAAACCAATGTATGAAAACACAACATTTACCAAAAAAATATATAAAAACATATAAAAAGATGCATATATCATAAATTATTTTTAAATTTATTTCTTTAAGTCAACTTTTCATTGTTTTATTAATTTTTAGGGTTTATTTTCTACTTATTTCAACCAATTTTGAATCATGATAAATTCTACTTTGTGTTTAATTCATTTATTTCCAGTTGTTTGTTTTGGATATTTTCTATCGGTGAATTTATTTCTTTACATAGTGCCCATTGCAATCATTGTGGCTTTAATCGCTATTTATTTCATAATGGATAATTCCAAAAAGAATTTCGCTTTTAAAAGAAATGCTTTAATTAATGAAATCAAACAACTTAAGAAGCATAACGAAAACCTTGCTGAAGAATTAATAGCCTTGACAACTAAGCTCAAGGACGGAGAAACCCGGTGGAGTAAATGGGCGGAAGAGAAGCAATTTTTAATTCAGCAAAATAAATCGTTGGAACAACAGATTAAAAATATGCGAAAAAGTGAAAGTACTGAAATAGAGGAAATCATCATTGAATATTATGTGAATGATAAACCTGGTAAATAACTATTGTGCAGATATTTATTTTGTTCAGAACTAAACAATACTCTTTCCTTCTTTTATTTTTTCCATTTTTAGGCCTGACTGAATGTCTTTAAGCCGAATGATGCGGTCATTTCTTCCCAGGCACTTCAGAATGCTATAATGTAGAACATTGATGATTGAAGCGGCGCTAATTTCATGCTGTTCGGCAAGTATCTCCACATTTACATCGTTATCGTATTCAAATTCATTGGTGATCGACTTTTCCCATAAAATATACCTGAGGTGTGCATCAGGTATTTCAAAATCGAGTACCAGTTGAAATCGCCTGAAAAATGCTTCGTCAATGTTCTTTTTAAAATTTGAGCACAAGATGACCAGGCCGTCAAAATCTTCCATCCGCTGAAGTAAAAATGAAACTTCCTGGTTGGCATAGCGATCGTGCGAATCGGAGGTATTGCTTCTTTTCCCAAAAAGCGCATCAGCTTCATCAAAAAAGAGGATCCAGTTTTTGTTTTCAGCCATGTCAAATACCCGGGATAAATTCTTTTCGGTTTCACCAATATATTTTGAAACTACCATGGACAAGTCAACCCGGTAAACATCCATTTGACAATATTTTCCCAACAGACTGGCTGTTAGAGTTTTTCCTGTTCCCGGAGGTCCTGTAAACAACACCTTAAATCCTGGTTTGATTTTCCTTCCAAACTGAAAGTCATTTTTTAGATTTTTCCCATGAAGGACATAATCCTTGATTTCTTCCAATCCTTGAAGTAAATGATCCTGAACAACCAGATCGTTCCATTCCTGGGTAGTAGATAACCTTTTGGCCGGAAAATTTTGATTAAAATCAGGCTTATATACGTCGCCCGTGGTTAACATGGAGAGATATTCCTGAGATATCGACAGCAATCCGCACAGTAGCGGGTCATTTACTGTAGATCTTTCCAGGGAGAGAATTCCTTCGCGTTGAAAAAAATGATTTTTATTAAACAAACGCAGCAACTCAAATCGTTTTTCGAGATTTGCGCCGACCAATAGAAAAATGGCTGTTTCGCCGGTGGGGAGGTAACCTTTATTGTTGTTATACCTGATTCCTCCAAACTCTGTAAATGGAATGTCATACAGCGTATTTTTCATATGTAACAAATCCAGCAGCGAAGGTTTTACATGTGGAATCAAAGCCAGGATTAATACCAACCTTTCTTCCATGCTCATCGAATGCTTTTTAATTAGGTTTGCATAAGGGGATCTTTGATTTTTAACCGGCGGTAATTTCAGATTCCTGATTTCTTCTTCAGGCAATGACTGTTCAAAGGTAATTTTACCTCTCAGCATGATTAATTGCTGAAACCACTCTAGTTCCTGTTCTATTGTTTTTGCATTTGCTGAATTAATGTTCATATTAAATGCTTTTGTGGTTACACCTTATATAAACATATAATGATCTGAATGTTCAAATTTGAAATCAGTTTTTTGCATATGAAATCTACTTACAGAAGGGAATAATTCAATTCAATGGTGAGTTTTAAAGGCTTTCCCGTAATAAGAATTAATCAAAAAAATAAGAGGCTGAATGGTGCATACCGTTCAGCCTCTTAAAAATATCCTTTCAGGATGGTGTTCTAATTAACTATCCGAAGCATTTATTGTCGAAAAACTTAACCGGTTCGCTGCAATTTTCGCCATCAACAGTCCAGGTATTGCCCGATTGTAACAATTCGTCCATGCAAGTCAATCTGCGTTTTGCCTGAACGGTTTCAATCTGCTTTTTCATTTCCTGATCGTAAACTTTTGCCTCAACACTGCGGATAACGCCCATGGCAACGGGAAATTCAGGAAGTGCCATGTTGATCAAAGCAACCTGTAATCCGAGGTTGTCTTCTTCAGGATGGTGTACCAGGATATCTTCGCGTGTAATTCCATTTTCACCGATTTTGGCAACTTTTATTCGGCCATTTTCGAGGATTAAGCCTTTGTCTTCTTGTTCGCCAAAAATCATTGGCTGGCCTTTTCTTAGGAAAATCTGACGTTCAGCACGAAATTTTGGATCGGTCACAAAATCGTGGATGCCATCGTTAAAAATCACACAATTTTGCAAAACTTCAACGATTGAAGTGCCTTTATGTTGGGCTGCATCTGCCAGAACTTCCTGTGTGTGTTTTACATTGCTGTCGACCGCACGGGCGAAGAAAGTTCCTCGTGAACCCAAAACCAATTGTCCGGGAACAAATGAATCTTCAATGGTTCCGAAAGGAGAAGTTTTGGTGATTACACCACGGTCGGAAGTAGGTGAATATTGGCCTTTAGTTAAGCCGTATATTTTGTTATTGAAAAGAATCAGGTTAAGGTTGATGTTACGACGAACCAGGTGAATGAAATGGTTTCCACCGATGGCCAGCGAATCGCCGTCGCCGGTAATCACCCAAACAGTCAGATCAGGATTTGCTGATTTAACTCCTGATGCAATCGCAGCTGCCCTTCCGTGGATGGTATGAAAGCCATAGGTACTCATGTAATAAGGAAATCTTGAAGAACAACCGATTCCGGAGATAACTGCAAAATCCTTGTGTGCGATATCCATATCGGCCATGGTTTTTTGAACAGCATTCATGATGGCATAATCGCCACATCCGGGGCACCAGCGAACTTCGGCAGCGCTCTTAAAATCTTTGGCAGTATAATTAAATTTTGTCATGATTAAGCCTCCAGTATTTTTTCAAAGTTTTCAACTAATTCGTTCACCGAGAAAGGTAAGCCTTTCATCTTATTTACCTGGTAATAGTGAATTCCGGGTACTTTATCGCGCAGGTAACTTGCAAACTGTCCCAGATTCAATTCACAGACAACAATTTTCCGGAACTTACTGAAAACTTCGGCGGTATTTTTAGGAAGTGGTTTAATGTAATTAAAGTGCGCCAGGCTAACCTTCTTTCCGGCATCCTGCATAGCGAGTACTGAGCTGATCATGTGACCATATGTTCCTCCCCAGCCAATAACCAGCAATTCACCTTCATCATCTCCGATTACTTCCAGATCAGGAATCATATCAACTACTTTTTCAACCTTTGCAGCCCTGATTTCGGTATTGATGTGATGGTTTTCAGGATCGTGGCTTACAGCTCCTGCGGCGTTTTTTTCCAATCCACCAATACGATGTTCATAACCTTCCATTCCAGGCACCGCCCATTCCCTGGCCAGTGTTTTAGGATCGCGGTAATAAGGTTTAAACAATTCAGGATTGGTCGCTTTTCTAGGAGTAATGGGTGGTAATTCTGACATGGTCGGAACTCTCCAAGGTTCGCTTCCGTTACCCAGGAATCCGTCAGTTAAAAGAACTACAGGAACCATGCGTTCCAGTGCAATTTTTGCTGACAAATAGGCGAAGTAAAAACAATCGGATGGCGTACTGGCAGCCAATACGACCAACGGACTTTCTCCGTTTCGTCCATATAAAGTTTGTAATAAGTCAGATTGTTCGGTTTTGGTAGGAAGACCGGTTGACGGTCCTCCACGCTGTACATTGACCACAACAATAGGTAATTCGGCCATAACTGAAAGTCCAAGAGCTTCAGATTTTAGTGCAAACCCGGGACCTGAAGTTGAAGTTACTGCCAAATGACCTGCAAATGCAGCTCCGATAGTCGTACAAATTCCGGCAATTTCGTCTTCGGCCTGAAATGATTTTACCCCGAGGTCTTTTCGTTCGGCCAGCGCCTGTAAAATATCGGTTGCCGGTGTAATGGGGTAGGAGCCAACAAACAAATCCAGTCCGGCTTTTTCAGCGGCGGCAATAAAACCCCATGCCGTAGCATTATTACCGTTTATGTTGCGATAAAGACCCTTTTCGATTGGGGCAGGATGAACAATGTATTGAGGAGTTGCCTGCTGTATATTCATTCCGTAATTGTAGCCATCGTGCAAAACTTTCAGGTTCGCTTCAGCGATGACCGGGCTCTTTTTTGCAAATTTCTTTTGAATAAAACCTTCGATATAATCGAGCGGACGATCAAACATCCAGCATATTAAACCAAGGGCAAACATGTTTTTACAACGCAAAACACTTTTGTTGTCCAGTTCGAGTTCCTTCAGGCTTTCCTTGGTCATGCTGGTAATTGGCACAGGAATCTGAATAAAATCTTCGAGTTTTAATTCAGCAAATGCGTCTAGAGTTTTATATTGGGCCTTTTCAAAATTTTTCTCACTGAACGAATCGACATCAAAAATAATTGATGCCCCCGGATTTAAAAAGGCAGCATTCGCCTTTAAAGCAGCAGGATTCATAGCAACTAGAACATGAGCCAAATCGCCGGGAGTTGTAATTTTCTTTTTGCCTAACTGAACCTGAAACCCGGAAACTCCCCCAACAGTTCCCTGCGGTGCACGGATTTCCGACGGATAATCAGGAAAGGTGGAAATATCATTGCCAAGTAAAGCGGATGTGTCTGAAAACAAGGTCCCGGTTAATTGCATCCCATCGCCCGAATCTCCGGAGAACCTAATAGCGACTTCTTCGAGTTCTATTACTTTTGCGTCTTTCATGTGATATGTTGAATGGTTAAAGATCTTTTTGTTTTACCGATGTATCTTTCGTGAATTAAGCTCTGAACTTAAAATACATCAAGATTCAGGAATTTTTAAACGGAGCAAAAATAACCAATATTTAATAAGACAAACAGGATAATCCTAATAATTTGTTTCAACTTATGTACATATCTAAATTTAATCATTACTCTCCAGTTTGTTATTAAATTTCATCGTTTGGATCGAGTTCAAAAAGATCTTGATTTTTTATTGTTGGGCTGAATGTCAATTTAGCAGAAGATAACTCTTTATTTTCTGACTTCCTATTTCTTATCTTTGCGGTTCAAATTATAACAATTTCAGAAAAATGGCACTCATAAAATCTCTTTTAGGCAAAACTCCTGAATTTGGAGAAAATTGCTTTCTAGCAGAAACTGCTACTATTATTGGTGATGTGGTAACGGGAAACGATTGTAGCATTTGGTACGGTGCTGTTCTGCGGGGTGATGTTCATTACATCCGTTTAGGCAATAACACCAATGTGCAGGATAATGCCGTAATTCACGCCACCTATCAGAAATCGCCCACCAATATTGGGAACAATGTAACCATTGCTCATGGCGCAATTGTGCACGGTTGCACCATTCACGATAATGTGATGATTGGAATGAATGCTGTGGTATTGGATGATGCTGTGATTGAAAGCAACAGTATTATTGCTGCCGGATCGGTGGTTAGCAAAGGGACTAAAGTAGAGAGTGGTACTGTTTACGCAGGTATTCCGGCCAAAAAGATTAAAGACATCAGTCCCGAATTGCTAGAAGGTGAAATTAAGCGGATTGCCAAAGCTTACAGCATGTATTCGAGCTGGCACAAATAGGTTTCGGGTTGCGAGTTTCGGGATGCGGGTTAGGCTTTGATGAGATTCTGGTTAATAAAATATGGAACCACATAGGCACAAAGATCACATAGTTTTATTTTGTTGTTCCATCTGGTAATCAACGCAATCTGTGCAATAAAATTTTTATATTCTATTGTGCCCTGGGTGTCTGTGTGGTTTGTGTAAAAAAAAAAGGAAACTCCTTTCGGAATCTCCCGCTTTTCTTTCTTTATTGAGTCTTGCCACGTTACTACCTCCATTTTGGCACAACAGGAAGTCGTTCCCCATCTGCAGTAGTATATTCTTCCAATGAATTTTCTTTTGATTGTATAACCATATAAATCATCGTTTCATCCGAATCATTCCGGATTCCTCTTTTCCCTTGGGGTGCAACGCGAATAACACTCCCTTCTTTTATTTCAAAACAATCTTCATCCACCTGAAAGAACCCAAAACCCTTCAGAATAATATAAGTCTCTTCATTTTTCCTGTGAATATGAAAATAAGGTTGCTCGGTTTGGGGAGGCAACATATTGAATGAAATCTCGGTTCCTGTTGCTTCAGTCGCATCTTTTAAGAATACTTTACCTTCAATCAATCTTTTATTTACCGGATGAACTAAATTGTATTCCATTAATTCATTTAAACTACCCAGATTTACAGCCGAGTAATTCTCGTTTTCTGATAATTTTTCAATTTGTTTCATATATAAGTATTTACAATTAAACAATGTACTATTTACAATTTTTCAAACCAGAGACAAGTATTATTTCAGCCGTAAAGATATAAATCGAAAGTAAAAACGGGAAACTCCTTTCGGAATCTCCCGCTTTTGTTTTATTACTCCCTTCGATACGCTTCGCTACTCAGGGAGCGGCTCTCCGATCTTCGGACTTCGGACTTCGGTCTTCCGTCTCCCGACTCCCGACTTTTTACTGGTACATCACCTTCGCTTTTTCAACCGCTTTTTCGCCCGGTTTTAAAGGGCAAATCCGGAATGAATAGTTGTAAGCTTTTTCTTTCAACCGATATTCGTCGTGAGTCCTTGCACCCCAACTGTCGTCGCCACCAACACCTTGTTGTTTGTAGTCGATGTTGACAGAAGTAAGATCGCGAGGCTTCACATCATTGATATGGCGGCGTACCATTTTCTCGCCTTCTTTAACCCGACCATCAGTTCGATCAGGCGATTCGAAATCTTCCATAATCTGGTGGTGGGCGCTTACCGATAACAAAGGCATACCGATAAGTTCCAATCCCAAACCTTCCTTGTTGGCAATGGTCATCCAGCGAACATCAACTTTGTTCCCGTTTTCCTGCGGACGGACGTATGGGAAATACTGATCGGCTACGGCTCCTGAATATAATCCAACCAAGGCGCCTGTTTTGCGGTCCTGATAAGATTCCTGTGGTCCGCGGCCCAACCAGCTAATCTGATCGAATTCACGTGGCATTACCAAATTTACTCCAAAACGAATAATTTCAGGAAGCGATTCTTTATCCATTTTGAAATCGTTGGTAACAACAATTTCTCCATTTCCCAACACTTTGTAGCTTGAGGTATAATGTGCAATCATCTGTTTTTGTTCATCGTTCAGGTCAAAAGTGAAAGTCACAACAGCCTCATTGCCTTCTTGTTTTACGGTTGCCGATTTTATGGTTTTCTGTTCGCCGGCTTTTCTCCAAACTCGGCTCCTTTTGTCCAATTCGTTACCAAAATCATTATCGACAGGTGCACGCCAGAAATTTGGTACTGGTCCGGCAAGCAACATTTCTTTGCCATCCAGCAGGTAACTTTTCAGTGTGGCTTCATCCTTGTTAAAACTGATTTTAAATCCGGAGCCTTCCACAATAATGGTATTTCCTTCTTCTTTCGAAGTTACGGCTGGTAATCCAGCTGTTGAAGTTAGTGCAGCCTTTTTGTTGTTGGGAAGCTGAATTTGCTCATAAGCCAATTTTGTTCCGGCTGGTAAAATGCCTTTCTGTTTTTTCAGTTTTGCATATATATTCAGGAAATATTCGGTTGCAGGTTTAGTCTCAATGGCGATATCTAAAGTTATTTTTTTACTGGTTTTTGGAGCCAGATCAAGGTTTGTAATTTCTCCTGATTTTAACACCTGGCCATCGGCAACCACTTCCCAGTTAAAAACAAATTCGGATAAATTGGTAAATGAATGCTTATTGATGATTTCAATTTCGCCAGATGTCATATTTACAGCTTTGAACCCGATGTTTTGGTAAACTTTTCCGACTTCGAAAAGCGCTGGTTTGGGTGTGCGGTCGGCCTGAATAATTCCGTTGCAACAGAAATTCCCATCCGTAGGAAGCGTATCGCTGCCCAGGTCACCACCATAAGCCCAGAATTTATGACCCTGTGCATCTTTGGTCAGGATTCCCTGCTCAACCCAGTCCCATATAAAGCCACCCTGTAGAACAGGGTATTTTTCGATCAAATCCCAGTAATCCTGAAGGTTTCCAACACTGTTGCCCATTGCGTGTGCATATTCACACTGGATATAAGGCTTGGTTGGGTTGCCTTTGGCATAGTCTTCCATGTTTTTAATTCGGGCGTACATCGGACTCATAATGTCGGTATTAGCTCCTCCATGAGCTTGCTCAAATTGAACCGGACGGCTTTGGTCAACTGATTTCAGGTAAGCATAAGTAGCATCAAAGTTTACCCCGTTTCCAGCCTCGTTTCCAAGCGACCAAATAATTATTGAAGGTTGGTTTTTGTCGCGTTCGAACATGTTTTTGGTGCGGAAAAGATGAGCATCTTTCCATGTTGGATCTTTCGCCAGCGATTTTGGGCCATAACCCATGCCATGCGATTCGATGTTGGCTTCATCAATCAGGAAAATACCGTATTGGTTGCAGAGTTCATACCACCGTTCAGGTTCAGGATAATGTGAACAGCGAACAGCATTAATGTTGTTCGATTTCATCAGGAAGATATCTTGCAGCATGGTTTCTTCGTCCTGATAGTGCCCGGTAACCTGGTTGTGCTCGTGTATGTTTGTGCCTTTTACATAAATAGCAACACCATTCACAAGCAACTGCGCATTTTTAATTTCAACTGTGCGGAAACCAACATCCTGACGGAGAACTTCAATGATTTTACCTGATTCGTTTTTCAAGGTAATTAATAGTTGATATAAGTTTGGATTTTCAGCTGTCCATGGTTTCGCCGAAACTACTTTCGTTTCCAGATTAACCACCAAAGGCTGAGATGCTGTTTTTACAGTCTGACTCATTTCGGCCACTTTTGTTTCGTCATCCATCAAAACTGCTTCCAGTGTTACTGACGGATTATTCTGAGCTGAATTATTCAGTTCAACTGCGAGTTTGAAATCGCCATCCTGATAATTATTTACCAATGGAGATGAAACATGGTAGTCGCGAATGTGCTGTGGATTACGGGCCATCAGAAATACATCGCGGGTGATTCCGCTCAAACGCCAAAAATCCTGATCTTCCAGATAACTTCCATCACACCAGCGGTATACTTCAACGGCCAGTGTATTTTCTTTCTTTTTCAGGTATTTGGTAATGTTGAATTCAGCAGGGGTTTTGCTGTCTTCGCTGTATCCTACCATTTGTTCATTTACCCAAACGTACATGGCCGAACTGACTGCACCAAAATGAAGGATGACATCCTGACCTTTCCATTCTTCAGGAATGGCAAAAGTGCGTTTGTACGATCCAACCGGATTGTAATGTTTTGGGGGTAATGGAGGCGTTGGTTTAAACGGATATTGTACATTGACATAAATCGGAACATCAAAACCATGCATTTCCCAGTTGGCCGGAACCGGTAAGGTCTTCCAGTCTTTAGTGTCATAATCATCCTTGAAAAAATAAAATGGACGGGAAGATGGGTTGTGCGACAGATTGAATTGCCAAATGCCGTTCAATGATTGTATAAATGGCGACTTCCAGATGTCGTTTTGCAAGGCTTGGTCAGCTGATGCATATGGAATAAAATATGCACGTGGAGCTTCCCTGTTGATTTCATTTACTGCAGGATTTTCCCAGTCCCTGGGATTCTTTTCTTCAAACTTTGCATCTTTGTACTTGCTTTTGCACGAACCTGTTGCAAAAGCAGCAACAAAAGCCAATAATAGTAAATACTTCATAAAAGTGGATTTAAGTTAGCAAAATGGCAATAATTTACCCCTACCGGTAGGAACTGGTGGGTATGCAAAATTGAAAAATTTTCTTTGAATTGACAAACTAAAACCAATCAAATTTCTGTTCATAAATGTTTTAGGGCTAGATATTTTAATTCAGGTTAAATTAAAATGAAAAATTCAACAGATAGGAGCGCTGAAAATCAAATTGAATGTCAGGCTCAAAAGTTTGCTATTTTTGTCACCTTAAAATCTGAAATTCATGAAACTAGGAATACACCCAAATGCAAAGGCACTGATTTTTGATCTGGATGGAACATTGTCAGATTCGTTGCCCGTGCATATTGCCAGTTGGAATGCAGTATGTGAAAAACTGAACTGTACATTTGATGAACGCATTATGGTTGAAATGACAGGAGCGCCAACCATGCTTTTTGCTGAACGAATTGTTCGCGAACAGAAATTGCAAATTAAACCAGAAGAGCTCGTTGTTCTGAAACAGCAGGAATTCTGGCAGAAAATTAATCGGATAAAACCTCACGATGCCGTTATAGACCTCATGAAAAAAGCGCACGGAACAATGCCAATGTCAATTGGTACAGGTGCCAGCCGTATGAGCGCCATGTTGCAGATGAGGGAACTTGAGATTGATCATTTGTTTGATTTTATTGTGACCGCTGATGATGTTGACAGGCACAAGCCTGAACCTGATACTTTTCTGAAATGTGCGGAATTGATGAATGTTGAACCTGAGTTTTGCCAGGTTTTTGAGGATGGTGAACTCGGAATGCAGGCAGCCCAAACTGCCGGAATGTTGCTGACTGATGTCCGTCCGTTTGTGACCGATCCATTCAATCTAGGAAATGGTCATTAGTCATCAGTAAAGAGGAAAAGTAATCTTTTCCGGATGATTCCCCTTTCCTTTTTACTTTTTCCTAATGACAATTTTCTAATGACTTTTTTCTATGTCCTCATTTCTATCAGCATTTCAATCAATCGGGCCATTATTCCTGGTCATTTTTGTCGGGATGGTTATCAGCCGGAACAAAGCGGTTGACGAAAAATGGCTGGAAGTTTTGAATAATTATGCCCTCTGGATTGGATTTCCGGCATTAATCCTGGTGGCCTTGTCGCGATTACAATGGGATTTGAATTTGTATGGAAACCTGATTGGTTGGAATACTGCCAGGATTGTTTTTTCAATGCTTCTGGTTTTCCCGGTTTCTGCTTTGTTTCACTTGAAAAATAATACTCGTCGCACTTTATTTCTGGCTGTTTCGTACGGGAACGTAGCATATTTGGGAATTCCGGTATTGAAAAGCGCTTTTGGTGATCAGATTTTGCCTGAAGCGACCATGATTTCAGCCGTTTACATTTTCTGGTTGTTTACCTTGGGGATTTTTCTGGTTGAATATTTCGGCGATCATAAGGTTCACCTTCGTGAATTATTGGTAAGGTTGATCACCAATCCGCTATTGATCGCTGTTTTTATCGGACTTTTTATCGCGGTCAATCATATACAATTGCCTAAAATAATCCTATCCGGACTCGATATCTTTGCCAACTCGGTAACAGCGGTGGTGCTTTTTTCATTAGGACTATTCATGGGGAAACAACCAGTAGGAAAACTTAAGGAATGGATACCGGTGCTGGTATTTAGTCTGATTATTCTATTCGTTTTGCCTTTTTTATTTCTGGTTGTTTTAAAACCATTTGCCGACCTTCGAATCAGTAAAACCTGGATACTGGAAGCTGCTATGCCAATGGGGCTTACAGCTTATGCACTTTGCCTTAAATATAAATTAAATACCGAATTCGCTTCGAGGACAGTAGTTGTCAGTACATTACTGGCACTGTTCAGTTTGCCCTTCTGGCTAGTTTTCCTGAAGTAGGAATTGCCTGAATTCTTTTTCAATCTCAAATTTGCTGATTTCTTTTCCGATAAATACGAGTATATTTTCTACTGGTTCATATGGATTTACTACTGATCCTTCCGATATGGCGGTAGTACCTCCTACCGACTGAACTAACCCTAACAACGGATTATTATTCCAATTTACTATTCCCTTAATCCGGTAAATACTATTCCTGTGAAGTGAGGCGAAATATTTGAACCAATTACTGAATCTGGTTTCATTTACATATCCTCCAAACCTGATGGTGAAACTGTGAAACTCGGGCGAATCAGGTTCATTGAAAAACGGTTTCCTGATTTTTAGCAGGAATTCATCCTGAAGGTTGGGTTGAAGCAAATAGAACTGCGAATCGTCAATCCGCGAATGATTGGTCTCGATAACCTTAGCGGTTTTGTTCAATGCCGCAACTGTATTCCGGATAAGCGGGAGATGGTTTGGATCAGTGTTGTTTATTTTATTTAATACAATCAGATCGCTAAGCATGATTTGCTTTTTTTGTTCAAATTGCAAAGGTTGCTGCAAAAAGTTCATTCCATCAACCAGGCAAATCGTTCCGCTTAATTCAAATAGCCGTATCAAATCTGGATCCCTGAAAAAAGGTTCGATAATCGGTCCCGGATCTGTCAGCCCGGTAGTCTCAATAATAAGCTGCTCCAAATGATCGTGTTTTTTAATTAATTCCTGGAGGGCCAACGAAAATTCATTGAAAATGGAACAACAAATACAACCATTATTGAGCTCTAAAATGCTTTCAGGTTGATAATTGGCTATTAACCATGAGTCAATTGATCTTTCCCCAAATTCATTCTCGATAATACCAATTTTTACACCCCTGTTTTTTGCCAAAAGGTGATTGATGAAACAAGTTTTCCCTGCTCCAAGGAATCCTGTAACTATCATGACTGGTATTTTCGGTTTTAATGGCAAGTAAATACTTGTTAAAGGTTAAACTTATTCAACCCAAATCGGGTTTATTCAATAAAGTTAACTCATTTCTTACAGAATATCATTGCTTTTTTTAGCGTTTCTGTCATTGTTCATATTTTATTTAACATCTAAAAAATCAAAATTGAAAGAAAAATGATGGTGTAATTATTAACTGAAATGTTTATCTTATAAAACAATGGAAATGCAATGTTCGTCCTGAATGATCAATAAAATTTTATATTCACTAAAAATTTGAAACTATGAACAGATTACTGATTGTTTTTGTTTTGCTTTTGGGAATTGTTTCCTGTAAGCCTGCCCTTAAAACGGCGCCTCAAATCGCCATGGAAGATTTCTTTCGTAATCCGGATAAAACGTCTTTCAGGCTTTCTCCAAACGGGGAGTATTTTTCTTATTTAGCTCCCTATGAAAAACGTCTGAATGTTTTTGTACAGAAAATTGGCGCTGATTCAGCGGTCCGTATTACCTCCGAAACTGCCCGCGATATTGCTGGTTATTTGTGGAAAGGAAATAACCGGATTTTATTTCTGAAAGATACTGGCGGCGATGAGAACTTCCAGCTATACGGAGTAAATATCGATGGTACCGAATTAAAGGGATTGACCGTATTCGAAAAAGTAAGGACGGAACTGATTGACGATTTAAAGGATGTGGAGGGTGAAATCATTGTTGGGTTAAACAAAAGGAATCCTCAGGTTTTTGATCCTTTCCGGCTGAATGTTTTAACAGGTGAAATGACTCAGCTGGCTGAAAATCCGGGAAATATTATGGGTTGGATGACCGATCATGACGGTAAACTACGCATTGCCATCACTTCCGACGGAGTGAATACAACAGTTCTATACAGGGGAACCGAACAGGAAAATTTCAATCCGGTTCTTACCACCAGTTTTAAGGAAACCATGTCGCCGGTACTGTTTACATTCGACAATAAAATGTTGTATTCGCTCTCGAACCTTGGAAGAGACAAAACTGCACTGGTGACCTTTGATCCAACAACTGGAAAAGAAAAGGAAGTGTTATTTGAAACGCAGGAGGCGGATGTTGAAGGTATGGACTATTCCAGAAAAGACAAGAAACTGTTATCTGTTTCATGGACGACTGATATGGAAAAGGATCACTTTTTTGACGCTGATGCTGAAACGATGAAGAAAAAGCTTCAGGAGAAATTGCCAGGGTATCAGGTGGCAATCGGTAGCGAAAATAAGGCTGAAGATAAATTCATGGTTCGCACTTATAGTGATAAAAGTCGGGGAGCATATTATCTGTACGATAAAACTTCAGGTGATTTGACCAAACTTTCTGATTTGAGCCCCTGGCTGAATGAAAATGATCTGTGCGACATGAAGCCAATCACCTATCAATCGCGCGATGGATTGACCATTCAGGGGTATTTGACTTTGCCCAAAGGCTACGAAGCTAAAAATCTTCCTGTGGTTATTAATCCGCACGGAGGTCCCTGGGCACGCGATTACTGGGGCTTTAATTCTGAAGTTCAATTTCTGGCCAACAATGGTTATGCTGTTCTGCAAATGAATTTCCGTGGCTCTACCGGATTCGGAAAAGCTTTTTGGGAATCATCGTTTAAACAGTGGGGAAGAACCATGCAGGATGATATTTCTGATGGCGTGAAATGGTTGACTGATCAGGGAATTGCCGATCCGAAGCGGGTTGCCATTTATGGTGGAAGTTATGGCGGATACGCAACACTTGCCGGAATGACCCTGACTCCTGAACTTTATGCTGCAGGTGTAGATTATGTTGGTGTTTCAAACATGTTCACCTTTATGAAAACCATTCCTCCATACTGGAAGCCGATGCTCGACATGTTTTACGAAATGGTTGGAAACCCGAAAACCGACAGTTTATTGCTTGCACAGGTTTCTCCGGTATTTCTGGTCGATAAAATTCAGGCTCCTTTGTTTGTGGCGCAGGGGAAAAATGATCCGCGTGTTAATATTGACGAGTCAGATCAGATTGTGAATGCGCTTAAAGCCCGAAACATTGCTGTCGAATACATGGTGAAAGATAATGAGGGACACGGTTTTCACAACGAGGAAAACCGATTCGACTTTTACCACTCGATGCTGGCATTCCTTGATAAACACCTGAAACCATTAGAAATATAAATACACCTTTCATTAATTTTAGTCAGGGTTTCACGCGAAGTGAAGCCCTGACTTTTTTGATGTTATGCCAACGTCTAAAATATTATCTGTCCCAATACGTCTACATTATAAAATCGTAAAACCTGAATTGAGCAATGAATAAACTAAAAGTAATTATCACCGGAGCAACCGGAATGATTGGCGAGGGTGTTCTTTATGAATGCCTGCATCACCCGGAAGTGGAAAAGGTCTTGGTAATCACCCGCAAGTCGTGTGGATATTCGCATCCAAAACTGACGGAAATAATCCACGGCGATTTTTTAGATATTTCGTCGCTGAACGACAGGATAAAAGGCTATAACGCCTGTTATTTCTGCCTTGGGGTGACTTCTCTGGGTAAAAATGAAGCCGAATACACCAAACTGACTTATACCTTAACCTTGAACTTTGCTAAAACAGTTGCAGCGCTTAACCCTGATATGACTTTCTGTTACATTTCGGGAGCCGGAACCGATAGCACTGAAAAAGGAAGAACCATGTGGGCGCGTGTAAAAGGCAAAACCGAAAACGATTTAATGAAATTACCGTTCAGACAAGTATATAACTTTCGTCCCGGAGGCATTGAACCATTTTTGCCATTGAAACCAACGCAAACCTATTACAAAACCTATAAATACCTGAAATGGATGTTCTCAATCATCAAAGTAATCGCTCCCAATGCTGTAATAACCTTAAAAGATCTGGCTGCAGCCATGATTAATGCCTCATTGGTTGGGTATCAGAAAAATATTCTCGAGATGAAAGACATGAAGTTAATTGCCAAAGTGAATGTAAAATAATGAAGAAAACGATGATTGTAATACTTTTCGTAATAGCGCTGATCACAATAATCACGGTAATCATCATCAATCAAGCCAGTTTTGGAAAAGCTTCGTCGGGTGAACGGTTAAAACGTATTCAGCAGTCTCTTAATTTCCGGGATGGAAGTTTTCAGAACCTTAATTTTACCCCGGTTTTTGCTGAAGACGCGAGTAAAATTGATATGATCAGGGATGGAATTTTCAAGATCAGCAAAAGGAAGACTCCATCCATCGATTTGCCTTCAAAAAAAACAAATCTGAAAAGCCTTGATTCGGGTAAAGACGTGTTGATATGGTTTGGACACTCGTCGTATTTCATGCAAATCGACGGTAAAAAGTTTCTGGTCGATCCTGTTTTTAGTGGAAGCGCGTCTCCTTTTTCGTTTATGGTCAAGAGTTTTAACGGCAGTGATATGTATACTCCGGACGATTTCCCGGATATCAACTATCTAATCATCACGCACGATCATTGGGATCATTTGGATTATCAAACCGTTTTGAAATTGAAATCCAAAGTCGGAAAAGTAATTACTTCTCTGGGAACCGGCTCGCATCTGGAGTATTGGGGATTCGATCCAAAAAACATCATCGAACTGGATTGGAATGAAAAGTACACTCCGGAATCCGGATTTTTGATAACTGCAACCCCGGCTCGTCATTTCTCCGGAAGAACCTTCAAACGAAACCAGTCTATCTGGAGTTCGTTCGTGCTGCAAACTCCTTCGAAGAAAATTTTTATTGGCGGTGATTCGGGGTACGATACCTATTTCGCGAAGGTTGGAGCCGAACACGGCCCGTTCGATCTGGCTTTGCTCGAATGTGGTCAATATAATAAATCGTGGAAATACATTCATATGTTGCCGGAACAAACTGTTCAGGCAGCCATCGATTTAAAAGCGAAAACAATGATGCCGGTTCACTGGGGAAAATTCGCACTTTCACTTCATGCCTGGGACGAACCGATTTTACGGGTCACGAAAGAGGCACATCGGCTACAGGTTCCCATCATTCATCCGATGATTGGCGAAACAGTTGATTTGGATCGATTAGAACCAATGAAGGAATGGTGGAAAGGAATAAATTAATTCATGGAAGTTTAGGGATTCCATCTTTTAAAAAAGAGATGGAATCCTTATCTGCCGAATGTTTGAAAAGAATAAATTGATAGATTTGGGAAACCATTTCGAAAACCAAAACCATGATTAGCTTTTCTGAAATTACCATTCGCCCAATTCAACCTTCCGATAATCCTGATCTCGCTCTGATTGTAAGGAACACGTTATCCGAGTTTGGTGCAGCCAATCCCGGAACGGTTTATTTTGATCCTACTACCGATTCGTTATTCGAATTATTTCAGGCTCCAAAAGCTGCTTATTTTGTTGCTGAAGCCAATGGAAAAATACTGGGAGGTGGCGGAATTTATCCAACCGAAGGATTGCCCGAAGATACCTGTGAACTGGTTAAGATGTATCTGCTGCCTGAAGCCCGGGGTATTGGATTGGGACGTAGTTTAATTGAACAGTGTTTGGAAACAGCCAAAAAAAATGGATTTAACCAGGTTTACCTCGAAACCCTGGATGAATTGCATTTAGCGCTGAAGGTCTATCATAAATTCGGATTCGAATATTTAAAAGCGCCCATGGGTAACACCAAACACTTTGGCTGCGGGTTGTGGATGCTGAAGAAATTATGAATTATGAGTTATAAATTATGAGTTATGTGAATCAAGAGTTGAAAAATAATAGGATGATAATGCCGAAGGCATGATAGGATTATAGCTAAATCGGATGAAAAAGAGTTAAAATGCCGAAGGCATGACAGATTTATGTCACCACTTCGTGGTTTAAAGCAGCTTTCTCCAACATTTTCTATCCGCCGGCTGGCGGATTACAACCCTTCGGGTTTAAAAATCCAACCCTTGATTCGCATGAGTTATAAATTATGAGTTTGCAGACAAAGGAACTCATAAATAATAATTTCTAACTCATCACACCCGAATATCCATCCGGGCAAAAGGAACCACATCCATGCCAATAAATTCACCTTTCTGGTATTTGAAATAGCCGGTCATGGCAATCATGGCGGCATTGTCGGTAGTAAAAGCAAATTTGGGGATGTGCATTTTCCAGTGATGCTTCCGGGCCATTTCAATCAGGGCATTCCGTAATCCTGAATTGGCCGAAACGCCCCCGGCCACAGTAATTTCTTTGATCCCGGTTTCTTTGGCCGCTTTTACCAGCTTGTCTAGCAAAATATCGATGATCGTTTTTTGCAGTGAAGCGCACAAGTCGGCTTTACGTTCTTCAATAAAATTCTCATTCTCTTTCAGTTGATCGCGTAAAAAATAAAGAAAGCTGGTTTTCAGCCCGCTGAAACTATAATCAAAGTTCGGAATACGTGGTTTCGAGAATTTGAAAGCATCCGGATTTCCTTCTTTGGCCAGTTTATCAACAAACGGGCCTCCGGGATAAGGCAGTCCCATCACCTTGGCACATTTGTCAAATGCTTCTCCTGCGGCATCGTCAATGGTTTGGCCAATCACTTCCATTTCGAGATAATCTTTAACAAGGATGATCTGCGAATTTCCGCCTGAAACCAGCAAACAAAGAAATGGAAACTGCGGTGGATCGTAGGGCGTATCGTATTCTTGAATAAATTGGGCCATTACATGAGCCTGCAGGTGGTTGATTTCGATCATGGGAGCGCCTGTTGCCAGTGAAAATCCTTTAGCAAACGAAGTCCCGACCAATAACGAACCGAGCAGTCCGGGACCACGGGTAAATGCAATGGCTGTAATGTCTTCAGTTTTAACCCCGGCTTGCTTGATGGCCCGATCGACCACCGGAATAATATTTTGCTGATGGGCCCGGCTGGCTAACTCAGGAACCACCCCTCCAAAAGCCTCGTGTACCTTTTGTCCGGCTATAATATTCGACAACAAAAAGCCATTTTTAATGACCGATGCAGAAGTATCATCGCAGGATGATTCGATACCTAAAATCAGGATGTCTTTTTCTTTGTCCATTCTTGTCAATAAAAAGCCTTTTTAATCGTTTATTCTGATAACAGGCTGGTTTATATCCACGTATTTGTATTAATTTGCCTTTAAATTGGAGCGACAAAAATATCAAAAAAATACTCAAAATAGGATTACCGATTCTAGGCACGATCTTTATCCTGCTCATCGCTTCCTACCTCATTCTTCAGAGTTCGGTGGTGCAGACTTATTTAACCAAAAAACTGGCAGAGTATCTGTCCGATAAGTACAACACAACCATCACTGTAAAAGGAGTTTCCATTGCTTTTTTCAATAAAGTGGTTCTCGAAGAAGTTCTGATTAAAGATCAGAAACAAGATTCGCTTTTGTTTGTCGGTAAACTGGAGGCAAGTATTGATTCGTTCAGCATTAAGAACCGATATTTTACAGTCGATCAGCTTAAATTGAATCAGTCGTTTCTTAAAATCGACTCCGATTCGGCGGGAACTCCAAATTATAAGTTTCTTTTAGATCAGCTTATTTCCAAGGATACGGCAAGGACCGATAGTCTGCAGTTTGATTTTATTTTGAATAAGTTCGAATTAAACGATGCGAAATTTACATATGCCTACCGTGATAGTTTAGGGAACCATCAGCTTTCGCTCAACGACATTTCTTTGGGAATGACGGAGCTGGCAATCGCTGATCAGAAGATGGCTTTCCAGATAAGTGGCATTCAGATGAACAATCAGAAAGACTTCAGGCTGGAAGATTTTTCGGCAAAACTAATTGTTACCCCCGATTCCATTTTTTTGAATAAACTTCACATACAAACCTCAAATTCTGAAATAACTGAAGCCAACATCCGGATTGATAAAAGCAAAATAGGAAAGGAGCTCGATTTTAAGAAGTTAAAAGTTGATCTTGACCTTAAAAAATCGATTGTTAGTTTGAAAGATGTTGCGCAGTTGGTGCCGTCACTTCAGGGAATGGACGAAAATGTAGAGGTGAGCGGACAGATTTCGGGTAAGCTGGCCGATTTAAAGGGTAAAAATGTTGAACTCAGCATAGGTCAAAATACCCGTTTGTCGGTAGATTTTTATCTGAATGGCCTACCTGATATAGCCAAAACTTACATGCATATTGACCTGAAAGAATCAGTTACTGATTTGAATGATATTCAAAGGATTAAATTCCCAGATCATTTTCCACTTCGGGTGCTGGATATTCCGGAATATTTGTTTCAGGCAGGGATTATCGAATACAAAGGAAATTTTACCGGGTTTTTGAGTGACTTTGTGTCTTATGGAACTTTCCGGTCGAAATGGGGAGTGTTAACAACCGACTTGTCGTTTGTGCCTCTGGAAGGTGAAAAACTGAAAATTAACGGACGCCTGAAAACAGTGAATTTTCAATTGGGAAAGCTGGTGCAGTCTGAATTATTTGACCGGATTACCTTTAATGGCGATATTAAGGGAGTGCTGAATCCTCAGACCAACGACTTTATGGCTTCGGTATCGGGACGGATTGATAGCGTAATGGTCAACCATTATCAATACGAAAACATAGAGTTAAGCGGAGACATTCTCAATAAACGGTTTGACGGCAGTTTAATCGTTGATGATCCCAATCTGAGATTCAGGTTTGATGGTAAATTCGATTTAAATGTTCCGGTTCCGGTATTTAATTTTAATATGCAGGTTGAAAAGGCCGATCTGATTGCGTTAAAACTGGCGAGCAAGTTTAAGAGATCGGAAATTTCGTTTGCTCTGAATGCCAATTTTACAGGCAGCAATATTGATAATCTGGATGGATTAATTCACTTTGCAAAAGGGACTTATCAAAACGAAAACGGACTTTTGTCGTTTGATAATTTCGATTTAAAGACATTCTTCGAAAATGAACCGGTTTTGCAGGTTCGCTCCGATTTTCTGGATGCAGACATTCGTGGCAAGTATGAATTGCATAATCTTCACCATTCAATAAATAAAATCATTTCCTGGTATTTGCCAGCTTACGACCTTGAAATTCCGACTCAGAAAACAATGAATAATTTTGATTTCAGCGTCAAGTTAAAGGATATCAACCGTTTTACCCAGGTACTGATTCCGGATTTAAAAATGGATCCTGCCAAATTTGAAGGGCGTATTAACTCTGAAAAAAACTCCGTAGTTGTTAATGGTATGTTTCCTTTGCTGCAATATAAATCTTCTGTGTTTAAGAAAATTACTGTTAATATTGATGGAAATTCGAAACTGGATATTAAAAACAAAGTAGATGAAATATCGATTGGCGATGAACTAAAAGTATATAATCTGTCTTTGATTTCTGCGGTCTCCGGCGATTTGATGGATTCTAAACTTTCATGGAATAATTTTGGTGATGTTTCTTATAGTGGATCAATTAATACCAGTACCCGATTTTTCAGGCAGGAAAAAAGTCCACATATTGAAATTGCTGTTAAACCCACCCGCCTTTTTTTGGCCGACAGTTTGTGGCAGATTAATTCTGCACTGATCACCATCGATTCAACCTTAATCAAAATCAATAAACTTGCACTGACCAGCAGTGGCCAATCGGTAATAGCCGATGGGATAATTAATGAAGACCAGAGCAATAAACTGAACATCAGCTTCCATCAGATAGATATCAGTTCGCTCAATACGTTTTTGCCGGGAAATTTAAAATTGAAAGGCGAATTAAACGGAAGTCTTTCCTTGCTCGATGTATACCGGCGTATCTTGTTTCTTTCCGATTTGAAGGTTGATGGATTATCTTTGCTCGGTCAGAAATTAGGCGATGCAACGATACAGAGCAGGTGGGACCGCGACGCAAACGAAATAAATGCCGAGTTGGTTGTTGAAACTAATCAGAACAGAGCTCTTCATGCCTTCGGTACTTTTAATCCTGGCAGTGACAGCATATCAATCGATGCCAAATTTAATCACTTTTCATTGTTGATATTGCAGCCGTTGCTGGGAAGTAGTTTTGCCAATTTTCATGGCGATGCAACTGGAAAGGTTCATCTATTCGGATCGCCGGGTTACATTCAGCACGATGGGGCTTTGTATGCGGCCAATGCCGGTCTGATGCTTTCCGAATTAAAAGTTAATTATAACCTGAACGATTCAGTCCGGTTTTCAGGCGATAAAATCATCTTTCCGGACATTAAAATTCAGGATGATTTTGGAAATTCAGGAGTATTTTCAGGCTCAATTAAGCATCGTTCGTTTTCGAAGATGGTTTACGACCTGTCTGTTAAATCGGACAAAATCATGGCTATCAATACCACTCCTTCTGACAATGAACAATTCTACGGTAAAACCTTTGGCAGTGGAATTGTGCGTATTACAGGCCATGGGGCTACCGTTTTGATTGATGGAGTAGCACGCACCGAAAAGGGAACAGAAATGAATATTTCGCTTGAATATGAAGGGGATGCCCAGGAATATGATTTTCTAAATTTTGTTTCCAGAAGTTATCAACCCAAAATTGAAGAAGTTCGGCTGCCTGTTTCTGTATCGGACGTTCAAATGAAATTCGATATTGAAGTAACTCCGGAAGCAAAGGCGCAGTTGATTTATAATTCTAAAATTGGCGACGTAATCCGTTCACAGGGATCGGGAAACCTTCAGCTTACGATTGATAAGGATTACAATATTTCGCTTTTTGGCGAATACACCGTATCGCAGGGAGATTATTTGTTTACACTTCAGAATGTGATCAATAAAAAGTTTGAAATTCAGCGGGGAGGAACGATCGCATGGAATGGCGATCCGTACGATGCAACCCTTAATCTTAATGCCATTTACCGTTTGAAAGCTCCTTTGACCGAACTTTATTTTAATACCATGCAAAGTGCCGATTATAATCAGCGGATACCTGTTTTATGCAAAATTATTCTGACCAATAGTTTGAATAACCCGGATATCAGCTTCGATATTGAATTGCCAACAACTGAAGACCGAATAAGAGATGAAGTCAAGCAATACATCAGCACAGAAGAAGATATGAATAAACAGATTTTATCGCTTTTGGTTTTGGGGAAATTTTACACGCCTGAGTATCTCCGTGGTACTTATAACGGGGCGAATAATGGTTTGGTTGGTTCAACAGCCAGCGAATTATTTTCCAACCAGTTCAGTAATTGGCTATCCCAAATCAGTAACGATTTTGATATTGGATTTAACTACCGACCGGGCAATGAAATAACCAACAATGAAATTGAATTTGCACTCGGTACACAAATGTTTAACGATCGGGTAAGCATCAACGGAAATATTGGTAATAATTCGGCCCAGCGAACTACAGCCAACAATAACAACCTGGTGGGTGATGCCGATGTAGCAGTAAAACTGACCAACAATGGAAAGCTTCAGCTAAAAGCTTACAATCATTCGAATAATAACATTTATTACGAAACTTCTCCATACACACAAGGAGTTGGATTGTCATACCGAGAGGATTTCAATGATTTTAATGAACTTTGGCGAAAAATGACAAAAATCTTCAAATCACAGAACTCAAAGAGCAAACTGAAGAATTAATCCAAAGTTGATTGGTGTGTAACATGTTCATTATCTCTAAGATATTGTGGTGTTTGTTGGTTTCAAATATTTCTTAAATAAATTGTATTTTTACAGGGCATACTAATTGTACCGTAACACACGTTTTTTAACAAGCTGACTAAAATAAGCTGCTTATGCTGAATTTTATTTTATTACAGGCAAGTCAGAATTTAGCGGAGGGCAAACTACCAGTTGGAGAAACAATCAAACCTGAAGGGTTGGCTGAATTTATCTATCATTTGGCACTCAATGGAGGGATGGGTATGATCCCGATTATTTTTTTATCGGGAGTTGCATTGTTTATTTTTCTGGAACGGATGATTGTAATCGGCAAATCAAGAAGGCTTGATCCTTTGCTTTTAGGTCGGTTGCGCGAATATATTTTGAACGGGCATATTGAATCAGCCTCTAATTTATGCAAGCATGAAAACACTCCATCTTCAAGAATGATTGAGAAAGGAATTTCCAGAATTGGATCATCCGTGGAAGAGGTCAGTAGAATTATCGAAAATGCCGGCAATCAGGAGATTTCGAGGCTGGAAAAGGGACTGCCTGTTTTGGCCAGTGTTGTTGGTGCAGCGCCAATGCTGGGGATTCTTGGTACAGTTCTGGCCCTGATACAGGCTTTTTATGAAATGGCAAATTCCGAAACGATTATTGATATGCATATGATTACCACTTTTATATATCAGGCATTGGTTACAACGGTAGCTGGTTTAATTGTGGGTGTTGTAGCCTATTTCGCCTATAATATTCTGGTTGTTAGTGTTGGAAAAGTCATCTGTCATTTAGAGGCGGCAACTCATGATTTTTTGGAAATACTGAATGAACCGGCACACTGATTTTTGAAACAGCGCTTAAAATGAAATACCTATCAGAACATAAAACAGGCATATACGGAACGCTCATTACCCATGGGTTAATTCTGTTTTTGCTGCTTTTTTTTGGAATAATAGCTTCTCCTCCTCCTCCCATTGATGAAGGTATTCTGGTCAATTTTGGCGATTCGGAAACTGGATTTGGTATGGAAGAACCCGCTCCGGGCGACCCGCAACCAACATTAAAACCTATCGAATCTGCCTCACCAAAACAAGTGATTCAGCCCCCTTCAAAAAAGGTTGTTGCCCCTGTTGACGATGACGATATGCTTACTCAGGATGATGAGGAAACAGTTACAGTTAAAACTCCTGTAAAAAAGAAGGACATCAAGAAGGTTATTGATCCTGAAAAGCAAAGGCTGGATGAAGCTGAAAGACAAAAACAGGCTGAAGATCTGAGACAAAAAAGAGAACAGGAACAACTGCTGGCTCAGGCTGCCGCTGAACAACGAAAAATTGGGGAGATTAACAGTCGTGCCAAAAATGTTTTTGGAGGCGGAGGAAAAGGTAGCCCGGATTCGAAAAGCACCAGTCAGGGTGTCACCTATGGCCCCGGAAATCAGGGGACCCCGGGGGGAGTGGCCAATGCTGAAAAATATGGTCCGGGTGGCGGAACTGGCGATAGCGGAGTTTCATTTGATCTTAAGGACCGAACCGCACAGTCGCTTCCTAAACCTGAATTTCTTGGCAATGAGGATGGAAAAGTTGTTGTGATGGTGACCGTAGATAAATCGGGTAGGGTGACAAAGGCTGACGCCGGTGTAAAAGGTTCAAATACTGCCAATCCCGAATTATTGTCTGCTGCCAAAAAAGCTGCCCTTCAGGCCCGGTTTAATGTTGATGGAACCGCACCATCATTCCAAACCGGAACAATTACTTACCGTTTTGTTCTGAATTAATCCTGAAAACTTCATAAAAACTGTTTAAATTTCCCATTTTGATTTTTTGATTCCAATTCCAATTTTAAACAGTTTAGACCAATGCGTCCCTGATTTCTCAAATTCAACTGGAATAGATATCCCATAAAAGTGCAGGAACGATTTTATCCGCTGCTTGAAACGAACCATATCTTTTACCAAAGTTGCCCGCAGCCGGATCAGAGACCTATCTTCCAATGTTGATGGCTCCGGAACATAGATTGCCTTTAAATCCCCGGCACGCAATGACCTGGCAAGCTTGCGACTGTCTGTCGGGTCATCCTTTTGCAAATGTTCCTTCTGTGTGGTGGGGACATCTGCCGGATTAATGACTATGTTGTTTATTCCCATTTCCTTCAGTTTGTAATGCGTCCAAAAACCACTGAAACCAGCTTCATACACTGAATAGTAATCGCCACAAGGAAAATTACGTTTCAAATAGTTTGACAACGTATCTGCACAAGCCGGTTGGGTAAATGTCTTGTGAACCAGATTATCGGTCAAGATTGTTACTGCCCAGCTTTTCAAATGAACATCAATTCCGACAAAAATATTTTGTCCTTTAAAATCTAATCCCGTCTTTTGTGTTTGCATAAGTCTTTGAGTTTTATTGGTTAGTCGCGTAATCAAAAATAATACTCTCTTGACTTATGCCTCTTTAGCATAGCTCAATTACAAACATAGGGACTTAGCAAAGAACTTTTATTTTGAAATTTACTTTCTGGTCAGCACAAATTCCTACCACCCCTGACGTTATAGATTCTGAATATTTATTCCGGGCAAATAAATTCATCCACGTTCATGGCAGCAATTTTGCCGGCTTCAATAGCACGAACCACCAGGCTGGCGCCAGCTTCCACGTCGCCACAGGCAAATATTTTTTCGTTCGATGTCTGCTTTTTTGCATTCACTTTTACATTGCCCCTGTTATCATATTCAATTCCCAATTCGTCGAGTAGTCCGTTGTGGACTGGCTGCGTGAACCCCATTGACAACAGTACCAGATCAGCATCAACGATTTCTTCCGAACCATGTCGTTCGGTCATGACCCAACGTCCGGCATCGTCTTTGCTCCAATCAACAGTAACCAGTTCCACCTGCTTCACTTCACCGTTTTCCCCGATAAAACGTTTGGTTGAAAGACTCCACCGTCGTTCGCAGCCTTCCATATGAGAACTTGATGTGCGTAAAGTATTGGGCCAGTATGGCCATGGATTATTGTCGGCACGCTCAGTGGCTGGTTTTGGCAGAATTTCAATCTGAGTAACGCGTCTGGCTTTCTGGCGTATTGATGTTCCTACGCAGTCGGAACCAGTATCTCCACCACCGATCACCAAAACTTTTTTATCTTTTGCTAAAATGCTGATCTCCTCCGGAATGATCTCTCCTGCAATTCGTTTGTTCGATTGCATCAGAAATTCCATGGCATAATAAACACCTTTCAGATCGCGGCCTTCAACCGGCAAATCACGGGGTTGTTCAGCGCCATTGGCTAAAATCACCGCATCAAACTGTGAAAGCAATTCTTCCCTGCTGATGTCTGAACCTACAGTAACATTGGGTTTGAAATTGATCCCCTCGTCGAGGAAAATTTCCAGACGACGGTCGATGATCGTTTTGCTCAGTTTAAAATCAGGAATTCCGAAGCGAAGCAATCCTCCGATAGCGCTGTTTTTTTCAAAAACGGTCACTTCATGTCCGGCTTGATTCAGTATATCGGCAGCCGAAAGACCGGCAGGCCCCGAACCAACAACAGCTACTTTTTTTCCGGTGCGAACTTCAGGAATACGGGGCTGAACAAAGCCTAAATTGAAAGCATGTTCAACGGTTGATGCTTCATTTTCGCGAATGGTAACCGCTTCATTGTGGATCGCAAGCACACATGCTTTTTCGCAGGGGGCAGGGCAAACACGACCAGTTACCTCAGGAAAACTGTTGGTTGAATGCAAAATTTCGTAGGCACCTTTCCAGTCGGCCTTGTATACCAGATCCTGCCACTCCGGAATTTTACTTCCTACGGGGCAGCCCCAATGACAGAATGGAACGCCACAATCCATGCAACGTGCAGCCTGGTCAATACGGTCTTTTTCATCGAGCGTTTGCTCCACTTCACCGTAATCGTAAATTCTGTCATTTAACGGACGGTAACCAGCATCTTTCCGTCCTATTGTCATGAAACCTTTTGGATTTCCCATTTTGTCTTCAATTAATATGTTGTGATTGAACCCTTTCAGGGCTCTTTTTATCTCTTATTTTTTTCCACCGGTTTTACCGGTGGTTATTCAAATTCAACCCTTTCAGGGTAAAAGACTTCGAAATTTTACTACCTTAGCTTTCCCCCTTGGGGAACGGGAAGGGGGCTGCCCTTTACTCGTGCCTTGTTGGATTGTCTTCGCTCAGCTGAAGTTTTTTCTCCAGTTCGCGCAGTTTCAATTCTTCCAGCACCTTCTTGTACTCGAATGGAATAACCTTCACAAATTTAGGCAGATATTCATCCCAGTTGGTCAGGATTTTAGCAGCCATTGTACTTTGTGTGTACAACAGGTGCTTGTTAATCATGTCCTGTAATTCAACGATATCGGCTTTATCTTCAACCGGCCCAAGTTCAACCAGCCCTTTATTGCAGAAGTATTCGAAATTTCCTTCCTGATCGAGCACATATGCAATCCCGCCACTCATACCTGCTGCAAAGTTACGCCCGGTAGTTCCCAGAACAACCACGCGCCCGCCGGTCATGTATTCGCAGCAATGGTCTCCGCTTCCTTCAATCACCGCTTTGGCTCCTGAATTACGCACACAGAAACGTTCGCCGGCCACACCACGAATGTAGGCTTCACCGGAAGTTGCCCCGTAAAATGAGGTATTTCCCACGATGATATTTTCTTCCGGATTAAAGGTTGAACCAACAGGTGGTACCACGATGATGCGTCCTCCGGAAAGACCTTTTCCGATGTAATCGTTCGAATCGCCTTCGAGCCGGAAGCTCAATCCTTTTACCAGGAATGCGCCAAAACTCTGTCCGGCAGTTCCGGTAAAATTCGCCATAATGGTATTGTTTGGCAAACCTTCTTCGCCGTAACGACGCGAGATTTCTCCGGATAACATGGCGCCAACCGTGCGGTCAACATTGGTGATGGTATGAGCCAGCCATACTTTTTCCTTACTCTTGATGGCCTTGTTGGCATCGCGAATCAGGGTATGGTCCATATGTTCCTCAACCGATTTAATGTTCGGAAAGGTATTTCGGATATCATGTGTTTTTGCTTCTTCTGGCATATGAATGATGCGTGAGAAGTCCATTTTTTTCATTTTCCAGTTGCCAACTTCGCGATTTTGTTCCAACAGATCGGCACGTCCTACAATTTCGTCGAAGGTGGTGAAGCCCATTTCCGCCAGAATTTCACGAACTTCCATAGCAATAAAGCGGAAGAAATTTACGGCATATTCTGAACGACCAATGAAGCGCTTACGAAGTGTTTCGTCCTGGGTAGCAATACCTGCCGGACAAGTATTCAAATGGCATTTGCGCATCATGATACAACCCAGTGTAATCAGGGCTGACGTCGAGAAACCAAATTCTTCACCACCTAAACAACCGAGGATTACCACGTCGCGACCGGTTTTTAACTGACCGTCGACCTGCAATTTTACACGTCCACGAAGGTTATTCATCACCAGAGTCTGCTGTGTTTCAGCAATACCCAGTTCAACAGGCAAACCGGCAAATTTAATGGAGCTGGCCGGACTGGCGCCTGTACCGCCTTCGCAGCCCGAAATGGTAATCAAATCGGAGAATGCTTTGGCCACACCGGCAGCAATGGTCCCTACCCCATTTTCAGCAACCAGTTTCACCGAAACTTTGGCGCGCGGGTTAGTTACTTTCAAGTCATAAATCAACTGTGCCAAATCCTCGATCGAATAAATATCGTGATGAGGTGGTGGCGAAATCAGGGTAATGCCTGGCGTTGAATTACGCAGTTTGGCAATAATGTTATTGATTTTGAAGCCCGGCAACTGACCGCCTTCACCCGGTTTTGCACCCTGGGCTATTTTAATCTGTAATTCGTCGGCATTGATCAGGTAATTGTTGGTTACCCCAAAACGGCCAGAAGCCACCTGTTTAATGGCGCTTCGTTTATTGGATGCAAAACGTTCAGCATCTTCGCCACCTTCGCCGGTATTGCTTCGTCCGCCAACAGAGTTCATGGCCACAGCAAGCGCTTCGTGAGCTTCCTTACTGATAGAACCGTAAGACATAGCGCCGGTTACAAAACGTTTCATGATGCTTTCAACCGGTTCAACCAGTGAAATATTGATCGGGTTACGTTTGTAGTTCAGGCAGCCACGAATAAAGGCTGGCTTTTGATTTTCAGTATCTACTTTTTTGCTGAATTCCTTAAACACGCTGTAATCGTTGGTGCGGGTAGCCCACTGCAACAAGCCAACCGTTTCAGGATTCCAGGCATGATGTTCACCATATTTGCGGTAATGGTAAGTTCCGGCAGTTTCAAAACGATTGTTGATCAGGTGTTTTTTCTTACCGAAAGCTTCCTTATGAAACAGCAACGATTCCTGACAGATTTCTTCAAGGCCAATTCCACTGAATTTTGATGCGGTTCCGGTGAAATATTTCGTGATAATTTCATCTGAAACACCAAGTGATTCGAACAACTGGCAGCCATGATAACTACGCAGGGTTGAAATACCCATCTTCGACATGACCTTCAACAAACCTTTATTGATGGATTTAATGTAGTTGGAACGGGCTTTCGAATATTCCATAGTAATTTCGCCGCTCTTTACCATGTCGTTGATAGCAGCAAAAGCAAGGTAAGGATTTACCGAACTTGCTCCGTAACCAAATAACAAGGCAAAATGAGCAACTTCGCGGGCTTCGGCAGTTTCAACAATGATACCGATCTGCATCCTCTTTTGAACCTGAATCAGGTGATGGTGAACTGCTGCAACTGCCAATAAGGATGGAATTGGAGCATAATCCGCTGAAACTTCACGGTCTGACAAAATGATAAAATTCTTCTGATCATCCACCGCTTGTTCAGCCAGTTTAAGCAACCCATCAAACGCTTTTTTGAAGCCTTCAACACCTTCTTTCACCGGAAATACCATCGGGATGGTAGCATGCGAGAATTGTTCGTGTTTAAAGTCCTTAATTTTTCCGAGGTCGGTATTGGTAATAATCGGATCGTCGAATTTGATCAGTTTGGCATGTGCTGGCGATTCGTCAAGAATATTCGTATGCAGCGAACCGATGTAATTGGTCAGCGACATCACCAATCCTTCACGGATAGAGTCGATTGGCGGGTTGGTTACCTGTGCAAAAACCTGGCGGAAATAACTAAAAAAACGCTGTGGTTGTTCTGAGAAGCAAGCCAGGGGGGTATCATTACCCATTGAACTGGTTGGCTCGTCGCCGGTTACCGCCATCGGTTTCAGGATCATTTCCATGTCTTCTTTCGAATAGCCAAATACTTTCGAAAAAGTAGAGAACTGATCGCCCATGGATGATGAAACACGCTGCTTCACTTCAATATCTTCCATCTGCAAACGGTTTTCTTTCAACCAGTTTCCGTATGGATTGCGCGAACTCAACTGAGCTTTAACTTCTTTATCCGGAATAATGATTCCCAGTTTGGTATCAACCAATAGTATTTTTCCGGGGCGCAAACGGCCTTTTTCTTTCACATCTTCAGGAGCAAAAACCTGTACACCTACTTCGGAACCCATTACAATCATATCATTTTTAGTAATGATATACCGGGAAGGGCGCAATCCGTTACGGTCGAGAGTTCCACCAATGTAACGTCCATCGGAAAATACCATCGAGGCCGGGCCATCCCATGGTTCCATAATGGTTGAATGATATTCGTAGAAAGCCTTCAGACTATCCGGAATCGGGTTTTTTTCGTTGAATGATTCCGGAATCATCATACACAATACGTGTGGCACTGAACGTCCGGTCTGGTGAAGGAATTCAAGTGTATTATCGAATGACGCCGAGTCTGATTTATTGGGTTCGATAACAGGGAACAACTTTGGCAAATCGTCTCCAAAAATTTCTGATTTCAGAAGCGATTCGCGGGCCGACATCCACATGCGGTTACCTTTTACAGTATTGATTTCGCCGTTGTGGGCAATCATACGGAATGGCTGGGCCAAATCCCAGGTTGGAAATGTATTGGTACTGAAACGTGAATGAACCAATGAAATAGCGCTGGTAAATTTCGGATGAGACAAGTCTTTGAAATATTCCCTTAACTGCCCCGAAGTAAGCATTCCCTTGTATATGATCGTTTTGGTCGACAAACTCGGAACATAAAAAGCCTGACGGAATTTCAATTTGGAATCTCGAATTTCCTTTTCGGCCTGTTTACGCGCCAAATATAATTTCTGCTCCAGTACGTCCTGTTCCAGATCGGCTTTCACGAAAATCTGACGGATGTATGGTTCTGTCAACTTGGCAATCTCTCCGGGGGCAGAGCTGTCAACCGCAACATCGCGATACTCAATTAAGGTAAGGCCTTCCTGGGTAATATATTTAGTTAGAATATCCTGACATGCAGTCGCTTCTTTTTTGTCCTGAGGAAGAAAAATCAATCCTGTACCAAACTTACCGGATGCAGGAATATTCACCTTTAGCACTTCCTTGATATACTGATCTGGTATTTGCATTAAAATACCGGCGCCATCCCCAGTTTTGTTGTCGGCACTGGTGGCTCCACGATGTTCCATATTTTCAAGAACCTCTAATCCTCTTTCGATAATGTCGTGCGATTTCTGGCCCTTAATATTAGCCACAAAACCGATCCCGCAATTATCGTGCTCATTGGCTGGATCGTACAACCCTTGCGCTTTTGGCAATCCTAAATTCATCTGTATCTATTTTATTTTTTTTTGCCAGATGGAACTCGTCCCGAATACCCGGGGCTCGTTACATCCTTTTTATTTTTTGTTGTTATGATTTCGTGAATGGGGGTCAGTTCTTCATATTATTAATCATTCTGAACAAATCAATCCACGAAAATCGAAAAATTATAAGCAAATCAATCCTTTTTCTTACAAACTGAAAGCGAAAGTAGTGATTTTTATAGAAAACTCAAATTTCAGAGAAGTAACGAAAATGACAAAAAGATATCATCCTTTCTGAAAATAAGCAAATAGGCTTATTCAATCCTCAATTATTCAACAAATTACAAGATATTTCAGCGTTTTAACCGATTATTTGTAAAGTATAAAAAATAACGATTAATTAACAGAACAGGAAACTAGCCAAGTAGTTCAGAATAGGCCTTTTCAAATTGCTCAAATTCAAACGCCATGATAGCATGATTCATTTTTTCGGCAATCTCATCCAAACACAAGTTGCCAATACTTCCGGAGTGAGTATGACTGACTTCACGGGAAGGCTCGTAAGTTCCGGAATTGATTTGAGTCCCGACTTGTTTATAGGCATCGCGGAAAGGTACCCCCTGCATCACCAGTTTATTGACATCCTCAACACTATACACATATTTATACCTTTCGTCGGCCATAATGTTGGTATTTATAGTCATATGATCGATGGCAAACCCGGCAATGCTGATGCAGTCTGACAATTCCTGAAATGCGGGTAAAAATACTTCTTTCAAAATCTGCAAATCACGGAAATAACCGCTGGGCAGGTTATTGGTCATCAGGCTGATTTGATATGGAATGGCCTGAATTTTATTGCAATGCGAACGGACGAGTTCAAATACATCGGGATTTTTCTTGTGCGGCATGATACTCGAACCGGTGGTCAGTTCGTCGGGCAACGAAACGAACCCAAAATTCTGGCTCATGAACAAACACACATCAAACGCAAATTTCGAGATGGTTGAAGCTATCGACGAAAGGGCAAAAGCAACGGTTTTCTCCATCTTACCGCGTCCCATCTGTGCATAAACCACATTGTAATTCATCGATTTGAAACCCAATAAATCGGTGGTCATCTGGCGGTTTAGCGGAAATGATGAACCGTAACCGGCAGCCGAGCCCAAAGGATTTTGATTGGTGATCTGATAAGCAGCATAAAGCAGTACCAAGTCGTCAACCAAACTTTCGGCATAAGCGCTGAACCACAAGCCAAACGATGAAGGCATAGCCACCTGCAAATGCGTGTAACCGGGCATCAGGTATTGTTTATTGGCTTCTGCTTTAGACAGGAATTTACCGAACAACTCGTTCACCGAACCTACCAGTTTCTGAATTTCGGACCGGGTAAACAACTTCAGGTCAAGCAAAACCTGATCGTTGCGCGAACGACCGCTGTGAATTTTCTTTCCAACATCGCCCAATTTTTGGGTAAGCATCAATTCAATTTGGGAATGAACATCTTCAACGCCGTCATCAATCCGGAACGCACCACTTTCGATAATCTGATAAATCTTTACGAGTTCGGCCTGGAGTTCAACAAGCTCGCTCATGGTCAGTAAATTAATGGATTGCAACATTTTGGCATGAGCAATCGAGCCTAACACATCGAATTTAGCCAGATACAAATCCATTTCGCGGTCTTTCCCCACCGTAAAATTTTCGATCAGCGAATTAACCGAGGTTCCTTTATCCCAGAGTTTCATAGCATGGTTGATTGATGAAGGTGTAAAGATAGGCAAAATAGCGAAAAATCATTTTTGGGGCTTAAACAGGTTAAATGATGAGTTTTAGTGATTCCATCTTTCGAAGAATCCTGACATAAAGATGCTGAACAAATACTCTGATTATCAATGACTATTTGAGAAAATACTATATATTTGTTGATATAATTTAGTTATAAACAAGGTTATTGGGACATCGCTAACTTGAATCATCATATTTCATAAAGTAAAATTTAAATCACAATGAAAAAAATTAGACAACTATTTTTCTGTAGTGTATTTACACTTTTATCCGTTTCAATTTCATTTGGACAGAATGAATCGACAAAACTCCCTATTGACCCTGAGACAAATAAAATTACTTATTCTGAGGTGGTTTTAGTTGATAGTATCACTACAAAGCAAGAACTTTATTTGAACGCAAAAGAATGGTTCGTTCATGCGTTTAATTCAGCGCAAAATGTTATTCAGTTTGATGACAAAGAATCGGGTAAAATCATAGGGAAAGGATTAATTTCGGTCGGATCAACATTAGGTCCCGTTAAATCAAGTGATAACTTAGGGGTTGTTAGTTTTGTCGTTGAAATTCAATTAAAAAACGGGAAGTATAGATATAATTTCACGGATTTATGGCATGATGCGCAAAATAGTATATATTCTCCCGGTGATTTGAGATTAGAAAAGCCAGGAGGTGGACTTGGGTCTATGGGTCAAAAAAATTGGAACGGAATTAAAATACAAACAGACGATCATATAAAAGCAATGATTAAAAGTTTAAAAATATCAATGAAATCAACGAATAAAAACACTGATAATTGGTAGCAAAAAATGTTTAGAAAAAAAATAATGTAGCTGCGTGTATTGGCGGGAAAGGGGGAACTTGAATCGTTGTACATATAAACTAAATTTTAAAACCATGAGTGAATTTAAAAACATTAGATTCTTTGACGGACTAGAAGAAATTTCTCCAGAGACAGCATCAAAGGATAAGTATTTTGCAACTGCTTACAATAATGGAGCTAAAGTATTATTCCATTCCGTTATTGATGAAATTAATGCTCACGATGCGACACTGATGATAAATCAACCAGTTATCAATCCAAATAAAGAAAAGACTATTTGGCTTGACAATGTTTCCCTAGAACTCGAACAGATTCTGGTTGCCAAAGGAGTTTGGAAATAGACTCTTCGTTATCATTTAGGAATTTCTGAAAATATTCCTCACCGAAATTTTCTGACAATTCGAGTTTTGGACAGTTATCACTAAAATTTACAGACATTGCGCCCATTGAGTATGCCAGTCTGAGTATTTGTTCTATTTTTTGATGTATCATTTTGATATGCTTTTAATTATGAAACCAAACCCTGTTTATAACATCAGCTACCCGTCAAGTGCGGCAGCAGTGGTTTTCGGTGTGTATCTTTCCGCTCGTGCTGCTTTTCGGCTTGACAGGAAATCGCCCGCAATCCGCACCTGCGTGTAGCTTCCTACGTTATGGGCAAGTTAAAAAGCAACCTATAAACGCGGTAACTCATCTTAACGAAAAGCAAAACCGATTGAATTATGAAAACAAAAAGAATTTTACTTGCACTTTTCAGCTTGATCTTCATAATAACATCAAGTTGTAAAAAAGATAATGAATCTACTGATAGCATCACGAATCAGAAAAATGCAAAACTGAAACGCATTCTGGGTTATTCATCTTTAAATTCTGATAAGCCAATAAGCATTGTGGAAGAATATGAATACGATGAAAAAAATAGAGTCAGTAAAGTTTCTTCACCAGCATATCAAGATGGTAAAATTGCAGGAATAATTAAATATGATTTGTACGAATATAATTCGAAAGGACAATTAGAAAAAATTTCAAATTATAATGCAAATATTTATTCACCGACAGGTTTTATGAATTTGATAAATTATAACTATTCTTATTCGAACGAAGGCAAAAAAGAAAAAGAAATCATTGAATACCCGCAAATAGGTTCAGTTGAATATTCACTTTACAAATACAGCGATGACAAATTGGTGAAAATCGAAAAATATGGGAATACCAACCAATTAGAAAGTTATGTGGTGAACGAATATGATAATTCAGGTAACTTAGTTAAAGAAACTTCTTATGGAAAAGATAATCAACAATATTCTTATACCCAGCATTTATATAAAAACAGACAAAATGTCCAATCGGATGTTTTTGCTGGAAAGAATATGAAACATGTTAGAGAAATATTTAGAACATATGATGAAAACAATAATTTAATAATTCTTGAATCAAATGAGTTATCATTGGTAAGTTCAAGTATGAGTTATGTTTTTAAGTATGAATATTTTAAAGAATAAACCGCGCTTAAGCACATTTGTAATCTGCACCTTTTAACCTAAGATTTATAATTCCTGCTTTCAAGCTAGGGTTCAGCGTTTCGTGTGCAAAACCTTATACCAATTATCATTATTAAAACCATAAACCAATAAAAAACCCAAAGCTATGCAAAGACGAACGCTTATTAAAAATGCAGCCATCCTCGGCGGAATGATGACTGTGGCGCCACTTCTTGTTAATTGCAAAACCACCGAAGAATATGATTTTCCCTTGGTGGATTTGCATGTCCATACTACCGATAAGTTTACCATGGAGAACATCATGGAGATTGCGAAAAGCAGAAATGTCCGGTTTGGCATTGTGGAGCATCCTGCTTCCTGGGCTCTCAGGAATGATTTTGACCTGAAGAATTATATCGACAATTTGCGTCGTTATCCGGTTCACATTGGTTTGCAACCGTTCAACCTGGGCTGGTCAAAAAACTATTCTCCCGAACTCCTGGCACAGGTTGATTATATCCTCATGGATCCGCAAAGAGTTCCAATGGGAAATGGTGAAACCCTGAGTATCTGGGAATTTGACACTTATGTAGAAAATACCGAAGAATTTATGAAGCGGTACATGGACTATACCATGGAGATACTCACCAACGAACCCATTACCATTTTTGCCTGGCCCCTTTTTCTGCCGGTTTGTATAGCCCGTGATTACTATACCTTATGGACACAGGAACGCATGCAGCAAATCATTACTGCTGCCAAAAAAAGGAACATTGCCATTGAGATAAACGATATGGCTCACACTCCGCATGAACAATTTATACTCATGGCCAAAGAACAAGGTTTGAAATTTACTTTTGGTTCCGATTCACGAAATCAGAATGCCGGGCGATTAGCTTACTGCAAAGCGATTGCAAAAAAATGTAACCTTACCAAAGAAGATTTCTATGTTCCGGGCAGGATTGTTGGATAAATCTTTCTTATGAGTAAAGAGAACTATTAAATTTCCTATATTTTTAATAACTCACCCGTACGTCCGCTAGCGGACGCCCCCCTCTCTATGCGTAGAGAGGGGCAAAGTCAGCCAGTTGGCTGACGACGGGGTGAGTCAAGTGAAGTTAGATTTATCATTTCCGAATCAAACGAAACCTTTTCTGCCCAAACTGGTTTGTAATTGAAATGAAAGAAAAATTCCCAAAAATCGAATCGCTAGCTCAGTTGTATGAACTTCTTCCGGAGGACGAACGAATTATTACCGATGTTTTGCGGCAGATCATCAGCCAGAATTTGCCAAAGAATTTCAGGGAAAAGATTTCGTTTAATGTACCCTATTTTTGCGGCAATAGGGGAATCTGCATCATCTGGCCATCAACTGTGCCTGGAGGAGGTATTAAAAAAGGTGTATTATTGGGATTCTGGTATGGCAACCGGTTAAATGATGAAGACAATTACCTCACCCACGGAACCAACAAACAAATATTCTATAAAATCTACCAAACTGCTGAGGAAATTGACGAATTGGCCATTGTGAAATTATTGAAAGAGGCTGTAAAAGTTGATATTCTTTTCGGAAAGAAAAAATGAACACTCTTTCTTTGACACAAAATCATAGGCAACCAGTATTAAGTAGTTTGGAGCATATATCGTCGTATTTTTCACTATTAAATGCGGATAAATTCTTTCACCGCTACGCGGCTTTTGTTTTTGCTGTTCAATACATTTTCTACCATACTTTCACCGCTATGCGGCTGTTAAATAATTAAAGTGCAGAGCACAGACAGTATGGTGGTTAGTTGAACAGATATTTTAATCTTAAGCTGCGTCGCGGTGGCAGATTTAGTCTAATTACGACATTATTCCATTCCGTAATAGTTAATTGTCCGGGTACATTGACCAGGTTAAACCATATATAACCAAAAGAACCGTCCTTTTTCAGAAGGACGGTTCTTTTTTGTAGTACAAATATTGACTAAGCCAATTGAGCAGCAGCCCTGCCACCACTTTGATCGACAGCCACCACCTCAACGTTGTCACCTGCTTTTATTGAAGCGTCAAAAACAAACGGTACACTTTTCAATGTTTGAGGCTGGTGTGCAACTTCGCCAACTTTTGCACCATTGACTAATATTTCATACGTGGCTATCGAAACATCGCCTGCAAAAGCGGTATCCCATATCACTTTGGTTTCCTCTTTCCGGAGGTTTCCGGGAGCCGTTAAGCCCACCTTATCAATCTGGAAATAATTCGATTTTGGTTTAATCAGTGTTGCCTGTTCTTCAATTCGCTTCCGTTCAGTCTCGGGCATCCCGCTCGGTTCGATTTGTGCAGCATAAAAATTCTGGATTAACTGGCATTTCATCGGATCGTCATCAATTTGCCCAATACCGATAATCGCAGTGTGAATTCCCGGGGTAGTCAGTGAATATTCTACAAGCGGACGACTAGGCAATTCAGGATTACCAATTTTCCGGAATACATCATCGGGTTTTTGCGACCAGCGTGGTTCTTTATGGTACAAAGCCGCATCGGCAAATACTTTCATGGCAATAATCCCCATGCCTTTGGCAGCAGCAACCGGGATAACATTATGCTGCATGCTGTATTTGGTTTTATCATTCGCATTAATGGCAACCAGCATTCCTTCCAAAATTCCGTATTCGTCGCGTTGAATCATATCAATCATGGCCGGAGGATTGGCATGGCCTGAAAATCCGATGTGGTGAACCAGTTTTTCATTTTTGGGATTCATTCCTGTCAGGTTGGTTCCGTCGCGAAAATCGCGGAGGGCAACCAAAGCTCCGAAATTACCGTTGGGATCGAGCGGCGTTTCAAGCCCTTCATAAAGCACATCGACTTCGGAAGTATTGTGTAACGTATGAATCAGAATCATATCGAGGTAGGCGCCTTCAGGATAACCACCTTTATTGTCTCCAAAAATCTGGGTCAGCGAGCGTTTCAGATCATCAACCGCACATTTTACATCGGGCATCCCGTTCGACCAATTGTTCACATTTTTCTTTTCGGGCCAACCTGGCTTGCCCCAGCGCATACAAGTTTTACTGGTTAACCAGATGGATTTCCGAAGTTTTTCATCGTAGGATGCTTCTCCGGGAATCAGGTTCAGGATTTTGAAAGCTTTGTTGTAATTGAGCTGGCTTTCGGCATAAAGGTTTGAAGTGTCAAAATAATTAATACCGAGCTTGAACGCTTTGAGAATGATTGGCACCGGATCTACATCAGCCGGAGTCCATTGTAATGAAGCCTGTCCTCCAAGTGCAAGTGTCGTCACCTCAAAATCAAAATTGCCAAATTTACGCTTCATGGGAGCTGGCATTTTATCGGTAGAACAACTGCCAAACGACAACATGGAGATCCCGGCTGTGGTTGCTGCCGAAACTTTAATAAAATTACGACGTGAAAGAGGATACTTTTCTGATGCGCTCATATTTAGTGGTTTTAGTTGGTTAAAATTAAGGAATTACTTCGAATAGACAATAAAAATTTCTTTGAGTTTTAGGGCGATCCCGACAAACCATCTAAAATCAAATCTAAAATTGAACAAATTGCCTCTTTATTGTTTTTATATCGGTATAAACATGGAAAGTCATATGGAAACAACAGTCAAAACAATCATCACGGTTGAAGCAACCATTAATGCTTCCGTTCGCCAAGTTTGGAAATTTTGGACTGATCCGGAACACATCATTCATTGGAACAACGCCTCGGACGACTGGCACACTCCCTGGGCAGAAAATGATTTTAGGGTTGGCGGTAGTTTTATTTCGCGCATGGAGGCCAAAGACGGCAGTTTCGGCTTCGACTTTGCCGGAGCATATAATGAAATAATATTACATGAGCATATTGTGTACACCATTTTTGATGGCCGCAAAGTTCACATCAGTTTCAGTCCAGAAGGCAACTCAACAACGATTATTGAAAGTTTTGAAGCAGAAGACCAGCATTCCATTGAATTGCAAAAAAATGGCTGGCAATCAATTCTGGACAATTTTAAACGATACGTGGAATCAAAATAATACAGGTCTATTTTCGGCACCGCACCCAAATTTTTTCAGAATCAAGCTGAATCTGAGCAGGAATGCTCAGGTTTCCTGGCTCTCCGTCAAAATGATAATACGGAGTATTGACTAATTCGAGCTCAATTTGTTTGGCTTTGTAGCAATCGACGAAAGGCAACCTGGGAATAAGTTTTGAGAAAAGGGCGACTGCAAAAACCGGCATCCAGATTTTCGCAAATTTCCTGACGACCACCACATCAACCAATCCATCTGTCATACTGGCTGCAGGTGCAATAAACGCATTGTTTCCGAACTGAGATGCATTGGCAAAAGTGATCAGGAAAACAGGCTTTTCAATTAATACACCGTCAATCTTCATCCTCACATCAAGTGGCTTAAAAAAAATACTCTCCTGAATAACCAATTGTACATACTTCAGAAATCCACGAGAGGCAGCTTTGCTCATTTTATGTGCAATCATAGCATCAAAACCAATTCCGCTGGTACACAAAAAACGTTGATCGTTGAGTTTACAAACATCCAACTGTAAATTTTCACCTTCAACCAACAAACGGGCGCTTTTATGCATATTCATTGATATCTTCAGTTCACGAGCCAGGCCATTTCCTGAACCCATCGGTATAATACCCATCGGGGTTTCGGCTCCAATCAATCCTTGCGCAACTTCGTTCACCGTTCCGTCGCCACCAACGGCAACAACTAAATCGAAACCATCGTTGGCGGCCTTTGAGGCAAGTTCAGTGGCATGGCCGGGATGATTGGTAAAGAAATATTCGACCATGTATCCATTCATCTTTAAATACGGAATGACAATTTCAACCGCTTTTGCGCCTTCTTTGTGCCCTGCATATTGATTAATAATCAGGAGTATCTTCCCGGTTTTTTGCTGTGTCATTGTTCTATTATCTATTATTCGGACGCGATGAATCGGGTCTCTACGGGTTAACGACCTATAAAATCGTCATGCAACACTTGCATGTATGCTTTCGGAAACTGCAAATCATCTGATGTTTTCCGGTTTGGCTTTCTTGCAAAATCGCGAATATTCTGGTCGAAATAATATTCTCCTTCCGGAGTGACATAACCCCAGCCCGAATCGAGTGCATAAAATGCAAACGGGTGCGAAGTAAAGAAATCTTTTGCAAACTTTGAAGAATCAGCCTCCCAACCCAGCTGATGAACCAGGGATGTACCAAAATCGACCTGCTGAGAGATGGTTTCAATCCTTTGCAACGAGTCGACTACCCCACCCGACCAAATCAATGGAATACGGTAGCTGGCCGGGTCGGTAATATCAGTTGGTCCCGGGGGCAAAGTGCCATGATCGGAAGTTACTATTAATAAGGTATTGTTCCAAAGTGGTGATTTTCTGAAACCGTCAATAAATACACCCAGGCAGCTATCGGTATAGGCAATTGAATTCAGATATCTTTCCTCGTTCGAACTTCCTTTAATCTTTGAATACGGTACATCATATGGCGGATGGCTGCTAACCGTATAAATGGTTTTCATAAAAGGTTCCTTCTCCGATTTCAGATCTTCCAATGCACGATCAAAAACATAGCCATCCGGCACTCCCCATTTTGTCATCCGGCCAAGTTTTGCCGGAAAATCAGCTTTTGTGGTTATTTTCCCGCAATTGCTCTGTAAAACGAAAGTTTTCAGGTTATAAAAATTAATATCGCCCCCGTAGTAAAAAGAGGTATTATAATTATGCCGGTTAAAATACTCCGGAAGTAAAGTCAAACTACGCGATTTCTCTGGATATACCATAATAGATGTACTCAGCAACGAAGGGTATCCACCAAAAACAGCCGAAACTCCGCGGTCGGAACGATTTCCGGTGGAATAAAAATTGGTAAAAACGGTGCTTTTTGTACAAAGCGAATCCAGATTAGGGGCAATTCCGTGCAGTCCACCCAGTGGAGCAATTACTTTATTCGAAAAACTTTCAAGAATTATTAGTATCACATTGGGTTGCTTCTCCGGACTGAGCTTTACGAGTTGTGGCCTTGAAACAACCGAATCGTTTTTCATAAACTGATTAAAAAGCTGAACACTCTCCTCTTTCGGCATATAGGCGCAGGGATTGGAGAGCCGTTTACGCTTTTCGACCGACTTGGCAAAATTCCACAGGTAATTACTTGCAGCCTGATTGACATACAGTTTAGGGCTAAAGGCTACTGAACTCAGGTTGAGCGGAGAAGTGTCCAAACCTCCTCGTATCGGAATTATTAAGGCAGCAACCAGAAACAGCTGTAAAAAAGCCGCATACCATTTGACTTTGCCGTCGCTGGCAACTCCTTTTGAAAAAAATAGCCGATATAGAAATCCAAAGCCGATAATCAAACTCCCGGCTATCAGCAAACCCAACAAAACATCGCCAACCGAAACCGATGCACTCATGGCCACCGGATCGTCGATGTAATTAAATACCGTAATATTTACGCGGGTTCCCCAATGTGGATACAAACCCAGATCGAGAACAACTAAAAAAGACGAGACAATCAAAAAGACGAGAGTATATATCCAAAAAAAACGGTTCACAAACTTTGAAGGCAAAAAAGTACGCAGTGAAAGCAGTAACCCGGGAACAAGTAACAAATAACAGGATGTAGAAATGTCCATCGTTAAGCCATAACCGAAAATTCCAAAAATCTCAGCGGTTGTCAGTTGCCGTGTTTGTTCAAAATTAGATATCAGGAAAAGAACCTTCGCAAGCCAGAAGAAAATCATCCAGAAGATGAAATATTTTAAGAACCGGACTATCTGATTTGCCAAAAAAGCCATGAGTATTACAATTGATTTACAAAAGGATTGCAAATATATAAAAACTGCCACTTTAGTCTGGTGCAATTTCGACGTTCAAAAGAAATAAAACCAAAAGCTAATTGGGATAATTTTAAACAAAAGATACTTAAAACAGGAAAAATATATCGGAAATATGAAATTCAGAGGATATCAGATAAAGAAAAGAATATTTCAACCAATTATTACTTTTTATTTATTTATAAGTGATATAATATCTTTTTTCTAATTAGTACATACAAATACTAACATTTTAACACAACAACTACATACAGTACGACTATTTGATAATCATTGAGTTATCAGTTCATTCTTTCAAATCAATTTTCACGTTTATCTGCACATACCCCATATTTTTCACTAAAAAATCGTTTTTTTTATACTTTTTTATAGATATACCCCCATTTTTTAATCATTTCGTTTGTTAATTTATCTTTAATTTCAATCTATCCCATATTTTAAACAAACCCAACTTCTAAAAAATACATACTTTTGATCAAGCATATCAAACAAAAAAGGGGATACCTCAAAAAAAACCAGTTCTTTTTAAGAATACCCCCAAAATCAAAAACAGAATTGAAATTTAATACAAATAAAGTTTAACCCTAAAAATTAAGTATCATGAAAAAGAGAATTACCCTCATCGTTTTTACACTTCTTGCTATTTGCACACTGAACGTAAAAGCACAAGAAGAAGAAAAAAAATCACCTTTCACTGCTGGTGCTGACTTTTACAGCAACTACGTATGGAGAGGATCAGTATTAGGAACTGGACCTGCCTTCCAGCCTTCAGTAAAGTTTAATACCGGTGGTTTGACAATCGGAGTATGGGGATCATTCGATGCAGCTGGCTATGCCGAAGCAGATCCATACATTTCTTATGCCTTCTCAAATGGTCTGAGCCTAGGTATAACAGACTATTACTATCCAAGAGCAGGCGGATCTTTCACTGCTGATTCGACCAATGCTGTTGAAATCAACCTCGGTTATGCCATTGGCGGTTTAAGCTTAAGCGCAAACTACATTTTAAATGAAGCATCAGTCGCTGCATCGGCAGGTAAAGACAAATACTTCCAGGCTGCTTACGCTTTTAAGAACTTTAACCTTACAGTTGGCGCTGGCGACGGATGGCATACTTCCGATGGAGAATTTAATGTCTGTCATGTAGGTATTGGTACCGGAAAAGTAATCAAAATCACCGACAGCTTTTCGATACCAGTTACCGGACAGGTAATATTCAATCCTGAAAAGAATCAGATGTTTATGGTTGTAGGATTCAGTCTATAATTGAAGATTAATCATTTAAATTAAATATCATGAAAAAAATTGAAGCCATTATACGCAAAACCAAATTTGACGAGGTAAAAGATGCACTCAACGAAGTAGGTATAGAATTTTTTTCCTTCTGGGATGTACGCGGAGTTGGCCAGACCAGGGAGGAACGGGTTTATAGAGGTGTTGTTTACGACACAAGCACTATTGAGCGCACCATTTTATCCATTATTGTACGCAATAAAAACGTTGAGAAAACGGTCCTTGCAATCATGAAAGCGGCAAGAACGGGCGAAATCGGTGATGGGAAAGTATTCGTTTCAACCATTGACGAATCCTACCGCATACGCACAGGAGAATTTGGAGACGAATCATTATTCATCAAAGGAAAAGAGATTTAAATAACTGAAAAACTATTATCATGGACGAAGTAACACTCACATCATTAGCCCAATCCGCAGCGGACATGGCTAGATCAATAGATACAGTATGGGTATTGGTAACCGCCGCATTGGTATTCTTTATGCAAGCTGGATTCGCCTTAGTTGAAGCAGGTTTTACCCGCTCAAAAAACACTGTAAATATTCTTTATAAGAACCTGATGGACTTTTCAGTAGGTTCAATTGTTTTTTGGGTACTTGGTTTTGGATTGATGTTTGGATCTGACATAAGTGGTTTTATTGGATTGCCAGACTTATTTTTCAAAAATGGATGGACCGGCGGAATACCAGCCGAAGCATTCCTGATTTTCCAGACTGTATTTGCTGCAACAGCCGCGACAATCGTTTCTGGTGCAATGGCCGAACGTACCGAATTTAAATCGTACCTTATATTTTCTCTGGTTATTTCAGCAGTAATCTATCCTGTCTCAGGTCACTGGATTTGGGGTGGAGGATGGTTGTCTCAATTATCAACTCCTTTTCACGATTTTGCCGGTTCAACAGTTGTTCACATGGTGGGCGGTGTAGTTGCACTTACCGGAGCCATTGCCCTTGGACCACGTCTTGGAAAATACAATGGGAAGAAAGTCAATGCCATCCCCGGACATAATATGACGATTGGAGCTTTGGGTGTATTTATCCTTTGGCTTGGCTGGTTCGGATTTAATCCAGGTTCACAGTTAGCTGCATCAGGAACCGCCAATGCAACAGCAATTTCACACATTTTCATTACGACCAACCTTGCTGCTGCAGCAGGAGCATTCGCAGCATTAGTTATCAGTTGGTTGCGTTGGGGGAAACCAAGTTTAAGTTTTGCTTTGAACGGAGCTTTGGCCGGATTAGTAGGTATAACTGCCGGATGTGCTGTTGTAACAGCTACCGGGGCCCTGCTGATCGGCCTTATTTCGGGAACAGTGCTTGTATTTGCAGTAACGTTTATCGACAATGTGCTTCATGTTGATGATCCTGTTGGCGCTGTATCCGTTCATGGGGTTTGTGGAGCTTTGGGAACGATCATGGTTGGTTTATTTTCAGAATCAACCGGTCTTTTTTATGGACATGGAACTGCTCAACTCGTTTCACAACTAATTGGTGTTGTAACTGTCGCACTCTGGGCAGGAGTAACCGGATTCATATTATTCAAAATATTAAAAGCAACTGTTGGTTTGAGAGTTCCAAAACGGATCGAAGAAGAAGGCTTGGATATCTACGAACACGGAGAAAGTGCTTACAATTAATATTTTCTTCAACAATTAATTTTGTTGTATTTAAAGAAGAGGGGACTGTTGGGGGACAGAACCCTCTTTCTTTTTTTATGAAATCAAAACTCAAACGACAAAGCATTAAAAAAAATAGGGTATAAATGATTTTTAATATACAATTTCAGCAACATACCTACATTTTTATATAGTGAATATTAATTTTACATGTATTTATTCCAGTAATACCCCAGTTTATTATAGACCAAATAAATTTTTATACTATTTTTGAATCTATAAATCATTAATAAATTTAGTTCGGTAGGGAACTACCCATTCCTGAAAATAAAAACTCAAAAATTAATTGTTATGAAGAAAATTGAAGCCATCGTTAGAAAAACGAAGTTTGAAGAAGTACGTGCAGCCCTTCATGAGGCTGATATTGACTTTCTCTCTTGGTGGGAAGTTAAAGGACAGGGCACCGCACGACAGGGACTCATCTTTAGAGGTATTGCCTACGATGTTAATTCCGTAGCGCGAATGTATATCTCATTTGTTGTTCGCGACCAAAATGTTGAGAAATCAATTGAAGCCATTCTTGAATCAGCATATACAGGCGAAAGTGGTGACGGTCGGGTCTTTGTAAGTGATATTGGAGAATCGATCCGTATCCGAACCAAGGACAGAGGCGATGAATCGCTCTACAACAAATAATTCCATCATTCTTTTAAATCATTAGGAAAAATTTTTATGAAATTAAAATATATAGGGATGGCTCTACTAGGAGTAGTTGCTCCCGCTATACTTTTTGCGCAAGAAGCGGCAACTGTAGCTGCACCCGAACCTGTTCCATTTATTGATTTTGGCAATACAGCCTGGATGATTGTGGCAACCGCGTTCGTTTTGTTGATGACAATACCAGGACTGGCCTTATTTTATGGAGGCCTGGTTCGTCAGAAAAACGTTTTGAACATCCTGATGCAATGTTTTATTATGACTGCCGTGATTACCCTTGAATGGGTATTTTTTGGATACAGCCTTTCGTTTAGTTCATCAACGGGAGCACTTGCTCCATTTATTGGCGGGTTCGACTGGGCATTTCTGAATGGAATTGGCATTAATGATGTTAGTCCTTATTACATTTCACAGGCAACCGCCCGTATTCCTCACCTCTTATTTGTATTGTTCCAGTGCATGTTTGCTGTAATTACACCCGCCTTAATTATCGGTGCCTATGCTGAACGCATTAAATTCAAAGGATTCTTAATTTTCTCAATACTGTGGGCTATTTTTGTATATAATCCGGTTGCACACTGGGTTTGGTCGGCTGATGGTTGGTTATTCAAAATGGGGGCACTGGATTTTGCAGGTGGAACTGTAGTACACATCAATGCCGGTATTGCCGCTTTGGTCATGACCCTTATGATTGGAACAAGAAGAAATTACAACAACCATCCAACGGCTCCTCACAATATTCCTTTAGTAGTTATTGGGGCAGCTTTACTTTGGTTCGGTTGGTTTGGTTTTAACGCCGGAAGCGGATTGGCCGCTGATGGACTTGCCGTTAGTGCATTCCTTTCAACTCATGTTGCTACCGCAACTGCTGCCTTTACCTGGGTACTACTTGACTGGAGCAGAAATGGAAAACCTACCGTGATTGGTATCTGTACAGGCGCCGTAGCCGGATTGGTAGCTATTACGCCCGCTGCCGGATTCGTTGGTGTTTTAGGAGCAGTTGTAATTGGAATTATTGTCGCTGTAGTCTGTTTCTTTATGGTTTCGGTAGTGAAACACAAATTCGGATATGATGACTCACTCGATGCTTTTGGAGTACACGGAATTGGTGGAATTCTTGGAGCCCTTCTGACTGGATTCCTTGCAACTCCGGCTATTCAGGCTTCATACAGTGGTTTATTCTACGGAAACCCTAAACAACTTTGGATTCAATTAATTGCGACGGTTACTACAATGGTATTTTCAGGAGTAATGACTTACGTACTTTTCAAAATTGTTGATAAAATGGTTGGAATACGTGCAACTCAGAAAGAAGAAATTGCTGGTCTCGACATTACTCAACACAACGAAATGGCTTTGGCTGAAGATTAATAACTCTGATGAGTTTTATCGATAAGCTTAAAAGCTATTAAAAGTTCGATTATATCTATTTTTCGCTTCAGTCAATTTTCTGAAGCACTCTGCGAGAGACCTGTTGGGGGACAGGTCTCTCTTTTTTTATCTCAATTGAAGATTTGATAATAAGTCAACATAAATTCTAAATCCTTCCTCCATTTCAGAAATCAGAATATATTCATCGGCGGTATGGGAACGGGCGCTATCTCCGGGACCAATTTTTATGGATGGATATGGAATCACAGCCTGGTCGGAAGTAGTTGGAGAGCCATAATAGTTCAGTCCAAGACTTATTCCCTTTTTTACAATGGGGTGATCAACCGGGATTCCTGAAGAATTTAACCGAAAAGATCGTGGCACCACATCCGAATCAACCAATTGACTGATTATTTCAAACGCCTGCTGATTGGAATAATGCTCATTGGTACGTACATCAACCACAAAAGTGCAGGTATCGGGAACTACATTGTGTTGAGTTCCGGAATTGATCATTGTGACCGATATTTTTACTTGTCCCAGAATATCTGATATTTTTTCAAACCTGAAATTTCTGATTTTTTCAATGTTGGTTATCGCTTTGTAAATGGCATTTTCTCCCTCTTCCCTTGCCGCGTGCCCTGATTTTCCGTGAGCAGTGCAATCCAGCACCATCAATCCTTTTTCGGCAATGGCCATTTGCATTTTCGTTGGCTCACCCACTATTGCTAAATCCAATGGCCCTATCTCTTCCAGAATACTCGCTAAACCGTTTAGTCCTGAAATTTCTTCTTCGGCAGTAGCAGCATAAATCAGATTAAAAGGAAGATTTTTGATTGAATTAAAATGCATAAAAACAGCTAGCAAGGTCACCAGTGAACCACCAGCATCATTACTTCCCAGTCCGTAAAGAATTCCGTTTTCAACATCAGCAGAAAACGGATTGCGGGAATAACCACTTGCTGCTTTTACGGTATCGATATGTGAATTGAGTAAAATTACCGGAAGTCCAGCTTTCCAGAATTGATTCTTAATCCATGTATTGTTCAATTTCGTATTGAAAGTAATCTTTGAGTCAACAAGAAACTGACGGATAACCTGAGCGGCATCCTCTTCATTCCGGCTAAGCGAAGGAGTAGCAATGAGTAATTTCAGTAGATTGATGTGTTTTTCCATGATTGAATTCATTTCAATATCAGACAAAAATCAAAAAAAATGTTCGGTTCTGATCAGAAATTTGTCAAAAACACAAATTAAATTTTTATTGCACCTTTTAATATCGTGTACAACAATCCACTAAGGAAGTATAAGTCCCTATGTTTAAAATTGGAATTGGAATCAAAAAATCAAAATGGGAAATTTAAACAGTTTCTAAAAAAACCTTATTTTTATTTAAACAACCTTAGTAGTAGGCATAATTCCCCTTGTTTTTAACCTTATTTTTCATCTGTAAATCAATACGGTAATAAGGTTGGTTATTCCACATATCAGATTCTACTAAGGTTTCCTTGACAAATAAGGTTAAAAAAATGAATGTTCTTGTAAAAATCCTAAATAGGTGACTTCAGACAAATTTAAATACCCACAGAATCTGTTATAGAACCATAATTGAAGTGATCCATACACACGCAAATACAACCATTCCCATGACAATAGTGGAAGACGAATACACTTTCAGAGTGGTATCTGGTTCGATATCCGAAAAATTGGAAACAACCCAAAAGTAGGAATCATTGGCATGTGAAACCATCATTGAACCAGCGCCCATCGAAAGCATAACAAGTAACCGGCCCCATTCAGATTCGAGCCCAAGCACGGATAGCATGGGTGCAACAAAAGATGCTGTTGTTATAATTGCCACAGTTGATGACCCCTGAGCCGTTTTCATGATTACCGCAATAAGAAATGGCACTACCAGACCAATGCTTGTTCCGGCCAGTATTTTCCCCATTTCCATTCCAATACCGGTGGCTTTAATCACCATTCCAAACATTCCCCCTGCTGCGGTAACAATCAGAATAGGCCCAGCCTTTTCAATTGCTTCTGAAAAAACCGAATTCATCGATGAAATGGTCTTTTCCTTCAGTAAAAACATGGCCAGTACAACTCCAATAGATAAGGCAAATATGGGCTCGCCGGGAAAAAAGAATAGTTTTGAGATCTGACTTTCGCCGCTTATGTCAATCAGATTGCTCAACGATTTGAACGTAATCAGCAGAAGGGGCACAACAATCGGAAGAAATGACAGAAATGCTGACGGAAGTTTATCAGGAGTAGTTTGAGTGTCTGCCTCAATTTCTTTCGCGGGCAGATAATTTTTCCCTTTGGTCATCCATTTGCTCCAGAAATAAGCGGCCATGGCACCCGGAATTGCAAAGAGTGTTCCAATCAGGATCAGATATCCAATATTGACCTGCATCACCCCAGCCGCAGCCAGGGCACCGGGATGAGGTGGAATAAGGCAGTGCACGGAATAAAGTGAACTTGCCAGAACCGTTGCCATAAAAGGCATCGCCAGTTTTGATTTTGAACTGAACGACTTGGCCAATCCACTCAGAATAATAAATCCGGAATCACAAAAAATAGGCAATCCGGTTAAAAAACCTGTGATTCCCAATGCAGGCGCACTCCGGTTTTCTCCTGTTTTTGATAGAATATACCTGGCAATGCTCAGCGTTCCACCGGTTTTGTCGAGTGTAATGCCAATAATGGCACCCAATATGATCAGAAATCCGATGGATGCCATCGTGTTGCCAAAGCCTTCCTTAATGGTGCTTACAATCGTATTGGCAGGAAGGGTTGCGAAAGCCAGAAAAAGTGAAACCAGGAAGAGTGCAATAAAGGCTTTCAGTTTTAAGGTCGATGTGAGAACAATTATCGCGATGATGCTGATAATTACCAGAGTTGAGGTTAGTAAAATATTCATAGACGATTTATTTTTTTACCGGCTCGTGTTTTCTGATGAAATCCGGATCAATATCAACTCCCAACCCCGGACCTGTAGGAACTTTAACCATTCCGTTTATACTTTGAAGAGATGACGTTTTGCATTTAAAAACAACCTCAGTTTTAAACCCTTTAAATTCGTGATAAGGCAGTGCATTGGGAAGTGCAGATACAAAATGCATCATATACAGAAATCCCAAATCTCCGCCAGTCATGTGCGGCGTGCACGATTTTCCGAAAGCATTGGCCATACGAGCCACCTTCATTGCACGGATCATTCCGCCAAAATAAAAGGTATCAGGCTGAACGATTTCCAAACCATCGTTGCCAATTAACCATCTGAATCCATGAAGGCTGTATTCCTGTTCGCCTCCTGCAACCGGAATTTTCAGCGCGTCAGCAACCTGTTTGGTTTCTTCATACCAGTCGAAGGGAACAGGCTCTTCAAAAAACTCAAATTTGTATTCTTCCAAAAGCTTACCCACACGAATTGCTTCATCCACGGAATAAAACCCATTCGAATCGGCATAAAGAACCATTTGATCTCCAAAAGTTTTCCTGACCAACGGAATGATTGATTCAGTTCTTCCTGTCGGACCAACGGCATTCATATCAGTTGTTCCGAACATCAATCCACCAACTTTAATTTTGAGTGCTTTTGCATTGTATTCCGCCACATCCCGTTTGATTAGTTCCATGGATTCCTCCACCGATTTTTCCCGGTATTCGGTAGCCTGGTAAACTGCAACTTCCGGATGATGAATGTCGCCAATAAGTTGACCGATTGGTTTTCCGGCGATACGTCCCATCATATCGAGAATGGCAAATTCAATGGTTGCCAAAGGAACACCAAGAGCCATTCCCGATAACCTGAAATTGAGGCTGTAGATATAAACTTTTTCAAGCATTAAATCGAGGTCGCGGGCATCCTTACCAATGAAAAAGGGTTGCAAAAGGTTGGTGAAAATCGGGTAGAGCGATCTCAACTGGCCGCTGTGTCCTACTGAAATTCCTTCAGCTCCGTCTTTTGATCGTACACGGCACAAAAAACTATTTCCATTTCGCAATAATTCAAGCGTTTCAATAATTACCGGAGAAGTAAACAGTTCTTTTTTGAATACTGGTTGTTTCAGTATTTCATCTAGACGATTGTATTTGTCTTTTAACGTGTCTGAACTTCCAAATGCGACAACCTCACTATGGGATGACAAAGGCAGAGATGCAGCAATACCACCGGTAACGGCAGTTGCAATGAATTTACGTCGGTTAGTTCTCATGAAAGTAGGTTTTGAAATTTCAGTTTGAAAGGTTTTAGTTGTCAGATTAAATCTATTCCAATAATCTCATGATCTTCAATTTGCGGTACAGTCACAATTATCTTTTCGTCATTAATCTTAAAATCAGCTTTCTTTCCTCTCACCAGCAAACTAACTCCATTTACTTTTGTTCCGGATGGAACATTGATGCTGACCTGCTGATCAACCGGAATCAATTCCCTGAAAGGGCCTTTCATCATCATCGGGTTGGTCAGGTTTACCAGGTGAACCGTCATGGAATCTTTCTGACGCCACACAGTTACATCTACTACACCGGGTCCCTTCACCTCAACGATTGGGTCTTCATTTAATGCCCACCGGATGGTATTTCTCAGAAGTTGACTGTGATCGGCGCTCATGATTTGCCAGAATGTCCGGTCAATATCTCCAGGGAAATAGGCTACCCGGCCTTTGCCAACATCACGAAGGTAAAGGCCTCTCGTTTCAGTTTCAGGAACACGCGGGTAAACATCTTCCATCGGAAGATCGGGATAGGTTGGAATCAAAGTCACCGGTTCAGGAAATGCTGATTTCGGAACAACGTTCACCTGATGAGTGGTATTGATGATCCGGTAGGCATCTTCCAGTCCTTTTAGTACCGGATGAAAATGATTGGTATTTTCATCTTTTTTCAGGCGCAGATAGCTGTTTTGCATCGGTCCTTCCACACTTTTATCAAAGGAAACGCCAAACAGATCGGCCAAACCGAAATCGGACCGTCGCTGGCCCGTTTCATCATAAAGTGAAGTTTCGAAAGTGGCCAAAAGGCTTCCTCCTCCTTCAACAAATTTCCTGAGTTGACCGCACTGTTCTGTTGAAAGAGCGGCAACATTGGGCAATATCAACAGTTTGAAAGGTTTCAGATGTTCCGTATCAAGCAGGCGGTCGTTGACCATTTCAAATGGCATTCGGGCTTCAATCAGTGCGTGGTACATTCCCAGGGCATGATCACCATTTTTCTGCTGCCAGGACTCTTTGCCATAGTTGCGGTTTTGTTCTGTAAAGACCATTCCCACCCGTGCCATCGGCGCTGTATTTCTAAGGTATCGTTCGTTTCGGTAATGAACCTGGTAAATTTTGTCCACCGTATCCAGCCAACGTTTGTCGTAAAGAACTCCGGAGAATTTGGTAAACCACGGTCGCATTCCATTGGCAGTTCCTTCGGCAACCCATATTCTGATTTCAGCTTCCGTCTGAACCGAATCTTTCCAGCGATATTGTTCTTCCACCCCCACACTGAAAATTCCTCCGAGTGGTTTCATACCAATAGAGGCCCGTAACTCTTTTGCACCCATTCCGTTCGACCATGGCATGGTTACACCACTTCTGGCCTGGTGGTCGGTGAACACAATATCTGATAATTGGCCAGTCACCACTTTATCCGGAAATCCATTCGGGATAAATCTTGATGTAGTTTTTTCTTTACGTATCACAGCATCCCACAGAAGCCAAAGTTCCTTCAGCCGGTTGGTGCTCCATTCCGAGTATTTTTTGTAAGTCGGGTTAAACCGGTCGCTATTCAGAGGCAGGTCGAGCCCCGAGTAGGCTTTGAAATTTTTCTTGCAATGTTCACAGTAGCAGATTCCATGACCGGCCCAGCGGTTAGAGAAAATTCCATCTGGCTGGTAGCGTTCCATAATCTCCTTATGAACCAATGTCATAAACTCAAAATTATAAGGACCGAGCGCACAGGTTACCCATAAATCTTTATTTGCCCAATGTCGGCGTTTTTCACCGTTGGCACTTACAGCAATCCAATCAGGGTGAGCTTCGTAAACATTCTGCCTGGCAGCATGAGGGTCGGAGCGCGCGATGATGGACATTTTCATTTTACGGCATCCTTCGACCAGGTAGCCAAAAGGATCAGAATTGCCCAGCCAATCGCTCCGGTGATGAAGAGGTACATCTGTTGGATAATAGGCCACAATTCCGCCTGCACTCAGGGTTGTACCATCGGCATGAATCTGTTTAAAATAGCTCAGCCAAAAGTCGGGATCGAAACTGCCGGGGTCGTTTTCCACGAGGGTGAGTTGAGCCCAACGCATGGGGCGGTTGAACCATGTTTCTGCCAATGGAGTACTTAAATTGGCAAAAAGGCTTGGTTCGGCTATGACAATGGCGCCAGCTACTACAGAAGTATTTTTAATAAATTTTCTCCGGTCCATGATCAGGAATTTTAAGGTCAAAAGTTACCAAAAATATCAAGCAATAATTCCTGATATAGAAATCATTATTCTATCTTAAAATCCTGTGAAATATTTACCTTTGGTAGTGTTCTAAATTAAATCAATAACCTAAATTGAAAAAAATGAAAAGAAATTTTGAAAATTTTCGAATTATCAGATCGGTCGGTTGGGTAATTGCAATGATGTTCGTGTTGGCTTTTATGGCGCCGGTCGTGTCAAACGCACAATCGGGGAAGGTTGACTTCTCAGGTGATTGGAAATTAAATGCAGAGAAAAGTATTGTTGGCGAGGGTTTTGGCCAGAGAATGGGAGGTGGTAATATTGTTGCCACCCACGAAGCTAATCTTTTAACTGTTGTCAGAACCAGAACTAACCAGAATGGTGAGACAGTTACAACAACCTCGAAATATTCCCTCGATGGAAAAGAGAGCATAAACACATCAACCAGGGGCGAAAGCAAATCAATTGCATCATGGTCGGCTGATGGGAAGGCTCTTACTATTGAAACTTCAAGAACTTTTGACATGAATGGCGAATCCAGGACAATGAAATCCTCCGAAGTGTGGACCCTTACCGATGCCAAAACACTTTCGGTTCAAACTTCATTTACAACACCGGATGGTGAGCTAAAATCAACCAGAGTTTACGATAAATAAAAGAAACATGAAAAGTTTCAGATTGCTTATTTTGGTTTTTTTAACCTGCATGGGCGCTGCTTCAGTTGCCCAGGGGCCAGACAAGGCTACACTGGCAAAGGGAATGAACTTTATTGAAACCAAAACCTATTCCGCTGAAGATGATTCCCGCATTCTGGAATTATTTAAAGACCTGCGTGTGGCCGATGTTTCCGATGGTCTGGACATGGTCGGTTTGCCAGGTACAGGACTGGTTAATCCTGAAATTCATGCCGACTGGGTTGACCTCAAAGATTTTGGCCATGTTTTCAGGGGGATAGCGGTTACTGTAAGGTATGTACCCACCCAAAAACCTGCTCTTCCGGCTCCGGGAGAGGATTTTGCCAAATGGGAAGGAAATTTCTACGGAACTTATTCGCATGAAGCTTTTACAGCGTTGATCAGACCCGGAACAGCCGTGGTGATTGACGATGTGGAAGATCGTGACATTGGCTCTATTGGGTCGAACAACATTCTGTTCTGGCACAAACTGGGAGCTGTGGGAGTGGTTACCGATGCCGGCTCTCGCGATACCGACGAAGTTGGATTAGAAAGGATTCCGCTTTACCTGCGCAAAAAAGGTCGTGGAATTCGTCCCGGAAGAAACGAGATTGAATCAGTGAACCGACCGGTTACCATCGGTGGCGTTTTGGTTTGCCCGGGTGATGTGGTGGTTGGCGATGGCGATGGAGTGGTGGTGGTTCCACGCGCAGTTGCCGAACAGGTAGCCAAACATGCCAGTGGTATTTTAACCAAAGACAAAAGCGCAAGAAAAGGCCTGTATGAAAGTTTAGGCCGCCCGTTGGATAAAACGGTGAAATAGAAAATCTCCTTTAATGTCAAAGGCCGACTCTATTTAGTTAGGAACGGCCTTTTATTTTTAACCACATAGGCACATGGGACACATAGTTTTAAAATTTGTGATCCTCCATATAATTTGGGGTTTTCTATTGTGACCTATGTGTCTATGTGGTTACTATTATTCCAAGTCTAAAGCGATTCCATCAGTTCGTCGGTCATTTCGAGGTTGTGGTAAACGGCCTGGATATCGTCGTCTTCTTCAAAAACCTCAATCAGTCGCATGACTTTCCGTGCATCTTCCAAACTGAGTTTAGTAGTATCTTTTGGTATTCGCTGCAATTGAGCACTTTCAGGTTCTATTTTTAGCGCTTCCAGTTTTTTCATCATCGCGCCAAAGTCTTCCATGGCCGTTGTAATGGTAAAATAGCCCTCATCCAGTTGCATTTCGTCAGCGCCGGCTTCAATCATTTCCAGTTCAAAATCATCGGCATCGAGTGTGCCTTGCGGAACAATGAAAATACCTTTCCGGTCGAATATAAAGCTCAATGAGCCATTGGTGCCCAGATTGCCGTTGTGCCTGTTGAAATAACTCCGGACATTCGAAATGGTGCGTTGCTGATTATCGGTAGTGGCTTCGAGGAAAATGGCTACACCGCCGTTGGCATAACCTTCGAAGGTACATTCGGTAAAGGAGGCCGAATCTTTATCCGAACCTTTATTAATGGCACGCTGGATATTGTCCTTGGGCATACTTACACCTTTGGCATTTGAAATAGCAACACGTAGGCGTGGATTTCCTTCAGGGTCGGAACCGCCTTCCTTGACTGCGACGGTAATTTCTTTAACAAGTTTGGAGAATATCTTGGATCGTTTCGAATCGGTTGCTCCTTTTTTGTGTTTAATGGTCGACCATTTACTGTGTCCCGACATAGGTATAGTATTACAGATTAAATCAGTTTATTGCTGGCAAAGTTAATGCTTTGGTTTTAAAAGGACGACAATCGTGAAAATTATACAAAGGGAAAGGCAAACAGGCGGCTGGGGTTGCCGTGATTTTAGGGAGAAAATGATAATCTGGATAATCCCACAGATGCTAAAAAGCGGCTGAACTCCGGATTCTCGTCCTTTATTCAGCCGCTTTTTGGATCATTGAAGGATTCCTTCTTTCACAAAGAGATGGAATCCATTTAACCTGTATGATCAATTTTAAATCTGAATTTTGGCGCCCAGAACTTTTAGAAATTCACGGATAAAACTGGGGTGGGCTGGCCATGCAGGAGCGGTGACCAGATTGCCATCGACATAAGCCCCGTTTACCGGAATATTCTCGAATATACCTCCGGCTAAGGTAACTTCAGGTCCAACGGCCGGATAAGCCGTAAGCTTTCTTCCTTTTACTACATCAGCTGCGGTTAAAATCTGAATTCCGTGGCAAATGGCTGCAACCGGTAAGTTGTTTGTAAAGAAATAGTGCACCATTGCAATCACTTTTAAATTGAGCCTCAGGTATTCGGGCGCTCTGCCTCCCGGAATAACCAAACCGATGTAATTGGTTACGTCAACATCTTCGAAACTGTAGTTCAACGCGAAATTGTGACCCGGTTTTTCAGAGTAGGTTTGGTCACCTTCAAAATCGTGAATGGCAGTTCTAATGGTATCTCCCTTTTTTTTGTCGGGACAAACAGCATGAACTTCGTAACCAAGCATTTCGAGCATCTGAAACGGTACCATGGTTTCATAATCTTCAGTAAAATCACCAGTTAAGAAAAGTAGTTTTTTCATGGTTAAAATTTTTAGATGTGAATGATATGGATGTTTTAATCTGATCAGAATAACCGAAATTCAATTTCGTTTGTGAAAAGAACGTTTAAACCTGATATTAGTTGTCAGTCAGTCAGATGTTCTTGACGCATCTAAATTACACCGCAAAATCAACTCAAGTTTTTCTTTTGGTCTTTTATAGGTAAATATGTCTCTTTTACACCGGGTTCAAAGTTACCCAAGCCAAAAGCGGCTGAACTCCGGATTTTCATCCATATTCAGCCGCTTTCAATTGTTTTGTTTTGGTATCGGTCAGGAATCAATTGAGGATAAACCGGTATCCAATCGAAAAAGCAATGGGCGGCAACTCATTTTTGAATTCAACACCATGGTTGTTTTCCAGATCATCCATATATTCATTGACTGCTGCTCGTCGGATGGGTACTAACAAAGCCATTGAATAATAGCTTCTATTCATCTGTTTTTGATGAAAATCTAACCCAAATCCAAATGATGGTCCATAGAACAATTTGTTGAACTGGCTGGCACCTTTCACTTTTATTGCTGCATTATAGCCATACATGATTATTGCATAAGGATCAGTATTGTGCTTTTTTGAAATCAGCCTGAATTTCGTTCCGGCATTAAAACCTATACCCCCAAGTGCGTAGCCAACTCCCCCAAATAGTCCAACATTTTTGCCTGGATAAACCAGCATATTTGCACCAAGGCCACCAAAATCGAACCCTCCGCCGATACCAAAGGAGGATCTGTCAATTACTCTGGGAACTTGAATACTGTCCTGAGCAATTAAGTTGAATGAACCCAGAAACAAGCATAGGATGATTGAAATTTGTATTTTTTTCATGGTTAACAGAGTTTGCGGTCTGATTCGAATCAGATCAATTCTTATAAAGATAAATTGCTTTTTGATGTGTCAATTGACAAACGTCTTTTCTTTCAACTTATTTTCTGAAAAATAACATAAAAAAACAAAAAGCAGCTGAATTACGGACTTTCGTCTTTCATTCAGCCGCTTTCGCGTATATTGAATTGCCAACTGTGACTGTACACTGAAAACTATTTCGAGGCTACTACATATCCCCGGTCTTCGATGGCTTTGTATATTTCATTCAGTTTGGTTTGGGTGGAATCGAACCGCACAAAGGCTGTTGAATCTTCGTGATTGGCGCTTATGCTGTCGATACCTGCAAGCAGATTGACACCTTTGGCAATGGTCAATTCACATCCGTCGCACGACATGCCTTCCACTTTTAGGTTGGCTTCAACGAAAACCGGAGTAGCTTTTTCTTTGGAAGCTTGTTTTGGTGTACAGGCCGTGATACTAAGAGCAAGTGCGGCAATCAGGATAATCTTTTTCATCAGGGTATTGTTTTTAATTGAGTCAATAAAAGTAGTCATTAGTCATTAGAAAAAAAAAGCCTTTCAAATGAGAATCAATGTTGTTTTGGCTATAAATGACGTGCATACAAATGACTATTTTGTATATGCTCTTCGTTCAATTCTTAATACAAACTATCGATAATCAGCAGAATCATCATCAGCAGGTAAAGGAAGTTAAGCTTCAGAAAAGACGATCGGGTTGGAATGTCCTTTTTGATAAGAATGCCGACAGTTAGCGAAAACAGCAAGTAAAATGTATAAATAAGAAGGAAAAACATGGTAACCGATCCTTGTAAGACGGTGATTGCCACAATAAAAGAAGTGGCAATCGTTGCCAAAATCCATGTGTAACTCAGTCTTTTAATCTGATTGTCGTTAAATACGGAGTTCAGGCTCGGAAAGCCAGCTAAAGAATATTCCTTGCCAAACATGAGCAGCAATAGCCAGAAATGAGGTATTTGTCCAATAAAAAAGAACAAAGCCACCCAGATAATCCGTTCGTCAAAAAATGCTCCGCCACCGGCAAACCAACCAATATATGGAGGCAGAGCTCCAACCAAAGAGCCGGGAACCACTGCAAATGCGGTAACTTTTTTAAGCGGGGTGTAAATGATATTGTAGGACAGTAAAGTCAGGAAACTTGTCAGAAATACGATAATAGGGAAACTGGCAATTAAAATAAAAGCTCCATAGGCAAAAAAGGCGAAGGCTACCCAGAAAGCTCCTTTGGGGGTAATTTTTCCAGAAGGGATAGGCCGGTTTTTTGTTCTTGGCATCAGCGCGTCAGTTTGGTATTCCTGAAGGTGGTTGATGGCTCCCGAGCTGCACGACATCAGAAAAACTCCGAACAATAACATGATTGCTTGTCCGTCAAATAGCCCTGTTTTCAGTGCGTATCCGGTATATGCAGACAAAGCAATGGGCAAAGAAATACGTACTTTGCCCAATTCTGCTATTATTTTTATCCAGGAAGACATAAATTTTTATTTACAATTTCATTATTTACTATTTACAATTGAATTTGACGAAATGGTAAATTGTAGATGGCTAAATGGTAAATCATTTCAGTGTTTTCAAATATTCCGTAATTTGTTTCACATCGTCTTCCGAAAGCTGGCCTGTGTACGACAACATCAACCCTTTATTGAAACCTTTTACTACGTCGGCATTCGGGTCGTAAATCGACTTTTTGATGTACTCATCATCAACGGTAACTTGCCGGTCATTTCCACCTGTGGAAACAGTGACCTGATGTCCGTAGATTCCTTTAAACGATGGGCCTACCAGTTTTGATCCGTCAACAGAATGGCAGGCAAAACAGCCAATGTTTTTCATGATCCGTTTTCCGTTAGCAGTAGGTGAATCAACTGCAACTTCAACACGTTTGGTCGTATCAACATACCATTTGTTAAATTGATCCTCAGGCAAAACTTTTACATAGGTGTACATATAGGAGTGATTCATTCCGCAGTATTCGGAACAAAACAATTCGAAACTACCTTCTTTCTGTGCTATAAACCACGACATTTTTTCTCTTCCGGGAACTACATCTTCTTTAATACGGAAAGCGGGGATGTAAAAACCATGAATCACATCGAGGGAAACCAGTTTCATCTTGATGGCCTTGTTCATCGGTACATACAAGGTGTCAGTCTTTTTGCCATTTTCGTAATCGAAGGTATAGTTCCACATCCGACCAGTAATGGTAATGTTAAAACTGTCTTTTGGAGGTTTCTGCATCGGCGCCCAACCAGCCCAGCCGTAATAGAACATGACCAGAACCAGAATAGTTGGAATTACTGTCCAGATAATTTCAAGCTTAGTGCTCCCTTTTATTTGAGTAGCGACCGGGTTCTTTTTGTTGTTGTATTTGTAAACGAAATACAACATGGTAAAAGTAAGTCCGATCAGAAAAACAAAGGAAATACCCATGATGAGGAAAAAGGCTTTGTCAACCCCGTTCACAAAATTGGATGCATCAACTGTATTGGATAAGATATACATAGCTTTTATCTGAAATAGTAATCTAAAAATGTAATAAATATAACTGCGAGGAATACCAAAGCGACAAAACCTACCATGAGACGCAGAAATGGCTTGTCGAATTTCAGATGCATAAACCATGCTAAAACAAGAACTGTTTTTATGGTTGAAAATATCATGGCACCTAAAACCGAATATTCTCCCAGGTTAATTTGTGTTATCCCGATCGACATAAATGTTAATGCGAGAAGTGTAATCAGGATATAGAAATATACTTTATATGGGACTATATGATGTTTCTCTTTTTCCATTTTTGATAGGTGTTTCTAATGAATTAAATAAAACAATGGGAACAGGAATATCCAGATCAAATCGACCAGATGCCAGTACAATCCTGCATTTTCGAGTAAAGAAGGTCTGTTTTCATTCACGGTCCCCGATTGAACTCTTCTCAACGCCACAATAATGATGATCATTCCTACGATAATATGCAAGGCATGCAATCCGGTCATGATAAAGTAAAGTCCAAAAAATAGTATTTCGCCATTGCTCAGGTCATTGATCAAATGTGAAGATCCTGGCCATATACCGTGCTCAAATTTAACGCCCCACTCAAAATATTTGTTGATCAGGAAAATTAGTGCAAGGATAATCGTAATTTCAAGAAGCAAGACGGTAAGTCCCTTGTTCTTTTTCTGAAGCGCCGAGGTCGACATTGCAATGGTCATACTGCTGACCAACAAGATGATGGTGTTAATTGCCCCGATGGTCGGATTTAATTCGTGAGCCGCCAATTGAAACGCTTCCGGGTTCAAAAACCGGTAAATAGAGTATACAATGAATAAGCCTCCAAACAACAGAAGCTCAGTGAATATAAAAAGCCACATTCCCAGCTTAGATGCTTCCGGATCGTAATGTGGATCTGCATGTTGTGTTACATTTTCCATAGAAAGGTATCCAATGATTAATATTCGTAAGGTCCGTCTTTTTCTCCGTAAACAGGTATTTCTTCAAAATTTTCAACCGGAGGAGGTGATGGCACTGTCCATTCCAAAGTTTTTCCGTGCCATGGGTTAATTTCGGCAATGGCGCCGTTTTTGGCTGATCTGAACAGGTTGATAACAATGATCAGCAATCCAAAAGTCATGACCCATGAACCCAATGATGAAAGTATATTGGCAGCGTGAAATTCAGGTAGATAATCGTAATAACGACGTGGCATACCAATCATTCCAAGGTAAAACATCGGTGAATACAAAGTAAGGAATCCAACCGTGAAAAATGCCCATCCCACTTTGGCCCATACCTTATCGTACATGCGTCCAAACATTTTTGGGAACCAGTAGTGAATGGCTCCAAAGAATGAAAAACCGACGCCGCCAAATACAATAAAGTGAAAGTGAGCGACAACAAAAGCAGTATCGTGTACATAAACATTGGTAGCTAAAGCTCCTAAAACAAGTCCGGAAAATCCGCCAATCATGAAGACAAAAATAAACGATACAGCCCACCAGAAGGGTATTTCAGGATTAATTGAAGCTTTATGCATGGTCGAAATCCAGTTGAAAACTTTAATTGCACTGGGAATAGCAACAAGGAAAGTTAATACTGAAAACGTATATTGCGCTGTACCACTCATTCCTGAGGTGAACATGTGATGTCCCCAAACAAAATAACCTACAAAAGCGATAGCCAGAGTCGAAGCGATAATAGCCCGGTACCCGAAAATATGTTTTTGTGAAAAAGTCGGAATAATTTCAGAAATGGCGCCCATGGCCGGAAGAATCATAACATACACCGCCGGATGGGAATAAATCCAAAACAAATGCTGATATAAAACCGGATCGCCACCCAATGCCGGATCAAAAACCCCGATACCAAAAATGCGTTCAAGGGCAACCAAAACAAGCGTAATTCCAACCACAGGTGTAGCCAAAAGCTGAATCCACGCAGTTCCATAAAGAGACCAGGGAAACAATGGCATCTTAAACCAGGTCATGCCCGGTGCACGCATCCGGTGAATGGTCACAATAAAGTTCAATCCGGTTAATATGGACGAAAATCCTAATATAAATGCCCCGAAAATGGCAGGAAGCAGATTGGTTCCCGATTTAAAACTGTATGGCGCGTAAAAAGTCCAGCCGGTATCAGGAGTTCCGTTTCCAAAAAGTACCGATGCTATTACCAAAATTGCTCCTGCAACGTAGAAATACCACGATAAAAGGTTCACTTTCGGAAAGGCTACATCTTTTGCTCCAATCATGATGGGCAGCATAAAGTTCCCAAATACAGCCGGAAGCCCCGGAATTACAATCATGAAAATCATGATGACTCCATGAACGGTGAATACCGAATTGTAAGTCTGCGGTCCCATGATGGTTTTTCCGGGAGCAATCAATTCAAGTTTCATGGCCAATCCGAGAACAACCCCAACTACGAACATCGTCATCATCGAATACAGGTAAAGAAGTGCGATGCGTTTGTGGTCGGTTGAAAAAATCCAGGCGAATATTCCTTTGTATTTCCCCTTGTAATCGAGGAAGTTTACGTCATGTGGAATGTGAACTGCTGTTTGCATAAATTAGATCTGTTTATTTATTTTTCTTTTGGGTTTAAAAATCAGCACCAGGAAAAACAGAACTGCTATGAACAGAATCAAGGTGCCCGAAATTTTGGTAACATTTAAAACGTATGCCTGACCTACCGGATCGTATGAAAAACAGTACTGCATAATTTTATTGATGGTAGGGGCCGACATTCCTTTGGAAGATTCAATAATGGCCATTTTAAAATCAAATGGCAGAAAATAAATACCGGTCAGATAACGAGTGATTTTGGCTTTTGGACTTACCACTGTAATTACAGCTGCATGAGCAAAATCCTTTCCTGTCCGTTTGTATTTAAAGCCTGTGGCATTGGTGCCTTTAACAATGCTTAAACTATCCGACACGAAAAATTTCCATCCTTTGCTTATGGTTTCTTTTTTACTTACCAGATTCAGGTAATTGGCCTTTTTCTTAATTCCCAGATCAATGGTTTCAAGAGGATCGAAACTGATAGTCAGCACCTGGTAATCGACTCCGGCAACCAGGTCCGATTCATCCATCACTTTTGCAAGGCCTTCCATTAACGGACTGCAAATGCCCGGGCATCTGAAATATACCCAATTAATAATGGTTGGTTTATCGATTAAATCGGTAAGTAGAACACGATTGTTGTTTTCATCAATCAGATATATATCTGTTGGAAGAAATTCATCCAAATGTTCGACAACACCAATTTCAGGATCTTTGGTAAGGTCGTCAAACGCTTTTTGACCAAAAGTATTCAGGGATATGAAAAGAGCAATGTATAAAATTAGAAAAAATGCTTTTCCTGAAATGAAGCGAAAAACAGAATCAATCAATCTTGAATTGTTATTTTGTGCCCGGACAATTTGATGCGTACCGAAATTTTGACTTTGGTTCATCCTGATTTTTGGTTTTCAATTTAATTTTAGCAAATTTCCCTTTTACTCATTCCTTTTCCCATTTGCTATTCCTGATCTTGTTTTGACCTAAGAAACCCAAAAGAGTAATGAATGTTTACTGAAAACTGAATTATCCTGCTCTTTTTTTAGTTTTTTCTGAATTTGTCTCAATTTAGCACTATTTTTTTATTTGCAACAACTTCCTTTTTCAATGACAGTTTTAGGTGCCAGTTTTTCACTGGTTGGGCTGATGTATGGAATGCCCAACGACATTCCTCTCAGGATAAAAAGTACACCAAGCATGAATACGAAATATGGTACAACTTTTTGCATCTTCATCCGGATTCTTTTACCAATGGCATCACTGGCAAGTGTAGCCACCAGAAGCAACGGAATGGTTCCTATTCCAAAAAGCATCATGAACAGTGCACCTGATCCTACATTTCCGGAGTTAATGGCCCCGGCAATGGCCACATAAACCAATCCACAGGGCAACAGCCCGTTGAGTAGACCGATTATCAGCAGTGAAAAATAAGAGCGGTCGGTGAATAGCTTTTTCAATTTTAGAATCAACCGGGCTGCAAATCCGCTGAATAAACCAGCGATAGTAATCCTTTCCCTAAAAACAAAAGGGAACAAAACGCTGATGATCATGGCGGAACCAAGCAGAATGGCGGTCCATTGCTGAAAACCTGCCATGTGAATTCCGCGCCCAAGCAAGCCAAACAGAATGCCCAAAATGCTGTAAGTCAAAACTCGCCCTGAATTATACAGGATAGCCCCGGTGATTTTTGAAATCAGGTTGTGTTTCTTTAGTGGAAGCGCTACCACAATGGGCCCGCACATCCCGATACAATGAAAACTGCCAATAAGGCCAATGGTTAATGGTGTAATTAAGTCCATAAATTCTATTTCCAAGTTCCAAGTTCCAAATTCCAAATTTCAAGTTGCAGGTTGCGAGTTCCAGATTTTCACGTAACTCGTAACATGCAACTTGTAACATTTTTTACTGTTTACTGAGACTGATCACTGTTCACTGCAATCTCTTCCTCCTGATAATATCCGGTTCCACTGACATTCCAGTCAATTTTTACCTGGTACCGCCCTTTTTCAAGGCTTTTCAAATCAATAATCTGGATGTAATCTTTATCCAGATTGATTTTTAAAGTCATGTCCCTCTTTTCTGCAACCGGACTGTAAAAATGAATTTCACCGGTATATTCCTGAAAAGTTGCCAGGTTTGGGAAGGTGAGTTTCAAGGATGCCTTCGAAAGTTCAAACTTTATTTTCTCCGTCAGGGCATCGTTTTTCCGCACTTTCTCAATATGCTGCTGATAAGTGATAGATTTCTGATAGTAGTCCTTGTCGACCAGATCGTAATCCTGTCGAACGGCTATCGAAACCAGAAATATCATTCCGCAGATCATCACTACCAAAGCAATTACGATACCTGTTCCCCAATTGATTTTCATAAGTAAGCCTCCCCCTTCCCCCTCCAAAAGAGGGGGTAAAAAACCAACAATTTTGTTTTTGTATAAATCTTCATCTCTCAATTATTTTGCTAGAAGCGTTCTTCAAGTCCCCTCTTTTGGAGGGGGATTTAGAGGAGGCTTCATTTTTTAAGTCCTCCCTTATGAGGAGGATTTAGGTGGGGCTATTTATCCAGCGAATTAGGCCCTACAAAGCTGGTCGAAATCTTTTCAATTTGTTTTCCTTTTTCGAATACTCCGATCTCCAGATGGCTGTTCGACAGTCTAACGTTTTCCTTTTTCAGAACAATGAGCAGATTGCGGCTGGCAACTTCACCTTTTCCCATCTTTAGCGGATCTCCCATCATAATGATTTCACCTTCAGGAGTAAGAAGTTTTAATTCGATCTCGACTTCATAGTTAGTTTTATTCACCATTTGCAGGTTATACAAATTGCTGTATTTGTCAGCGCCATATTCCTGAAACATAGTTCCGGGCGACCGGTTGATGGAGGTTTCAACGTCTCCCCTGACAGTAAAAAGATAAGTGATCACTGTTAATAAAGCCAGTAATACCAGTGAATACGCAATAACACGTGCATTAAACCTGATCTTTTGGCCTTCCGAAATCGATTTTTCGGAAGCAAAACGGATCAATCCGGAAGGTTTTTTTACTCTTTTCATCACTGCATTACAGGCGTCAATACAAGCAGTGCAATTGATGCATTCCAATTGCGTTCCATTCCGGATATCAATACCAGTAGGACAAACATCCACACAGCTGTAACAATTAATGCAATCGCCCTTTATTCCTCGTTCGCCCTTGCCGCGAGGTTCACCACGTTTATAATCATATGCCACCAAAATGGTATTTACATCGAGCATTACACCCTGCAAACGGCCATATGGGCAAACAATAGTGCAAACCTGTTCACGAAACCAGGAGAATACGAAATAATGTGCTCCGGTAAATGCCAGCACTCCCATTAAAATTCCAAATCGCTGCAGCGGCCATCCATCCATTATTTCTCCCAGTTTAGTCGTTCCGGTTACATAAGCGATAAAAGTCAGAATGGTAAAAAATGATATACTTAGGTAAATGCCGTGTTTCAGAATTCGCTTTAAAGCTTTGATCGCATCCATTTCCTGTTCAGCCAGTTTTTGCTGCTGCTCCGGATCCCCATCAATCAGGTGTTCTATTGGCCGGTACAGAAATTCAAGAAATACGGTTTGCGGACAAACCCAGCCACAGAATATCCTTCCATAAATAACTGTAAACAATACAATGAAAACGATGAGTGCAATAACGGCCAACACCAACAGGTGAAAATCCTGTGGGTAGAAGGTATTCCCAAATAACACAAACTTACGTTCCAGAAAATTAAGAAAGATCAATGGCTCCCCGCTGATCTTTAGAAACGGCGCCGTGTAAAAGAAAATCAGTAAGGTCCATGCAATAATCCGGCGGATGTTATACAGTTTTCCTTTTGGTAGTTTTGGGAACAGCCAAACCCGATTTCCATCTTTCCCGAATGTTGACGGACGGTCTCTAAAGGTTGTTTCCTGATAGTTTTCCATATTAAAAGCCTCCCCCAAACCCCCTCCGAAAGAGGGGACTTAAAGACAAGCCTCCCCCTGCCCCCTCCCAAAGAGGGGGTAAAGAACCGGGATGCTGAGACTTGTCCTTTGATGATAGTGAATTCATAATTAGAAGTTAAAATGTTCCGAAAATTCGAAAACCAAACTCCCTTCCCTATTGGGGAAGGGTCGGGGATGGGACTTTTCCAAGGCTTTCCCCCTGCGGGGGAACGGGAAGGGGGCTGTCTTTTATTTTTACATTTTTACACCTTGAGGAGCTTTTTGATTGGGTGGATTGGTCCCCTTTAAGCTCAGAATATACGCGATTACGTTATTTATCTGGGTTTTATTCAACTGACTTTTATAGGAAATCATCCCTTTTTCAAGCACTCCTTCATTAATTACTTTCAGCAAATTTTCAGGTGTTCCTCCATGAATCCAGTATTCATCGGTAAAGTTCGGTCCAACCAAACCTTCGCCGAACTTGCCATGACAAACCACACAAATTTTATCATAAGTGATTTTTCCTGCAGCCAGAATTTGCTCCTGAGTCATAGGTGCAGCCGCAGTTTTTACCGCTTCTTCTTTTACTGCAACTTCAGTTTTTGCGCGGGCAGCCATAACTTCTTTCCGGTATTCCTTAACTTGAATAATACTGTCATCCTTAAAAACAAAAAGAAGGATCAGGTATGAAAAGGAAATGATTATAGTTACATAAAACAGGTATTTTAACCACGGTGGAAGTGGGTTGTCAAGCTCTTTAATGCCATCGAATTCGTGTCCACCGAAATACTTGATTTGGGTTACATCATCAACTTCCTCATGAATTTCGCTGGTTTTCTTCAATTTATCGTCGTCATTGGTATCCATAGTTCCAGTATTTTGATTGAATTGTAAATTGGTCATTTATTGTTATTAAGTCATTGGTTGTCATTGATTGTGCCCTTCGCGTCGGAAAAACAAAAAATGACAATGAATGTCGCGAAGCAAATGTCTCCGCTTTCCGGTCTCCATGCCCTAGGCCACATGCTCTTTGCTCATATCAGAGTCATCGAGCGGCATACTACTAAATTGGATTACTTCTTCCTTTTTCATTCGGAATGCCTGAATGGAAACCAAAATGAAAAAAGTGAAGAAAATAAAGAAGCCTATAATAGCATAAACTTCTACATTCAGTATACTGCTGAGCGTTTCTTTAAACATAGCTATTTCTTTACAGATTTATTCGTGATGTCAACACCCAATCGCTGGATGTAAGCAATCAAAGCAATGATTTCGCGGTTGCTTTCGGTCTGAATTCCGTTTGCCCCAAGGTCTTTTGCAATGCTGTCGGCCTGAGATTTCAAATCGGCAATTGCCTGTTGTTCGTAATTGTCGGGGTAGGGGACTCCCAATGTTTTCATCGCCCTGATTTTTCCCGGTGTCGATTGAATATCGATTTCCTTTTTAGCCAACCACGGATATTTTGGCATGATGGAAGCTTCATTCATTTTTTGAGGATTGATGAAGTGGTTATAATGCCATGAGTTTGGTTTGTATATCTTGCCCGTTTTTACCCCTTCACGGGCCAGATCTGGTCCGGTACGTTTCGATCCAAATTGGAACGGATGATCGTAAACGGATTCGCCAGCTTTGGAATATTCGCCATAGCGTTCGGTTTCCGACCTGAAAGGCCTGACCATTTGCGAATGACAATTGTAACATCCTTCCTTGACGTAAATGTCACGCCCCTGCAATTCGAGCGGCGTATAAGGTTTCACGCTGGTAATGGTCGGGATGTTTGATTTAATCAGGTAGGTTGGTATGACTTCAATAATACCGCCAATTAAAATGACAATGGTTGCTATAATCAGGAATCGAATGGGTTTGCGTTCGAGGAAACGATGACCTGTTTCAGACTGGGTTTTTTCAACTGGCAAAGTTTCCATAGCCGGAGCCTGAGCTTCTTCTTCGGCAACAAACGATCCTGCCTGGATCGTTTTAACGATATTGAAAACCAAGATCAGGAATCCAGCCACATAAAGGAATCCGCCAAATGCCCTGATGGTATACATTGGGATAAGCTGGGCAACGGTTTCGAGAAAGTTAGGATACAACAGGAATCCATCCGGAGTAAATTGCTTCCACATCAAAGCCTGAGTAATTCCGCCGATATAAAGCGGAACAGCATAAAAAACAATGGCCAGTGTGGCTATCCAGAAATGGATGTTGGCTAGTTTTGTCGAATAAAGTTGTGTATTGTACAGTCTTGGAACCAACCAGTAAATCATCCCAAAAGTTAACATTCCGTTCCATCCAAGAGCCCCAATATGCACATGGCCAATGGTCCAGTCGGTAAAATGGCTGATGGCGTTTACTGTTTTGAACGACAGCAACGGGCCTTCGAATGTTGACATTCCGTAGGCCGTAATACCAACCACAAACATCTTCAGGATCGGATCGCGCCGCACTTTGTCCCATGCACCGCGCAGGGTAAGTAAACCATTGATCATACCGCCCCAGCTTGGAGCAATCAGCATGATCGAAAAGGTTGTTCCTAAAGCCTGAAGCCAGTCGGGTAACGAACTGTATAACAAATGGTGTGGCCCTGCCCAGATGTAAAGGAATATGAGCGACCAGAAGTGAACGATCGAAAGTTTATAGGAATAGACCGGACGTCCAGAGATTTTTGGAACAAAATAGTACATCATCCCTAAAAATGGGGTTGTCAGGAAGAATGCCACCGCATTATGCCCATACCACCATTGCACCAGGGCATCCTGAACTCCGGCGTAAAGTGTATAACTTTTCAGGAAACTAACCGGTAAAGCGAGAGAGTTAACGATGTGCAAGACAGCAACGGTAACCCAGGTAGCAATGTAAAACCAGATGGAAACATAGATGTGACTTGTACGTCGTGTCAGGATTGTGCCGAACATGTTCCAGCCAAATACGACCCAAACCAATGTTATGGCAATGTCGATGGGCCATTCTAGTTCGGCGTATTCCTTTCCCGTTGTGAATCCGGCCAGTAAAGTAACTGCCGCGGCAACAATAATCGACTGCCATCCCCAGAAATGTATCTTACTGAGCAAATCACTATAGATGCGTGTTTTTAATAACCGTTGCAACGAATAGTAAACCGCGGTAAAAATGGCATTTCCGACAAAGGCAAAAATTACTGCATTGGTATGCACTGGCCGGGTACGCCCGAAAGTGGTAAACTCAAGTCCGAAATTCATGCCTGGAATAAAAATCTGAAGGGCAACCAGCAAACCTGCACACAGGCCGACAACACCCCAGACAATGGTCGCAATTGCAAAGTTCCGGGTCATGCGGTTGTCGTACGAAAATTTTTGTAATTCCATAGAGTATTTAGTTTTTGTTTTTATTGTCGCTAAGGTCAAATTTCAATCGGTCATGTTCAATTAGCTGTTTCAACTCTTCTTCTTTTGGTAAAATCAACAAATATTTACTTGCAAAAAGATTATTCTTGTCATTCAATACCGAGTATTTCACAATAGTTTCATCTTTTTCGGAGCATAGTAATATGCCTATGGTCGGATTATCTTCCGGATTTCTTTTTAAATCGTCATACATTCGGACATACATATCTATTTGCCCAATATCCTGATGAGACAATTCTCCTGTTTTCAAATCAATAATTACAAAACACCTGAGCAGGTAGTTGTAAAAAACCAGATCAATATAAAAGTCAGAAGTATCAGTAACAATATGCTGTTGTCTGGCAACAAATGCGAACCCTTTACCAAACTCTAACAGAAATTGTTGAATATGATCGATGATTGCAGTTTCAATTGAATGTTCAGAATTTTTTGTTTCAGGCGATAGCCCCAGAAACTCGAAGATGTATGGGTCTTTAATGAAATTGTGGATAGTCTGTGTTTCCTGAATTGAATCAGAAAGAGTTAAAACCCTTTCGAATGCTAGGCTATTAATTTGGCGTTGAAGCATTCGACTATTCCAATTGCCTGCAATACTTTCGTTTATATAGTAGTTTTTTTTGTCATCTGAATCGATTCTGGAAAGCAGACGATAATGTGACCAACTCAATTCGTGACGCAATGTGTCACGAATTGGAAATGCTTTATAAAAAGTCCGCATATTGCGAAGATTACTATCATCAAAACCACTCCCAAATTCCAATGTAAGTTGTTTTGACAGGGTTTTTAAAGTGGCTCTCCCGTATTCCGCCCTGCGTTTTCCCTGAAGTTCATCTTCAACAATGGTTTTGCCAATTTGCCAATAGGTTTCTATCAAAATAGAATTAACCATCCGAAATGTACGGCTCCTTGATTCAATAATAATTTCTTTTATAGACCTAAATAATTGATTTTCAGATAAATTATTTCCTTCCATAATGCTGAAATCTGATTTTTTCTATCCCGATTTGATTAAAAAATACCTTTATTGATTTTTCGTATTTACTCGCAAAGAACAACACGTTATAATCTCAGTACTTCAGTCTCATTTCTTCGTTATTCGTTCTCCAGTATCCTTTTTTCCTTTTTCTGTTTCCTCTGTCTCTTTCATAGGCGGATCGTCGAACAATATCCTGACCGATGGAGTATAGATATCTTCATACTGGCCGCTTTTCACTGCCCAGATAAAGGCAACCAAAAATACACCTGCCATGATGATGGCCACAATTACCAAAATGAAAACGACCGACATAGCTTCTTTTATAAATTATTGTGCGTTCATTTTACTATTCTAAATTTTTTCATCAGTCATTTTTTGTCATTCAATGGTCATTTAGTTGTCATTATTCGCTTTCCGACTTTTCGACTAATTGAATGACTATTGAATGACCATCTAATGACTACTACTGACAACATATTTTATTATCTAATTTTAATTTTCAAAACTTGAACCCTTTCGCTGATAAACTTACTGAAAAACTTGCAAACAAAACTACTGAAAACGAACTAATCGGCATCAGAATAGCTGCAACTATCGGAGTTAGGTTACCCTGAACAGCAAAGGATAAACCTACCAGATTGTACAAAAATGAAATCAGGAAACCTGCCCGAACGATTTTCATACTTTGATGTGTAAATCCAATGTATTTATGCAAGCGGGCAAATTGTTTCGATTGAAGAATGGCATCGCAGGCAGGTGAAAAATTGAACACATTATCAGCAATCACTATGCCTACATTGCTTTCATTCAACGCTCCGGCATCGTTCAGTCCATCACCAATCATCAGCACTTTTCTTCCTTGCTTTTGTAATTTCCGGACATAATCCAGTTTATCTGTTGGAGATTGGTTGAAATGCAGGTTGTTTTCTGTTCCAAAAAATTGAATCAGGTTCGATTTTTCAGAATCATTGTCACCGGTTAACAGATGAAGTTCATGCGTTTTTTCAAGATTTTGAATTAATTCGCGTAATCCGGGACGATATTCATTTTCAAGCTGAAAATGACCGGCCACCGAATCCTGTAAGTAAATCCAGACTTCCGTATTCAGGTTTTCGTCGTTACTCTTTTCACCGGTCACAAAAAAACGCGAACCCATATTAATCCGGAAACCATTGATTATACCAGTTATACCAAGTGCAGGGATCTCCTGAAATTCAGTTACCTCAAGCAGTTCATCGCCGGTTATTGAATTGAAAATTGTTTTGCTGAGCGGATGCGAAGAATGAAATGCCAGCGATTTGATAAGCTGAAGCTGACTTCGACTAAGTTCTTTCCCGATAAACCGGATGCCCGAAAGTTGAGCATTGGTAATGGTTCCGGTTTTGTCAAAAACTACCGTGTCAACTTTATACAGATGTTCGATGACGGCAGTATTTTTCAGGTAAAAACCTTTTCGCCCAAACTGGCGCATGGTACTACCGAAAGTAAACGGAACGGTCAGGGCGAGTGCACAGGGACAGGCAATAATCAGTACTGATGTGAACGAGAACAGGGCAATTTCAGGTTTATTCAAAAGCCAGAACAGCCCAGCTCCGATAGCGATTAAAACCACCACCACAGTGAAATACTGGCTCACCCTGTTAACAATGGTATTGAGTTTATTCTCTGCCTTGAATGGATTTTCAGACTGATTCCAAAGCTGAGTCAGGTAACTTTGCTGTACTTCCTTTTCGATGGTCAGTTCAATGACTCTCCCGAACTGCCGACCTCCGGCAAACACAAAATCGCCTTCTTTTTTGATTACCGGCATCGATTCACCGGTTACAAAGCTGTAATCGATATTCGCGTTTCCACTTCTGAGAATTGAATCGGCTGGAATAATTTCCTGATTCCGGACTAAAATATGGTCGCCGGCTCTCAGTTCTTCCAAAGGAATGGTTTGAATTCCGGAGTTGGTAATTTGGGTGACAGCCAGCGGAAAATAAGTTTTGTAATCGCGTTCAAACGAAAGGGCCTGATAGGTTTTCCCTTGGTACCACCGGCCCACCAGCATGAAAAATACCAGTCCGGTTAATGAGTCAATATAACCAATTCCTCTTCCCGAGAGAATTTCGACCAGACTTTGGGTGAAAAGCGTAATCAGTCCAAGTGCAATGGGCAGATCGATGCTAATCATTTTCTTTTTGAGGCTTTTGTAAGCAGTCAGGAAATAATCGCTGGCGCTGAAGGTTAAAACCGGAATGGCCAGCAAAACACTCAGCCAACCGAACATTTGGCGGATGTCGGTTTCCAGAAACTCGTGCCCGGGCAGGTATTGCGGGAAATGGTAAATCATGGCATTCATAAAACTGAATGCTGCAACTCCGATTTTGATAATTAATCGGCGATCTGATTTATCCGTAGGAGTTTTTTCAATGCTGTGCTGGTTTATTTCCGGTATGTAATGAATACTAACCAGTAATTCAACAAGCTGCCGAAGCGAAATCTCGTTTTCGTTAAAAGTAATATTGATCTCTTTCTTCGGAAAGTTAACAAACGACCGGATGATTCCATTGTCCAGGCTGTGCAGGTTTTCGAGCAGCCAAATGCACGACGCGCAATGTATTTCAGGAATGAAAAAGCTGACTTTTGAAATCTGACCGTCAGAAAACAGGAGAATTTTTGATTTGAATTTTTCCAGATCAAGAAAAGCATAGGTTTCGCTCACCGGGCGTTTATCGTCTTCAATGCGGATGCCCGGCATTTGCTCAATCTTATAATATTGTTTGAGTTCGCTGGTATGGAGTATTTGGTAAACGGTTGAACAACCTGAACAGCAAAACGGATTTCCCTCGAACAGAATTGGGGATTTTCCACATGTATTTCCACAATGAATACATTTCAGGTCTTCACTCATGAGATCAGGGTTGGCAGTTGAATTTTCCCTAAGTAAGGATTTAAAACGGAATTTGTTCAAAATTAGGAGGAAAAAGGAAAAAGAAAATTGGTATGGCATGACTGGTTTCCCTTTAATTTGTTAGGTTTCAGCGGTCTTCGGCAGAATCTATGAGCAATCAATATTATCTATCTGGTTTTTGGTTTTTGGGTGTTCCAAAATCGTGAATTTCACTTTAACTTTAGATGTCAACTATTTAAACCGTTTATAGCCCAAAATATGAATGTATTTAAACGTACTTTCCGGTTTTACTATGATGGATTTTCAAATCTTCCCCGCTGGGGTAAACAGGTTTGGCTGGTCATTCTGATCAAGCTTTTTATCCTATTCATTGTCCTCAAAATCTTTTTCTTTCCAAATTTCCTGAAAACGAATTTTAAAAACGATTCGGATCGGAGTAACCACGTCCTGGAAAATTTAACCAATATCAAATAATTAATTAAAAACCTATGCTTGAAGGAATTAGTACATCTTTAGTTGATTGGTCGAGGGCGCAGTTTGCCTTAACGGCCATGTATCACTGGATCTTTGTGCCTTTGACACTGGGACTTGGAATCCTGGTTGCCATTATGGAAACCCTGTATGTAAAAACCGGAAATCCGGAGTGGAAACGCATCACTAAATTCTGGATGACCCTGTTCGGAATTAACTTTGCCATTGGTGTAGCAACCGGAATTATTCTGGAATTTGAGTTTGGCACCAACTGGTCGAATTATTCGTGGTTTGTGGGCGACATTTTTGGCGCTCCGCTGGCTATCGAAGGAATTCTGGCCTTCTTCATGGAGTCTACTTTTATAGCCATTATGTTTTTTGGCTGGAACAAAGTGAGTAAAGGATTTCATTTAACTGCGACCTGGCTAACAGCTATCGGGGCGAATATTTCGGCTTTGTGGATTCTGGTTGCTAACGGATGGATGCAAAAGCCTGTCGGCATGGTTTTCAATCCTGAAACTGCGCGTATGGAAATGACCAGTTTTTGGGAAGTATTGTTTTCGCCCATGGCTGTTCATAAGTTTCTGCATACCACTTCATCGGCATTTGTACTTGCAGCCATTGTTGTAATCGGTGTTTCTGCCTGGTTTATCCTGAAAGGCAGGGATGTTGTTTTTGCCCGGAAGAGCATTGTTGTTAGTTCTGTTTTTGGATTTTTGGCTATCATTTATACCATTTTTACAGGCGACAGTTCAGCACGTGACATTGCTCACCATCAACCCATGAAATTTGCTGCTTTCGAAGGTTTGTACAATGGCAGCGAAGGCGCCGGATTGGTTGCACTTGGACTATTCTCGCAAAATTCAACCGACCCCGGTAACGAGAACCTGAAAGACTTTGCACTGAAAATCGAAATCCCGAACATCTTGTCGTACATGGCTTTTTTAAACTGGAATGCTTTTGTCCCCGGAATAAACGATTTGATTAACGGGAACGAAAAGTATGGAATTATATCGGCAGCCGAAAAAATTACCCGGGGGAAACTGGCCATCGAAAAACTTAAGGCTTTTAAGGAAGCTAAAAAGACCGGACAGACAGCTTTAGCCGATTCGCTGAAAACCGAAATCATGAGTCCCGATTTTCAGAAAAACTACTTCAGTTATTTCGGATACGGTTACATTGCCGACACCAATACCCTTGTGCCAAGCGTTGCGCTGTCGTTTTACAGTTTCCACATCATGGTTGTGCTGGGTTTGTATTTTGTCTTCTTTTTTCTGATGGCTTTATTTTACACCATAAAAGGGAAAATTCACAAGAAAAAGACGTTTTTGCGCATTGCTATCTGGACTATTCCGTTGGCTTATCTGGCCAGTCAGGCGGGTTGGGTATTGGCCGAAGTTGGCCGTCAGCCATGGGTCATACAAGACTTGATGCCTACTTTCGCTGCTGTTACCAAAATCAGTGTTGGAGCTGTTCAGGTTACTTTCTGGCTATTTGCTATCATTTTCACTACCCTGCTGATTGCTGAAATCAAAATCATGATGCGTCAAATTAAAATCGGACCAAATACAGAAGGAGGAACCAAATAATGTTCGAATTACTATCACTTTTAAGTTTACAGCAATACTGGTGGCTGATAGTTTCGCTGCTGGGCGCTCTGTTTGTATTCCTGATGTTTGTTCAGGGTGGTGAAACTTTGTTATTTTCAATAGCGAAAAATGATAGTCAGAAATCGCTGTTAGTGAATACACTCGGTCGGAAATGGGAATTTACTTTTACCACTCTTGTTACCTTCGGAGGAGCTTTTTTTGCTTCATTCCCATTGTTTTATGCCACCTCATTTGGCGGCGCTTACTGGGTTTGGTTTGCCATCCTGATTTCATTTGTCATTCAGGCAGTTTCGTACGAATTCAGGATAAAGCCAGCCAACTTTCTGGGAGCTAAAACCTACGAGATTTTCCTTTTCATCAACGGTTTACTTGGGCCATTGCTGGTTGGAACTGCCGTCGGTACATTCTTTAACGGAGCCATGTTTTCGCTCGATGATATGAAACATGTGACCTGGGGAACACCTTTCCGCGGTTTGGAAGCTGTATTAACTTTTCATAACCTGGCGCTTGGACTTGCAGTTCTTTTCCTTTCACGTGTATTGGGGCTGCTTTATTTTATGAATTCGGTTGACAGTGATGCCATTTACGAACGGTCGAAAAAGCATCTGTTATACAATACCGTTCCGTTTTTAGTTTTCTTCCTGTATTTTGTCATTGCCTTGCTTTTCAAAGATGGGTTTGCCTATAATCCTGAAACTGGCGTAATTGTGGTCGAATCGTACAAATATCTGCACAATTTGCTGGCTATTCCATTGAATACCATCATGCTTCTGGTTGGCGTGGTTGGCGTATTGTGGGGCATTATTTCAACGCTCCTGAAGGGCGGAACCAAAGGAATCTGGTTTGCCGGTGGTGGCACAGTTCTGACCGTTTGGGCATTGCTGATTTTAGCGGCATTTAATCATACCAGTTTCTATCCATCAATCTTCGATTTGCAATCGTCGCTGACCATCGAAAACGCTTCTTCGAGCCGGTTTACCTTGGTTGCCATGAGCTATGTTTCGCTGTTTGTTCCATTTGTTTTGGGGTACATCTGGTATGCCTGGAAAGCGATGAACAACAAGAAAATCAGCACCGAAGAGCTGGAACAGGAACACCATATTTATTAAAAAGGGGCAATAGGAAAGGGGAAAAGGAAAAGGAAAGAGGAAAAAGAGATGGGATATCAGTGATAAAGATAAAAGTTGGGTTGAGTTTTCCTAATTACTTTTTCCTTTTTGTCCTTGAAAAATAGTAAATCGTCAATTAGTTAATCTTAAATGAAATAGTATGTATTGGAATTCAATATTGTGGTTTTTAAGCTGGCCGGCGCTGGTTGTCGTCAGTTACCAACTGGTAAAATATACCATTAAGAAATACGAACCCATTCTGGAGAAGCCACTCAAAAAGGCTACTCCAGAAAAATAAAACTAAAGGTGCTGCGATTTTTAATCGCAGTTTTATTGCGGAAGTTAAAACCTTCCGCACCTGTAAAAAAAGCGTCTCTTTCCGGAGGCGCTTTTTTAGGTTGATATTTGGTCTTATGCTTCAACAATCTTGATTTCCTCGTCGGTAAGCCCGTAAAGCTGATAAACCATTTGGTCAATTTCTTTGTCGGTTGTTTCAATTGCTGATTTGATTTCCAGTGCTTTTCGGGCTTCCTGTAAAAAGTAATCTTCCCATTCGGCTTCTTCTTTCAGCGATAGTTTCACCTTCTTTTTGCCCAATTCGGCGATAAATTCGTTGTACGAAAGTAAATACCAGTTTTGCAGTTTTCCTGGCAGCTCTTCCAAATCAAATTTCCGATGAATAGTCCGTTGAAATTTATGTGATGCTTCCTGAAGTTTTTTTGTTAGCGAAAGCATTAGGTCGGCTTTCTCGATGAAAGGTGTTTGTTCACTAGCAATCACAATTGGTAGCCTTTCAACAAAAATAACCTTTACTTCTGCTAATGGTTTACCTACCATGTGAAAATTCTGATATTGAAAGAACCAATTTGTTAATCGCGAATTGAGGATAGCAAGCAAGAATTTCAAGGAAATATTTTCATTCTTTGATTGTATCCACCCCATCAAGTACAACTTTATCTTTTATAAGAATCCAGATACTTTTGTGGTTAAAAAAATCATGGACAAGAAAGAGAAGATGTTTTCGTTA